>Ga0255765_1000315_pt1 | contig 64412 bp, 74 predicted proteins | sample 041ome_8_FD_179965 | JGI IMG/M metagenome (GOLD analysis project Ga0255765, IMG submission 179965) | Coastal salt marsh microbial communities from the Groves Creek Marsh, Skidaway Island, Georgia - 041407BS metaG (version 2) | ecosystem: Environmental > Aquatic > Marine > Intertidal zone > Salt...
TATATTTGTAGTGGTACGGTAGAAGAATTGTACTGGGTAGGCGGCGAACCATTAATGTATGATATACATTGGCGAGCAATGGATAGACTAGCACAAGATGATAATCTTAAAAAAGTACATTTAAGATATAACAGTAATTTAAGTCGTGTGAGATTTAAAGACTATTACTTATACGATTGGTTACCACAAGCAAAAGACTGGACAATGTGTGCAAGTATAGACGGCACGGGTTGGATAGGAGAGTTTATTCGTACAGGTCTTAATTGGGAAGAGTGGGATAAAAATTTCAGAGAAGGCGTGGCATTACCCGGTGGTAAAGATAAAATGTTAATGGATCTAACACTTACAGGTCCTGGTATGCTAGACTTAAAAAACTTTTTTGACTATGCATTAGAACTAGATGTTAAAATAGAAACAAAACGTATGTTTGCATTTCATAGTGATATAGTTTTTAGTCCTATGGCATGGCCTAGACATATATTAGATCGTATTATACATGAAAACTTAGACTATATACGCCCACGTGCAACAGATAAACAACAAACTCTAATAAATGAATTAGAAAATATGCTCACAGTTCCTAATTTTGAGGAACAATGGCCAGAAGAACATGAAGAAAATTTCTTTAGAGGCAGAGGGTGGCAAAGAAAAATTGCTGAGATGAGACCAGACCAAAAGTATACAATTGAAGATGTTTATAAACTAGATGATCAATTATATGATTGGTGGATGAAAATAGATAAAAAGCATAACCAAAGATAAATTTCTTTATCAAAAAACCTGATAAATATAACTGTATTTAATACAACACAACAGGAGATAAAGATGGCCTCAGTCGGATTTATCGGTGTAGGTAAGTTAGGACAAGCCTGTGCCGAGATGGTCGCTGAAGTACATGATGTTGTTGGGTATGATGTTAATCCTGTAGAGCCTGAAAACTTTGCAATGGTAGACAGTATAGCAGATGCTGTACATGGTAGAGATATTGTTTTTATAGCAGTACCTACACCGCATGACCCACAATATGATGGAAAAGCACCAACCAGCCATTTACCTAATAAGGACTTTGACTATTCATTGGTCAAGCAAGTACTTAGTGAAGTAAATGCGGTTGCAACAAAAGACCAATTAGTAGTCCTTATATCAACAGTACTCCCTGGAACAACCAGACGTGAGTTTATTGATTTAATTCCAAATGCCCGATTCGTTTATAATCCATATCTTATTGCTATGGGTACAGTAAAGTGGGATATGGTAAATCCAGAAATGGTAATGATAGGAACAGAAGATGGAAGTGAAACAGGTGATGCAAAAGAACTTGTTGACTTTTATAAAACAATAATGCAGAACGAACCAAGATACATTATAGGTACTTGGGACGAAACAGAATGTATAAAAGTATTTTACAATACATTTATTAGTGCTAAAGTAAGTCTAGTAAACATGATACAAGACGTTGCGGAAAACTTAGGCAACATAAACGCAGAAGTAGTTTGCGATGCACTTGCACAAAGTGACAGACGTATTATGGGACCAGGTTATATGAAACCAGGTATGGGCGATGGGGGTGCTTGTCATCCAAGAGATAATATCGCTTTACGTTGGATGGCTGAAGAACTTGACCTAGGATATGACTTGTTTGATGCTGTGATGTTATCAAGAGAAAAACAAGCAGAAAACATGGCTAATAGACTTTGCGAACTTGCAGAAGGAGATTTTCATCCTACAACAAGAACAATGATAGGTGCATTGCCAGTAATTATTGTTGGTAAAGCATACAAACCATTAGTAGAATATGAAGCCGGTTCGGCAAGTATGTTAGTAGGCCACTATGTACAAAATCGTGGTCATGAATTACATTACTTAGACGAAAAAACCGGAGATATGCCTCCGCAATCAGTATTAGATAAACCTGCTGTATATTTACTTGCACATAATCCTGGCATAACATATGGTGATCAATTAGATACTGTACCAGGCTGGTATGGTGATCATAAAGTTACAGACTGTGATGATGCATTAGTATCAACAGGTAATGGTACAGAGTTAAACTTTGCTTCAGGTAGTATTGTAGTTGACCCATGGAGAAAAACTCCAGACATAGAAGGTGTTAAAGTAATTCATTACGGAAATACTAGAGGAAAATAGGATGTCAGAACCTAGATATTGCAGTTTACTTTGGGCACATATCAGTAATGAGCCTTTGGGTCATGTTAGAACATGTTGTATAGCAAAAGAGCGAGTCAAAGATGACGAAGGTAATGACTTTACACTGGGTTCAACATCTGTAAGAGACATTTTTCATAGTGAATTTTATAAAAAAATAAGACAAGACATAAGAGAAGGAAAACTTCCAGAAAATTGTGAACCTTGTTGGCGAGAAGAAGATAACGGAAAAAAATCTAAAAGACAAATTTATAATGAATATGCTGAATGGAGATTTGACCCTATAGATTATTCTAAAGAACCTGACATGCCTCAAGATATGCAACTTATTTTAAGTACTACATGTAATTTAAAATGTAGAAGTTGTAATCCAAACTACAGTAGTAAATGGGTTAAAGAAGCAGATGCAAGAGGTCTTCCTTATTTTAAAGAAAAAGTTACAATCCCAATGGATGACCCTGAAAAGTCAAAGTTTTGGACTGAAATAGATGATTGGTTACCACATATTAGAAATCTAGAAATTATGGGCGGTGAGCCTCTGTACATGAAAGAGTTCAAATCCTTTGCAAATAAATTAATAGATCAGAATATTGCACCTAAAGTAGGTTTAAGTTTTAGTACAAATGGAACTATGGCAGGTGGAGAATTTTTTGAGAGAATTATAGATAATTTTAAATCTGTATCTTTTAATGTAAGTATAGATGCCGCTGAAAAGAAAAGATTTGACTATTTAAGACACGGTGCTGATTGGAACGAAGTAGAAAAAAATTTAGACACAATTCACAGTATGATTGGTCAGGGGAATGTTTTTGCTGGAATCACATGTACAGTAACAGCACTAAATGTTATGTATCTTACAGAAATGCATAAAGAGTTTAACGAAAGATGGCCTAAATTTCATATATTTCATAATATAGCAAATTTACCTAGTTGGTATAACCCTAATGTGTTCCCAAATGAAATGAAAGAAGATATTGTTAAACCGTTAAGGGAAGGATTAGAAAATAATGTTTTTAAAACAGATCATGCTATTTCAGAAATAACAGGTATAATAAATCATTCCATAGCACCCAGAGAAGATGTAATAAGACCATATGGCAATCAGCCTACAGATACAATAGAAAATGAAATTGCTGTACGTTGGAATATGTTTAGAAAGCAAGTAGTTGCTGGTGATGAATATAGAGATGAAGATTTTAGAGATGTATTTCCTGAGCTTTGGGAAATCGTAAAAGAGGATTTCTTTTATAGTAAATTATATGAAAGAGCAAAGGCAGACCCAATGTACGGTGCAATTGATAAGGGAACATTTATATAATGAGTAATACTTTTTGTCCGCTACCTTGGATGCATTTAGGAACACACCCACATGGTGGTGTTACTCCTTGTTGTATTTCTGATATGACTGCCGGCAAGAATAGAGCCAGGAACTACACTGATCAAGGTGATGAGTTCTATAATTTAAATGATCACAATATTGATACACATATGAACAGTGATTATTTTAAAGAAATTAGATTGGAGATGTTAAATGATGTGGAGCCTAAAGCATGTAAAAGATGCTACGATGAAGAAAGAAAAGGAATTAAGAGCAAACGTGTCCACGAGTCCGAGGTATATAAGGACTTTGACGCCGATTACTCATCCAGAATTACAAGTGAGGATGGTAGCATACCTATGGATCTTCGCTTTGTTGAGTTGCGTCTTGGTAACGTATGTAATGTCCGCTGTCGCACTTGTAATCCAGCAAGTAGTTCGAGGTGGGTGGCAGACTATAAAAAGATTGTTGACTCGCTAGATTTTGTAAATGATGGATACAGTTGGTTAGATCACAAACACGATTTTCAATGGCCAGAAGATGAAAACTTTTATGAGGATTTATTTGAATGTGCACCTAACATGGAAGTTTTATATATAAATGGTGGGGAACCAACACTAATTAAAGCACATTGGAATTACTTACGCAAATTAGTTGATAGTGGTCGTAGTAAAAATATTATATTGTGGTATAATATTAATATGACAAACTTACCTAATGAAGCAATTCCGCTTTGGAAAGAATTCAAAGAGGCCAGAGTCTGTCCTAGTATAGACGATCTGGAACACAGAAACAAATATATCAGATTTCCTACAGAATGGTCAGATGTAGAAAAGAATTTAGATACTGTAATAAATGTACCTGAACTCACTGTGAGAATAACACAAACAGTAAGTGCATACAGTTACATTTATTTAGACGAGTTTTTAAACTGGGCACCATGCCCAGTTGATATGAACTTTGTATATGACCCTGATTACCTATCGCCTGGAATATTACCTCCTGTCGTGAGACACGAGGCCCATGCCAAGTTTAGAAAAACGATGGGTAACAGACATGAACTCGGAACATTGTTGAGCATGTATGATAACGATGATTGGGATGAAGTTAAATGGGAACACTTTTGTCGGTACAATGACGAGTTAGATAAGATACGCCAACACGAAAATGGTTGGAGAGAAATTTTTCCTGAACTAATAGCACTTTTAGATAAACATGGAGTAAAACATGCATATTAGAATGTCCTTAAATATAGGATCTAAAGTCCTTGAAAATGGAGTAACTGTTTTTTTTAAAGACGAGTTTAGTCCTTGTAGACTATACAATGATTTACCAAAAGGAGACTATATTATAATAGATTTTAGTTCCGTCTGGGAACAAGACTTTATGTTTTTTGCTATGAAAACTATAGAAAAAGCAAAAGAAATCTCCAGAAATGTTATAATGACATATCAAACAGAAGCATTTCATAGTAAATTTTGGGAATTCACGTGCCAAATTTTAGAGGATCAAGGATTCAACAGGGCAATGATTATAGATGCCGGAATAAATTTAGGTTTTGAAGGTTATGTTAATACAGGACATAGATTAAAAGTAGTACATGTTCCTGCTTCACAATGGTTTGATTATTATACAGATATCGTACCTGATAATTCACTACATATGCAAGAATTTCAAGGAGATAGAAGTAAACATTTTATTTCTCTTGCGAGGTTTGCCAGAGCGGAAAGAATAGAATTTACAAACGAAATATTAGATAGTTTTTTAAGATACAAAGGCAGATTCAGTTGTGGATGGGGAGATATGCAGGATAACCCTATGGTTTGGCATAAAGATTCTACAGTATGGAGTTTAATACCTAATCATCTTAGGAAATATTACCCAATTACATTAGGTGATAGTCTAGATGATCAACACAAATTAATGGATCATATTGCCGATAATGTTTTTAATGTTGTATTAGAAGCAGAGACTGGGCATAATCCAGCATGTTATAAAATACAGAGTGACATACGAGCAACATGGGAAAGAACTGCGGGTAGATTTTTAACAGTTTATAGTGATAGAATAATGGCAACAGAAAAAACCACAAAGGTTTTTGCAATGAATCAGATTCCTTTATTTTTAGGTCCTCCTGCTATGGTGTTTACACTGGATCATTTAGGATTTGATATGTTTGATGATTTAGTGGATCATGATTATGATAAAAAGGATTCTTTAGAAACAAGAAGTAAATTATTAATTAAAGAATTAAAGCGACTTTGTACTAAACCTTTATCAGAATTAAACGAGTTTTTAGAAGAAAACAAAGATAGATTAAAAGGTAATCAAGATCATTGCAAAGTTTTAGGTAATAGATTACATAGCAGAGCAATAAATTACACAAAAGAGTTTATTATAAATGGAAACTTGGAATATAGAGAATTATAAAGACAGTGATGTAATGTGTATCCTACCCTGGATTCACATGCACCCGTGGCCAAACGGCAAAACTATGCTGTGTTGTGATTCTCCTTGGGAAGATCATATAGGTGATTTACGAGAAAGTAGTTTACAAGAAGTTTGGAATAGCGAAAAAATGAAGCAAGTTCGCTTAAACATGTTAAACGGTAAAAAGTGTTCGCAATGTGTACGTTGCTATGAGAAAGAAGAAAAAGGCCATGACAGTTTAAGAGTCAGAAGTAATCGAGATTGGTTAGAACCTCATTGGGATAAAGTTGAAAAAACAAATGCAGACGGTAGTCTCGATGATCTACACATTGTATACTTAGACTTTAGATTTAGTAATGTATGTAACTTACGTTGTAGATATTGCGGACCTGAACTAAGCAGTAATTGGTATGCTGATGCTAAAGCAAGTACATTTAATATAAGTCCAACAGAACGTATCATACAAATTCGTAAAGACGTAGACGGCTTTATGGAAGAATTTGATCCTATGTTAGAACATATTGAACAAATATATTGGGCTGGCGGCGAACCTATATTAATGGACGAACATTGGGGTATAATGAACAGACTTGTAGAAATGGGTAAAACAGATATACGAATATTTTATAATACAAATTTTACAACATTAGAATACAAGGGGCAGAGTGTATTAGATTTATGGAAAAAATTTGAACATGTATGCATAGGAGCAAGTTTAGATGCAGAAGGTTCAAGAGGGGAATATCAACGAAAAGGTACTGTTTGGTCTGATGTTATAAATAATATGGAAGAATTTAGAAAAGTCAATCACCTAACTAATAATCCTGCAAAAGACAAAGTTGTAGACTTCTACATAAGTGCAACTGTAAATGCCTATAATGCTTGGCACATAACAGATTTTCACAGAAACTGGGTTGATCAGGGGTACATATTACCCGGTGACTGGTATATGAATGTACTATTAAATAATCCACGTTTTAGAATGAGTGTGTTACCTAAAGAATTTAAAGAAAAAATAAAAGAAAAATGGTTGGCACATTTAGAATGGCTAGAACCTTTAGATCATATAGGTAGAGCAACAGAAGGATATAAAAGTGCAATTAAATTTTTAGATGATGACGATACTGATCTTTGGCAGGAGTTTAAAGATTTTAATAAAGAGTTTGATAAGTTAAGAAATGAAACATTTGATGAAATATTTCCGGAGTTGGCAGAATTATGAGTAAGTATTTTTGTCCAATGCCGTTTGTAAATTTAGAAGCCAGAACTGATGGCTCAATGTCTATCTGCTGTCAAATGGATGAGCTAATCAGTAAAGACGGCCAAAATTTATCTCTTACACACGATGTATTAACCGACGGCTGGAGAAGTGAATGGTTAGCAAATTTAAGAAAAGATTTTTTAGATGGTAAAAAACCTGCTTCTTGCTACAGTTGTTGGACTGCCGAGGATGCCGGAATAGACAGTAAACGTCAGAGAGCATTGAGAGACTTCCCTACAGCATTAGAAGAAGCATTGGAAAAGAAAGAACACATTAAACCAAAATCTATGGATTTAAAACTTGGTAATGTATGTAATAATAAATGTAGAATTTGTAATAGTTTTGCAAGTAGTCTATGGGTACCAGAAGAGAAAAAACGAGATGGTACAAACAATTTGTTTTGGGATAGAATGCGTACAGTGGGTAGATGGCCAGAAACAAATGAGGCATTTTGGGAAGACTTTGAAGAACTTAGTGATGACTTAGAAGTATTAGAATTTTATGGCGGTGAACCATTATTAATAAAAAGACATTATGATATTTTACAGGATTTAGTTGATTCCGGTAAAAGTAAAGATATAAAATTATTGTATAATACAAATGGTTCAATATATCCTGAGAGAGGATTAGAACTATGGCCTCACTTTAAACAAGTAATGTTAAGTTGGAGTTTTGATGGAGTAGGAGAGCAATTTGAATACATAAGGCATCCTGCTAAATGGAACGAGGTACAAGAAAATTTACAAAAAGTATTAGATAAAAATATACCAAATATATTTGTAGACATATGCTATACTGTGGGAATCTTTAACATTTTTTATATGGAAGAAATTTTAGAATGGAGGGACAATTTTAAACCAGATCTTCCTATATATTTTAATCATGTTTATACGCCAGATCATTTTAGTTGCAAGGTATTACCTAAAGAAATAAAAGATAAAATTGTAGACAAGTATAAAGATAATACACATCCTGACATTGTGAGTTCTGTTAAATATTGTACAGATGTAGATTATGATGTAAGTCTTATGGAAATGTTCTATAAACAGGTTAAGTTTAGTGATGAATTTAGAGGAGAAAATTTTGCTAAAACTTTTCCAGAATTTTATAATTTATTAAAAGAATATGGTAATGCACCGGAGGACTTTTAATGGATAAATTAATTTTAAAGTCTAAACTTAATAATAAACAACAACATATTTTGGGTAATATTTTTGATTCTAATTTATACGAAGACTGGATTTATTATGATGAATCAGAAGCAAATAAAGATATTAAATCTACTGTTGAAGCAAGGGGAAGAAAATATCTAAACTTAAATGATATAGACAATAAGGAATTACAATCCGTATTAACAGAAATAAAAAAAGAATTATTTGAATCTAATGGATTTGATGAGTCAAAATTTAAATTGATAGAGATTGATGAAGGAAAGGGTTTATACCCTACTATGCTTTCGTGTATATATAAAGTTGATGGACTACCTAATCATGGTGTACACACTCATAAAGACTGGAGAGGTGCAAATGACGAAATGCAGGTAAGATTTAATTATCTTGTCAGGAAACCGGAAGAAGGGGGAGAACCTGTAATTAATAGAAGAGTAATTGATTTACAGGAGAAAGAAGGTATGGTACTTTTTGCATCAGAATGGCTACATGCAGGTATGCCAGTAGAAGGTAGCAAAACAAGAATATTATTAAGTATTGGTTATCTTGTTGAAAACGAATATGCACAGGAATTAGAAAAGAGATTTAATTATGGAAGAATATAGTAAAACATTTTGTCCTTATCCTTGGATATCGATAATGACTCAACCTACTGGTACTGTTAGTTGGTGTTGTGTTGCGAGAGACAATTTTAAAAATGATGACAACACTATGTTCGACCTTAATAAGGGAGACAAAATAGAATCTGTCTGGAATAACAATCATATGCGTAAAATCCGTAAGCAAATGATAGAAGGCGATGTGGTAAAAGGTTGCGAACATTGTTATGATTTAGAAGATATGGGTTTTCCTAGTTATAGAACAAACTATATCAGAGACTGGTTTGAATATAGCGGAAGAGGAGAGGAAATACATGAGATTATAGAACGCAGTATAAACAACGACTATAAAGTAGAAGAATCTCCAATGTACTTGGATTTTAGGTTAGGCAATATGTGTAACCTGAAGTGTAGAATGTGTCAACCTCAAAATTCAAGTCAAATACAAAAAGAATATAAAAAAATAGAAACTGCTGATCCAATGGCAGGAAAATTTATTAAGGACAATTTCACCTGGGGTCAATTTGTTGATCACTTAACGCCATGGCAAGATGATCCGGAGTTTCTGCGTCAAGTAGAAGAATGGTTACCCAGTGTTAGTAAATTATATTTCACTGGAGGAGAGCCAACTATTATAGAACGTGTATATTGGATCATGGAAAAATGTGTTGAAATGGGTATAGCCCAAAATATTGAATTGGTATTTAATAGTAATATGACTAACGTTCAAGGAAGATTTTTAAATTTAGTAGAGCAGTTTAAAAATGTTTTAATGTGTATAAGTGTTGATGCATACGGCAAAGAAAACGAATATATCCGTGGGGCGAGCCATTGGAAACAAGTAGATAAAAATATTAGAAAATATTGTGAAAGTGAAGTTGTAGGTAGAATTTTATTTTCACCAGTAATACAAGTTTATAATATTTTAACAATTACTAAATTATTAGATTACTGTGAAGAATTAGAAGAAGAATACGGTAGAGAAATTTTTGTTACGTTTTTAATATGTGATTATCCAACAAGTTTAGATTTTAGAATCTGTCCGGAGCAAGTTAGAGAAGTTGCGGCAGGAAGATTAGAGCAATGGCTTAAACGCAGTAAAGTACTTGTAAACAGGCCTGAAAATGTACAAAGTATAGAAGCAACAATAAAGGCATTAAAAGAAAATCGTAAAGAGAATTGGAGACAAGAATTAAAGACTTTTCAAAAGTATACAAATTTATTAGACAAGCAAAGAGACGAATGCATGGAAGATGCATTACCGGAATTATATAGATTAATGTATCAATCAAATAGGTAATATTATGGAAGAAAATAAAGATAAAAAAGAAATTAATGATGAATTAGAATTGACTCCTGAAGAGGAAGAACAACTAAAAAAGAAATTAGAAGAATTAAGAAAAAGAGACCCTTTTATATATAGATGAGAATATTAGGTTTAAGTTTTGGATTTCATGATGCAGGAGTCTGTATGCTTGATAACGAAACCATAGAATTTGCAAGTCATAGTGAAAGATATAGTAAAATAAAAAACGATCCTTGGCTAAACCATGAAATAATTGCAGATGCTATTGCAGGCGGTAAACCTGATGTTATAGTCTTACATGAAAAAGCATGGGCCAAACGTGCAAGAAATATATATGCAGGTAATTGGTCGGCATTCAAGGAACCTACACAAACAGAATGGATTAAAAAGTTTTATCCAGAACTAAAAGATATACCTATTGTAGATTATTGGCATCACGAAACACATGCGGCCGCAGGTGTACTAACAAGCAAGTTTGATAATGCAACGGTAATGGTTATAGATGCTATAGGAGAATTTGATACTGCAACTATTTGGGATTGGAATTGTGGTATACTAGAAAAGAAAGATAGTGTAAAGTTTCCTAACAGTATAGGATTATTTTATAGTGCCATAACAGCTCTAGTTGGATTGAAACCAATGGAAGATGAATATATACTTATGGGCATGGCCGCATACGGTGAACCTAAGTATGCCAAATATTTAGAAAAAACTTTGTTTAAAAACAACACATTAAAAACAAGAAAAAATTTACAAAGAGGATTACCAAAGAATTTTTTAAATAGAGATCAATACACTACAGTAGATGAATTTGGGCATACAAAAATAGACTACGATATAGCCGCAAGTGCTCAAAAAGTAGTAGAAGATAAAGTTATGGCATACGCCAGAAAAGCAAAAAAGATTGCAAAACACAAAAATTTAGTTTTTATGGGTGGTGTATCATTAAATTGTGTAGCAAATAGTTTGTTACATAATCTTTTTGATAACATTTATATAATGCCTAACCCGGGTGACTGCGGAAGTAGTTTAGGGGCGGCGGCATTGTATCTGTATAACGAAACAGGCAAGTTAGTTAATTGGCATGATCCATATTTAGGATATAATATAGAGGGTAAATATCCTATTGAAAAATCACTAGAAAGTTTAAGAGCGGGGGAAATATTTGGTATAGCGAATGGTAGAGCAGAATTTGGGCCTAGAGCATTAGGTAATAGGACATTGTGTTCCGATCCTAGAGGAAGTACAATTAAGGACAAAATGAATGTTATTAAAAAACGACAAAAGTTTAGACCATTTGCACCAATGATTTTAGAGGAGCATGTACACGAATATTTTGAAATGCCAGGAGGTATTTCACATGCACCTTACATGCAGTTTGTAGCAAAGTGCAAAAAGCCAGAAGAGTTTCCTGCCATTGTACATAAAGACGGAACAAGTCGAGTACAAACAGTTAGACGCAGTGAACACCCTGAATTACATAAATTATTAACTCTCTTTTACAAAGAAACTGGTTGCCCTATGCTTGTAAATACAAGTTTAAATATTAAGGGTCAACCTATAGTTAATGACGAAAAAGATGCAGAAACATTTGCAAAGCATTACGGAGTAAAAGTACATGTCAGAGATTAATTGGCATAATATACAACGCAAACTAGAAGGCAGATGTCACATGTGCGGTGGTGAATTACCTGATCATAGAGGCGTATGTCCTGTGTACGGAGAAGAACTTAAGAAAAGATATGACTCCTTAAATGAATCTGTAAAAAAAATAAGTGATATAGCACAAGATATAATAAAGAAGCATAATGTTTGATATATTCTATATAGGCAAAAACGAAACATTAGAGAAAGATTTTCCTTTCGCTAAACAAGTACCGAGCCATGAAGATATAAATCCTATTACAAAGATGTATTGGGTGGTGGAACCTAATATAGAAGTAATAGATTCAGAAGTTTTTAATTATAGACCTGAAAGTTTTGATATGGAATATAAACATATATGGAAATGGGACGATCAAAATTATGGTGGTATATCATTAATACCAAAAAATAAAACAGAAGGTATAAAAGAAATTAATAAAGTAGTTTGTAAAAAATCTTTTACAAAATTAAATACTAAGACACCAGGAAAATACTTTGAAAATAACCCCTACGCAACCCATGTTTGGTGTATTGATCCTGAATACAAATTGCCTGAGGATTTAAATTGGGCACCTAACAATTTTGAACCTAACTTTATACATAGTTTTCATTTAAGAGGACAATTAGAGCATAAGTATCCTGCAGAAGAAGGAGGTATCAAACTTTATCCTAGAAACTGGAAAGAATGCGATACAAAATATCATAATTTTTTAAATGCAAGTGCAACATATCCTGTATTTTATGTTAAAGATGTAGAAGATTATTCTCAACGTAAAATATTTACAGATGATTATGTGTGGCTTATTGATTCACAATATAAGATAAACGCAGGTACTCTAGATTGGGTTCCAAATCCTTTTGAGGACACAATGATACATGTATTTAAAATGCCATATCAATTACAAGAAAAATATCCTATGGCAATGGGCGGTATAAGACTCGTACCTAAAAAATGGCATGAAGCAGAAACAAAAATACATCCTGCTTGTCCTGTAGAAGATGAAAGTTATGACGTATTCTATGTAGATGAAGATGAGTTTACGGCTGAATCATATACAGAATGTGCCGAACGTAGTAAAACAGATTGGTTCTGGGTAGTAGACAGAGAGTTTCAATTTAACGGAAAACTATTATATGTACCTGCTATACACGAAAGAGATTATATACATGTATTTAAGGTCCCGGGACATTTAGAAGAAAGATATCCACCCGATTATACAGACGCATGGGATAATCGATGTGGCGGTATTAGACTTGTACATAAAGAGTTTGATTTCACTAAACACAAATATCAAAAAGATATTGTGCCTGTTAGGTATGATATTTTTTATACAGATAATATAAATGATTATGAATCAGCGGCTAGAAAGAGTAGAACAAAAATGTTTTGGTTAGTTGACAACGAGCACGAACTAAATGATGTTTTTAAATATGTTCCTGCTAAGTACGATCAAAAAACAATACAAGTATTTAAAATACCTAACCAGTTAGAACATAAGTATCCAAAAAGTATTACTAACATAAGCGACAATAGATGTGGTGGTGTTAAGTTAGTACCTAAAGCATATAATACTGACAGCATTAAATATGTTGCTACTAATCCTACTAGCGATAGAAGTTACCCAGTTATTAAAGTTGATAACGTTGACGAGTATACAGAAGTATTTCAAGACTGTTGGATTGTTGACCGTGAGTACGAAATAAATCAAAAGATTGAATGGGCACCACCATTGTTTCAACAAAATTGCATTCATACATTTCATGTTGGAGATCAACTAAGACATAAGTATCCTGAAAGCATAGGTGGACTTAGATGGGTACCAGTAGATTGGAGTGGCGACATAGTCATACATGCAGAAATGCTAAATGCTATACCAGAGTATCCTATTTACTTTGTAGATGACCCCTCAATAAATCCTAAAAAAGATCACAGTTGTTGGGTAGCAGATAAATCATACCGCTTAGATGAAAGTATAAAATGGGCACCAAGTTCCTTTGACATAGACAAAGTTCATGTTTTTCATGTACACAATCAATTAACAAACAAATATCCAGAAGAAATGGGAGGCTTATATTGGTATCCTGATAGCAGTACAGAAGAATTAAAAATACATAAAGAACCTTTAGTTATAAATGCCAAAACATTCCCGGTATATAGAGTAAGTAATCCAAGTGACTATAACGATATTACAGAAGATTGCTGGTTAGTGGACGAAGAGTATGTGTTAGATGATAATGATTTTAAATTTATTCCATGGCAGAACGAAAACGAAAAAGACCAAATACATGTTTATCAAGTTAGCGGACAGTTAGAGCATAAGTATCCAGATGAGATGGGAGGTATATATTGGGTACCTGCTAATCATAAAGATAGCAAATTAAATATTCATAACACAACACCATTTGGAGAACAACTTACATTTCCTGTGTTTGAATCTGAAGAGCAAGGCCGTATAAAAACTTCAACTAGTTGGTTTTGGGTTATAGATCCAGATGTAAATGTACTTGAAACTTTTGATTTTAGGTTTGTACCTAAAATTTGGGATAATGGAAAAACACATGTATGGCAAAAACTAAATCCAATTACGGGTAGGCAGTACGATTACGGTGGTGTAATGTTATGTCCTAAAGTAGCACAGACAAAGGGTAGACCGAAATATATTAGGGAACCTGCATGTACACAAAAAGAATATCCAGTGTATAAGTTACAGGCAGATGACTATAAAGACGGCTTACAGAAGGTCTATGAGCGTCTAGCAGGGGATTGTGCAACAGATATGTATTGGATTGTAGATGCTTACACCCAAATAGATCAAGATTTTAAATTTGATTATTATCCAACACAATGGGATAAAAAGAACGTTCATATATGGCAAAACGAGGATGGAGAATTTAGAAATATTAGATTAGTACCTAAAGAAACATTTTTAGATAGACAATATACTGATAAAGAGATTGCTAACAATAGTTTTGAACATCTAAAATTAATAAATACTATAGCAAGCCTTAAGCCTAAATGGCCAGTTATCCACTTGCAGAGTTTAGAACGCAAAGAGTTTATAAACGCGATAAAGGACATAGAAACCCCCTTTGTTTGGACTGTAGACCCAGATGTCAAAGTGGAACAAGACGTGCTTGACCGTGGATTCATGCCTTTGATTACTGACGTAAACAAAATTCATACATGGCAGAAAATAAATTCCAGAACAAAAAAAGTTCATGCATACGGCGGCTTAAGATTATGGCCCACTAATTTAGACCTTGATAATATAAAATCTGACGATCTTAAATTTAATAGATTTAAAAATTTACAATATGTAAAATCCCCAGGCTCTATTACTAATGAATATGATATTGTGTTTTTATCATATAAAGAAAAGGGTGCAGAAGAACGATATAATAATTTAAAAGAAAAATACAATATTATATGGATTAAAGACATAGAGGGAATCTTTAATGCACATAAGAAAGCATCTGAAGAAGTAAATAGTAGTATGTTCTGGGTCGTAGATGCTGATGCAGATATAGTTGACGACTTTGATTTTTCCTATATACCTGATGTATATGATGAAGAAGTTGTACATGTATGGGGAAGTAAAAATCCAGTCAATAATTTAGAATATGGTTATGGAGGAGTAAAACTGTTTCCAACTAATATGGTTAGAGAAGCAGACACTTGGGGTATTGATTTTACAACTGGTTTGAGTAGTAGGTTTAAATCTATGCCTCAAATCAGTTGTATTACAAACTTTAATGTTGACGAATTTAGTACATGGCGTAGTGCGTTCAGAGAATGTGTAAAATTAACATTAAATAATGACGAAGAAAGTAATCAAAGATTAGAGGCTTGGTTAAAATGTGATACTGAAGCACAATTTGTAGAATATGCAAGAAAAGGTGCTGAAGAAGGCAATAAATATGCCAAAGAAAATATTAACAACATAGAAAATTTAAATAAAATAAACGACTTTAAATGGTTAAATGAGCAATATAATAAATCTAAATAGTTGGAAGGAAGTTACAGAATATATTGATAAAGGATTCTGGAAACCTACACCTAGTTATTTTGAACATATAGTCCAGCATGGAAACTATTATCCTGCACACGCATTTAGCAAAGGACAGTTAGCAAGTAAAAGTTGGTTATTAAACGAACTTTATCACACATATCCTAAAATTCCTAATGTTAATGTAGCAATATTAGGTAGTTGGATAGGTGCATTAGTTGAACCATTACATCAAAATTTCAATATAGAAAGAATATATGGAATAGATACAGATGCAGAAGCAATAGAAAAATCAGAAAAATTAAATCAACCTTTTGTACAAGACAGTTGGAAATATAAAGGGATAGTAGCAGATGTAGACATGTTAGATTGCAGTAATATGGAGTTTGAAACGAGTGGAGAACTAATTAATGTAAAACCTGATTGGATAATAAACACTAGTTGTGAGCATATGAGTACAGGTTGGTTCGATACTGTGGATTCAGATCAATTAATTATAATGCAAACTAACGATTCTCCAGATTTCGAGGGTCACATAAACCCTGTGGCAAGTTTAAAAGACATGGAACTACTCTATCCACTTAGTAATTCAATGTTTTCTGGCCAATTAAAGACACCTGCATACACTCGTTTTATGCAAATAGGATACAAATAATTACAACCTTATATTAAATCCTAATTCGTAAGAATTCATATTATTAGAATTGATCTTAGCAGAAAAATATAAAAAATTATATCTATGTGTTAAACTAAAACTGGTTACTACCTCATCTCTATTATAATCATATTTTAAAATATCAGCAAATGTAGTTGTAGTATCATCAAATGTATTATAATAGTCTGCACCAGCAGTAAAAAGTGTTTGTCCTAATTTAGATTTATACAAATAGTTTATATCAGTAAAAACACTAAATGTATTCATTGTAAAGTCGTGTACATGAACATTGTATTGGCTACCGTTTTCCTTAAAATCTTTTATAGTTGTAAAGCCTAAAGATGCCCCACTCCTATTAAAAAATCCGTTTTCAAACTGATATCTATACTCAGTAAATGTTAAAAGTGCAGAATAATCTATATCTGCATAGCCGGTTCCATACCACTTAGTTTTGTTATGCCCTTTTACTGTATTATTGATATAAGTTACACCTACATGCATATCACCTAGATCATAATCTATATTAATAAATCCACCTTCAGAATTACCACTGCTTTTACCTATTGTAACTCCATATTTGTCGCCACTATGCGAATACCCTGTAATTTCCGAGTCTTCAAATTTATTATAAAACAAATTAGTTCCTGTAGTTTGCTTACGTAGGTCCTTATAGCGAATAAGATCGTCATAGACAGCATCTATGTGTCCCTTAGGCTTAGTGACTATATCTTGTTGCATTTCAGCAAAAGGGGGATCTAGTACTTGAAAGAATGTTAATGTTCTACTAGGTATACCATTTACATCTTGTTCACTCCAATTATATCCTATAAAATCATACCAATATTTTCCATCGATTTCCACAGGGAAATAGGACATTCCTTTATTACCAAATTTAGGAAAGTCATCGTAAAGCCTAAATGTACCATTGTCATTAAGTAGTACATATGTATCCATACTAGTATCAACAATATCAAGATCTCCGTCGTGATCAAAATCCACAATAACTATATCTCCCTCTCCGTTCCATAAATTAGGATTAGTAATTCCTCCATCAGCATACTTTGTAGTTCCATACGTAGATGTCATATCTGTAAAAGATGTGCCACCATTGTTTTTAAAGAACTGTATCATTCTACCTTTATAATAAGGGTCGTGCCTTGTAGTTGCTAAAACAATATCTATATAGCCATCACCGTCAAAATCAAATGCCTGCATATCATTGGCATTTCCGTTTTCACCAAAATAGTTATCTGGTAATTCTACCCATGCTCTATTACTCCAGTCATTATTACCGTCGTTAAAAAATACAGCACCAGCACTATTTTCGTATGTTTCTCCAAATCCATATTCTCTGGCTAGTGCAGGATTAAACCAACCAACTGCAACATCACCATGCCCATCGTTATCAAAATCAGCAACAGTGGCAGTGGTTGGCCAAAATATTTCAGACTGTCCTACTTCATAGGGTTCAGGTATTCTATAAAAATTTTGATTTGCTGTAAAGTTTCCATTGCCGTCATTTATTAACATAGTCCATGGAATCCTGTTATTATCCCAATCGTAATCAAAAACCGGTAAAAATATATCAACATCACCGTCGCCTTCAGCATCTCCTATTGCAGTATCATGAAAAAACAGTCTGCCTAATTCTTCGTTAAAAAATAGATCGTTAGGTAAATTACTGTGACTTACATTTACTATTTTACCATTATCAGATAACATTAATGAAGAACCTAAGAATAAATCAGTAATTCCATCGCCGTTAAAATCTGCGGCTTGACCTCCTCTATGAGAATCAGTCCAAGCACAATCACTATATGGATTACCCTGATTATCCCTAGTATGCTCTGTGGCACTAGAAGAACCTCCATATAAACAAGTAGAGCCCTCAAAAATATCATTAGATAAAATAAAATGCCCATTGCCATCATTAATAAATGCCATTAAATTAGATTCTGGAACATATTCTGTATCACCATTAAAGTAAGGCATAATGTAAAAATCCATCATACCATCACCATTTAAATCAGCCTCCCATAGGTAACTATGAGATGTAAAATGTCTTGATTGAACTTCTTCATCACCACAAGTTTCGTTAGGGCACCCATCATGATTACCTGTAATTGTTACTTCAAAAAATCCATAATCTGCAATTTTAAATTTTTCTGTTGGTGCTGGTAGTCCTGTTGTTGTATAAGGTGTCATACCATATGAAACTGTAATCTCATCACTGTAACCATCAATATTAGGATAATATGTAAAAGAAAACTCATCAAAAGGTATTCTTTCATCTGTTGGTGTGGTTGAACCCCCACCATTACTTGGAGGTGGAGTAGGTGTTGCTGTAACTCCTGCACTTCCGCCACCACTTGCACAACTGGTTATAGCAAATATTACTACACCAATTAAAAATAAATCAACTAATTTCTTTAACATGTTTACAATTCCCCCTAAATGTATATCCTGGACAACTACACTTACCATCTTCTATGGTATATGTATTGCCGTTTGAGCCTTTTACAATTACAACATCAGAAGACAATTCTTCTGGACGTTCACCTATTTTAGTAAACTTACGTCTTGCTTTTGAAAACTGTTTTATTGGATTTTTAAATACTTTATCATTATACTGAACAAGTTGCCCTGCACTATTAACATGGTATACACCATTAGCAACTGGGTATTTGCCCCAATCAGTTATTTCCTGTAGTATCTCTATCATAAATTACTCCTTACCTTAATTTATATAACTATTATAGCAAAAAATGATAATTTGTCAACCTTAAAAGATAAAAAAAGGGCGCCTAAACACCCTTTTTCTAACATAAGTTAAACTTATGAAGTAGCCAATGCTTTATAACCAGCGGCAATAACAGCTCTAGAAGGTGTACCTAATCTGTACACATTTCTGCTTCTGTTTTTAGTGTCAGTCACTGTGTTCAAATAGATTGGAAATCCTTTGAATCTTAGTGATTGAATCACTGCTTGTGGATTACCAGCACCAAATTGTGCTCTAATTTGAGCTGAACTTAAAGTTCTGCCTGATTGTAGTGCTGTAAGCACTTTCATTTCTTTAGTTGTTGAAGTAGTCATATGACCTCCTATTTTTCTTCATTAAACAAAGCACTATTTTCATAGTATTAAATACATTATACATTCTTTTTACTTTTTGTCAACCTTTATATAAGAAAAAAGTGCCCTGTTTCCAGGGCACTCACCTTGTGCGTTCTTTAGGTAGGGAGTAACATAGGTAGGCGCACAAGGATTTTTAACTATTATACTATGTACTTAATATATTTTTTACTAAATGTATCCCTAAGTTCCTTATCAAGATCAGTTCTCACATTAAATTTAATGTTATAATCTTTCATTATAGTTCTAAATAAGAACACAACCATTTCTGGTTCAAAGTTATCAAAACTAAATCTTATAACATTATTAAGAGACTTAACAAAATCTTTATCTAGACCTTTATCCAAATACTTTTCATTTAGCTCGTATGCAATTCCTACAACCAAACTATATTTTGCACTAAGCTCAGAACTAACCTTGTTATCAAGTTTCTTTGCTTTTCCGTCTAAAATATCGCTTGGATTAGGAAGATGTTTAGCAACTTTTCTGTGTTCTACAAATTTTATTGACATTCCTTCACCTATAGCACCTGCAATTTCTGCCTTTTGTTCAAAACTTTCAGCAGTATCAAAGCCTGATGCACCAAGCATTTCACTAACAAAGGTCCAACTTCTTGGTGTAGCAAAAGCCTGCGAACTAGATTTTGGATCAAAATCAAACAAGTCGCCTTTGCTGTAAGTTAAGTAACCTACAACATCAGGGTGTACGTTGTTATTAACAGCCCATTGTTGCCAATCATCAAAATTAACATCCATATTAATGTGTCTAAATCTGTTAGCCAATGGGGCAGGCATTCTAAATGTAACACCTCTATCAGTCTCTCTGTTACCTGCGGCAACTATTCTGACGTTCTCTGGTAGTCTGTATTGCCCTACTCTTCTGTTTAATACTAGTTGATACGCCGCGGCCTGCACACTTGGAGGTGCTGAATTAAGCTCATCTAAAAATAAAACAACATTATCATACTGACTAGCGAATTCTTCACTAGGAAGATCTGCTGGGGGCGACCACTCCATAGTATTTGTTTCTGGATTTCTAAAAGGATATCCTCTTAGATCGGTTGGCTCTAATAATGCTAAACGCATATCAATCATTGTAGCATTACCTAAATCACCACTATTAACAATAGACTCAACAAGTTCGGATTTTCCAATTCCTGGAGGCCCCCAAACAAATATTGGTCTATTTACTTTAAATGATCTTAACAGAATTGGTTTAACCTGTGTTGATCTGACTTTTAATGTTTCCATAAATTACTCCTTTACCTTAATTTACTATATTAGTATACTACAATTAAAGAGTTTGTCAAGTCTTTTTTTAGATTTTTTTACATTTTATCTATAAATGTATGAATGTCATTACCGTTAAGTTTATACCATGCGGCATCTTCCTTGCAATATAAAACAAGTTTCTTTTTTGTAAAATAATAAGGCCATTCCATTGCATCATCTAAAAATAAATACATTTTAGGAGTAGGATTTATATCATGAGAAAAATCCCAATATTCAAAGTTTCTTTTTAATATTTCATTACCTAAAGATGTAAGTCTTAGACCTTGTGGTACTCCATTTTTTAAACGAAAATTACTAAAAATTTTATATCCTAATTTTTCTTTAGGTATATCTTTAAACTTTTCATAGAATTTGGAGTTTTTTGGTATGTTTGGTATTCTGGATCTATTATGTAGTAGACCTTCAGAAAGAATAGATTGTATAGAATTAATTATTTTATATTGTAAAGACTCTTTTTCATTCATCATCTTCCAATACTACTACACCAGAAGTAAGTTTGATAACCTGAAAATCTTCTGTATCAAATAGTTTATTCAATCTTTCTGCAAGATTAAAAGCATGACCACTATTGCTGAAAGAAACTTTTTTGTATTTTGGTCCTGGATAAGAAACTAATTTATTAAGAACTCTTAAATTTATTGGTTTTTCTTTATAAAATACACTATAGATAGCATCAGCAGATAGAATCTGTTCTGCTTTGTATGTCTGCTTGTTTATAGATTCTAAAAGTATATCTGGCTTAGGTCTGCTCATATGTGTAATCTCCTATACACATATATTTATCATTTTTTTATTAAAACAGTTGTTTATTTTCCTGGTAATCCTGCTTCAATAAAAGCACCAATTGTTTCCATGTCTTTATCACTAAGCATTCCTGCCTGTGCCCACATAGTGCTACTCATTGCACCAACTTGTTCTTTGTTTTTGTATTGTACAAGTCTTTGAACAATGTATGCTTTGTCTTTGCCTTGTAAACTTGGGAAAGGTCCCATACCGCCACCGTCTTGTCCGTGACATGCGGCACAACCTGCCCATAAACTTCTTATGGAACTAAACTCGTCCAAGTTAGCCAACTCCTTCTTTCTTTGTTCTATTTCAACAACTGTACCGTTAAGAGCCACATATTCTTCGTAGCATTCTCCTGTACACGACCCCTGACTTGAATATCCTGTATATTCTAAATCTGGGTAAATTTTAAAACCAAAGAACAATGCTATTGCCATTGTTCCTAATAATGCCATTCCTAATTCTTTCATTACTTACTTGCTTCTACTAAGGCTTTGTATTCTGTAAAGCCGCCTATCTTCTCGCCGTTTACTATAATTTGTGGGAATGTTCTTGCTCCTGGAAAAGTTTCGAATAACTCTTCTCTGCTGAAGTCTTCATCTAACATTTTATATATTAATTCATGTCCTTCTCTTTCTGCTAGACCTTTTGCTTGTACACAAAATGGACATGCTGGTTTACTGTATATTTCTACTTTCATTATTCGCTTTTAGTTTTAGGTGTGAGATCACACGTTGAGTTAATTTCCATACCGTTAATTTCCCTATTAAATTCTACTTCCATACCTTTTAATAATTCAGCAGGGGCAGGAGGATTTACAATATGATGTCTTTTAACATACACATTATTCTTACCTTCAGATACTACACCGTAATGTTTTCTACTATTCCAAAAATTTAATGTGCCTGTATTCATAACTGTATTTATATTTTTATCTAAGGATCTATTCTTAATTTGGCATGTATCAAATCCCATTTACTTTCAAATGTTAAAATTAAAGTTTGATCTTTATACCAGTCTTCATTAGAATAGTTCATATTTTTATGTGGTAAGAAATGCCAACCAAATTTTTTCCTGCAAATCTTTTTTAATTCTCCGATAGCAACACCAGATAAACCATGTTTAGGTGCACAATTCCATTGATATTTAAATATATGATTGTATCCATAACCTTCTGGTAAAGATAAAGTTTCAGTTAAATTGTCCGCCATCTAAATTTATTTCTTGAATTTTATTTTCTGCAGTTGTGTCTATATTATCTAAAATACTTAATAACCAATCAACATTAACATTAAATTCTTTATGCCCTGATTTCTTTAAATTTTTTAAATGAAGAACTAATTCTTGTAATTCTGTCATTTATTTTTTAATTTATTAAGTTTTTTAACTTCTGTCTTACATTCTATTTCAGTTTTGAAAGGACCTATATATCCATAAGTAGCAAGAGTAACATACTTAGGACCTTTTGCTCTTTTCCAACCTTTTTCAAAATTAATTCCGTACCAACCAGCGGCATAATAAACATCGCTGTCAGATGTTTTAGTATACAATGGAACTCTTTCATCATAATCAGGATGAGATGTATCTAAAGGATATGGATTTTCGTAGTCTATTTGGTACCCTTTTATGAAAAATTCTTCACTTACTACAGTAGGCTCATCTACTTGTTCAGTAAATAAATGTACATTGCCAAAATGTTTGACTACAGCAGTTTCGTCTTCAAATTTGACTGATTCTTTTCCAGTAATATAAAAAAACTTTTCCTGAATATCTTTATTTAAAATGCCAAGTCTTTTTTCTCCTTGACGTACAAGCCATGCAACATCACTTATTTGTTGTAATTGAGTTTTACTTTTTCTTTTATTCTTTACCATGCTTTATTCTCCTTATTTCCGTAATCTTCATCTTTACCTACAATCTTTCCATCAATAGAATATAATTGTTTATTTGGTGTGCCTTTAGAATTTTTAAATTCTTCTGGACATACATCTTGTCTCATTTGTCTATATACTTTAATTTGATCTGGACTTGTATATATCCAATGTGGATTTGCTGGCCAATCCATTGTTATACGTTTGATAGCTCTATCCAACTTGTCCATTTAAAAACTCTGCATAGTCACCTGGGTTTTGAGACATTCTTTCTAAATTCCACTTAGCACAAAACTTCATAAAATACACACCTACTTGTTGTTTAGGTTCTTGTAGTTTTGCATTTTCAATAATTTGTTTACTTTCTGCTTTTACTTCATCAGGTTGTTGTGTGAGATCTATAAGAATCTTATTACGTTCAAAGTCATCTCTAACTCTATGTTCTTGTTCTTCATGATCAACCCAACGTTGTAACATAAAGTTATTAAAGTTATAACCTCCATTATGTCTATCATCAAATGCTTCAGTAATACCTGTCTTGTTTTTAGTGCCTTTTAGTCTTGCACCAGGATAGGCACTAAACACATTATCAGCACTATCTCCTCTTACACACTTCTCAAACAATACCCATTCAGGTACTACTGGTGTTTTCTTTTCGTTTGTCTTTTTATCTATAACCCATTCACCTGTTTTTGCATTTTTAAAGCCTTCAAGTGAAACTATTTGATCTGTTGTGCCATTATATTGTATAACATTATCCGCAAGTAATTGATAAAAGTCACTATCAGTACTAATTATAACATGCTTATCTTCTGGGTGTTCTTGTATCCAAGTAGCAATTAAATCATCTGCTTCTGCATTAGGTTGTTGTATAACACTTACATTAGTACGTTCTTCTAAAAATTTAGTTAAATCATTATATGATTCAAAAAACAATTCGTCATCTTCTTGCTCTTTAACACTTCTTTTGTCCATTAGAACTTTTCTATTTGCTTTGTAAGGAGGATAAAAGTCTTTACGCCAACTTCTACCTTCTAAACACATAACAACATGATCACCATCAAAGTCGTTCCATACTTTCTTAATACTGTTAAACATAATATGCATGGCCATTCCAACACGCATGTCAATATCCTTACCGCCGCCTACATGTTTGGCACGAAAGAACATGTTTAAACTATCTACTAATATGTATGTTTTTTTACTCATCATTTATTCCTAAACTATCATTTATTATAGCATCGAAAGGCGATTCTTTCAAGTTCTTTTCTCGAATATTTTCAAAATCTCTAGTAAGATCGTATTTTAAATGTTTACGAAAATTTGCCAATACATACTCTATTTCAGCAGAAGTAAATTCTTCTAACTGTTTTTCAACTACGGGTTCTATAGACTTAACTAGGATCGCTAGTTTCGTCTTCGCCTGTGTTTCCAGTTGTTCTGATGACATCTGTGGCTCCTGTTTGTTCTTGTAACCCATAATCTTGATCTGCAAGTTCCTGTACTAATACGGTTCTGCAAACATCATTAAACCATTTGTTTACTACTGCTTCGTCACTTTCACCCGTATATCCGTTTTCGTGTAAAAATTTAACAAAGTGATCGTTCCAGTCTAATTCCATATAACCTGCTTTAGCATTTTCTGGATTTACATCTAAATGAAGAACATTTACATAAGGTAATTCTTTAATATCAGCGATTGCTTTATCATATTCATATTTTCCAATTTTATCATTTTTAAATTGGACATCTAATTTAGCAATTTCTTTATCAACATCTGTTTCTGCTTCTAATTGTGCTAAAACTTCTTCTAGTTCTTCACCATCATAGTAATATTCTGCTTCTGCTATTGCTCGAGACTTACCTTTAAGCCCCCAACTAGCAGGCATCATGCTAAAAGGTAATTTAGTTTTCTTCGCCATCTTCTTTCTCCTCAATAACTTCTGTTATTCTTTTTATAGTACACGGCCATAGTGCTGTTCTATTTGACCAACTTATAGGCATAATACTATCTCCCTTTCCAATACTGTTAAATCCACCCCACGGTTTAAATTGTAATCCTGTAGCATAAGGCATATCAAAACATCTATTAAAAAATTCTACATCTACTTGTTTTTTCCTGTTAAGTGTAAGTCTTAATGTATCTGTTTCTTCTATCCATTTCCAACTTCTGATAGAATCAACTCTAACACTTCTAACTTCTAATTCTGCTTTAGTGACCGGTATTCCATGTTCAGTATATCCCATAACTTTATTTTCATCTGCTTTTGTTTCATATGCCACCATTAAAAAGAACATTACAACTGCTGTAATCAAAAGAGGACTCATATTTTTTATAAAATTCCAATCATGTTTATCCATTATTACAGACTCCTTCTTTATAAGTTCCTTCCTCTACAATCGTTAAAGTATTTTCTATTACTACACGATACTCAGCATATTTATTTTCACATTCAGCAAATACTTTTTGTTTAACTTCTTCTATAGAATTTCCTATAGCATGAGGGTACCAACCCATTTCGTAGGCTCCCCATCCTTTTATAAAAATTTGATATTGTTTACCCTTCATTAAGTCCCCCATGCATTTCCAAATAAACTAATATGTAATCTAGGACTAAACTTATATCCAGTCTTCATACATATCTCAGCAACATTTTTTTCAGTTAATGTTTGTTGCTCTAATGTAGCACCCTCAGGCATACAGTAAATAGAATCAAGTTTAACACCTGACTCTTTATAACTATCAACAAACATATCAACTTCATTAAAACATTCCTCATCTCTAACAACAAACTTTGTATATAGATAACTATTATGAACAGAATTCATTGATAATAATGACTTTGGTATTAGAGCATCATCAGTCTTCTCACCACTAATACTTAATTTAGGAGATGTACTCCATGTAACATGTAAATTAGGTTGTGTTAAGTTAAAATATGTTATTAGATCATTTTTAATATCTTGCGTACCATTTGTTTCAAATGTTACATTTTTTAACCCTACATTCTTACACTTATCTAAAAGTGCTGGCCAAACACGTTGCCACCCTAGTAGCGGTTCACCACCTGTGATCACCAAGTGTATGTCTTCACCGTGTTGGCCAGTGAAAGTACCAGTTGGTAGCAATGATGTGATGTGATCAAACACTTCATCTACAGATCGAGTAAACTGTAAATGTTTATACTTCATTGCCCAACTGGCACTTGAATCACACCCAATGGGTGTGACGGGTAAATCTTCTATGCTTTTATAAGCATCAGGATGGTTTTTATCTGCTTTAGGATCTAACATATAAGGCATTTGATCAGTTGCAATTAAATTTTCTCTAGGTTGTCCGAACCCAGCACATTCAAAATTACAACCAAATACTCTTAAGAAGATACTAGGCACACCAACAAATCTGCCTTCTCCTTGTACTGAGTAAAATGCTTCGCTATATCTTAATTTCATCTAATTCTACTTGTAATAAATTGTATAAATCTTCCATTGATATTTGTCCATCTATCATGCTTTCAACAGCATCAAAAACAATGGTATGTAGCTCAGAGTTTTCAAACTGTCTATGTCCGTTATGTATATCTTCATAACATTCATATGCTAAATTTAAAAATCCTACATCAAATAATTTATTAAAATCTTCTAAATTATCATTAATGACTTTACCAAATTGAACTATTTTTAAAAATAGGTTATCAGTAATGGAAACTGTTTGTATTTGTATGTCCTCATTAGTTCCTATATTTTTACATTTTAACCTGTCTCTAGAAGTAATACTATCAAGGTCTGCAATCGCATCTAAACATTCAAATACTTCTTCTTTACTAATTGGATATTTTTTACAAATAACTTCCAACTCGTTACGTTCTACAATACAGTCAGTAATTTCCCTAATAGGAACACTAAATTTACCTACAACAAGATACCCGTTTCTATTATTAATCATATTATTTACTTGCGTATTCTTGTTGTAATTTTATATTATCAAAAAACTCTTTCTTTGTACTTGAATCATCAAAGAAAGAACCTTCTAATACAGTTGTTTGTGTTAAACTACTATGTGCTAACACACCTCTATTCTCTACACAACCGTGTGTTGCTTGAATATAAACACCTAAGTTTTTACTACCAGTTGCTTTCATTATTTCTCTAGAGATATCATTAGCAAGTTCTTCTTGTAATGTACCACGTCTTGCACACCATTGTGCAATTCTTGTATATTTGCTTAAACCAATAAGTGTTTCTCCAGCAATAATACCAATGTATGCTACACCTTTTACTGGTTGGTGATGATGTGAACACATACTTTGTATTTCACTTCTCACAACCAACATACCTTTATAACCTTCTTCTATATCATTAGGAAATGCTGTGGCATTAGGCATACTATTATATCTACCCCACATAAGTTCGTTTATATACATCTTAGCAAGACGTCTTGCTGTACCTTGACTATTAGGATCTGTATGCCTATCAATAATAAGTGTGTCTAGCACACCTTCAAAATGAGGAACTAGTTCTTCAATAAGGGCCTGATCGTCTCCCTCTTCCATATATTGTGATACATTATCACTAGCCCAATATTTACCACCTGCTTGTTTAATCTTTTGTGTGATCTTCTCGCTCGTTTTCATTCTTCTTTTCCTCGATTTTTATTTTTAATTTTTCTATTTCTTCTTTTAAAGTTAGTTTTTCTAACTTTAATTTTTTAAGATCAATATCATTTAAATAATGATTATAGTTTCTTTCTATCTTATTGTCAAGTTTTCTATGTATTTCTTCTAAATGTTTTAAATGATTCTGTAAACTTTTAACAGTACTCACTTCCACCATTCCTCATACGGAAATACAATCCAAGGGTCATATGAAGGTTCTAATTGTCTTCCAACAAAATCAACTCCTCCATATTTACTACCTGTTTTGTTAAATAAAGTAGCACACCTAATATCAGATAGAGATTTTTCTTCTGCAATTACTTCAAATATTGCCTTTAATGTTGCACCACTATCGTTTATATCATCTATAACTAATATATTATCGTGATAATGTTTTTGTATAATATGTCTTAATGTTTTATCATCCTGAATATTTCCGTCTCTTTGTTGCCATCTTATCCCTTCAAAAGGGACACCAAAATAATGACTTAACATTACACCTGGTATAAACCCGCCTCTACCAGGACCTATAATCACTTCAGGCTTAAATCCGTCTACAACCATTTGCTGTATAATACTACTTAAATCTTTTTGTAGTTCTTCAAATGTATAATGTAGTTTTTCTATCATTTCTTTATACTTTTTTCCCATTCAAATGCATCTTTGCAAATATCTTCTAATGTATATTGAGCCTCCCAGCCTAATAATTCCCTTGCTTTTGTAACATCTGCATAAGTGATTGCAGGGTCACCATCTCTTCTTGTACCCATTTCAGTTTTTACTTTTACATCATTTACATTTTCAAAAGTTGAGATTACTTCTAAAATACTATTGCTATCTCCTCTACCAATATTAAAGGAAGTACTTTTACCACCATCTAATAGATAATTCATAGCAGACAAGTGTGCAGAAGCAATATCAGAAACATGTGTATAGTCTCTTTGACATGTTCCGTCAGCAGTCTCATAATCGTCACCATTTATGGTAAATACTTCATCATTAAGAACTTTTCTGCTTATAATAGGTATAATATGACTAGCAGGATCTTGTACATATCCATGACTACCTTGAGGATCGGCACCTGCGGCATTAAAATACCTCAATGCTGTAAATGTAAAATCATGTGCATTAGAATAGTCTCTTAAAATAGTTTCTATCATGGCCTTTGTTCTACCATATGGCGATACAGGATTCATTGATAATTCTTCTGTTGTAGGGAAAACTAAAACATCTCCGTATACACTACTTGAACTACTAAAGATAAAATGCTTAACACCTTCTTCTACACAAGCATTTAATAAGTCAATGGTATTTGCAACATTATTTTTATAAAAAACTTCCGGTTCAGTTACACTTCTACCAACTTCATGATCTGCCGCTAAATGTATAACAGCATCAGGTTTTGTTAAACTTATAACACCTTTTAGTTGATTATTGTTTATATCAAAAGGATATTGTGTTACACCTTCTATACTGCATTTAACTCTGTCAATATTAATTACATTATGGCCTGCTTGGACAAGAAGGCGACAAACCATACCGCCTATAAATCCACTACCGCCAGTAACTAAAATTGTTTTTTGTGTTTCTTTATTCATATTTTGCTCTTGCTACATGCCTTCTAAATAAATTATCATTACGTGATAAATGTTCACCAGTACCAATCATAGCATCTAAAGTTCTGTCTATAGTACCGTCCTGATAATCTGATATCTTACCTATATTATACTGTGAAACGTCTTCATTGTCAATAGCAGATGTCATCTTTTGTAACTTCTCTATTGCATCTTGTAGACTCCATGGTACATATAGATGATTACCATTATTAGCAAATACCTCAGGAAAACTTCTATATGCTGGATATAGTGTAAGTGTACCAAATGTATCTGCTTCACTGACCGTATTACTTACCCAGTCCTGTAAGGCACAGTTAAATAAAACTTTGCTATCTGCCAGTAGTTCATAATAGTCGTTTTTCTTAAGGCTTGTATAAACCTTAAAGTTAGCAGTATTGCCTTCTTGTAAAGCCATAGCACGTTCTACATACTCTGGATCATTACTTTTCAGCTCAGGGTGTCCACAAAATATTGCAAACTCCATTGAAGGATCTATCTTATAATATGCTTCTGCTAAGTCCATATAAAAGTGCGGTTGTTTCTCATCGTCCCAACGTGCCGCAAAACCAACTCTGTTTGTTCTTTCATTTAAGGGAATGTTGGTATCAATTCTACCTCTTACTTCTTCTTTACCATAAGGTAAACCAGTAACATAAATAGGTGCCTTAATACCAGCAATTCTTAAATGTGCAACAAACTCTTCTGAAGCAACCATTATACCAGTAACAAACTGATCTAACATTTCTTCATACTTACGCATCCAATCAAACATACCCTCTCTAATTAAGAAGTCATCTGGGTCTGTTGTCTGTGCAAGAAACCTAACAAATACTTTTGGCCTAAACTCAGGAGGTGACTGGTCCATGATGTAGGGTAAACATTCAAGACCTGGTGTAAACATATCTTCATAAAAGATTACATCATCACTGGTAATTTCACCGTTCTTCATTTTTTGTATTAGGGACATTGTTTGTGATAAACTATAATATGTTCTTCCATGGGCATCTAATACACTACCGGTTACTATGGCTTTAGAATTATCTAACTCTTCACCAGTAATAATTTCGTAGTCTATACCTCTTTTGCCAAACACTCTTTCATTCCAGTCTTGCAACTGTAAAGTGTATCTTGCTTCGTAGGACTCTAGTCCCATGTAATACAATTTACGCATCGTCATCTCCTAAGCCGCCGTAATCAACCACATCTGTGATTTCATCATCTAAACTTTGAGCATAATCTTGTTTTTGATCTGCTTCTTCTTTAGATATTTTACTAGGTTTTTTCTTTTTGTCAACCATTACATTGAGTTCTTTTTATCTTGGATTTCAACTCTTCTTGTTTTGCAAAGTTTTGAAATTTCCATTAGGGCCTTTCTTGCTCTTGCGGCTGACGCCTTAACACCTTTGATTTCAAAGTTGTCTTGCTCTGCTTGATACTCTTCCATCAATGCTTTAAGTTTTAAATGTGTTTCCATTATTTTCTCCTTTATTTTAAACTTTCGAATACATCAACTAATGCTTGGTCTGGACCATCATTGTCTTCTGTACCCTCCAAATTTGGACCATCCAATTCTTCTACTGGATAATCCATTTCGCAACCGTTTTCATTATCTTCGGCTACTGAAATCTTTACAAATCTACCAGGATATCTATCCTGTATTTGTTCTGCTAAATTGTCTGCAATCATTTCGCAGGACTTGTTATTAAGTTGTATAACTTCTTCGTTATACAAACTTTCAAGCCATCTCTTAAACTGTATAAATTCTATGTCCCTGTCATCGTGGAACACTTCAATCCAAACTTTAAAGTGAAATATGTGTCTGTGTTTATATCCTAAAAAGGATACATCATATTCATCACCTGTTGCGGTTGCAGGGTTTGTGTCTGCACCAGGGTAGTAATGTATACCCTCTTTACTAAATGTTACCCATATACTTCTCACTACCAACCTCCGTCAATTGTTTCCATTACTTCATTCATATGACCTAACAGTTGTGTGATAGGTTCATCGTAGTCACCAATCTCATAATCAACGTCATCTTGTTCTTTGAACATTGCTTTTATTTGGTCACCATACTGAACAACCATTTCAAGTTGTTCTCTCATTTCATCTGATATAGCCATTATGCCTCCTTACTTGGGTCCCACATAACCAAGTTTTTCTTTCTCAGTCTGTTAGTAATAATTGTGTATCTATTTTGTTCTTCTTTCCATTCTTTTAACCATTTATGTCCATCACGTTCTGCATCAACAAAGATTGCATTAGTAAATGCTAATGGTAGTAAAATAGAAATATGTATAATAATACTTGCTACTGTGCTATACCCAAACCAGCCTAAGTAGTTTGCCGCCAAGAATCCAAAAAACACACTCCATACTGTAAATAGTACTAACATAAAGTATGTTTGCAAACTTGGATCTTTGATTACTCTTAATGGATTGTATCTCACATCCATTACACGTCTCCAGCCATTTACAAGACCCATTACAGTTCTTCTGAATAGGCTAGGTTTGTTTATACTTGGTTCTATCATGTCGTTCTCCTATTCTATGTGATTTCTCACAAACTCTTTTATTACATGTAAGCCTACTGACGCCCATGTAATTACAATTAAACTCCATATCAGTATCTCAATCATCTACTTCAGGATCGTAATTGTTGTCATCTTTATGAGGATTACCGCCCTCATACCAACTTCCTTCTTTTTCAGGAAGTGGATTATCATAATAATCAGTAATTCCTGCTCTTTGTCTTGCTTTCTTTTCGCTAACAAGTATACTACTCATGTATGCAAAATATCCAGCACCAATAAATAAAATTAAACCAAAAATAGTATTTAGAATTTCCATAAATTTTCCTCCGGATTATTGATAATATCCTGTCTTTCTTTTAAAGACTCTGTTTCAATATCTTCAAATGTTGTATCACACCAATTACATGGTTCTCCAATAAGAGTTGCAGTTTCTCCTTTTTCTCTGCAATCATGAATCCACATTTTATTAGACATCTAAATAATCCCTAATTTCTTCAGGTACATCAGCACCGTTTTTTACAAGAAGAATGAAAATTAATTTCATAAAATCAGCATATTCTTCCTCAGTTTTAAAGCCACTTATGTGACTAGCCGATGTTTCGATACCATGATCGTCTGTAATTTTAATATCTATTTTCATTCTACTGGCTTATCGCCTCCATCAGTGTATTTAGACCAAGGAATAAAATGTTCCTTATCTAATACATCTTGTAATTGCATTGACCAAGTACCTTCATTGGTCTTGTCAAATCCTTTATCAGCAACCTTAAATGCTGTATTGAAATTATATTTAGACGAATTAGGTAAAATAGCGACAATAACAGGTATAAAATTACTAAATTCGTGTAGTCCCATTTTATAAATATCTTCTGCATATTTTACCGCAAACTCTAAAGTTATCTTTACACCATTTTCTAATATATGTAAAAGTAGTTCTTCCCATAATTTCCACTGATCAAATCGTTCAGGATCAAAGTAGCATATATGTATATGTGTACATTTTTCATTTAATGCTCTACTTAATATTTCATCTACTGGTTGATATCCTGCTACAAACAAAGTAGTCTCACCGTGTGCAACCGTGTTGTCTACTTCTTGACCTACAAAGAATTTTACATCATTAAAATTAGGTTTATCCTTCACCTTCAAATTCTCCTGTCATTATTTCATGATTCATATCATCATCTCTGTCGCCTTCGATATATTCTTCCTGCTCAAAGAAACTACCAAATGAATTACTCTTACCTGCTTGCCAGCCATTTTGTGTAATCTCATCTAAGAATAATTTATTCTCATCTAACATTTTATATGGATCTGGATTTGCAGGATCTAAAAGTTCTTCCACAAATTTATCAAACATTAATATAATACCTGGTACATGAGGACTTCTCTCATTTGTACTAGATGTTTTCTTTTCACCTGTTCTATATTCTCTCCAATCGCATGATGTTCTGTGTTTTTCAACATCAGCAAGTCTATTTGCTTCTATAAATGCTTCTATATGATTATGTACACTATGTCCCATATATAAACTATAACTTAAAGTGTCCCAACTAGTTCTTGACTCTTTACCTGCTTTGTTAAGATCTCCATGTCCTTGTACACAAATATCCCCTACTTTTAATCTATCCATAATAGGACCTTTAAATGGCATTGGCATAGTTGAACCTTTAAGGTCTTTATTGTCTATAGCCTTATCCATAAAGTAACCAAAACGTTTCTTATCAAAGAAGTTATAGGTATATGTTTGTCCATATGCTGTATTAACAAAAGGACTGGCCGCATCATAACTTACTTGTATATTAGGACTATCATGTTTTCTTAACTGTCTTTGTATACTGGTTAAATAACAACCCCAATGTAATTTACCTGTACCTAAACAATGAATCCAACCTTTACCCTCTAATAAACCTTTTTCGCGAAGTTGTAAAAGTCTTTTTAATAGTTGTTCCATTTGTCCAATGTTTATACCAGCCATTGCATAGCCTTCTAGTGTTCTTGCCTCATCACCGTAATGTTCTTTAACAAATGCTGGATCACTAAATGGTGTAACTAAATCAAACCATTCTTGTGCCGAGGCATCATCTGCCCCACTAAGAACATTTAGAAACTTAGTTGCACCTGGTACTCTGTTCTTTACAAAGTAATCCAAGTTATACATGCTCATGTCAATTGTTTGTTTAACATCAGTAAGACCTGTCTTTTTATTATAAGGAGGTATGGCCGCAAATGCTGGAAAGTCCAATGTCATACTCCAGTCTGCTGTATACTCCATCCAACGCAACATCTTCTCGCATAGAGCTTCTCTGGCCTTACTATCAGGCTTAATTGCATCTTCCCAGTCCAGTTTAATAACACCTTTAGCAACCTGAAAGCCACCTGAGTCTCCTAAAATAACTGTTTTAGATCTATCTCTTTTCTGAATCATTGCTTCATGTATATCAGTTTTATCTAAATCTAATTGAGCATGACCGGCTGAATATAATCCATATGGATAATAAAAGTATCCATCTTCATCTAAAAAGTTTAATCCCTGTAATCCTTTTTCAAAACCTTCAGGACATCGCATTGTGTCTTTTTCTTCTTCATATTTCGCTAATTGCCTAGTATAAAAGGCACTTATTGCCGGAAGATATAATGCGTAGTCTTCAGTCTTTTTATTAAAATCCATATTTTAACTCTTTGCAGGTAATAGATATGTATATTTTCCAATACCACTATCTACAATAATTTGTAATAACCCCTCATCATTAATACTCATTACACAATTTCCTGACTCACTTAATTTTAAAATTCTTAAAACTATATCTAAAGGCCATCTCCAGTCTTTAGTAATGCTTCCTTCTATTTCGTTACTGATAGAAATTTTTGTTCTATCACTAACTCCATCACCTATATGGAAATATAATTGTGTACCATCTGTTTTAGGTGCAAAGTTGGCCTCATAACCACCAAGTACACTATTAAAATAACTTAGATCTTTTAGATTCTTTTGTGTAGGAACGATGTTAATATCAAAATCAGCACCTTTAAATTTAATACTTTTAAGTTGTTGATTAATAACATCTGCTAACATAAATCTATAATGTGCATCATTACCATCTGAACTCACAAATTTTATTTCAGTAGGAACAGTATCACCGTTTCTATCTTGTTTCACAACCTCAACTTTTGCAGTCTCATCGTCAAATCCAGGATATTGTAAATACCCTTGTAGAACACCCATCCTACTTAACCCAATAGTTGAATCTACAAAATCAACTACAGGACTATGTGTTTGTCCTTTAAAAATTACTGTTTTGTCAGCATCTACAGTTTCAATTTCTGTAGAATCTAATGCTCCTGTAATTTTAACCATTTCAAAAATACCCAATCCATGGGTATGTTTTAAAACATCTTTAAATACATCTTTAATTACCATTGTTCAGTCTCCAAGTTATTAAACTATTATACATTACTATTTAGAAAAGTCAATTGCTTTTTTACCATTTTTTTAGATTAAAATTCAAAAAACGTAGATAATGTTTTACTTTGTGTTGTTTTATCTAAGTCAAATCCCATAGGACCTATGACATTTTTTATCTTTTTATCTAAAATTGTTTCTTCCATCAGTTCTTCATCAAAGGGTAATTCCTTAAACCAGTTGGGCAAGTTGAGTTCATCTGTTGGATAGGCGACACTTGTATAACCCATTGGATTATTTTTTAATTTGCATACAATTACTTTCATACCATCTGTAATCGGCAAACTATAACTATCACTATTTGCTTGTTTTAAGTTATTCCAATTTACACTTGCTCTAACATGCCCTGGAATCATTGTGCTTTTACCTTCATTTTCTAATGCTTCTAATTTATGTAATCTGTGACTGGTTGCAACCTTTGCCTGCGAATTCATTTTTTGTGTATACATAGTCACATTATTTGCTCTCTTAGGAGTTCCTTTCTCCCAAGCAGGCAAATTTTTAAAATATTCTTTAAAATCCATAATTTTATTTAGAACTTCATCTTCTGTTTTACCATCCAAGCAATCAAATAAAACATCTTCTAAAAAGTCCTGTATAAATTCAGGAGTATCTGAACGTTTAATTTCTAAACCCATTGCTTTTAGTTTGCCGCCTTCTGGTTGCCAACCTTCTATATCTAAACATAGTATTGCATATCTTTTCTTGGTTAAGAACAAACCAGACTTACCAACTACTTCTCTACCAGCAATCATTACAGCACCTTTATCTAAAGGCACATTAAAAGTATCTTTTAAATACTGTGGGAAAGTATCACTTACTGTATCTGAAATATGATCATATAATTTAATTGCACTATCCATATTCAGTTCTTCACCTTCCGGAAGAGCAGGAACGGCACTAAAATACACAGAGTCTGTGTCACCATATACAATACAGTCTCCTTCATAATCATATGTACCTGTAAGCATACGATTTGTTTCCGCCGCCATATGTTGTGTAATACTTCTTCCAGTTAGTGTAGTAGATTGTCCTATACGTTTATCATAAAATCTACAACCTGGATTAAGTATTGCACCATACAAACTGTTAAGGATAATCTTTTTAACCAACTGTCTTTTATCGTAAAAGGCCTTTTCAGCATCTGTAGTTGCTGATTTTTTCTTAGCCTGTAGTTCTTGCCTTTCTTTATACCAACGTTCCAATAGTCCTGGAACAACACCCTGTACATCTGTTTTAAACAATGTGCCATTAGCACTTATGTTCCAAGGTTGCCCACTATTAAAGACTAAATTATAAACATCTGCACCTGTAACTTCATGTGTAGAACCATCTTCCATATCTAAATGCATCTTATGATCAACATCTTTATTTTTTACAAATTCAAATTCATTAGTAGCAAACTTGCCATGCCAAGCATCTGCAAAACTTCTTTTTTCTAATTTTTGTGCATTTGCAATTTCTTCTTCTGTGTAATCCAATCTAAGTTGCCCAACAATAGTTTCAGGAGCCATATTCAATGCTCTAAACACACTAGGATATAGACTGTTTAAGTCCATACTGCCTACCCATTCATGGAAACCTTTTTTAGGAGTTGCCACAAAGGCACCTGCGGCTGTATCACGTTCACGTTCTCCTTTTGCTTTATCAGGAACAACCATACCACGTCTATGTGCTTCATTGATGATTGCAGACTCTGTAGTTGCTACAGCACCCATTGTTACAGGTAACAATACAGTATTTTCATGTGCTATAATATTTGCAAGATCTATAAACTGTAACTTCTTATCCATTTTATCTAGTAGCATAACATCCTGTATATTATACTCTAAAAACTTTAGGAAGTCATGATTGTAAAGTCTATCTAAACTTCCTTCATATACAACTTTCTTTTCACCTACTTCCATTTCACCAATGTAGTCTAATCTGTAACTATGTCTTTCTTCATAGTTGTATTTTCTATACAGTTCTAAATAGTCTAAGTGAACACGCCCTACTAGATCAAAACTTTGTGTTTCTTTACCATATTGCACAAACTTTCTTTCTTTAGGAAGTTTTTTAAGTAGGCACATTCGTCTTGTTTCAGACTTACCTAATGTTCTTGTAATACGATTCATTACATAGGGAATATCATAAGATTCACTGTTCCAGCCACTTAGTACATCAGCATCTTCTATAACATCTAAAAATACATCAAGCATCTCCTTTTCAGTTCTAAAAAGTTTAACCTCTTTTAAAGGACTTGCTACTTCGTGTGCCTGTTCCCAACTCAGTGTTTTAGGCGGAACTGCCAAACAAATCATTGCATCCATCCATTGTAAATACACACCAATAGATGTAATTGGTGTAAATGGATCTGACGGACTACTAAATCCACGTTCAGGATCAAAGTCAACCTCAATATCAAAGAATGCTGTTTGTAGTTTAGGGGGTTCAACATTTAAATAATGTTTTGCAAGTGTTTTATTAATAGGACGAATGTCGCTTTCGAAAAGACCGTTATGTGCATTTATTCCAACATTTGTTTTAAAGTCTTTCGCATTTTGACAAACAACTTCTGTGACCTTGTCTCCGTAAATACTTTGATGCTTACCTTTTGGATCTTTATAATAAAAATTATATTCGGGTTTTATATCTTTGATTATTCGTTTTCCATCGACACGCTCTACGACAGTGACAACATCTTTGCCTTGTTCGTAAAATGCATCAACATAACTCATAGATAACTCACCTGTAATATACTGTATTATACAGTAATAATATTACTTTGTCAATAGTTTATAATGTTTTTCCTACTGCTTCTAATATGGTTTCTAGCTCATCAAATTTGTCATATTCATCTTGGAATTTTGCCTTGTGAGCAAGTTTGATTGCTTTCATTAAAACAGCAGGTTTGAGGTCCATTTCTTCTGCTATTGCTTTAACAGTTTCTCTAAGACCTGTGTTTAGAGCGTCGACTTCATAAAGTACTTGATCGCCTTCTTGAATTAATTTTTTTAGTCTTGCGACTTCTTCTTGATTGAATGTTTTATTAAATGCCATGTGTTTCCTCTGTGCTCTGTAGTCATATTTATACAGTAAAAAACTAGTATAACAGAAATTTAGGTTATGTCAAGATTATGAGTAGATATTTTCTTTTGTCCAAAGCCATGTTACTAAGGCAGTACGCACTCCTTCGGTAACCAAAGAAACTCTATGAGGGAGTTGAGGTTTAAAGATGACAGCAGAACATTTTTTAAGTTTAGGTGTATTTAGTATATCCTTATCGTCCCAAGAATTTTTGAATTCCATATCACCACCTTTAAATTGATCTTCAAGTATAATACTCATACTTAAAGCTCTCCAACCAAATTCAGGATGGGCACCAGGTAAAACATCATCGTGCCAAGTTAAGAATCCTGCATCGTCTTCAGTATACCTTTTAACATATGACACCGGTGTACAATTATCCCAATCTATATCTAATTTAAAATGTTCATTGTTTGCTTTTTTAAATATATCAATTATTGTGTCATCATTTAAAATAGGATGATTAATAATTCTACATCTATGATTTACAGAAACTGAATAATTGGTTACAGTAAAGGTGTCATCATGCTCTGTATCGTTTTCTCTCGGTAAAGCATTTGCTTTTACATAATTGTTTTGAGAAAGTAATCCATCAACGAAAGATTCGTCGACAACATTTTCTTTTATAATAATACTGTCCATATTATTATTTATTATATAAATTTATGTTAATTGATAATTCTTGTAAGGATACAGGGTTAGAGGTAGTATCTACTTCTATTTTATAAACACTTTTAAACCCTGGTGGTTGTATGAATGCTAATTCATTAAGAATATTTCTGTCTGTAATTCTGTTGCCTTTGTCATCATATGCCACATACTGGTCGCCAGTATAATGGACTTCTATCATCATATTTCTATACTTGCTTCAAAAGTAAATTGTGTATCATCAAATTCATCAAACAACATTTCAGATATCATATCACCTTCATCTGGTTCAATTTCTTCTAACAATACAATTTCATATATCCACATAAGGCCTTCTGAGTCTTCACCCGTATATCCTATGACTTCTATGCCTACTTGTTCTTTTTCTTCGTCATAGGCGGTAAGCACTTTTGTTGGCACAACACTCTGAACAATGTCATGGTAAACTATAACGTCCTGATCTGTCAGTTCGTCTCTAGTCAACATTCTTACAAAGTGTTTTATAAATGCCATATAATTACTTACCTTTACTAAATGCCTGAGCACCAAAGAATGCGGCAACGATACCTGCTACTGCTACAAAGTATGTAGCCGCCATATCGCCAAGTATTTTACTTGCACTCTCTAATCCGAACAGAACCGCCAATACTACTGCAAATGGGTATAGAAGCATACCACTTAGTGCAAACCAAGCCATACTTCTTTGTGCATCACGCATTGCATCTAAATCTTCTAGTTCTTTTCGTTTGAACTCAAGATACATATCTTCTTCTGCTTTAGATACTTTACCGTCTCCATTTGTATCAGCAGGATGAAAAACTTTTTTATCTGTGTCTTCTGCCATTGTAAACTCCCTAATTTGTTATACTACTATTTATCATATTCTTATTTGTAGTGAAAATAGTATAATTCTTGTTAAATAGTAGTATGTCTAAAATTATATTATTGGTAGAAGAAATATCGGAAGATGGCCATCTATGTGCAAATGGTATAGTACATAGAGCCCTTGGTATAGAAACTAAACGTAACGAATTCGATGATGATTTTCTTGTTTTTAATGATACAGATTACTTTGAATTTCATACTATAAACACATATGAAATAACTTCTGATACCAAGGTATTTTATTATGTTGAAGTAAAAGATACACAAGAACATTTGAATCCTGTTTGGGTATACGGAATACAACCAAATACTTTAAAAAAACTTAAAAAATTTAATATTCCAATTATTATAAACGAAACACAAGAATTTTTTCTCGATTATATGTCAGAAGGAAGACCACATAGATCTAGTTCTTCTGCAGACCTATTAGACAAACAACTTACTAAGTTAGGACTTATACGAAATAATATTATAATAAACGGTGTAGCAAACTTAGGTGATTCAACGCCCAATCTTCAATTTGCAAATCGTACATACCATACGAACTTTTCTTTTTATTTTTTTAATAGAGCTCAATATTTAATCAAAGAAGATCATACTAAAAGCATAAATTCCTATGAGGACAATTTTAGTACACCAAAAGAAAAATTGTCTATATGCATAAACAGACAACCGAGAGAACTACGATGTACTTTACTAGCACTATTGGAACCTTTTAGAAAAAACTCTATTTTTACAATGTTAGGCGAAGAGCCGTTAAATAATAAATTAAATGAGGCAGAAATAAAAGAAAGATTTATTTCAAATATAAATCTTTTAAAAGACGACGACTTAAAAGAACAGGCCCTAGAAAATTTAGATTCATTACTACCAGACTTCCCACACGAATTTGATATAGAAAAAGATAAAAAGAATCAATCAATGCATACAAACATCAACGAGGAAATAAACCTTGCAAGAAGAAAATGTTTTTTTGAATTAGTGACTGAAACACATGATTCTAAATATAAAGATATAGATGTATCTATTATAACAGAAAAAGCTCTGTGGCCAATCATAAATCGTATTCCTTTTGCTATAGTAGGACATAGGGGTAATTATCGTTTCTTAAAAAAAATAGGGTTCGATCTATTTGAAAAATCACTTTTGTCAGAAGAAGATGCAAGTCATTCATACGAACATAATTTTAGAACTATTAGAGCTGTATACGATAGAATGTCAGGTGACAATCTAGATAATTGGGTCAAAGATCACAAAGATGCATGTGATTTAAACTTTAACGTTTTATTAAATACTGATTGGAAAAAAGTAGAAGTGGATAGATTGTTATCTTTTATCTAATCCTCTTAAACTTCCTAGGTGTTTACCTCTGATATCAACAAAGTTTTTATTATTATAAACAGTTTCATAAAAATTATTTTGTGTTATATTTTTACTAAAAATATTTAATAAGTCTGCATGACATTGTTCTCCTATATGTTGTACATCTTCGTTGTAAAACTCAGGTAAAAATTCTTTAACATATTTTAAATACATTTCTATAGTTGGATGTAACTCTTGTTCCAAATTTTCATCTATCCTAAAATTATATAAATCATCTTTAGTAAATCCAAATTCTTCAACCATATACCAAACAGGAAAGGCTTCATCTAATAAATCTATATACCTAAACTCTGATACATCATAATCAAAAATATCTAAATCATCTGTACCTTCTTGTAAATTTCCAGATAAAGGCATAGCATTTAATAATTTATATTTTACACCGGTACTATCTAATAATTGCTTAACAGCATTAACGGAACTCCAACTATCCATAAGACCCCATTCTAAACTCCAGTGATTTTTCTTCCACATGTCATTGTAAATATCGTTGTTTGTTGGAAGGTAAACAGGTCCTCTGGAAGGCCATTTAAGATCAGTAAGCCACACATCGTTTCTGAGGAAACTAGTAAACATAACTAATACTGTGTCGTCGGGTGTAAATTTTTTATGATGGTTTGCTTCATAAACCATTTGTTGTATAAAACGATTGCCCATACCTGATAGGCCTAGATTATAAAATTCTTTGAATTGTGATCCTACAAGATCAGCCCAAGTGGGGTAATGGTAACCTGTACAACTACATCCAAATGTAAATAATCTATTTTTCTTCATCCAATATATTGATTCTATTAATAATTGTTTCCATACCGTTATGGTACCTTCCTTTGGACTGTGACTTCACATATCCCTCTATATTTATAACAGAATTTTTATTGATATTCTTTCCATGAAAAAACTTTAATATATGTTTGTCATCAACACTACAAGTAATTAGATAACTCATAGTTCTAGGAATATATCTAACAAACTCTACCTTAGCATTAAACTTGCCTCTTTGTTTATACTCTCCTAAAATCTGACTTGTTCTAGAAAGTTCTGCCTCTCTGGTTGTCCAATTATCTTGTTCTATTTTATTAAGATATACTTTTGGTAAACTTGCTGAAATTCCAATCTTATCTTTGGTTATAATTTCTGATGATACCAATTTAAGAACATTAGTTTCAAATTCTGTTAGTTCTCTTTCAATTGCCTTAAATGTAAGACCTTTTAGATAATCGATAATTTCTATTGCTTCTTTTGTGTCTTCCTCAGTCACATTTAATTTAAAATCACTAAAAAAATGATTATATAATAATTCAGTATTACTTGTAATATCTTTGTATTTAAGATCATACTTAGATTGATCCTTTTTTACAAATCCTTTATTATACCTAAATGCAGAACAACTTGCGGATATTACGTCTAGTGTTTTTAAACCTGATAATTGATTTGATTCCATTTCTACTCTCCTATAAAACTATATGATAACAAAAATATATGTTTTTGTCAACTAGTCTATAAAAACATTTGCAAAAAGTTTTTGGGTAGTATTATTCATAAATTTTTTTAATTTTCCTAAATCTACAATAATTTCTATAGCATCTATTTCGTCTTTAAATTTTGAAATTTCAACTATTCTTTCTACTTTATTTAAATTTATATCCTCTTTGAAAAGATTGAGTGGGACTTCAAATATTTGATCTTTATTATATATGATATTAATCATATAGATAAAGTCTATTGGAATTTGTTTGGGGACTACTTCAAGGAGAAGTTCTCTTAAAGAATCTCCTCCTTTAGTATTTTTTGCTAAGAGCACAATTTTGGTGCCCTTTTCTGCCATTATGATTTCTTTTTAGTTGAAGATTTCTTTGGCTTTAAACTAGGGTCTAGTTTATAGGCCTCTGATTTCTTTGATTCTGCATCATCTAAAAGTGCTTTTGCATCTTGTTCTAATAATTCTGCTTGAACTAAAAGACTTTCTGCTACACTGGCGTCTGGTGCCACTGCTTCTGCAGACTCACTTATTGGTTGTGTGTCTACACTAACAGGATCTGTTTTAGGAGGTGTGTAACCGCCTTCTAGTTTATTGATTTCAGCATTTACTTCTTTAAGTGAAACTTTATCACTTGGTGTAGGTGTTAAAAATACTAGATCAACTGATACTTTCTGCAATTTTTTACTAAAATGTAAATCATTTAACATATTAGACCCGTCTGTAAATTGTCTTCTTGATAGTACATCAGCAATATTGTTGCTTTCTTGTGCTTCAGCACTTTGTACTACATTCATTAAATCATCATGTTTTTGATCAGTTAAAGAATTAGACTCTACAATTAAACAGTTTTCAGGTTCATTAGGTACTTCTCTGAAGACAACCACACATGGTTTTTCTCCAATCTTACCTACATGTTTCATTAAATTTGCCATGATTACTCCTGACTTTCTTCGTTTTGCTCAGCCGCTTCTTGCTCAGCTCTTTCTTCTTGTTGTTTAGCAACAAAACCTAAAAATGTTTGTAGTTTATCAAAAACTGCACCCACTTGGCTAAGTTCAGCACCTCTAAAGGCACCTCTACCACTTGCTAGGTCAACAATATTTGCAAGTAATTGCAAATCGTTTAGACTAATACTTTCTGGAGCACCTGCTTCAGCATCTGCTATTGGTTGCTCAACATTTTCAGTATTAACTTCTTCTGTTTTATTTTCTTTGGCCATTTTAACTCCTAATTTATATGCTACTATTTAACATAAGTTTTAATTTTTAATCAATAAAAATGGTTATTTTTTTATACGATCTATACCAATTGATGTATTATAGAAAGAAATAAAGTTTTCTTTATCTAATGCTGTCTCAAAATACACGTCTATAGTTATATGTCCGTAAGTATTTTCTGTAGTATAATACACTAAGCCTTCTGGAACTTCTTTTATATAATCAAAAATATCATAGTCTTCACTATTATCTTTTTTTAATTCACATATAACCTTATTTCTTAACATGTTCACAAAGACTTCATTACCATGCAGATTTTTCCAATCACTATCATTTAAAACTGTTGTCTTCTTAATCATAAAGTCCGTCAGAAGGATAGGTTATATAACCCATTTTGTTATCATCTTTAGCAATACCATACAGCCAAGATTTTTCTTTATTTTTATCAAGTATGAGATTTGCCATATATTTTGGCCATTGAAAAATGTCTTCAAACTGAGCAGGACACATTCCATACGAATCTATACCATACTGTCTTTGTGTTTGTATAATTTGATAATCCAATGCTCTAAGCATTTTATATTGTAACAAATCTTTATCTACAGGATTTTGGTCTCTGGCAACCTGGCTTGTTATATGACATATTTGTCCTTTAAACTTATTACTAATTAACCAGTCAAACAAATATACTTTAAAAAAGTTTGTATCTAGACTATTGTGGAACCATTCCCCAAATATTAGTTTTTGTGTATCTATATTTTGCTTATGGATGGGACGATTCATTTCAAAAGGCATACCAATATTGATATTGAAAACAACTATATCTGGTATTTTTAAATTGCTTGCCTTTAAATCTATAAATGATTTAGGGTCTTTATAATTTACATTACTTCTGCCAAAAGTATGAACTTCAGTGACATGTTGCTCGAATTCTGACACCATGGCTTGGCCAAAGTCTGAACTTGTTCCAAATACCCAAACAATCATTCGCCTTTTCTTTCATAAGGTACAGTTATACCAAACGGTGATTCGGGTGTTTTGCCTCCATATCCACCTCCATGTACAATAAACAATGTATCACAGTAAGTTTCGTCTCCCCAACTGCCCCAAGGATAACCATCTGTAAACATCACAAACTTCTTAGGTTGTATGCCTTCTTCTTTCATGTAATCAAAACAGCAATCAAATTCAGTACCACCGCCACCGGCTAATTCGTACTCCATAAAATCACCCATATCAGTTTCAGTAAATACTTTAGGATTATGAACCTCAGTATCAAAACAGAATAAATGAATTTTAAAATCAGTATATTGATCCATAATACCTTTAACTTCACTTAAAAAGTCTCTAGCCATAGCATCATCAATAGACCCTGACATATCTAATGCTAATGCAATATCTATTGTTGTTTCTCTATCTAATCCTGGTAAATAGAATCCGTCATTTAAACCCTTTCTACTTGGATTCATCCAGGTATAGTCACTTTTAACAACACTCTGTATTTGCATAGCAAGTAACTGTCTCCAGTCTAATTGTGGATTTATTAAATGGTCTAGTAATCTTTTAACACCACTTGGTAAGTTACCAGCACCAGCCGCCTTTGCGGCTTGCATAGTAGCATTCTGGAACTCTTGTTTAATTTGTTCCTTTTCTTCAGCAGTATATTTTTCAGGACCTTTACTGGCTTCCCCTTCTGTGTTTCCCTCTGCTCCTTCACCTGAACCAGGGTCGTCTCCTTCTTCTCTATCTATATGTATATCCAAAGTAGTTTCAATAATTTGTCCGTTCTTTTCCATTTCTTCAAATAATTGATCGTATATTTCTTCAGATACCATACCCCTGTATTTCCAATCATGACATATTTGCACTAATTTAATTTCTTCACCAACACGACCATCTATAAGATCTGCATTAATAACATAGTCGTTTGCAATATTCCAAAGTACAGGGTGTCTGTCGCCACGTCTATCAGCATCCATATGATCATATACACAATGTAATACTTCATGCCCAACAAGGAATACAAGTTCCTGATCTGATAATGCGGCAATAAAATTTTTGTTATAATAGAAATATTTGCCGTCAGTTGCGGCAGTAGGACACCATTCTGTAGCATCTTTAAGTAAAAGTCTAGTAGCAAGATTACCAAAGAAAGGTGCTGACATAAGCATTTCTATTCTGGCTTTGATAATTCTATCTACAATTTCTTCGTTTGATAATGTAGTTTCTGGTATTTCGACAGATAATTTAGGTGCTCTATCTGATGCATTACCTTTTGCTTTAACTTTTGTATCTGTCATTAGTTACTCCTTAATTTAACTATAATATTATTATAGCAAAATTATAACTTTTGTCAAGACTTTTTAACTATAATATTGTATATTTCTTCCCAATTTTTTACAACTGTTGCTGAACCCTTATAGTCCATATTATGTCCGTGTTCCATTAAAATACCGTTGAGACCGGAATCAATACCCCATTGAACATTTTCTGTTTTATCCTCAATCCAATAATTACCAGGATATTTTTTGCCGTATTCTAATAAAATCTCATCCTTATCTGCACCTGTATCTAAACAAATCACGTCAATAAATGCATCTCCCATTAATTTTTTAAGATTTCTTTCTCTTAACTGTTTGGCATAAGGGTCTAAACTTAGACTTGTAATTGCTAAAAAATAATAACCATGTTGTTCGTTTAATTTCTTAATAAAAAACTGTGCATCTCTTAAAGGAGGTAAAAATCCAATGGCCGCACTTTCGTTAAATTGTTTGACTAATTTGCTCCCTTGTTCATAAGACATACCGTATCTTTCGCCTATGTTATACATGTATTGATAGTTATCAACTAATTCATGTCCATGATGTTGCATCCAGACATTGAATCCTTCCTCCCAATCCAAAATAACACCGTCTATGTCTGTTAAAATTATTTTATTCTTTCTTATATTCTTAAATTTCATGTGTCCATTATACTAGTATTTTGATAAAAAGTCAAGCAAATTTGTTAAATAGTAGTATGGCAATAAAAAAACATACAGTTTTCCCAAACTACTTATTTGAAAAACAACTTATTTTACCAGAAGAAGTTAAAGAATCTTTGCTATCAGAAAGAAACGAAATATCCAAAGCAGGTTCAACTATAGAAACAAATTTTGGTTGGGCAACAAATAAGGAATACCCATTAGGAAAGGGACATCAGAAACTTTGTAAACTTGTTAGCCATCATTTCATAAGTGAGTGCGATAGCATTCTACCAACAAAGACAAATAATGTTCAAGTATGTAATCCGTATATGTTAAGTATATCACCAGGGCACTCATATAATGTAAATATAGAACCCATGAGATGGTATAATGCATTATTCTTTTTACAAACAACAGATAAAGGTTCGCATTTGTATCTAAATAATTTTAGTGAAAAATTATATGCACAACAAAACACACAGGAATCTACCTTTGTTGTAAAACCTAAAACAAATAAAGTTGTTTATTTTCCAAGCCATTTACCATGGGGTATGTCAGCAAATATGAGTATGATAGACACGGTAGTACTTTGTTTGACGTTTAGAATTGCTGTCAAAGAACCAGACCCCTCAAGAAAAAATTAGATAAGAGGGCCGAAGCCCCCTTAAATTTACCTTAAGGATAGTAAGGATTATCTGTAATATATGCAGGTAACTCGCTTTTCTTACTTTCTCTAATACTGTTTTTCACATTATTAGTTAAGTGTTTTTCCTTAAGAGATTTTTTGACTGCTCTTATAAAGAGCCTTGATTGATATTTAGTCATGTCATCTCCTTTTACAAAGATGCGTTCCTTCGGTATCATTACCTACTTCCGTCTGTTTCCAGATGAACGTAATTAATGCGTTCCTTCGTCACAATTGACTACTTCCGTTCACTGCTACATTTAGAGTGAATGAACGAATGTAACTTGCGTTACATATATTATTTATGTTTTTAGAGTCAAAAGAAAGGGCCTAATTAGGCCCCTTCTAAAGTTTTTATACTAACTTACCGTTATACAAAGTTATAATGTACACTTGCAGTCATAGAACCTGCAGTTACCACTGCTGGTGTGCTACCATCTACTTGCATAAATTGTACTTGTACACTTGCGTTTTTAGTCAGTGTTTGATCACCATCAAGTTCAACAATATATGAACCAGCCGTTGCCGCATCTGCGTCAATTGCCGCTACTATTGTATCACCTGAACCACCATTCTCTTTAATAAGAATATGGTTAAATGATCCACCACTAAATGCTGTACCTACTTTGAGAACAATTTTTTCAACATAGTATGTTCTGCTTGAAACATTTGGTACTGTACCAATATCAAAAGTAGAAGCACTACTATCAGCAGTAAATGTACTTCTTAATAAGAGTCCATCACCACCATTGTTATCAACGTAATCTTTTACAGCCGCTGATGTTGGGATTGTAGTATCGTTATCGTTACTTGCTATTCCGTCTGCTTCGTCAACAAACTTAGTTACTGCAATGCTTTCGCCACTGTCAGTTAAAGTTCCAAAACTTACAGCACCTGTAAACGTACCAGTTGCACCTGAAATGCTACCAGTTACGTCACCAGTTACGTCACCAATAAAGTTTGCACTTGCTGTAACATTGTTAAATGTAACATCGTCACTTGTTGCAACTGCTTGACCAATGCTAACTACACCGGAACCATCAATGCTTACGCCTGTACCACCACTAAAGTGTGCTCTTACTTCTGCCGCACTAGGGCCTGTATATGTAAGTACACCAGTAGAACTATTGTAAGCAAGACTTCCGTCTCCGCCTGCATCAGTTACACTTATTGCCGCTCTGGATCTTGCATCTGTATAGTACATTGTACCACTTGATACTGTTGCACTTGGATCTTCTGAAATATCAGCAGTAGTATGATTACTTACATCACTAACTTGACCAGTAACATCACCAGTTAAGTCACCTTCAAAAGTACTTGCTTTCACATTTTCTGAACCGAAGTCCCACTCTTGGCCTACAGATGTATATAAGATCTGCTTAATTGTGCCATTTGCGTTTGCTTCGAAACCAGCGTCTGTATTTGCACCATTGCTGTTTACACGGAAGATTGCATCTGCTGTTTCAACAGTAGTTGAATTAACAGTAGTCTGCGTACCTTGTACTGTTAAGTTACCAGTAATAATTGCATCACCATTAACATTAACACTTGCAGAAGTAATATCGTCTGATAAGAAACTTCCTGTTACTGTTAAGTTGTTGCCAATTGTTACATCATTTGGTAAACCTATAGTTACAGTATCAGTTGCACCAACTACAACGTCTACTTCGTTTGAAGTACCTTGTATAGTAAGTGTATCACCACCATTAACAGTTTGGTTATTAGAACCGTCTGATAAAGTAAATGATGTACTAATACTTGCGTTTGAAGCCGCTGTAATTCTACCTTGTTGGTCTATAGTTAGTACTGGAATTTCAGTTGTACTACCATATGTTTTTGGTGTAACCGCTGTATCATCAAGATCAAGTACACCGTTAGTATAGGTTAAACCTGTACCACCGCTTACTCTTGCATCAACACCAGCATTAAAGTCACTAACTTGTGAATTTGTAATACTGATTGCAACGTTACTTGCAGATGTTAATCTACCTTGTGCATCAACTGTAAATGTTCCTACTGAGCCTGCTGAACCATAGTCACCTGCTGTTACGGCAGTATCGTCTAAAGCAACTGATATCTCATTACCAGAAGCAGTAGTTGTAATGCCTGTACCACCAGCAATATCAAGAACTTCACTATCTAAATCAATTGATAATGAGGCACCGTTATCTGCTGTAAAGTCTAAGTCTTGAGCAGTTACCTGTGAGTCAACATATGCTTTAACAGACTGTTGAGTTGGTACTAAAGTAGCACTATCACTAGCCATGTTATCTTCGTCAACAAAACCAGTAATTGAAATACTTCCGTCACTTAATGAACCATATTGTACAGTACCACTAAATGTACCGTTAGTTGCACCACTTAATGCACCACTACTTAATGTTGCAGTACCGTCAGTTAATGAACCACCTTCTACTGCACCACTGAATGTAGCCGCAACTCCACCAGTGATAGAACCACTGCTTAATGTTGCTGTACCGTCAGTTAATGAACCACCTTCTACTGCACCACTGAATGTTGCACTTACACCTGATGTAATATTACCAGCATTAATACTTAATGTACCATCTGTTAATGTTCCACCTGTTAAAGTACCAGTACCAGTTACGTTAACCGCACCTGTTAATGACCCACTACTTAATGATGCTGTACCGTCAGTTAATGTTCCTGCTTGTACTTGACCACTAAATGTAGCCGCTACCATATTTGTTAAAGTAGTATCTAGGTTAAATGTTGCTGTATCAGTTGCACCAACTACTGAAGTAATGTTTGTACCACCTGCTAGTGTTAAAGTGTCGCCACCGTTAACAGTTTGAGTGTTTGAACCATCACTTAGTGTGAAAGAAGTACTAATAGAAGCATTCGATGCCGCTGTTATACGTCCTTGTTGGTCTATTGTTAGTACTGGAATTTCTGTTGTACTACCATAAGATTTTGCTGTAACGGCTGTATCGTCTAGGACAATCTCACCACTTGTTACAGTAATACCTGTACCGCCTGTTACATAACTGTCGATCTTAGTTTCAACTCTTGCATCTGTGTAATACATTGTACCACTTGATACAGTTGCACTTGGATCTTCTGAAATGTCAGCAGTAGTGTGATTGCTCACATCACTTACTTGACCAGTTACGTCACCAGTTAAGTCACCTTCAAAAGATGAAGCCTTAACATTCTCAGAACCAAAGTCCCATTCTGTGCCAGCCGCTGTGTAAAGAATTTGTTTTACACCACTTGCAGTATTGGCTTCAAAACCAGCATCGGTGTTTGCACCATTGCTGTTAGTTCTAAAGATAGCATCAGCAGTTTCAACTGTTGTTGAATTAACTGTTGTTTGAGTACCTTGTACAGTTAAGTTACCAGTAATTGTTGCATCACCATCAATGCTAATAGCACTAGATGTGATATCATCAGATAAGAAACTTCCTGTTACTGTTAAGTTGTTTCCAACGGTAACATCATTTGGTAAACCAATTTGTACTTGGTTGTTTGTTACAGCAGTTTCAATTTCATTAGCAGTTCCTACAAATGCTAATGTATCTGTTCCAACTGTTACATTATCTGTACTACTTCCATCACCAATTGTTAGTGTTGAACTTGTTGTTGCTGTAGAAACACTTGTGATTCTACCTTTTGCATCAACTGTGATAACTGGAATAGCACTTGAACTACCATATGAACCTGCACTTACACCTGAATCAGCAAGTGTTACTGCAATGTTGGCTTGGTCGCCACCATTTGTAAATGTTGCTGAACCTGTTGCATCAGAGCTAAGGTTAATTGTGACAGCACTTGATAAACCATCTGCTGTACCTGTTAAATTTCCTACAAAGCCGGAATTTGCTGTAATTGTTGTTCCCGTAATTGCCGCCGCACTATTGGCTCCAATAACAGTTCCATCGATAGCACCGCCATCAATATCTACTGCGTTAGAGGCCTGTAAAGCCACATTACCTAAACCTAAGTTACTTCTTGCTCCTGCGGCATCGGTTGCACCCGTACCACCCTGTGCTACTGGAAGTTGACTAGTACTATCAATAAAGTTTGCATTACTTAAAGATATATTACCAGCACTTGCCGTACCACTTGAAAAACTAACTAGACCTGTTGAGGAACTAAAATCTTGACCAGTACCACCGTATTGTGCACCTATAGACGTCGCTGTCCAACTACCTGATGTTACACTACCAAAACGTATGTCTTCTAGTGTTGATCCATCTGATTGTGTTAAATCAAATCGGTTATTACCAGCATCGTATTTTAAACGACCGCCGCTTTTACCCATTTGGACGTCTGACGCAATACCTTTGATACCAAAGTTTTTAATGTCAGCCATTATGTTCTCCTAATACATGTATATTTGTTCTAATTCGAATTAAACGGTTTGCTTTTGGCTGAACCGTTAATAGTATTTATCTGTTTTTGGGTTTTTTTAAACGTAGGTAATAGTGACTGTACAGTTTCCTGCTGTAGAACTATAATGGTTACATCTGGCTCTTAATAATTGATCTTGCGTTTCAGTTGCTGGGTAAACAAAGTCAGGTGTACACACATAATCACCTAATTCAGTTAAATCGTTACTTGGAGAATCACAATAGACATCAGGATCTGACTGTGTCCCAACTTCTATGTTTGGTAATACACTACCAGTATATCCAGTGAAAACTACATCTGTACTAACTGTAACGTTAAGTATTTTTCTTCCAGGAGAGATATTACCTAGATTATTTGTTGTGCTTGTACCAAATCCGCCTGCAGGCATTGTGAACGTTGTTGTTAATGTTTTAGCATCTACTGTAGCACTATCTTGGTTTGAAATTTCAACCCAACTGCTACCAGTATAAAGATATAATCCCCATTCACCATCACCTTTGTTAGTGACGTATGCCTGATCACCGGCCGCTGGAGTCAAAGCATCTCTGGCACTTGTAGTACCTACCACAGTGGTGCCACCTGTACGCACACCTTGTTCTATATTCATTGCTAATGGTACACTACCTGTATGTGCTGAAAAAATACCTGTTTCTGTTTGGAAGTAAGGTGTACTTTCATAGATTAGTATCTCACCACCGTCGCTTCTGGTAAGTCTTAATTTTTCTTGACCAGTTGCACTAGTTGTTTCAGGCAATCCGGAAGTATTACTTGCACCTACAAAATTATATCCACCGGTATCTGCGTTACCATTTGATATAGTTATAGAATTTCCATTTAATTCTGTTACTGTTAAAATAGTTGCTGTTGCTGTTGCTGTTACATTGGCAATATTTGCAGAATTTATATCTATAGCCATATCTTCTGGTGTACTTACAGTTGCATATTGACTGCCCTCTGTTGTAAACTCAACTAATGTATTTCCACTACCTGTATTAAAATATGCACTAAAAGGAACATAGCCGCCTACAATACCGTATATGGTATTAGGAGCATCTGAACTTATAATGTTTTCAAACGGAACAACGTTTGCTACTACACTAGTATTACTTGTAACATTATTAATTTGTGTCGCTATCTCATCTACATCTGATGAGCCGCCTGTCCCTGTAAATGTTATACTTTGACTATTAATAATAATACTATTTGCATCTAAAATAGTTGGATTACCTTGATCTCCTGTTAATACAGTAGGTACAGCACTTCTAATATTTAAGAATGCAATTTTATTTGTTGATGTCCCAACATTACTTAAATTTCCAGAACTATCAACATATATGAATTCTCCTTGAGAACCTGGAATTGTAGGATCAAAATCTATTATTCTATTATTAGGCAAGATCATAAAATTATCTGGCCCGGGTCCTGTTTCAGTAACAACACCTATCATTCTATCCGCAGTTTCAGAATTTGCTTTTGCAAAGCCAGAGTTTGTAACACTAATTACATCGCCTTTACTAAATCCGTGTGCTGTCTCACTCAAAAGATAATTTAATTGAGGATTCAAATATTGAAATCTGCTGACAACTTCTGCAAAGAATGTACTCGATACAGTAGGAGGTAGAGGGTCTAACATAGGGACACCGTTCTCATTTAAAGTAAATAAGACAGCATTTCCAGTATTAAAGATACCATTACCAGTTGTTGATTTGAATGTATTATAACGTAGATAATCTTCTACAATACAAGTTACTGATGATGAAGTTTTAGAACTTATAGATACAATTTTAAGACATTGGCCACTTGACTCACCTGCAATCCAATCACCTACTAAAACATCTAATCCGTTATATTTAAAATCATCACGAGTTAAATGTGAACCATGATTTTGATCTGTTATGTTAAATGTAATTTCCCAACGATAAAATCTTTTACTTGCGGAACTTTCATACCATATATCACCGCTTCCTGCGGCATGTTCCCAATAAGCATTTCCTGATATGTTAGTGACCGAGACCGATAAAACCTTATTTGGATAATTTAATCTAATCTGTCTTGAATTATATGACATAGTTATTCCTAATCATACATTACAATTTGTACCCAAGCATGTGTGGCCGCTGGAGGGAATCCAGAACCTTTACTAGAACCAGTTTCGTTTTCACTCATTCTCACATTAAATGAAACTGCTCCAGCACCGTTAAACAATGTTGGGGAGCCACTAGAGCCTCCTCCTGCTATTTCTCTAACAGTCATGGTTGTTTCTAATGGTACCATATTGTATTTGTTATTTGTATAATCGTAACCATACATAACTACTGATGCTGGTGGATAATTGTATGTACTACTATCAAAGTTTAATGTTAGGTCACCAGTACTAGCACTATCAATTGTTACACTTGTAATTCCTGATGTAGTATTACTAATACTAGATACGGAACCTGATGAACTATAATTAATTTTAAATCTTTCTACTGTGGCTCCTGAGCCGCCGCCTCCGCCGGAATTATTGTCCGCCGCTGGTGCCCAACTAGAACCATTATATTTTAATACTTGTCCACTTGATACACCTGATGTGCTTACATCTGATAAATCGTCTAATGCTGTTGCACCACCACCGCCACTTACTGTGGTAAATGAGAACGAACCACTACCGTCTGTTGTTAGTACTTGTCCGTTTGTTCCGTCTGAACCTACGTCTGTTAGGTTTAGTAAACTTGTTGCTCCACTGGCATTTGCCAACACATCACTTAAATCAATAGTGTTACCACCACTAATAGTAACAACATTTGAAGAATTGTTTACACTCAACGTTTGTGAGTCTGTATTTACATAAGCACCTAATAGTGATGTTAAATCAACATTACCACTTTGTCCTGTTAAACTAATTACGTTGCCACTTATAGATAAGTCTTGTGCATCTGTATCAACATTGAGGGCACTTGTAAAGTCAACGTTACTGTTACTACCACTTATGGTTAAAACATTACCTACTAAACTTATTGTTTGTGCATCTTGTCCTGGATTTGCTTGTACCCAAGCACTATCAACGTAAATGTATGTATGTCCGTCATCTGTAGCATACCACATTTGACCTTCACTAGCACCACTTGGTGCCGCATTGGCTGTTGTTACTAATACATTACCTGCTGGACCTTGAATACCTTGTGGTCCTTGATCACCACGTACATTACCTGCATCTATAGTACTTGCATTACTTAATGTTAAAATTAAATTGTCGCCTGATAATGCCGCACTATTAACACTAACACCTTGTGGACCTGTATCACCTTGTGGGCCTGCTACTGTACTATCAGCACCTTGTGGTCCCATTGGACCTCTTATATTACCTAAATTCTGTACCGAAGTATTTGAATATGTTAGTATAAGGTCATTACTGGTGACTGTTGCATTGGTAATTCCTATACCTGTTGCCCCAGTCGATCCAGTATTTCCTTGAGGACCCTGAGGTCCTGTTGCGCCTACTCCTGATAGATCAATAGTTGTTCCATCGTATGTTAGGTCACTCCCCGCTAAACTAATTGTTGGTCTTGTTTGCAAGTCACTGTATGTTCCAGTGAATGCAACTGTGCTTAATTCTGTATTACTATTTGCTAATGCATTTGCTACTTCGCCTAAACTATCTAAGTTTACATTAGCACCGCCTATTAATGTGTTGATTTCTGCATCAACATAGGCTTTCATGTTTGTATTTGCTGTTGTGGCCTCTGAACTTGTTAGATAAACACTTAATGCTGTTGTAAGATCAACTGTATCATCGTTACCACTAATTGTGATAACGTTACCTGAAATGCTTAATGTTTGTTCTAATGCTGATAGATCAACATTGTTACCACTACTGATACTTAAATTAGATGTTGCGGAATCCCAACTTAAATTTTGTGCATCACTGTCTACATTACTATAACCTTGAGCATCTAAATATGCTTGAACTTCTGTGTTACCATAATCGCTAGTAACACTACCTAAGGCACTAGTTAAATCTACTGTACTTGCATTGCCTGTGATACTAATTACATTTCCTGTAATACTGATTGCCTGAGCATCGTTATCTACGTTGCTATAGCCATTAGTGCTAAGATAACTTGCAACATTACTATCGCCATAGTTTCCACTACCGCCACTTTGAGCAACCCAGGCATAGTCTGATCCGTTCCAACTTAATACATCATTAGTACTTGCACCACTTACGTTTAAGTGTGCATCAACTCCAGCAGTATCTATTCCGCCTGAACTTGTATCTGCTGGTGTGAATGTAAATACACCTGCATTATCATATGTTAAACTACCATTACCACTTGGTGTTGCTGTAGTTACACTAAAGTCTGTTAAAGTAACATTACTGCCACCGCCTGAGCCTGTTTGGTCTCCTGCTTCAAATTTATTGGTACTACTATTCCAAACTAAAACTTGTCCGTTTGTAATGCCTGTTGCATCTACATCATTAAGTCCGGATAAATCTAAAAGGCCTGCTAATGCTGTTGCATTTGCACTAACTGTTATTTTATCTTCACTTGGAGTTGTTGTCCAGTCAAAGCCTGTACCACCTTCAAAAGTTAAAGTATCTTCGGCTTCGTCTGCACTTAATGTTGTTTGTCCACTTACTGCAATATTTTTATATGCTAGTTGTACATTGCCTCCGGAACCGCCTGACACATTGCCTGTAACGTTGACCATATCAACGTTTTGTATTCTACCATAGGTGTCAACTGTAATTTGAGGAATGTGTGTGGTATTACCATACACACCTGATGTTACTCCAGTTGCTACTAAATTTAGTGAAGCATTTGAATTTTTACCTGTACCACCACTTACTGTAATTTGTCCTGCTGTACCAATAACATTGCCTACATAGTCTGCATTTAATCCTTGAGCTTCTAAAACTGTTGCTTCATTTAATGATACAGTTGTTACTTGGCCCTTTTCATTTATTGTTATAGTAGGAATATGTGTGGCATTACCGTAGACGCCGGCTGTTGCAACGTCAGTAATAAAGATTCCTGAGGAATTTGCTGTAAGGCCTCCGCCTGAGCCAGCAACTGCGTTTATAACGTATCCAGTGCCGCCTAAATTAATACCGTTTCCAGCACTATATGGATTATAAGTTTCTGCTTTCCATTTTCCTGAACCTGCACTATATCGTAAAACCTGTCCGCCGCCAGGTGCTGGTAGATTTGTATCTGCTAAATTAGATAGAGCAATTTCATTAAAAATTACATTGCCTTCATTACCATCTACTTGAAGATATTTTGCACCCTGACCTGTATAAGATGAGGGAGTATCATTTAGAGTTATAAAGGTATTTGCCATTCAAGTTGTTCCTAAATTAGTGTTATAACACTATTTATCAACTTAGGCGGATAGAATTACTCTGGATATTTGGCCGTAACTTGAATCGTATGTTTCGCCATCGCCTATATGTGTTCGGTCCATATAAACTCTAACGTATGTGAAATTTCCTTGAACTGTATATGCTTGTGAACCTTGAGCAGGATCATTAGCATTGAACTGGATGTAACCTAAAGGATTATATGCAACTGCTTGGTTAGTTACACTACCGTATGTGGATGTATCTGCAACTACATCAAACCAGTCATTGTCCCCTGGTGTTAAACTTAATGTAGCCTGAATCCTAAATCTACCAACAAATTGGTTATAGGTTACCTGAAATGTATGATAACCATCACTGTAGCCATAAAAGGAGTCACCTTTTACTTCAGTGCTATATTTGTTCATGTCAGTGCTGGTAGCACTTAACATGTTTATACTTCTTCTGTTTATTGGCATAGTATTCCTTTAATTTAATACTATTTATCTGTTTAAATTCTTTCTATGTATTCAATTTGCTGTATGATGTCATCATAACATAGTTTAAGAAAAGGAACATGTTCGTCAAACTCTTCTTTACTGCAATAAAGGTAATTAGAAAAATAACTGTAATTTGTTACATAATTTGAATACCATTGTTTATTTTCAAAATTATTATCAATATATTCTATAAAATTTTTAATAGTATCAATGTATTCAGAGCCTGTATTCATATTATGAATAGATAATTTTACATTATACTTTCCATAAAATAATTTAGGCCTAAAAATATTTTTTATTTTATATCTAGATGGGTCTTTTTTGATTAATACATTAAAATGTGTTTCAGTTACAGGCCCAAAAACTTTTATTACATGTGTACCATATACATCTAAAAATTTATTTAGAGCATCTTTATTTCTAAAATAGACTCGGAAATTTTTAGAGGAAAATTTTGGTTTAAAGTCTTGATAGGAAAAATTATCATACAACCAAGAATTTATTTCTGTTATAAGTTTTATATCGTAAAATACATCATTGCCTGGCATGTCAACTCTATAAAAATAATAATCATAATAAACTTTATCAGAAGGCTCTAAGTTACAAGTATCCTTACTTAAAATAAAATCCTTACTTTGCAACAACGTATTCATCATCTATATAATCAACAGTAAGTGATACATCTTTAAGATCTTCAAATAATATCTTTTTACTTAGTGGCTTTTTAACCTTATCCTCAAATAATCTTTTTAATGGTCTTGCACCCATAGTAGGCTCATATCCATCTTCAGATAATTGTTTAATAGCATTCTTTGTAGCAATAATTTTAATACCTGATTTATTTTCTTGTAGTAATTCATTGGTTTCTTTGATAAGCCTTTTAACAATTTTAACCATAAGTGTTGGCTCTAACTTATTAAATGTTACTGTAGCATCTAATCTGTTTCTAAATTCAGGTGAGAAGAATTTATTTACAGCAGAACTAATTGCTTTAGTTTTTGTTTGATCTCCAAAACCTATTTTGAGACTTTCGGCATCTGTGGCTCCTAAGTTAGAAGTCATTAATAATATTACATTGGTAAAATCTACAACTTTGCCTGTTGCACCTGTAAGTCTACCATCGTCCATTACTTGTAGCAACACTTGTAATACTTCTGGTGCGGCTTTCTCTACTTCATCTAGTAGCAACACACAATTAGGATTCTCTTCTACTTCAGCAAGTAATTGTCCTTGCCCCATCTTACCTTCAGCATGTCCTACATATCCTGGAGGGGCACCAATCAGTTTACTTACACTATGACGTTCTTGATATTCACTCATATCAAATTTAACCAATTTACTCTCCATTTCTTTTGCAAGAGTCTTTGCTGTTTCTGTTTTACCTGTACCTGTAGGTCCAACTAATAAAAAACTTCCTATAGGTTTATTTGTTTCTCGTAATCCGGATTTACTTACAATTACTGATTCAACAATTTTATCAATTGCTTCGTCCTGCCCAAATACAGTTTGTTTCATTCTGTAATCCAAACTTTTAAATGAATCTGTTTTTTCAATATCTATTACCTCTGTGCCTATTTTAGATATTTTAGAAACAACTGCAACAATATCTTTTATGTCCACGTTTTTATCGTTCCTGAGCTTCACAGACGCTCCTGCGGCGTCTATAACATCTAATGCCTTATCAGGGAAGTATTTGTTTTTAATATATCTATCACATAATTCTACAGATTTTATGATTGTATCTTTATTATAAGTTACCTTATGAAACTCCTCGTATTGTGATTTTAAACCTAAACATATTTCTTTGGTTTCATCTACAGATGTTTCCTCTATATCAATCCTTGCAAATCTACGCATTAAGGCTCTATCTTTCTCAAAACTATTTGCAAATTCATCTGGTGTTGTTGCACCTATAGTTAAAAGTCTACCACTACCTAATACAGGCTTTAATATATTTGCAACGTCAACACTTCCATTACCTGTGCTACCTGCACCCATAATCATGTGTATTTCATCTATAAACAATACTGCATCAGGTGTCTTTTCTAATGTTTTAAGTAACTGCTTAATCCTTTCCTCAAAGTCACCTCTGTACCTAGTGCCGGCAAGTAAATCAGAAACATTTAAACTATATACAATTTTGTTTTTTAATAACTTAGGAACATCACCATCAACAATACGTTTTGCAAGTCCTTCTGCTATTGCTGTTTTACCAACACCAGGTTCACCTACAAGCACACAGTTATTTTTCTTACGTCTAGCAAGTATGTGAACTAAATCACTTACTTCTTCAGCTCTACCAATAAGTGGGTCTATCCTTTTGTCCAATGCTTCTTGATTTAAATTCTTTGTAAATTCTTGTAAAATTTCTTTGGATTTTTTTGCAACATGAGAATTTTCAAAATAATTTACAATCACTGCTTTTTCTAATCCATTTAGTTCACAATAATACTTTGCATAGGATTCGTTTTGACTTAATACACTTAACAGCATATCCATAGGTTCTATAATATCTTTTCCTCTAAAAACAGCATTTGCTAAGGCTCTTTGAATGACTTCCTCTACACCAACAGTTCTTCTAGGAGCACCTTTAGAACCGTTCTGAGGTATTAAATCGTTTTCTTTAGAAGTTAAATAAGTTTCTAAATCTGATTTTATAAGATCGGATTCTATTTCCATATCATTACAAATCTTTTTGACCTGTGTATTGTCAAGTAACATGTACATCACATGTTCAACTGTAACGTATTCATGATTTTGTCTTAAAGCATAATCCATTGCTTTTTGTAAAATATTTTCTATTGCTTTGTAATCCATATTAAATTTCCGATTTAATTATATTTAATGCTTCTATATGCTCTTTTTTTGTAATATCCGGCATAACAAAATTAACTATTATATATAAATTTCCTATACCTCCAGTTCTAGGATTAGCCATTCCTAATCCTCTCAAAGTAAGTTTATGTCCAGGATATATACCTTGCGGTACCCTTACACTAAACTTTCTTCCGTCCAGATGTGTAATATCAATATCACAACCTGTAAGAGCATCTAATACATTTATATCTTTACGCAAATATAAATGATCATCTTCTCTACCCCAATCCTGAGGATAATCTATTAATATCCTAACAATTAAATTTCCTCGAGGCAGTTCCTTAATTCTTTGAGGTCCTTTACCAGCAACTCTCAATTTGGTTCCTTCTCTTATACCTTGAGGTATATTAAGATTAATTGTAACATCATCTGTATCAATTACAACATCTTTACCAGTATATGCATCAAGTAAACTAATTGTAACATTTACAAGCCCGTCAGGATTCTTTGTAGGTTGTCTTCTTACTCCAAAGATATCTCCAAAGATATCTCCAAATGGACTTCCCTCACCAAAAGGATCTCCGCCTTGGCCAAACTGTCCAAAAGGATTAGGATTATCATACTGAGCACGTTGTTGTGGATCACTTAGTGTATCGTATGCCGCCTGAACCCTTTTGAACTGTTCTTGATCACCACCTTTATCAGGATGATGCTTACTCGCTAGTTTGCGGTATGCCTTCTTAATATCCTGTTGACTAGCGTCTTTGCTTACGCCAAGTGTTTCGTAGTGATCCATAATGTTATTATACTGTCTTTTAGTTTAGAAGTCAAGAAAAAGGGTGCCAAAAACACCCTTTATTCTGTTCTTGGTATCGTTTAGAAAACGTATTTAAGTCCAAGTTGTAAACGGTAAGTACTTCTATAGTAATTGGTAACTTGGTTATCAATTCTATCTATGTTCATACCATAAGCAGGTCTGTATTCATAAGACCAACTACCATCACCATTGTTGATAGGAGTTGCTTCTGCAATACTTCTTGCTGTTCCGTTTGCTTTGGTTTGTTTACCCCAATCGCTATCAAGCAAGTTGAGTAAGTTTTCAACATCAAGTGTAATTATAAATTTATCCTTGTCTGTTAAACCTAACCCAGGAAGTTCCTGTGTAAATTTAAAGTCAAGTCTATAATTCCAATCTGTTTCAAACTCATTAATTGGTGCAAAACCACCTGCGTATGCTCTCAAGCCTGAAGCATCAAGGTACGCATTAAAGTCGTCTGCAAACCAACTTGGTATAATTACGTCAGTTCCAGATCCGTCTGGGACATAGAATGCCGCAGTTTCGTCTCTTGTTGACTCTCTGTCAAGACCCCATAGAGCACCATCTTTGTATTGTCCTAATGTGTATGAGAAAGGCTCACCACTAATAGCACTTACAATAAATGTAAATCTACTTGGAGAATTTTCAAACCAATTAGCAGTATAGTTACCTACAAAACTAAATGTGTGTTCTCTTTCGTAAACTGATCTATGTAGTACATCTTCATTAAAGTCATCATACTTAGTAGTATACTTAAAGTTAGAAATGTTTCTACTTGAAGTTAAGTTACCAACAGTATCAACATCTTGCCATGTGTAGTTTGCATAAAAATCAAACCCATTGTCAAATGCTTTACTTACACTAACTGCAAACAATTCGCTTTCGCCTTTGTCTGTGTTAGTTAGTAACATGTCGTAACCTCTATAATCATAGAAACGTTCCATTGCTTTACTACATAAACTATAGTCTGCGTATATATCTCTGCCATCTGGTCCAACACCAATTGGTAAGTTGGTAACAGGAATATCACAATTGGCTACACCGGCAAATGCTGGGTTACCAAGTCTAAGTTGTTTGTAGTGTAAGTCTTTGTCAGTTCTAGTCATTAAGAAGTCTGCACTCATGTAGTATCCATCGCCCATTACCCAATCAGCACCTACAGAAAGTTTTAACTCTCTTGGTAACTCAAAGTTTGGATCTAGGATATCTGCAAATGCAGGTCTAAAACCTTCCTGACCAGGTTGGTAAATGTATTGATCAAATACTGATGTATCAAAACCATCGAACCCTGCGGCCGCTGATAATGGTACGTTAGCATTTTGGATACCGATACCGTCATTACTGAAAGTACCACCCATCCATACATTTGGTCTACCACCTGTAAAGTATCCAGCACCACCTCTGAACGTTAGTTCTTGGAAAGCACCGAAGTCGTCTGCGTCATAAACAAAACTTACTCTAGGTAAAAATACATCTTTACCGTCTAGGCTGACATCATTTCTGATACCATAATAGCCGTTAAGTGTATCATTATACTTAGGTGCATCGTCCATTGAGATTTTCTCATAACGTGCGCCGTAGTTAAGTGTAAGTCTATCACTGTAATCCCAAGTATCTTGAACATAGTAACTAGTAGTTTCTATTTCAAAGAAAGCGGCACCATCGGCTGGATTACCACTTGGGGAGTTTCTATAGTCAATGCTATAAGGATTCTTGTTTTCAAAGTCCTCAATACTTGCGTATTCAAGAACACCGTCTGAGTATGCAACGAACCCGTTTGCTACATCAACACCATTTTTAGAAATACCTGCAACCAATTCGTGTGAGCCAATTAAGTATGATAATTCAAACTCTAGTTCACTTGATTGTGTTTCTAAAAAGTTGTAATGTCTAAATGGATCAGGTCCTACTAGGACTTGTGGTCCTCTATCGCCTTCTCCTAACTCTACGATTGCTCTCATAAAGTCATCGCCACCAACACTTGCTTGTGAAGTTTCAACAAGTCTATCACCATATCTAAATGTAGTAGATAGTTTGTCGTTCCAGTCACTAAACACTTGGAAACTGTCTGCTGATAAGTCAGTAGTTTTAATATAGTTACCACTTGTAAGTGCTAATACTGTATTTGAACCACCGTACTCTCTAACGTCATTGTTTTCTGATGTTTGTCTTGTGTAAGTTGCTCTGTGTGAGTCATTAATGTTCCAGTCTAGTTTGATAAGGCTATCTTCATCAAGTAATGAATTAACACCACCTGAGGCCGAACCTGCGTCATACCCATACACATCATTTGCAATAGCAATGATTCTGTCTGCGTCTGCTACAGTTACACCATCAACTTCT
>Ga0255765_1000318_pt1 | contig 64263 bp, 40 predicted proteins | sample 041ome_8_FD_179965 | JGI IMG/M metagenome (GOLD analysis project Ga0255765, IMG submission 179965) | Coastal salt marsh microbial communities from the Groves Creek Marsh, Skidaway Island, Georgia - 041407BS metaG (version 2) | ecosystem: Environmental > Aquatic > Marine > Intertidal zone > Salt...
GTAACGGTAGCCTGCTATTCGTTGGCCGACGTTGCTCATACGACGACGATGGTTGCGGTGGTGACAAGTTGGTTGGATTCTTTATCACACAGGACATGATACAACAAAGAAGACACGATATTCAGACCATGTTGGCGGCGTTGGGCAAGCGTGTGCCAACAGACAACCGTTCTCCTTGGACGAAGAGAGAGAACCATGAGAGCGATTCTCAGGATTCGAATTCTCAGTCACCAAATAATGTTGGAACAGGCACTGGTTTTGATTTTGCTTCGAACCCTTTTACTCAGCGTGCAGAGCGCGGACCGTTTCGTCGCGCGCGACGTTCAACGCGCGGCGGTCTCGAACAAGATGAAGTAGTTGTTCTTTACCACCCTGCACGACCAGCTTTCAGAGCGAAGTTAGAGATATCTGAGGACCTGGAGAAATATTATGAGAACGTCTTGCATCTGCGCGAGTCTGTCGTTCGGATTTTCCAGACGAATGCTCGCGCCTTCTTTAAATCATCAATCACGGACGTATTGGACGTTCTGAAAGCAAAGGATGCGCGATTTTCTGTGTTTTTCGAATCGCTCTCTGTGATTCTTGATGATTGGTGCGAGGCGTGTGTTCGGAACGTAACCACTGAATTTGCTGAGTGGCTTACGAGGACAGGAGCCGTATCAGAGAATCGTGACGCGCATTTTCAAATCACCGCTTCGTATTTTACTAACTCGATAACACGCAAAATGCGCGAAATGATATTCTTTCATTACGCTGATTCAAGCATTGCCAAAGTTTTCGAATCAGGCGAGCTCAATGAAATCATGCGGCGGCACTGCGACGAGCATAACATCGATGTAGACGATCTTTACGTTGAAAACTGTGTTGAACAGCGTAAGAAAGCGGTGATGAAAATGGAAATGCTGACAACCATGAAGAACAGCCTACATCAAATATTTACGAGTGAAGTGGACGAACAAAGTAACGAACAACTTCCAAACACGCCAGAAGCAGATGCGGCACCTGTCCCGACTCTCTCGCACTCTCTCAGTCGAACTTCGATCTGATACTTTTGTGGAACCCGTGGAGTAAAGAGTCGTAACAACAATGAATCAAATATACAACATGTTTTCTATGTTTTCTTCTACAAAAGTCCCGCGCGCGTTATCTCGAGCAACTCGTCCCCTGGCGCCGAGCGCACGTGAAAGTTCACCAGCGTCGGTTGCATGTACGCGATGGAAATGGACATCGCGAACGGGTACACGGGATGAAAAACGTACTGCACGCGTCGCTTGCTTCGTCCGTTATTCGCCAGGGAGTTGTTCAGCATTAACTTGAAACTCACGCGACGCCGTTGACCCTGTTGCGCGCTGACGAATTTAATGCCAAAGTCCACGTGCGGCTGCAAGCGGTCGATGGCGGTGATCGTGCGCTCGTCGTAAGAGAAGAGCCTCTTGTCAAAGTACGGCGACAGCGACCTGAACTGCGGTGGGTAATCTTGCGTACGGAACAAGCGCGTGGCGATGGTGTTGAACGCATCCTCATCGTCGTCATCGATCTCCGCCGTGGACGTGTTACACACAGCCAGCGCCTCTCCTTGGCTCCCCGCGAAGCGCGCCCAGGGAAAATCGCCGCGCGGCGGAGCGTTTAACTCTTCGTCCACCATTCCATTCGTATCGCTCATGCTCGTCGCCGTCTGCGTAAATGCATTCTTACTCAGATCGAAGACACCATACATCGTCGGCCCGATGACGTTGTCCCCGCGCCGCGCCAGCGCGTACTCGGGCGTGCCAAACTTGATGAGGAGCAAATTCGCGTCCAGGATGCGCACGCGAAGCATCACCAACGACACGTATCGCTCAAAGTTTCGGTGCAACAGTCGCAGCGCGTCCGGGCTCGACGATCGTCGCGCGTCGTGATATAACGATGTCACCAAACGCTGCGTCAATCCGGTGAGCATCGACCGCCCCGAGGCGGCGAATCCCGTCGCGCGCGTTCGCGCCTTCTCCGCCGCTTGCGGTTCGGCGTCCATCCAAGCCCGCTCGCGCGCGTCTTGTGCGGCTACAGTTTCCTTGTCCTCGTTCGTGATGTGCTCACCGATCGATGCGACTTCTTCGAATCGTCCCTCTTCGTGCACTCGCAGAAAAATCACGCGCTGATGCTTCATCGACAACACCGCGAGCGTGTCGCCTCGAAGACTCACCGCGCCGTTCCGCGGCAGGTGCATGAAATCGTCTCGAAACGTGAACGAGTCCAATTTCTCGCCCGTCTTCGTGCGCACGAGATGTAACACGATGCGCTGCATCGAAGGCGCTCCCGAAATCCCGCCCGACGTCTCCTGCGTCTCCGTTCCGCGTCGCCCTCTCGCTCGCGCCGCCGCTCGCGCCGGCGCCCCGTCTTCGTCCTCTCGCATCGCCCCTCCCGCGGCGACCGACGACCCATCCAACGGCGTCGCGCTCGCCGCGACGATGTACTCCCCATCGTGCACCTCGAGCATGAAATCCTTCACGATCGCGTCGTCTCCATCGCTCAGATGCGTCGTCCACTTCTCTTCAAAGTACGACCAAAACGATCCCATCGCCCGCTCCGTCGCCTCGCTCGCCACCACCTCCCCTCGCTTATCCCGCCTCAGGCACGCCCGCATTCCCCTGAACGCGTACCCCACCAGCTCTTGCTGATGTCTCGACACGCACAGCAGCATCGACCCGTCGTTCGTGAACTTTCTCGGCGCCACGTCGGGAAAATCGCACACGCGACACGTCGCGTTCGGCGTCACCCCGCTCGCGTACACTCGCCGCGCGTTCGCGTGATCGTTCCCCGCGCCTCGTCCCAGCGCCGCGCGATCGAGCGTCCACCTGAAGACGCTCGCGCGCGACGTCTCCGCGTCGCCGTCGCGTCTTCCGCGCGCCATCCCGTCGCCATCGTCGCCGTCGTCGTCGTCGCGCCGCCGCTTCTTATCCATCGCGTCGTCGCCTCGCGCGCGCGGTCGCGGTGCGCCGTCGTCGCGCGCGCGCGCTCGCTCGCGCGTCGCCTCGCGCGACGCGTCGCGCGCGCGGCGTATCGTATTTTCGCGCGCTCGGCGTTCGCGTCGCGCGCGTCGCGCGCGGTCGCGCGCGCGGTGTGCGGCGCCGACGCGACGACCGACGTCACCGCGGGACGTTTCGAGCGTTTCGCCGTCGATTCGCGTCGACGCGCGCGTCGCGACGCGCGCGACGCGAACGCGCGCGCGCGCGCGGTCCGCGACGGAGAAAAATTTCGCGCGCGCGGTCGCGCGCCGTCGCGCGCGGACGCGCGTCGCGCGCGCGTCGCGACGCGTCGCGACGCGCCGTCGTCGCGAATGCGCGAATTCGCGACGCGCGATGCGATCCGCGTCCGCGCGCGTCGCGCGATCCGCGACGCGCGGCGCGCGGTGTCGACGCCGACGCGCGCGCGTCGCGCGATCGACGCGCGCCGCGAGGCCGACGGCGCCGTCGATCGCGTTCGTCGGGTGGGAGTGGATCGAACCGTCGTCCTCGGCGGCGGGCGCGCGGTCCGTCGCGCTCGTCGCGGAGGCGCTGCGGCGAGGGTGGCGCGTGACGTGCGTCGCCAGCGCGGAGGCGCGCGCGGGGCAGGAGGACGCGCTCCGCGCGATGGGCGCCGAGACGCGCCGGATGAAGGCGAATCGAGGGGATGAATTGCGCGCGCTCGTCGAGGCGGCGAGACCGGATTGCGTCGTGTTCGATAGGTTCCTCGCGGAGGAGGCGTACGCGGGGAGGCTGCGGGAGATCGCGCCGAGCGTGGTGCGAGTGCTCGACATGCAGGACGCGCACGCGCTGCGAAGGGCGAGGGAACGCGCGGCGAAGGCGGCGAAGACGCGCGGCGAAGACGCGGCGAAGGAGGTTTTGAAGAGCGCGCCGAACGCGAGGGACGAGGATTTGATGCGCGAGATCGCGAGCGTGCAGAGGAGCGATTTAACTCTGGTGTGCTCGCCCGTGGAAAAGGAGTGGTTGACGCGCGAGTGCGGCGTGGCGGAGAGGAAATTACGCTTGGCGTCCTTCTTCGTCGATTCCGTCGACGCCGAGGCGATGAAGAGGGATTTTAGCGCGCGGAAGGATTTCGTCACCATCGGTACGTTCATGCACAAACCAAACGTAGATTCTGTAGAGTGGTTGTGCGAAGAGGTGTGGCCGTTGGTGCGCAAACAGCTCCCCAACGCGACGATGCGCGTGTACGGATCTTACGCCACCGAAAACCATCGTCGACGATTTCACAAACCAGCGCAAGGATTCTTGTTCGAAGGTTTCGCGGAGGACTTGGGCGAGACGTTGCGCGCGCATCGCGTGTTGCTCGCCCCGCTTCGGTTCGGCGCCGGTATCAAAGGCAAGATTCTCGACGCGTGGCGATACGGATTACCCGCGTGCACGACGCCCATCGGCTCCGAGGGATGCGTGCCGGACGTCGTCGAGTTTTGGTCGCCCACTTCGAGCGCGCCGATAGACCCCGAGCACGGGTGGGGCGGGTTTGGTGATTTCACAAACCCGCAAGATATCGCCGACGCCGCCGTTCGTCTTCACGAAGACGAAAATTTGTGGCGTCTCGCTCGCGGAAACGGCGCCGACCTCCTCGATCGCCTCTTCTCCGCCCGCGTCAACTTACCCGACGTCTTCGACGCCATCGAGCGCGTCATCGACGATGTCGATGCCGTTCGAGACGCGGATTATTTCGGCCAGTGCTTATGGCGAGAAGACGTGCGTTCGACGACGTACTTTTCCAAATGGATCGAAGCGAAAGAAACCGGCGCGACGAATTAGTTTCTAGTCTTGAATTGTATCGTGATAGATGGTCGTTAATTAAATCGTGCAAATCGGGTTGTTCTTCACCGACGTGATTTGCATCTTCGAGCCGAACAAGTCGCGAATGTTGTCGATGCCGTACATGATCATCGTCGGTCGCTCGAGCGAGAGACCCCAGGCGATGACGTTGACGTCCTCGGGTAGACCCATCGGCTCGAGCATCTCCGGACGAAACATCCCGGAGTTACCGACCTCGACCCACTTGTCGAGCATCGGGTGGAAGGCGAAAATTTCCATTGAAGGCTCGGTGTACGGGTTGAACGCGGGCTTGAATCGAAGCTGCGTCATCCCGAGACGCTCAAAGAATTGATACAACACGCCGATGAGATCGCCGAGCGTGAGATCTTTGTCGCAAATAACACCCTCGACTTGGTGGAACTCGGCGAGGTGCGTGCGATCGACGGCTTCGTTGCGAAACACGCGATCGATGGAGAACATGCGCGCCGGCTTGAAACCGGTTTGCGCGATGTCGTACAGCATGCGCGCGCTCACCGCGGTGGTGTGCGTGCGAAGAATATTCTTATCCGCCTCTGCGCGCTTCCACGCGTACTGATGACCGATCGAACCGTTCCCCCCGGTCTCGTGCATCTTACGCACGCGTTCCACGTAATCCTCCGGCGCAAAGTTCATCGTCGCCGGCGTCTTCATAAAAAACGTGTCGTGCGCGTCTCGCGCCGGGTGCTGTTGCGGTTGAATCAGCGTGTCGAAATTCCAAAATCCACTCTCCACGAAGTTATTCGTCGGCATCTCCGAGAACCCCAACGAGAAGAAAATCTCCCGAAACGCCTGTCGAACCTTGAGCAACGGGTGCACGTGCCCGCTCGCCGGCTGCGCCCCCGCCCCCGGCACCAAATTATACGCCTTAAACGCCTGTCCCCTCCACGACCCTTCATTCATCATCTCCTTCGTCAAATCCGCCGGCAGCACCTTGCGCTCGAGCGCGAACTCCGCCCCCTTCGTCAATTCGTACTCTTTCCACCGCTCCTCCTTGGCCAATTTTCGCTTCTTCGTCAGCGTCTCCAGCGTCTTCGCATCCACGGTTTCTCCACCCCTCAGCGCTCGCAGCGCCTCCCGCACGTCATCCTCGATCGTCTCCACCCGTCGCTCCACCCTCGGCGTCGCTCCCTTCACCATCGCCAACCAATTCCTTTGCATCGCCTGCTTGAACCCGACGTCCGCCGCCCCCGGTCCCGCGCGCGTCCTGAACGCGTCCAGCTCGATCCCCTCCTCCGGCACGCACGCGAACGCGCGCGCCTCGGGCGATCCCTCATCGACGCACCGCTCGCCCTCCGCCGTCAGCGTCGTCCTGGAGCGCTCGATCGCGCGCGCGACGACCATGTTCGCCGCCGTCAGCCGCTTGACGACGCCGACGACCGCCTGATGATCGACGCCGTGGCGCGCGCTCGCGGACATGGTGTCCGCGACGCCGTCGCGGGCGATCGCGGCGAGGACATCGCGCTCGATCGCGTCGGCGTCGGACATCGCTCGCGGCTCGCGCGCGGCTCGAGCGTCGCGCGATGGCGCGCGATGGCGGATCGACAGACCCTCGAACGCGCCATCGACGGTTCGTGACTCAAGAAGAGAGGGGGTCGACGACGCGCGACCGCGACGCGCCTCGTCGGCGCGACCGCAGACGGCGACGATGGCGCGCGCGCGCGCGAGCGATCGGCGGCGACCCGCGGCGGCGCTCGCGGTGGCGCTGACGCTCGCGTGCGTCGCGCGCGCGACGACGCGAGGCGCGGCGCCACCGACGCGCGTCGAAAAGATGACGACGCGACGCGCGGCGCGCGACGCGTTCGCGTCGACGACGAGCGGCGACGCGAGGACGCTCGACGACGCGCGACGCGCGTTCGCGTTCGCGAGCGATCGCAAGGCGCACGCGCTGGTGACGGGCGGCGCGGGATTCATCGGGTCGCACTGCGCCGAGGCGCTGCTGCGGCGCGGCTACGCGGTGACGACGGTGGATAACATGAGCCGAGGGAACGCGGGCGCGGTCGAGGCGCTGCGAAGGATGGCGCCGAAGGGAAGCCTGCGAGCGGTGCGAGGGGATCTGGGCGTCGTCGAGGACGTGGACGCGGCGTTCGGGAACACGAACATGCCGGTGGACGCGGTGTTTCACTTCGCGGCCATCGCGTACGTGGGGGAGTCGATGGCGGATCCGGTGAGGTATTACTCGAACATCACGACGAACACGGTGAATTTATTGCGAGTGATGCAGGCGAAAGATGTGAGGAAGATGATTTACAGCTCGACGTGCGCGACGTACGGGAACGTGGAGAAGTTGCCCATCACCGAGTCGACGCCGACGAGGCCGATTAATCCGTACGGCAAGTCCAAGTTGTACGCCGAAAACGCGATCAAGGATTACGCGCTGGCGAATCCAAAGTTTAAGGCGTCGATTTTGCGGTATTTCAACGTGTTCGGGGGCGATCCCGAGGGCGTGTTGGGCGAGTTGCCGCGCGCGGAGTTGCGCGAGCACGGGAGAATTTCCGGCGCGTGCTTCGACGCGGCGATGAAGAACATCGACAAGCTCACGGTGATGGGGACGAAGCACCCGACGCGGGACGGGACGACGATACGAGACTTTGTGCACGTCGTAGATTTAGTGGACGCGCACATAGCGGTGGCGGAAAAGAACAAATTTGATAATCCTCCGTCGTTGTACAACGTCGGCACGGGGAGCGGCGTGAGCATGCGAGAGTTCGTGGAGACGTGTAAAAAGGTGACGGGCGTCGACATAGAGATTCACTATCGCGCTGAACCTCGGCCCGGAGATTACGCCGAGGTGTACGCGAACGTGGACAAGATCAAACACGAGCTCGGGTGGGAGGCAAAGTACACGGATTTGCACGAGAGCCTGACGCACGCGTGGAAGTTTAGAAAAACGAAGGGCGACACCTGGGAATCGTAAACGAGCTGTAATTGTACTACCGTAGCAACGAATTTTTCTACAAATCGCTAAGTGTCTGCGCGAACGCGCCCTCTAACATCGCCATCTCTTCGAACACATCGTCTCGAGACCCGTCGAGCGCGCGCGCGTCGCGTAAGAGCGCGCGTCGCGCTTCGTTCGCCGCCGCCGCGACGGCGGCTCGTCGGGCGTCCGCGGCGTCGGCGACGACGCGCGACACGCTCGCGCGCGCACGAACATCGAGCGCGTGCAACGCCGACTTCGCCGTCTCCGCGCGCGCGGCCTCGCGTTCGAGCTCGCGTTCCGCTTCGCTCGCCGGAACATCCGGCGCCGGTCCCCAAAACTCGAGCGCGCGCGACCACGCGGCGTCCACGTCCGTCTCCCCCGTCGCGTCCACGACGAACGCCGGAAACGTCGCCCCATCTCCCGGCGTCGTCACCGCCGGCGCCTCGAACGCGCGCGTCATGCGTTCGAACACCTCCTCCGGAACCGCCTCCGCGCCCTCGCGATTTCGATTTCGCCGTCTCGCCTCCTTCGTCGGCGCCGTCACGTGCGCGCACGCGCAGCTCGCCCTCGCCTCCCTCGCCGCGCGAAACACCTCCCACCGCATTCCTCTGTAATACATGTTATCGTCCACGATCACCACCGTCTTCACGCCGTCTTCTCGCGCGTTTCCTCGTCTCGTCGCCGCGTCGACGTCCGCCGCCGCCTCGGCGCGCGCCGCTCGCCACCGCGCCGGCTCGAACGCCGTCGTCCCGTCCTCGCGCGTCATCGCGCGCAGCTCGCGCGCGTCGTAACGCGCGTGATGCGCGTCGTGCCCGCTCTCGCGCGCGCGTCGCGCGAGCGCGCGCGCGAGCGTCGTCTTCCCGACCCCCGGCAGGCCGCACAGGACGAGCACGAGCGTCTTGGACGCGTCCTCGCGCGGCGCGCGCGCCGCTCGCGGACGCGACGCGGCGTCCGAGGCGGTGGCCATCGCGCGCGCCGCGCGCGGCGGCGCGCGCCGCGCCGCGCGCGACGCGGCGCGACGCAGCGCGCCGCAGAGCGCGACGCGATGTCCCGCGGCGGCAGGAAGACGCACGCGCACGACGATCAGTACGGCGAGGTCGGACGCGGCGACGACGGCGACGCGCGCGACGACGGCGCGCGATCGACCGGCGGCGCGGGCGCGCGGAAGGGCGCGAAGGGGAGCGTGGCGTACGTTCGAAGATTGCCAAAATTTCTAGAGGCGCACGCGGGACTTCTGGGCGCGACGACGACGACGCGCGACGACGACGACGCGCGAGCGACGGTGAACGACGCGGTGGACGCGCGGACGGAGGCGGTGCGCGGCGAGACGGACGCGAGGGCGCGGACGGGGGCGGCGCCGCGGCGGTCGGCGTTGAGCGCGCTGGGATTCGACGACGACGAGTCGATCGCGGAGATGGCCGCCGTGCACAAGGGCGAGGGGAACAGGGCGTTTCAAGAGAAGCGATTCGAAGACGCGGTGGCGTCGTTTTCGCGCGCGGCGGCGCTGGAGCCGAAAAATTGGGTGTTTTTTAGTAATAGAAGCGCCGCGTACGCCGAGCTTGGGCGGTACGACGACGCGTTGGATGACGCGAAGGAGACGATTCGATTGAACTGCGAGTGGACGAAGGGGTACGTTCGACTCGCGACGGCGTGCTCGGCGCTGGGTAGGTTGTCCGAGGCGACCGCGGCGTGGAGGAGGGCGTGCGAATTGGACGACGAGAACGCGTCTTTGCGGGAATCGCTCGCAAAAGCGGAAGCGGCGGAAGAGTCGTCCTTGAAAAAGCGCGAGTTCAAGTTTCAAGGGTCGAAGCGTAAAGAGACGGCCGGCGACGGTGAAGACGTCGCCGGAGGCGATGTGACGGAGGCGAAGAAGAAGAAAAAGAAGCCGCCTCCCGCGACGCTGTCGTTTGCGGATGACGACGGGTGAGTTACGGTAGAAGTATTAATAATGTACCATGCGAAACGATTATCAATCTACATCCTTTAACGAAGAGGCCGCGCGCGCGGACGTATTTTCGACGGTCGCGCTCTCCGATCGCGCGACGGATAAAACTTCGAGTTTTGCCTTCATGTCGGCGAGTTTCTTGGCTTGCTCCTCGGCACGCTTTTCCTTCATTCGCTTTTGCAACCGACCAACCTTGTACAAGTCTTCGTAATTCGTTATCACCGCCGCGTCCGGGTTCTCGCGTATGGCCTTGTCTTCCGCCGTTTCCTCGTCTTCCGATTCGGTGTCCCAACCGAAATCGTCGCCGTCGCGCGTGAAATCCGCCTTCGCAATGATTTCCCAATCTCTGGCGAGATCGTTTGGCACGGGCGCGATGGATCCTTCGGGTACGCGCGCGTCACCGCTCGGCATTTTTGACTCATGAGAGCTAGCGTGCACGCGAAGCGCGTATGGACTCGAGCCCATGAGCACGTCTCGACACGACACGACAAGACGGTAAAAGCCATCCTCGACGGGTTCGTACGAAGCCACGAATCGCCCGCGTCCGTCGTCTTCAATCTTCACTCCATCCTTAGTTTTGATTTCGTGTCCGTTGACGTCGGTGACCGAGATTTGCAAAGGAAGCTGCTCGCTTAAGTTTCCAAACACATCGTTATCGAATTCATCGCGAGCCTTGATCGTAAACGATGCGCGCTGTGAAACCGCGGCTCGCCTCGTACCATCGCCTTCGACGACGCAATGCTTTGCGCTCGCACGCGCGGGCTCGACCACGACGTCGTATGGAGAGTTTCCGCACTGTTCGTCGTTTCCAATGATGACTTCGCACTGATACGCGCCGGCGACCGTGCACGTGTAGTACGCCACATACGTCCCGTCGCCGTTATCCGTCACGGTGCCGTATTCGACGAGTTCGTCGTCCGTCTCCATGGAATCCACGTGTGTTAGCTTGACGGTAAATATATCTCCCCCGCTCAAGCGTTTATTCTTCAACTCATCCCTCGCCTCGATGCCAATCATGCTCGCTTCCCCCGCGCGCGCTTTCACGACGCCCGGCCCGAAAACTTTCGTAAACGCCGGTTCGGCGGTACTTTGGCACCAGCAATCGCGTTCCCATTCGCCGCGATACTTTGTGCCATCGGCGAAGACGCACACGCCGTAACCGTGTCGCTCGTCTCGCACCCACTCGCCTTGATATTCATCACCGTTGGCGTACGTGCACGCGCCTTTGCCGTGTCGCTTACCGTCACACCACTCGCCCTGGTAAATTGTGCCGTCGGCGTACAATCGCTTGCCTTTGCCGTTTTCGGCGTCTTCGTCGAACGCGCCGCGATACTCCTCACCGAGGTCGGTGAATTTGCAAACGCCCTGTCCTTTTCGACGACCCCCTTCAAAGTCTCCAACGTACTCGAACGTCGCTGTTTTCAACACGCCCTTGCCGTGATACTGATCGTCTCGCCACTCGCCGTCGTACGTCGATCCCGTGGCGAGTTCGCACTTGCCTCGCCCGTGCCTGAGATCGTCGCGCCACTGCCCTATGTACTTGTACGACCCAACGGCGGCAAACTTACCGCGACCATGCCGATAATCACCGCGCCACTCTCCGTCGTACTCCACCGATCCGTCCTTCGCCGCGTACCTTCCGCGCACTCGCGATCCCGAAAGCGTCGCGCCGTTAAACGTGGACCCGTCCGCGTACGTATACATCCCATTACCCTCGACGATATCATCCACCCATTCGCCCTCGTACACGTCCCCGCTCGCGAAACGTTGCGTACCCCACCCCCAGCGATGATCATTCTTCCACTCACCCTCGTACACGTCGCCGTTGACGTACTCGCACCTCCCTCGCCCGCACGTCTTGTCGTCTTCCCATTCGCCCTCGTACTTCAATCCCGACTTGAATGTCATCGTCCCTCGTCCGTGTCGCTTATCGTCCCTCCAGTACCCATCGTACACGTCCCCAGTGCTACACACGTGTCTCCCTCGTCCGTGTCGCGTCTCATCGACGCACTCGCCCACGTACTCGTCGCCGTTCGTGTACTCGAGCGCGCGCTCGTCGTAATACCGAGGCTCGAGCGCTTCCGCCTCATCCACGATCGCGCGCGACTCCGCGTCGTCCTCGGCGCGCGCGAGCATTTCCCTTCGCACCGCGCGCAACCGCTCGAGCTCCGCGCGCATCTCCTCCGTCGTCCGTTTCTTCCCTCCATCATCCGCCTCCGCCTCGCGCGTCCCGACGATTCGTCCATGATCGACGCTCGCGACGCCGTCCGCGCCGTCCGCGCCGTCCGCGCCCGCGTCCTCGTCGCGCAATTCTTCGATGATCATTTCCCTCGACCGAACGCGCGCGCGCGTCGCGCCGTCGCGTCGCCGTGTCGCGCGCGCGCCGCGTTCGCGCGCGCCGTCGTCTCGAGCGTTACGCGTGCGTTTCTCGCGCGCGCTCGACGAGTCGACGCCGTCGCGCGCGCGCGCCGTCGCGCGCGCGTCGCGCGTCGCGCGCCATCGACGCGAGAAATTTCGCGTCGTCGGTTCGTCGCGCGCCGTCGTCGCGCGCGGCGTCGCGCGCGCGCGACGGCGTCGATTCGTCGCGTCGCGTCGCGCGTCTCTCGCGCGTCGCCTCGACCGCTCGAGGTCGCGCGCGCGATCGAGCGAGGGATCGTCACTCGCGCGCGCACGACGCGGCGACGTCGGCGCGCGGGCGAGCGCGCGCGCGCGATCGACGCGCGTCGCGGTCGGTCGGTCGGTCGGTCGCGCGCGCGCGACGCGACGCGACGCGACGCGACGAACGCGACGAAAGTTTGGATTGGATTGGATTGGACTGGTTTGGATTGGATTCGACGATGTCGGACGCGGTGGCGGGCGCGGATGAGACCGTGGGGCGACGGACGACGCGACGGGGCGCGGACGGCGGCGCGGGGAGCGCGCAGGCGGCGGCGAGGCGGGAAACGATCGAGATGCGGACGGAGCGGTACGCGAATTGTAGGGTGCATAAGAATTGCGGGGACGCGTACTGCGAGTTTCGGAAGCTGGCGTGGGAGTTTCGAGCGGTGCGGGATCGAGCAGAGGCGAAAGGGTCGAAGGCGAAGGCTGTCGCGGAGGCGTGGGTGAGAGCGGCGATGAAGGAGGACGACGCGTGGAATGAGGCGGCGGAGAGGGAGCGGAAGAGGTTGCGGGCGGAGGCGGCAAAGGTGACGAAGGCGATGGAGCTCGCGGCGAGAAGCGCGCCGACGGAGCGAGAATTGAGACGCGCGCGGGCGAAAGAGTTGAAGCGTCTCGATGGAGACGCCGATGTGAGCGAAGAACCGTCGCGCGCGGGGACGCCACCGCCGGAGACGGAGGAGGAAAAGAAGACGCGACAGGCGATGGAGATTTACGAGAAGCGCATGCAGCGCGTGCGCGACTTGACCAAACGCCGCGCCATGCTCTTGGCTCGCGCCAGTACGGTGGTGGTGCACCCGGGAACAAACAAGGTGATCGCGTTGTCAACGCCCGAAGAGCTGTCAATCGTGCTGAAGATTGAGGCAAAGAAGAAGGCGCAGATGGAACAGAGGCGGCGTCAACGCGGCTTGAAGCGTCCGATGAAGGGTCCGAACATTGGCGACATGTACAGAATGCCGCGTCTTTTCGAGGAAGTCTGGCTGTATGAAGACAGCAACGTGGACGAACCGACTATTTCGGATTTGATTCACATGAACATAGGAATGTAGCTCTCTACCAATACAATTAAAGAGAATTCTAAAGACTCTTCACGACGACTTTTCTCGCTCGACGATTTCGTCAATCTTACGGAACTGCCACGGCCATCGCACGTTGTACAGGAACTGTCGCTGATCGAATCTATTGTCGTCCGGCGAGTAATTTTCAGCGTGATACGACGGCGTGAGCGTTGTCATCTTGTGCCTGTTGCACGAATAAAAGAAGAAAAATTTCTTCACCTTTTCGGCGATTTCGCTCGCAGAGAGCCCGCGATCCGCCCACTCCACGGTGTACAGACGCTTGAACATCGCCACTGGTCCAAGACGGGCGATTTTACGCAACCTTCCGTAAACACCGAGATCGTCGTAACTCATACCCATGTCCTCTTCGTCGGTTTGTACGTAGTCATCGCGAATAGGTTCGAGTTCCGCGGTAGGCGGCGCCTTTTCGACTTCTGCGAGCGTGGGATATCCCAAATTCATCGCCCCCCAGCGCAAGAACGATCGCAAATCGGCTTTGCTGATGCCGCCAATCGGATTTACGTCGGCACTCGAGCAATCGTACTTGGTCATGTATCCTCTCAATCCCTCGTCCACGTTCGCGCTCCCCAACACGAGCAAAAAGCCAGATTTACCTCGAACCCAAGGCAAAAGTTGCGCGAAAAGGAAGGACAAAACCATGCGCACGCGAGCTTGGATGTTTTGAAGCGCCAAGTTTTCCGCGTTTGACCCGCCGTCCACCTTAAATTTCGGCGTTTTCCCAGTCACCGTGGTGAAGAATGTTACGACGGCTGTCACCACGACGTCGATGGCGACGCTCAAATGCGAGGCGCCGATATCATTCGCGAGCGCCGCCGCGCGCGCGCGCGTCTCCGCGCTGCTGTTGTCCGTGCCAAGGTAAACAGTCGTAAATATCATCTTCGCCAACTCTTCGGCGCTCGGGATCGGGACGTCGCTCGCAAGTTGGGCGACGCGACGAATATCGTCGGCGACAATCGCGTCCCCCGCGCTCGCCGCCCTGGTGACTAGTTGACACATGCTTCCGACGATGGCGGCCGTGCTGGCCGAGTCGGCGCCTCCGGAAAGCGGCAAAAAGTATCCGCTCGCGCCCGAGCGCCTGAGATAATCCCACAACCAGCACGCTGGCCCGAGCGCGATTTCCTCCTCGGGCGCATGAAACGAAATTGCCCGCTTCGGCGTCACCTTGAGATTCTCAGAAACGCACAGCTTGCCCGATACACGCACGGTAGGTATGCGCTTCACACTCGCCGCTTGTACACTCATCGATTGAAACGCTCCTCGATGCGATTGAACTTCATCGAGATCCACCGTCGCGGCGACGACTTCGACGTCGCTCACGTCGAATTGTTTCCCTTGCGCCACGATTTCCCCATTCACCGCGATGCACGCGCATCCATCGTAGTACAATCGCCCACCGTCACACCCGCGCTGATTGGAGTACAAATACACCCCACCCGCCTTCCCACTCGCGCTCTTGATCAAATTCATCCTGGCGTCCAACTTTCTCAATTGGTGGTGCGACCCGCTCCCGTTGCTCACGATTTCAATCCCATTCAACGCCAACGCGATGTGCGGCGCGTCGGGCGTCCACAACTCCTCACACGTCTCGCATCCTAATCCCGCGTCGTCGAACACCACCGCTCCGTCCCCGAACGCCACGCTCGTTTTCCCGTCCATTCCGAACCTCGCGCAACTCTCCGGCAGCGTAAACTCCTCCACTTCGTTCGCGCGCGTCCACGCCGTGAACCACCGCGACTCGCGATAATTCCCATCATCCGCCAGCGCTCTCTTCGGTCGCACGAACGCGATCGCGCCGTCGACGATGATGACTCGACAATTATACCTCGCCCCGCGCGTCGTCGCCGGCGCGCCGACGTCCACCACCGCCCCGCGCATCAATTCCTTCTCCTCGCACAGCTTCGCGATCACCTCCCACGCGTGCGTCTCCGTGTCGCGCTCGTGAAAGTGATCCTCGCACCCGTACCCGCACGTCTCGAGCTCGGGCCCGACGCGATAGCGCGCGCCGAGTCTTTTCGCGCGCAGGATGCTCTCTCGAATCCGCGCGTAATTTCCATCAAAGTCCAGCGCCCACTGGTTCAGCGCGCAGCACGCGACGGCGACGACGCGCATGTCGAACCTTCTCGCGCGTCGTTTCGCGCGCGATTCGGCGCGCGCCGTTCTCGCGCGTCGGCGCGCGGCGCGCGAATCGTCGAATTTCCGGGAAATCGCACCACCGGACGCGTCAGAGACCGACGCGCGTCGGACCGTCGGCGACGGACGCGCCGCGCGCGCGCGCGAGGCGTCGCGCATGACCCGCGCGCGCGCGCGGACGTGATCGAGCGACGCGCGCGCGATGCGCCGCCGCGCTCGCGAACGCGACCGCGCGCGAAGCGCCGCGGCATCGCGCGTCGTCGCGCTCGCGCTCGCGCTCGCGGGCGCGGCGAACGCGCGCGCGCGCGCGGCGAACGCGGGCGGGGGCGGACGACCGTCGTTCGAGGCGGCGGTGCTGCCGCCGAGCGCGTTCGCGGGACGGACGAGCGCGGTGACGGTGCACGGTTTGAACTTTTTGCCGGGCCGGGACGCGGCGTGCGCGGATTGTAACGCGAACGGCGCCGCGACGACGCGGTGCGCGTTCGGAGACGCGAGGGATAACGGTGCGGTGAGCGCGTTCGATGGCTCGGACGCGAGCGCGTTTGAGTGCGCGGTGAACGCGGTGGACGGGGCGACGGGGACGCCGAGGCTGGGCTTCGCGCGCGGGAGTTGGAGCGCGAACGGAGGGTACGATTGGGCGGTGTTCGGGGGCGAGAGCGGGGGGGGGGAGGATGGCAGCGTGCACTTCATGAAGATACCGAGCGTGGATGACGTCATCGCGAGCGTGGCACCGATGGGAATGCCGACGTACGCGACGGGTGGAGATTTCGCGCGAGGCGCGCTCGGGTGTTACTTTGAGTCCAGAAACGACGCGGGGTCGTGGGTGATGCGGGCGACGGGGACGGCGGCGGAGGCGGCCGAACACAGAGGGCTGTTTGTGAGCTCCGCGCTGTATCGATGCGAATCGCCGACGTACGAGAGGACGACGCCGTCCAAGGCGACGCTGGCGCGGTTCGCCGTCGGCGTCTTGGGAAACGACGGCGGCTCGCTGACGAATGTGGTGAGTTATAAGGAAAACTACTGGCTCACCCCGGGCGCGGCGACCGTGAGTAGTGGGACGTACGGTCTCACTGGGGGAGAGACGATCAGCGTCGGAGTGAGCGATTCGGATGGAGATTGGGCAAACATCGGTTGTCTCGTGGGAACGACGCGCGTGAGCGCGCGGTCGGTGTCTACGTCCACGGTGACGTGCGTAGCCCCTGCGCGCGCGGAGGATGATATTGCGAACGTGCCGATCATGGTTGGCGTACGGTATGCCGAACAGAGCGCGTCGGTCGTGACGAGATCGACGGACGTGACGACGTACTCGGGCGGTACGCCAAAGCCGACGAGCCCGTACGAACTCCTCAACGACGAGTTATTCCTATTCGGTCGCGGGAAACAAGTCATGCAAGTTTCTTCAGAAGAAGATTTCACGTGCGTGTTGACTACGGTTGTCGACAACGTGACTTCGGTGTTCAAATCGACGACGGCGAACGCGTCTCCCTTTGACCAAATCTTAAACTGTCTCCTTCCTTTGAACGTCGAGGTGGGATTCGTGGCGATGGGCATCACCGGTGGGAAATACGAGGGCGTGACGCAAGTCATGTTCGTCGATCCACCGCGGGCGATCAGCGCGTCGCCAAGACGAAGCCCGAGCGAAGGCGGTGGCATCGTGTGGGTGTACGGCTCGAATTTGAACGCCGGCACCGATCCGTACTCGTCGTGCGTGTTCACTGCCGACGAGTCGTCGAGTTTCAAATGGGCAGTGGGAACCGGCGCTCGCGCGAGTTCCGCTCTCGTCGCGTGCGAGCTACCGCCCGCGGCGTCCGTGGTGGTGCAGAACAATCAGCGAACAACGGCGGTGGCCGTCGTCATGCGTCCTGCTTCGGCGAGCGCGAACGCCTTGGATTCGGGAGCTTCGATCGAGTATGCCGTAAACGTCGCGTCGGCGTCCATATCTCCAGTGCGTGGATCGTTAGAAGGAGGGACACCCGTGCGCCTGGATCCGACTATGACGTGGGTCGTGTCGCAAAGCTCGTCGGGGACGCCAGATACGGATGATTTCGGCACGGGTGGGTGTCGCTTCAGCGCTGTCACCGTGTCCGCGCGCGTCGCCGACTCGGGAGCGATCGAGTGCGTGTCACCGTCGCTAGGTAACTTTCCGTACGCCAACGCACCGGTCGCGATCGCGGTGGATTGGCGAACGAGCTCGTCGCCCCTCGTCTTCTTTACGAGTACGAACACGTTTCTCAACTTTTCATACGTTCGATTCTAGCTCATCGATTAGCACATGTATTTCAGCAGCGTCTAGATCCACTAAATCTCGCTATCGCTCGAGCTCAACGCACCCTTGGTCGTGATCGCAATCGCCAAAGCGCGCTTCAACGTCGCCACTTCAGCGTATCCAGGCTCATCGCCGTAGTCGTGCAAGAGTAACAAAAAGTCATCCGTCTTCATCGACATGATATATTGCTCGGAAAGCGCTTCATTGATCTGCACTCGAGGGTCGTTGAATGTGGGATCACCGCGCTTTCTCGCCGCGTGCTCGACAAAATCTACGACGACTTCGTCGAGAGTGACGTACGGCACGTTGAGAATGTTCATTTCGGAACGGAATTCAGACACATACATTTGGCCGACGTACTTGAGCATCGCCGATGTCGTGCCGGGTGTGGAGACGACGTTTCTAGGATCGATACCACTCTTACGAATCGCGGCCGACTCCATATCGTCTGACTCGAATTGATTGTACTTGCCCGCAAACGTCGTCGTCGTCGTCGTCCCCGTCTCCTTTGCGTCGAATTCAAACGAGGACGTCGAATCTTCTCTGGCGTTGAACGAACTCGGCGTTCGCGCGTCTTCATAGATCGACTCGTCCACGGTGTTGTCAAACTCCCAATAATCACTCATTCCCGGCGTCGCTTGCGGCACGCGCGTCGACTTCGAGGACGCGGGCGTGTCCTCGAAAGGATTTCCTCGCGCCGCCGTCGACTTTTTCGCCGTCGATGTGAATCGCCACGCTTCGTCTCGCACCGCCGCAATTTCCGCGTCCGTGGGCGATGGATAATCGTCCATATCGTTGAACACGTGCTTACCGCGCCAGCTTCCGATCGCGCCCGCGGGTGTTGACGGATTCACGTCGTTCGAACGCTTCTCCAAGCTCGGCAGCGGATCGAGCTCGACGACGTGCGGCTCGGGCGACGCCGCCATCGGCGACGCGCGCGCGAACGGATTCACCGGCACGATCGGCGACGGCATCTCATCGGGAATAACGCGCGGACCCAGCTTCGCCCGCCCCGCGTCGATGATATCCGCTTCGATCGCCCGCAGTTCCTTCGCGAACCCGTCCGCGAGCGTCTCGAGCAACGTCTCGCACTCGAGTTCGACGTCCACCTGATACTGCGCCTCCATCTCGCTCGCGCGCTCGTACGCCGACCACGCGCGAAACGCCACGAGCGCCGAGCACTTCCTCTCCACGCGCCCCTCCAAAATCACATCCTTCCTCGCGCACGACCGCAGCGTAATTTTTCCGTCTCTCCGCGTTCCGCCCGCGAGCGCCCACTGCGCCTCCCGCGTCACCGCCTTCGTCTCGAACCGCATCACCGTCTCCCCCTTGTGCACGGTGACGTACTTCCCATAACACCCAGCGTCAAAATTCCCATCGCGCACGACGAACGCGTACTTCGCGCCCTCTTTACCGTTCCCTCCCTCGTCCCCGCGCGTTATTCGAACCGCCGTCAACCGCGGCGCCGTCGTCTCGTCCAACACCGCCTCCCCGAACGCCTCCCGCGCGCTCCTCGCGCCGCGCACTCGTCGCACGACGATCACGTCTCCATCGCTCAGCGGGTCCTCGCGCGCGCGCGCCTCCGCGTCGCGCCGCAGCGCCTCGAACGCGTCGTCGTTCTTCGCTCGACGCGCCGCCTCGCCGAGCTCCAGCGTCGCCTCGCCCATCGCGCGCGTCGCGCCGTCGCGCGCGCCGGCGCGCGCGTTTCGTTTCTTCGCCGCGAGGTCTCGCGCGTCCACGGGCGCGTCGCGTCGCGCTCTGGCGCGCGCGATCGATGGATGATTTTGAATTCAAATCGAGCTGTCTCACTCGCGCGCGCGCGATGCCGCGCGCGCGCCGCGCCGCGACGCGCGCCGCGGACGAGAGCGCGCGCGACGAAAAAAAATCACCGCCCGCGCGCGCGACGCGCGCGCGCGGCGCGCCGCCGGCGCGCGCGCCGCCGCCGCCGCGACCGACCGACCGACCGCGACGACGCGCGACGGCGACGACGACGACGACGCGCGCGACGCGCGCGCGGTCGAACGCGCGGTCGCGCGCGGTGCTCGCGGTCGCGCTCGCGGCGGCGCTCGCGCTCGGCGCGCTGCGCGCGCGACGCGCGACGACGACGGGACGCGGCGGCGGCGCGGACGCCGACGCCGCGGCGCGCGCGACGACGCTGCGGCGCGCGCTCGACGCGGTGACGCGAAGCGCGAGCGCGGTGGAGTTCTTCGTCGAGGACGTGGCGACGCGACGGGCGTCGCACAAGGCGCCGACGGTGCTGGTGGCGGCGAACACGCCGGAGGGGTTGCGCGCGGCGCGGGCGAGTCTGGAGGCGACGCTGCGGAGGGGCGCGCGCGGGCGGTGCGCGATGACGCTGGACTGCGCGGCGGCGAACCTGCGGGAGTTGGACGCGGACGAGGCGCGAGGGCGGTTGCAGCGCGCGCTGGCGCGACACTTGGCGGGATGTTCGCGCGACGAGGACGGCGCCGTCGTGGTGCTGCACGACGTCGCGAACATGTCGCCCGAGCACGTCCCGGCGTTGCTTCCCGCGCTGAGCGAAGACGGGGCGTACGCGTACGATGGGGAATCGATCTCGACGACGAGAGGCGTGTTCGTTCTCACCGCGCACCTGCCGGCGACTCGAGCGGCGGCGGCGGCGGCGACGGACGAGAAGACGTTCACGAACGCGGCGAAGATGGCTTTATTGGACGCCATGCGCGCGAAAACTAGCGACGACGACGCCACGGCGTTGGCGTTTAGACGTAGAATAGACGTCGCCGTTCCGGCGAACGCGTGACGGCGCGTAAAATGTAACCGTAACCGTTACTATTTTCAACCGCATGTACTGTAACTGTTTTCAAAAATCCGCGCGTCGACGCGGCACCGCGCGCGACGTCGCGGGAACGAACCGCGACGACGACGCGATCGTGACGTGCACGATCCATCGCCGTCGCGTCGGCGCGTCCATCATCGCGGACGCGGCGCCGAACGAATCGGCGTTTTCGCGTCCCGAGTCACTCCGCCTTCGTCCCCGCGCGCCGCGCGTCGTCCCGCGACCGCGCGCGCGCCGCCGCGCGTTCGCCTACCGCGCGTTCTCGCCGAGCGCGCGCTCCACGGCGCTCAAGATGCGCTCAATCTTCACCGGATCGTCGACGTACCCGTCGCCTCGCGTCAACTTTGAGTGCACTAATTCGCCGGCGACTTTGACCTCGAGCGCGCCGCTCGTCGTCGGCGTCGGCTCCGCGGCCACGGAGGCTCGCGGAAATTTCGCCACGATGGCGCGCTCGATCGCCGTCGCGAAGCGCAGGTAGCCTCAGCCGCCTCAGTAAGTGATGTGTACGAGAGGATTCATCATGACGAGCGTCGCGAGTCGCGAAGTGACGACGAGTCGAGCGAGGCGCGCGACTGAAGGAATGTCGGAATACCGATGTTCGCGCGCGTGTCTAATGATATGGTTTCTAAAGCTACTGCGGCGCTGGCTACGGTGCGCGCGGCGCGCGCGGTGGTCAGAGAATGACGACGCGTTTAGCTTCTTTGCGCCTGGACGGCCTGGACGGCGCCGTCGCGACGCGAACGTCGTTGTGAGGAATGACCAAGGCGACCGTGTCTTCGAGCGCGCGGTTCGCCGTTTCGAGGACGGCGTACTTGACGTAAATCGCACCCACGACGCACACGACGGCGAAGAAGACGTGGATGGCAGACGCGCCGAAGGCGTCGAGGGCGAGTTCGTACGCGAACGTCTCTACGAAGACGTACGACCAGTACAGCGTGAGCGTGAGCGAGATTGCCGTACCGCGCGCGTGCTGAGGGAACAACTCAGCGGCGATGAGCATCGGTATCGCCGCCATGCCAAGTCCGTAGAAGAAGGCAAATGAGATGATGGAGACGTCGAGCGCGTCCCGCGCCGAGCCCAAGGCGTAGCCGGCGGCGGCGCTCGCCATGGCGAGGTTGCAGAGACACATACCCGCTAAAGATGCCAGCATGCACGGCTTCCGCCCCATGTAATCTACCATTCTCGAACACACCATGATGCCGAACAAGAGCGTGACGACGTATGCGATCCGAGTCTCCGTCGACGACGGCACCGCGCCGTTCGACGGAATTTCGCCGTCGTCGTGCACGGCGAGCGACAGTCCGCCGAGCTGTTGGATCCCGACGAGCGCACAAGCGATCATCATCGATCTCGATAGATGCGAGTCAAGCAATAGATCGTACCACCTGAACGCGGCAAACGCGCCGGGTGGTGAAGTCTTTGCATTTTCGCGAGCGACGATGTTCGCGACATCCTCCATTGCCTCGCGTTCCTTATACGCCCCTCGAAGCGTTGTGAACGCTTCCACCGCCTCGATGCGCATTTCTCGCGCCAGCAACCATCTTGGAGATTCCACTACGCATATAATGGCGATGATCAGAGCGATGACGTTGAACATAGCGCACACGCCGGCTAAGTGTCTCCAGTGCATCGTCACCGGACTCAACGGGCTCAGATACATGAACAACACACCCTTTACGATGGCCAAATTAGGCAAGATCGCGTGCGCACCGCGCATAGATTTTGAACTGGCCTCAATGAGTAACAAGGGCGCCGCAGTGGTGACAATACCCACAGAAATGCCCGCGAGCACCCTCCCAACCATCGCCGTCGTCGAAAACGCAGGCGCGCAAGCCGCCAGCGCCCACCCTAAGATCGCCGGTATCGTCGCCGCAACAACCGTTCGGCGCCTGCCAAACCTATCACACCCCCAACCCGCGCGCGCTGCGCCCACAATCGCCCCCAGGAAGAGCGCCGCTTGTAAAGTGGCGATTTCGTCCTCGTTCGCGCCATCCGTCCCGCACGCCGCCGTCTCGCCACCGCACGACATCGTCTTCCTAGCCGCAAACGGAAACCCGATAGCCAACCCCACGGTGAAGCACGTGAGCGACACCGATGCCGTCGCCGCCCACGTGCGCCAGGTTTTCGGCACCATCGCCGCGACGACGCTCGATGTCGAGTGCAGGTTCGCTCCCGACACCCGAGCGCTCACGCCGACGCCGCGTTCAACTTCATCCAGCGTCCGCAGCGCGTCCCGCGTCAACCGCGTGTACCCTCGCGCGCTCGTGCTCTCCACGAACATCCGATTCGCGCGTGCATCGCCGGCGTCATCGTCATCGCTCGACGTCGTCGACGACTCGCCGCCGTCAACACCCCGCGATTTTTTGCTCGACGACAGCGTCGTGCGCGCGTCGTCCGCGTGCGTCGTCCCGGTGTCGCTCGTCGCGTACCCTCGATCATTTCGCAGTAATTCCTCGCGTTCGCCGTCGTTGGCGCGTCCGAATTTCGGCGCGCCGCTGAAGAGCGTCTTCAACATCCCAGAGACTGAAGCGCGCGGGGACGCGCTGGAATCTCGACTCGCGCTCGCGCGACGCGCGCGTCTCTCGCGCCTGCGCGACTCGCGACCGTCGCGACGATCATCTCTCGCTTTCTTCTCGGCGCGCGCCTTCTGGAACAGGCGCGCCTTGTTGGCGAGCTCGAGTTCCTCCTTGCTCGGCGGCATCGCCGCGCGAGGCGCGAACTGAGGACGACGCGAGCGAACGGGCTGTCGTATTATTCTCGAGCTATCGAAATCTAACTTTCTATCGAGCGCGTCATCGCTCCTTCTTACTCTCGTTTTCGGTCGCATCGTCCTTCTTACTCTCGTCTTCGGCGCCGGCGTCGGCGACGTAGCCGAATTCATTCGCGCGAGTTTCGTCGACGCGATAGACGCGTCTCTGATACAAGAATAAGAGGAAGATGACGTCGTCTCTGAAGACGGAAATGCGGTGAAGTGTGGGCATCTTGATGACGAAGGCGAATAAGTCGTCGATGATGGTGTTTAGGAACTTGTAGCCCATCTGTTTCCACGGCATAGCGGCGACGCTCTTGAGTTTGTAGTTGACGTACAGCTGAGGCGTCATGCTGATGAAACCAAAAGTATAGACAGCCCCGACGAGCGTACTCAGGACGAACGACCACCAACCTTTGTGTTCGTGCGTGCGCAGGCTGTACACGGCGTATACTCCCACGAGTGGATATAGCGCGTACGACAAATAGCGCATGGCGTCCGCGTCGTGTCGAGCGGTGTCGCTCTTGAGCGCGCTCGCCTTGTCGGCGACGCGAAGCCGCGGAAAGCGCCCGTCTCGATCAACAGAGACGTCCATCGCGCGCGTCACCTTCCAAAACTCAATAACGACGCCCAAACCACTGGAAATAAGTATCATCCACGACGTTTCGTTGTCGCACAGGTACAAAAAGATGACGAGCTGACAAAAGGCGTTCAAAAGAACGCTTCGAGCGGACAATCCTTCGAGACTTTTGCGATTTCGCCAAAACTGCACGTCGTGTTTGAATGCAAAGAAATCAAATATCGTGTGTAGCAAACTCACAACTGTCGTCACCGCGAGCAACGTCGGATTTCCTTCGAGAAACACGCGCTTCATGTTGTCCGCGTCGTGTTCTCCCGCCGCGCCGAACGCGCGTTGCGTCGACCACGTCTGCTCCATGGACTCTTCCATCTGCCAACGAAACTGAGAAATCGTCTCGAGGTTCAAGTTTATCTTCATCTCGCGCGCGCTCGTTTCGTTCAGCTCGCGCAGATGGCTCTTGATGATCCAAAACTCGTTAAAATACACCGTGGGATAGTATCCCGACCGCCGCTCGTCCGAAAATCGCATTCGCCTCGCCAGGATGTCTGGAATCGTCGCCCCGCGATACGCCGCGAAATCATCCACCACGGTCAACGTCGCGTTGGGTTTATAATACGCCTGATAATACTCCATCCCATCTTCCAACCCCTCCGTCCCGTCCTCGCGCGGCTCCGCCCGCGCCGAATCCTCGCCCAAGAGCTTCCTCCTTCGCGCGACTCTTCGTCTTCGCCAAATCGTCGCGTCGAAAGACACTCGCAAAACGTCCCCATCGTCGTACCCCTCGTCCGCCGGATCCAGCGACGCGCCTAAACGCGAAACGATCGCGTGCAATTTCACGCTCACGTTTCTCGCCACCGCGTCCACGAGCGCGACCCCGAGATCCAACTCGACGTCGCGCGTCGCCGACGCCAGCGGCGCCGTCGTCCCCCACAGCGGCGTCTCCGCGTGAAAATTCACGCTCGACGCCTCGTAATCCTCCGCGAGCGCGTGCACGCGCACGTCAACGACTTCGTCCCGGCGCCACAGGTTCCGACAGACGTCCGCGTACGCCGTCGTCGTCGTCGTCGTCGTCGCGACGTCTTGGAACGCTTTCGGCGCGGAAACCGTCGTCAAGCTTCGCGTCAGGCGCACGGCGAAGCCGTACATCGCCGCGAGGCGCGCGATCTTGAGCGCGCTCTGCGCTCGCGACGCCGCGGGCGCGGGCGCGGGCGCGGCGTCGGTCGACATCGCGGCGCGGCACACGATGACGCCGCTCGAAGACGAAATCGCGTCGAGAATCGCGCGACAGCGCGCGCTGGCGCGCGCGAACGCCGCGGAGTTGGCGTGCGCGACGCTCGCGTTGACGCCGCGCGCGCGGCTGCGCGAGGCGCGGGCCGCGGCGGAAGAGATGGCGAACGCGTCGGCGGACGCGGCGACCGTTAGAGCGCGCGTTCGCGATTGGCGCGACGCGCAGAGGCGCGCCGAGGACGCGCGCGCGAAGGAAACGACGCGAGCGATGGACAGTGAACGACGCGCGCGCGCGCGGGAGGCGACGGTGGCGCGAGAGGCGCGAGAGACGAGGATCAGAGCGCGCGCGGCGTCGAAGGCGCGGCGACGCGCCGAAGCGGAGGCGGCGAACGCGCGAGCGGCGAACGCGCGAGCGACGAGTCGCGCGGCGAACGAGGCGATGATTTCGTTATTTCAGGTGCGCATCGCGACGCGCGAATGGGTCGGTGAACGACGGAGGGACTGACGACGCGCTCGTTTCGTTTGGTTCGCGCGCGAGGCAGGCTCGAGACGCGCAAACGGTACGACGACGCCGCGACGCCATCGCGGCGTTAGACGTGGAAATAGCCGAGCGCGAATTGCGATTGGAAACTGCGACGGCGCGCGCGCGCCCGTTCGTGCACCGCTCGAGAGAACGCTTGTCGAGTTGGACGGAGGCCGCCGCGCGCCGTTTCGTGGCGACGACGCTCGAGCGCGAGCGCGTCGAGGATCTCGACGTTTTCGCGCGCGCCGCGCGTCAGGGGTGGGTCTTAGACGCGCACAAGTACCGTCGCACCGCGCCGCGTTGGCGCGTGTTAGATCCTCGATGCGGCGGCGTCGTCATTCGCGAGTATTAAGTCGCGCGTCTAGGTAGTTAGAGTAGCTCGTCCCGAACAACAGTCGTTGATCGTCCGACTTCAGACGCCGCCTCTCGCCTCGCCACGATGCGCGCGAACCGCGACCGCGCGTTTCACGGCATACACTCCGACGCCACCGTCGCCGGAAGCGACGGCGCCGCGCCGCGTCGTCGCGACGAGCGCGAGCTCACCGAGCTCGACGTCTTCGGGACGCTCAAGGAAAAGCACCACAAAAACACCGTGAAAACGATGCGCGCGATGTACGCGGACGTCCGCGAGCGACGGCGAAGGGCGATGGAAGATTTAACGCCGCTCCAACGCCGGGCGCGGGCGAGCGGAGGCGTGAATCCGTTCGATTGGTCGGATGGACACGTGGGACACTTTTATGAGTTCATGGTGGCGGAGAACGCGGCGAGCGAACGAGGAGCGAAGTCGCGCGCCATGGTGTTCGAGAGACAGGATGAGTCGGGACAAAACGTGGTGGAGGAATTATTCGATAGTTTTAGGGCGGACTACGCGGATCGGTGGCGGGCGGAGGTGGTGTGCGGGATCGACGCGAGCGCGGGGGCGTGCGAGCGGTATAGGGACGCCGCGGCGGAGGCGTGCGAAGCGTTGCTGGGAGACGACGACGCACGAGAGATGGGGGCGTGCGAGACGTATTTGCACACGTATGGGATCGTGCACGAGCATTGGCACGTGGAAGATTACGTGCAGGCCAGGAATACGTTGGGATACTCAAAGCCAAAGATGGAGGCGCCAAAGCGATATCCGGCGAATTTGTGGGGAGACTCGGTCTTGGCGCGCTCGAGAAACGGGGAATGTTCGGCCTGTAGTACTCAAGTGATCACTCTTCAAGGATATGTCGACGTGGATGTGGGGACGACCTATTCTTTAGGCGCCGAGCGAGAGGACAAGTGGGTGTTCGACGCCGAGCGATGGGCGCACGACGTACCAATGACAAAGTTCAAAATTGCGAAGACGTGTTGCACGAACGCGCAATTCGCGTGCTTTGTCGAAACAGGAGGTTATGCCGACAGAAGTCTTTGGAGTCACGAAGGGTGGCGATGGGTGGAAAAACGACGCGCCGCGGGTGAATTGTTGGCGCCTCTCGGTTGGAAAGTGTCGCCGTGCGTGAAATTCTTAAGCAACGGCGAAGAAGCACCCGCGTGTGAGAGTTGGCGATGTGCGTACTTTGATGAAGCGCCACGCGCACTACATCCGCAGCACCCTGTGTGCCACGTGTCGTGGTACGAAGCCGAGGCGTATTGTAACTGGATTGGCGCACGTTTACCGACTGAGGCGGAATGGGAAGCAGCCGCGAGAACGACGACGAGTTGGTCGACGGACAAACAAACCACAAAGCGTCGCACGTATCCGTGGGGTGAAGAATCTCCTTCAGAAGACAAAGCAAATCTTGGTGGACACTTTGGAGGTACTATTGATGTCAGTGCTTTGGGTGCGGGCGATAGCGCGCACGGTTGCCGACAGATGTTGGGCAACGTTTGGGAATGGACGGCGTCGGCTTTCCTGCCTTTTCCCGGTTTTCAAATGGACTACCCGTATCGCGAAAACAGCTGTCCGTGGTTTGGGTATAGAAAAGTCGTCAAAGGCGGGTGTTGGGCGACGAGCGCGCCCATCGCGCGTGCGGCATATAGACACTCGTTTTGGCCGCACATGCACAACACGTTCAGTGGATTTCGCGCCGCTATCGGTGGCTCGCAAAAGCGCGCGCTTTGCATTCTTCCGCAAAAAATACAGAGCGGCGCAAAATGTGGCAACGTGGTCACGATGGAAAGAATTTCTTCGCATCTCGAGAAGAATCACATCATGAGCATCACGCGTTCGATTTTTGATCTGCCGCAGTCAAAGGAGGATTTGGCGAACATAATACACGCGATGAACGTCGATTTGATCATCGTCTTGCACGCTTTCAAGTGCGGTGCCGTGATCGATACCGTACAGGCATATAAAGACATGCTCCCGCCTATCGTTCTAGTGCTCGGCGGCACCGACGTCAACGTGGATTCTCGAAAGTCTGCGCTCGCTGAGGAACAATTTCGCCGACGCGTTGACGTCGCGACAAAAGTTGTCTCGTTTTCCTTGTCCATGATAGAGGCCGCACCCAAAGGTGCGTTGAAATTTATCGAGTCGGACTCGACATCTAAAACCAAACTGATACCGCAAGGAGTCATGCTCCCGAGCACGTTGAAGGCTTCAAAGCGCAAAAGGCTTGCAGATGAAACTGTGGAAACACCCGGCGAGCTTCAAGGCACCTCGCGGCCTGCGGACCTATCGATACCGATCATGTTCCTACCTGCGGGATTACGCCCAGTCAAGGACGTGTGCTTCATAAACGACGCATTGACTGCGTATAACTCAAATGGAATCAAAGCACATCTGACTGTGTGCGGCCCTTTCCTCGATTCGGCGTACGCGAAACGCGTGCGATGTCAGTTTGACGGTCGTTCCGATTGTACCTTGCTAGCAGGTGTCGATCGCGCGACGCTTGTAAGGTTCATCGGCGAGGCGAAAGTTTTGTTGAACACCTCGGTATCGGAAGGTCAAAGCGGAACCATCGCTGAAGCGATGATGGTGGGGACTTTAGTCTTCGCGCGAGATATTCCAGGCAATCGTCAGCTCTTTGAGTTGTGCGAAGCGAGAGCGCTCGCAGCACTCGGTCCTGCGACGATAAAGGAGATGAAGGGCGATGGATGGGAGGTTCACCCGGTGGGAGTACTATTCTCGACTCCAGAGGGTTGCATGCGCGCTTTCGAAGCATTAGGTCTCGAAAGAGAGTCGACCGAAGACGTGGATGTATCGTTGATTAGACTCCGCGCGCGCGAAGGCGTCGCCGAACTGTCATTGAACGAAGCGAAGCGTTGGACGGAAATTTTAGACGAAATCACAGCGCACGGTTCATGAAGTAACTTATCATTTATTATTTCACGTATTATTTCCTCACCTAGTGCATCGCCGCGGCTAAGCAACCGAAGTTCACGACCGCCATTTCGTATTATTCGTTCGCTGACTATTTCTCTCTTCAGAGATGGTGCTCCTGCTGGCGCTTTCGCCTCTGAAACGACGCGAGAATATCCAGTTTTGCCCGTGTTTTCTCAGAGAATGGTGGCGCCGTGTTGTCGCCACCAGTGGATTGTGTCTGTCCAGGCAAGTAGTTTGCGTTAGCAGGTACGAGCGCGCCGAACGGCTCGTAGTTCTTTAGAAGCCTCTCTAACTGTTCTGGACTTGCGTGTGTTGGAATCGGGGGATGATACAAACCCAAACGCCCTTTCGACATCAACTCGCTCTTCTCGCACTGGTACATGCGACACAGGAATGCTGTGCGAACTCGTCGTGATCGAGTCTCTGTTACTTCTGGCGATTGTGTGACTCGTATTTCGGGCATCTCGTGGTATGTTTTATCGTCCGTCGACCCGCCGTGTAGACCCGCGTTTTTAACGAAAGAAACATCCTCTGTGGAATTCGCGAGCTGAGTCTGCGCAATACACAATCGCCTGATTCTTCGAATGGGAATGAGAGCGACCGCCCAGATACCAATGTTCGCCCAGAGTGTGGTAGAGATTCCGTCATCAAAGCGATAAAACACAAGACAGCCAAACAGGATTTGCAGCAGGTTGATCACTCGAGCAGTAATCGTGATGCCGAAGGAGTCCTCGCGGAGTTTCGGCGGCGCCGTGGTGAGATACAAACCTTGGTACTTTTTGCTCCAGTACAGCAAGAATATCCCAAAGACGCCTACGGCGTAACTCACGGGAAGTGCCGGCGCGTAAATTGCCGATAGACCGAGAATCTTGAGCAACTCGGCGTACGAACGCGCCAGCTGGAAAGCTGGAGGTTGCACAAGACTCTCTTGCATCGACAACGTCTTCGACATTGGGGCGAGTATTTTCACTTGGATAATGTGTTTGATGTTCATGTTCCTTAAAGGTAACAAGAGAACGTTGAACACTTGCAAATAGAACGCATATTCGACGAAACCACCGGGAACGTACCAGTTACACACACCATCTGCCTTCGACGAGCATCGATTGGTGATGATCGGAACGACGACGTAGTTGAGCAAGTTAACAAACGTCAACGTCGCGATCAGCATGTTTGTCTCAATCGTTTTCGTCTTATAAACCTCAAGTTGCGCGAGATAAACCGTCAATCGATCCAGCAAACCGTTAATGATAACCACTACGAGTGACGTGGAAGATGCGACGAGTTGCAGTCTGATGGACGAAGTCGTCGAAGCCGTAGATTGGAAAGCGACCTCGTTCGTAATGGTTTCGAGTTGATTACTACGCAAGACCTCGAAAACGTACTGAATAACGCCTCCAACGCACAAAGCGCCCGCGAGCACGAACTTCGCCCCGATGGCGGTAGCCACAACCTCCCAGTTACTGTCTCGTCGACGAAGGTGCTGCCAGTTGATATCGCTCGGTTCGGGCGCGCGAGTGACGATGAGTCGACGTCCGTTAAAGTCTGGTGAATGTTTGCCGGTGCATCGATCGATGATCGATTCTCCGTAATCGCCGCAGTGATCTTCGCAACAGTTGATCGCGTGCTGCTCGTAATTGAACGTCACCACGGCGCTCCCCAGATGCGAGTTGCCGCTTTCCCCGAGCGCCACGACCTTCGCCTTGAGTTCGGCAATTTTTGCATCCAACTTTACTAACGCTTCTCGCGTTGGTTTCGTACCTTTGAGTGCGATCATTCGATACAATTGTCGACGCAATAAGATGGATTTATTGATCTTCTCGTCCATGTTCGCGCCTTCGTTGTCATCGAGAATCGCCTGAATTTCGTTTCTTCGCTGCACGGCGTTTTTGATTTCTCTCTCCATAGTCACGAGTCGTCGAGTGTTCGTAAGATGACAAACAGAAACAACCTCGCCGTAATGCGAGAAAAAATCCGCGATTTGCTGTCGAGTCCACTCGTTCCCTTTTCCGAGCCCGGTGACGAGCACCGAGTAGTCGCTCGCGGTCACCACACTCGACTTGATGATCGCCGCCGCCGTCGCGCGATTACGAGTGTAAAACATGTCAAAGAGTAAAAACACCACAGTTACGACGATTGAAACCGCCTGAAACTCCTTAGGCGTTTTATTCACAGTGGCGGCGACCCGAGGTACGCAACACACCGCGGTCTGCGCCGTCGTCAGCACCTTCTCGAGCGTGCACGGATAGTGCGTCTGGCACGCATTCGTCGCGTCAAACGTCCCGATCGCTCCTTCGTAATCGCATCGCATCGGGCAGTTATAAAAACTCGCCAACGTCGGGACTCCACACCTCGACCCTTGACTCGTGCTCAGCACCAAGCCGCCCGTCTCGTACGTCCTCGCGCACGTCGTCGTCGCGTCGGCGCCCGCCGTCGCGTCCCACCCCGTCACCGCGTACGACGCCGTGAACGCCTTATCCGTCACGTTCGTCGTCAACGAGTACGCGTTGATTCCCGCGAGCACCAGCGCGAGCAGTCCGAACTGCAGCACCGTGTCCAGGTACAGCGCCAGCGACACGCTGCTCGCGCCCACGCGTCTGTGACTCGCCGTCATCGAAAATCGCCGCGCGCTCGACGGCACCTGCACGCCGCGATGATCGACGTCGTACTCCAGCACGCCCGCGCGCTCGTGCGCCCGCCTCGCGGCGATCATCGCCGCGTCCGCGCGCGCCACCGGTCCGTCCTCGAGCGCGCCGAACGTCGTCGCCGCGCGCGACGTCGCGAGCGTCGCCCGGCGCTCGACCGCGCGCAGCTCCACGACGTCGGCGTCCGCGCCGTCGACGACGACGACGTCCGCGACGTCGTCCGTCGCCGCGGCCGTCGCCATGTCGTCGTCAGTCATCCGTCGCGCGCGCGTCTGCCGACGCGTCGCGTCGACGCGTCGTCGGCACACGACCGCGCGCGCGGCGATGCGACGATGCGCGCGACGCGCGCTCGAGCGCGCGTCGTCCGCGGCGACGGCGACGGCGCGTCGAGGGCGCGCGTCGTCGTCGGGCGACGCGCCGTCGAAGGCGACGAAGGCGACGACGACGACGCGCGAGGGCGGCGGGACGGATCACCCGCTGTCTTCGGTGATGTTCCCGTGGGAGCGCGCGGTGCTGCACAGCGAGCGGTGGGCGCACGAGCTGAAGCCGTGGCAGAAGGCGTACTGGGCGGCGTTCGCGCTGGGGTGCGCGCTCGTCGTCGGCGCGCGGGCGAAGCGGTATCACGACGATCGGGAGCGCGAAGACGCGCGACGGCGAACGATGGAGGCGAATAAACGCGCGCTGCGGGGCGCGCTCGAGGGGAGGAGTTTCATCGGCGCGAGCGGGGAGGACGAGGCGGACGAGGACGAAGACCCGTTCGACGGGATGAGCCCGGAGGAAATCGAGGCGTTGGTGAAACGAGAGGCGGGACCGAGCGGGGACGTGTACGACGGGATGACGCCGGAGGAGATTAACGAGTACGAGGAAAAGTTTCGCGGGAAGGGAAATTTGACGTGGAAGACGAAGGCGTGAGCGCGACGCGGGTGTTTCGCTCGCGCGGCTGGTGTGTTGTAATCTAGTTCTATTTCTATTCTAATCTAAACGCGGCGCGCGCTGTGCGCGCGCTGAATTCAACGCGCCCCGTTCGCGTTGAGCTTGCGCGCGAGCTCGCACAGCCGCCGCTCGCGATCGCAATCGCGCCAACAGTCTGCGCATTCGCACGAGCCGCCGTATTCGCGCGGAACTGAGCTCAAATCAGCCTCGCGTTTCACCTTGCTCGTAAATTCATCGAGCGTGCTGCAGACGACGATTTGTTTCAGCGTGCGCTCGGAGATGAGCGGCTTGCAAGTATTGAAAATGAATGCGAAACTCGCCGGCGGGTGCACGATGTAAATTTTGTGAATGCGCTCGACGAAGGCGCGCTTGGACACTTGAGACATGACGCGCAAAAAATCGAACACCTCGAAACCGATATCATTCATACCAAGTCGACTCATATCGACGATTCGAATCGTCTTGCCGCGGGGCCACGGTCTGGTGTCGATATGTTCGAATAAAAACGTCATCACGAAGGACACGTGTTCGACGACGGCGTGCACGGGATCGTCATCTGGTCTTCCTATCTCCTCCGCCTCTCGCCGGACCGCGTCGAGCAAATGTCCAAACTGTCCCGGCTTTTCTATCTGTATCGAGCACGCGTTCTGACCTTTGCCCGTCATGTGAAACGCGTGCGGATAGTATCGCTTGATGATTTTAAAGTACGGCTTCGGCGTGCGCAAAATGAAATCGATATCGAACCGCTCGCGCCACTCCGCGAACAACCGCGCCTTCTCCACGCGCCTCTCTGGATCGTCCGTCGAGCCCAGGATTCGATCTGGGATCCCGTCGACGTCCGCCGCGTTCGCTCTGACCTCGTCCGCGTTCGCCGTCGCCTTTGGCGTCCTCGCCTTGGCGACGCTTTTGGAGAACACCACGCGCAGCGCGCGGACCACCGCGGCGAGCGCGTTCGAGAAGAACCGCAAAATCATGATTCCTAGCACGAAGACGACGTGCGTGATGGACTGCATGGCGACTGCGATGTTTCTGACGCCGGTGCGGAATGTGACCGAGCGCGGTGCTTCGACGCGCGCGCGCGCGCAGAACGCGCGCGCGCGTCGATGCCGACGCGCGGATGCGCCGCGGTCGTCGGCGCGTTTCGCGAGCTCGGTCGATTCGGCGGTGCGCGCGCCGCGCAGTGGCGACGCGGTTCGCGCGCTATCGACTGTTTCTATTCTATTACAAGTACGCTTTACGAGCTCGAAGCGCGCCCACGACGGATGGCTTGAACCCGGTAGGCTGCGCGTCGAGCTTTTGCACCACCATGATCTTTTCTTTCAACGACGCGAGCCTGATTCGACCGCAAAACTCTTCGAGACGCTTGCGAATGGAGGCTTCGATGGACTCTCGTTCGCGAGCGTCGGCGGCGACGTACGCCGTCGCCGTCGTTCCGGCGAAGGCGTCGAGCGGGGCGTTGCGAAGATACGCCGACGCCGCGCCGGTGGGATCGGATATCTGAATCTTTACTCGCCATAGCGGCGGGCGGGCATCCTCTTGAACTTCTAACCTCCCAGTCCTCGTTATCCACGCGTGCACGGTGGCCATCGCGGATTTATCGTCGAGCGACGCTCGCGCCGCCCGTAAACATCCGAGGTACGTCCACAGCCCTTTTACCGCGCTCTCGTTCACGCGTTGCACCAACGCCATCGCACGATCGTCTAACGCGGGCGCACACGACGACGGCACAGACGATCGTTCGCGACTGGAGAAAATCGGTTCGCCCGACGCTTGAAGGCTCGATCGCGTCGATCGCCGCGGAGACGCGACCGCGCCCATCGCCCTCGCGTCGCCCGCGAGCGCGTCGTCCTCGCCGCCGATCTCCAAAATATCCACCACTTGTGAGTCTGGCACGACCCCGCGCGCCGCATTCGGCGTCACCACCACCCTCGGCGCCGCGCCCGCGACGTCCCTCGCGCCGTCGAGCGCGCGCGCCTCGTTCGCCTCCTCCTCCCACGCCGCGCGCGTCGCCGCCTTCACGCGATCGCCCTCTCCCACCCCAGGTCGATTCGGCGCTTCAAACACCGCCATCGCTCGCGTTCTCGCGCGCTCTAACCGTTCCACGACCCCCCCCAACAGTTCCGTCGTCGCTCGTTCCAGCCAAATCGTTCCGTCTTCGCCGACGTACGGATCCGTCAGCGCGATTTTCGCCCCCGCTCGCATCCCCTCTCCGCTCAGCCGCGGCACCGCTTCGTACTCCACCGCGAACATCCTTCGCGCGCCGTCCGTCAGGCTCAGCGTCAGGCATCGCTGCGCGTGCGATCGTCGACACCGTTCGTCCGCGCGTCGTCGTCGCGCGTCGCCCCCGACGTCTCGCCACTCATCCATCTGCACCACGAATCGTCCTCGCGCGCGCGCGCCCGCGACGCGCGGCGCGCGCGACAGTCCCCCGCCCAGCGCGCAGACGTTAAAGTCGCTTCGCAGCGCCGCGCTCGCGCACGCGCGCGTCGTCGTCGTCGTCGTCGGCGTCGCGACGTCCATCGCGCGCGCGACGACGTCGCGCCACGCCTCGCGCGTCTCCGGCCATCCCGCGGCGTCGCGCGCGAGCCACGCGTCGAGGGCGTCGCGCGACGTCGCGCGCGCCATCGCGCGTCGCGTCGCGTCGCGTCGCGTCGTCGTCGGTCGTCGCGAAGTGCGGCGAAAGTTTAAACTTTGGCGCAGCTGTCGGCACACGCGCGCGCGCGCCGGCGACGCACCGGACGCCGCGCGCGCGCGATGCGCGTCGCGACGCTCGCGCGCGGCGCGGCGCGGCGCGGCGCGGCGTCGGCGCGCGCGCGCGCGACGTACGCGACGAACGAGGACGACGCGCTGTCGAATCTGCTCACGCCGAGACAAAAACTGCGCCGCGCCGCGCTGCTGGCGCTGACGACGTGCGCGGCGGGGGCGTACGTGTCGTACTTTGCGACGCCGATCGTCGCGGACGGGAGCGCGCGGTCGTGCGCGGCGCTGACGCGGTCGAGGGATGGGTTCATGGCGCGCGCGGGCGCGGCGCGGGCGCGCGCGATGTGGGCGTTGGGCGACGTCGGGAACGCGCGAGGCGCGCTTCTGGCGAACGACGCGCTGGGAGCGTGCGTGGAGACGGCGTGCCGACGAGGGATGGACGCGAGGGCGCGCGAGGCGGCGAGCGCGATGTTGAGGGACGCGTGCGAGGACGCGCGCGGAATCGAGGCGCTGCGACGGTGGAGGACGACGTTGGAGACGTGCGCGCGAGAGCGCGGCGACGGCGAGCGACGAGGGTGGTGGTGGACGAGGACGCGTGCGAAGAGCGGCGAGGACGCGGGCGATGGCGGAGGGTTGGACGCGACGCGCGCGAACGTGGCGGCGACGTTGGAGAAGTTGCGATCGTGAGGCGGTTCGCCAAACGGCGCGAGGGCGCGGCGGCGATCGGTAGGTTCGCCTTCGGACAGCCATTCCGGTGTATGATTATTAACTAAACTGTGTTCTAAGTGCTAAGTACGCGCGCTATTTGCTCTCGACGCGCGCGCGCCGCTCCTCGAACGTCGCCTCGGTGGGTCTGTCGCTCAGGCGCTGGTGACGAGATTTCGCAACGCTCACGTTTCCCGCGCACGTCACGGCTGCGAGTTCGCGCGCGAGCGCAGAGCCATCGCGATCGTTGGCACTCGCAGCACGCGTACGGTGCGCGCGCGAGCGCGCCAGATGCGCCCAAATTTCCTCTTGAATCGCCGCGCGAACGCGTTGCGCGTGCATCTGGCCGGCGACGTGCGTCTCGAGTTGCGCCAACGCGCTGTCGCTCACGTGCATGCGCTCGGCATCCAAACGCGCCTTGTCGTACCCACTTCGCCAAAGTAAAAGCGCGTGCTCGGGCGCCATCGGGTACTGCGGCTTTCTCGGCGTGCGTTCGAGATCGAGCAACTCGGTCACGACGGTCGGAGATTCGTGACCGAGACCAACCATAAATAACACAGACGCCATGCACCGCACTTGATGCCACAAGAATGCGGTGCCTCGAACGTTGATGTACATCAGTTTTCCATCGTGCGACTCCTCGATCGTGCACTCGAGCACGTTTCGCGTGAAACTCTTTACGTTTTCCGCGTCCATGCGACAAAAGTTTCTAAAATCGTGCACACCCTCAAACGCGCGCGCGGCCTCGCGCATGGCGCCCAAGTCTAATCCATCCGTCTTTTCAAAGAAGTATTTGTACTGGCGCCACTCGCAATCGAACCGGGCGTTCAACTCATCATCCACCGGCGCCCATCCCAACGCTCGCACGTCGTTCGGCAGCGCGCGGTTCAGCAGCGCCACGTAATCTAATTCCTCATCCACGCCTTCCGCCCCGTTCGAGCGCGCGCGCAGCGTCACAATTTGTCCCAATCCCGACACTCCGCGATCGGTGCGACCGCACCGCGCGTAATCCGCGACTTTGAACACGTCGCGCGCGCTCTCCACGAGCTTCGTCTTCGCCAACGCGTCGAACAGCGCCTGTTCCACCGTCCGCGGCGCCGCCGCGTTCGCCGCGCCCTGGCTCGCGAAACCGTGATAATCCCATCCCAGGTAGCACACGTGCAGGGCGATCTTGCGCGCGGCGTGCTTGCTGAAGTCGAACGCGCGATGTTTCGAGACGCCTCGGGCCGGCGGCGTCGGCGGCGAACGAAGCGCCGCGACGCGCGCGGCGATGCGCTCGACTCGACGCGGGTCGAGCGACGCGGCGGTGCTATCGCTCGTCGACGCCGCGAGGCACTCGGCCTCGATGTCGTCGAGCGCGCGCTCGATGTCGTCGAGCGCGCGCATCGAGAAGTGCGGCGTCGCGACGCGCTCGTTCGCGGCTTCACGATTCCATTACCTAACGCGCGTTCTACGAAAGCGCGGCTAAAATCTCGCTAAAATCTCGAGGAGAATCGGTTGGACTTTCTTCCGACTCGCCTTGACGTCGAGCTGCGCGCGCGCGGATTTGAACACGCCGAAGTCGTTTTCGGGAAGACGCAGCGGCGCGAGCGGCGTTCGCTCGCCCAAGTCGCGCATGACGGCTTCGAGCTCGATCGAGCACGCGCTCGATTTCGTGACATCGATCTGACGCGCGAACGCGCCGTCGGCGTCGGCGTCTTCGAACGAGGACATCATAAATAACACGTCGATGCGCCGCGCGTCGACGAAGGCGACGATTTCATCGTTGACGGATGAAGCGTCCTGTCGCGCCAGCAAATCCTGAAACCGCACGCCGAACGACGCGATGCCGACCTCGAGCGACCCCATCGTCCACTGCTTGTAATCTTTCGCCAAGAGTTGCGCGCATGAAAACGAGCTCTGATCGTGACGCGCGCGAGAGAGCGATTCGTACTCCGCTCGCGTCGCGTCCTCGTCCCATCCCAAAATATCTCGCAGCGATTCCGCGGCGGCAAAGTCCACGGGTGCCGCCCGCGTCGTCGTCGCGTCCAGCATTCTCGTGTCCAACACGATCGCTCCCAGAAGCAAACGCGCGACGTCTCGCGCGACGCCCTCGTCCGCGGCTTTCGCCACGACGTCCCTGTACACCAAACTCGAGCACGATCCGATCAACTCGATCACCCTATCCGCCCGTTCCGCGTACATCCCCGAATCCTCGTGATGATCAATCACCCTAACCACGCGCGCTTGCCACGCGTCCGGAAACAACCGCGCGCTCAGCGCGTTATGATCCACCAACGTCACGCTTCGCGGCGTCGCCTTCGTCGCCGCCGCCGCGACGTCCTCCGCGCACGTCAAATCGCCCAACTCCACCCCCGCGTTCGCCAGCGCCAAGACCACGTCGGGTCGTAATTTCAGTTCTTCCCTCGCGCACGACACGATCGGCACCGCGCGCGTTTCGCGCTCGCCATCGTCGCGTCCGCGCTTCGCGCTCGCCGCTCGCGCCGTCGCCACCGCGCACGCCACCGAGTCCAAATCGCACGCCTCGTTCCCCACGCTCACGTCGCACGCCCCCGGATCGCGCGCGAACGCCTCCTTGGCGTCGCGCAGGAACGTTCGCAGCGCGTTCGCCTCGCGCGCGCCGTCGTCGACGTTCGCGCGCGTCGCCATTCGTTCGTTCGTTCGTTCGCGCGCGCGTCTCGCGCGCGCGCGCGCGCCGACGCGCCGAAGCGCGACGGTCGAGGACGCGCGCGCGCGCGTGGTCGCCGTCGCGCCCGCGCGCGCGCGTCGCGTTCGCGTCCGCGCGACGCCGCGCGCGTGAGTGCGGTCGTCGCCTCACACATCGCGACTCGCCGCGCGCGACGCGCCGCGCCGCGCCGCGCGACGCGCGCGAGCGACGACATGACCGTCGCGCGCGACGCCGACGCGCGCCCGCGCGCGCGCGCGGCGACGGAGAGCCTGAAGCGGGCGCAAGAGGCGATTTGGGAAATCTTAGCCTCGGCCGATTCGAGCGACGACGACGACGCGTCGAGCGACGCGCCGGACGAATCGATCGCGCGCGAGCGGTCGACGTTCGATATCGCGTCGCCCGCGGGAGCGGCGCGGGAAGGCGCGCGCGAGGCGGGGACGGGGACGCCGGTGGGCGCGCGACTGGACGCCGCGGCGCTGGCGCTGGAGCGGCGGCGCGCGGAGGCGCTGGACGCGGCGGCGAGCGATGAACGCGCGGCGGCGATGGAACTGAGAGAGGCGCGAGAGGCGTTGGAGCGCGCGCAGACGACGGGGCGAGGGCTGGAGGCGCTGGAACGCGCGGTGGCGGAGAGGGATTTGGAGATATTTAAGCGGGACGACGAGTTGCGAGCGCTCAGAGAGGAAGTCGGGCGGTTGCGGACGCGCGAGGACGACGCGGGAGAGACGATGATGGTGAGCGCGTCGATAGCGGATGCGAATACGCGCGCGGCGAACGCGGAGGAGGGCGCGAGGGCGATGCGTGAGGCGCTGAAGGACGCGGAGACGAAGAACGCGCGCGAACGCGCGGCGCTCATGGATCAGCTTCGCGAGTCGCGCGCGCTGGCGGCCAAACACGCGAGAGAGGCGCACGCGCGCGAGGAGGCGAACGCGTCGAGCAGTGGACGCATCGATGAGGTGGTTTTCATGAGGAAAGAGCTGGACGCGATGGCGAAGAAGGTATCCATCGCCGAAGCCGTTGCCGAGAAGCTCGAAAGAATCGTCGCCCAAAAATCAGAAGAGGTGTTCAACGCAACGCAAGAGCGAGACGCGCTGCGAAAGAAGCTGAAGACGACGAGCGAGACGATAGATTCGCTGGAGCGCGAGTGGCTTGAGTTCAATCGCCAAGGTCTGAGCGCGCAAAAAGCGCTGAGCGCCGAAAACGAAGAGCTACACAAGATTGTCGACGACTTGAAATCCGCCGAAAAAGATGGCTTCGCCGAAGCCGCGGGCGAAATAGAAGAGTTGAAGGCGCGATTGCGGACGTTTGAGAGCGAATCTGGCGTATCCAACAGAAGTGTCGATAGAAATCTCGCGCGCGAGTCCATCACATCCTTGAGATCCAAGGTGCGCGAGCTCAAGGGCGACATCGAAGCCAAGGACGCCCAAATCGAAGACTTGCGAAACGCGCTGTCGCAAAAGTCCATCATCGAAGCCGTGAACGCGGAGAAGGATGCCGTCATCACCGCGCTGCAAGCACAAATCAACGCGAGTAACTCTGCCGCACCTCGATCGGATTCTGAATTCGCCGTGTCCACGCAGAACGACGGCGATATCGACGTCTTGGATGAGTTACAAACCGTCGCGAAGACGCTTCGTCGAGAAAACGCGGCGCTGCGGCGAGAACTCGAAGACGTCGACCCGGACGTTCTAGAAGAGTGCATCGCGCTGAGTCGACGCGTGACGGCTCAAAACTCTCTACTCGCGAGCTACGAGGAGCGCTTGGTGCGCTACACCGACCAACTAGGGATTCCGTTCACGCCCGAGGCGCGCCCGTAGCTTTGTCGGCGTAGCCGTGTTGTAACCGCCCTCCATCGCGCGGCGCACCTCGCGCGCCATGGCGAACAACCGAAACGCATCGCCGACTCGAGTCGAAGGAACAATCGCGCGCGACCGCGGCGACGCGTCGTCGCGCGCGACCGCGACCTCGAGCGCGTCCGCGCGCGACGCGAAGGTCGCCGCCGCCGGCGCTCGAATGCGCGACGTCGCCGAGGCCGACGACGCGCCGCCGAGGCCGTGGCGACCGGACGACGACGGCGCGGGCGGTGATGACGCGCGCGCGGACGTCGACGACCCGGACGAGTGGTTGCGCGGACAACTCGCGGGCATGCCCATCGAGAAGGATTACCCAGAGCTCGTCGACGCCGCCGTGCGGTGCATGGGCGAGTGGAAGAAGCGCATGCCGAAGAGCGTGTGGTTGCGCGTGACGAAATCGGGAAGGTTAGCGAAGGAACTGAACGAGTCCGCGCCGGTGCTGGCGAAAACGATGGAGTACGTGCGGGATATAGATGTGCGGACGCCGAGCGAACGCGTCGTCGTCGTGGACTTGTGCTCGGGATTCGGATACCTGGCGATGTTTCTTTCTGAGATTTTGCCAAAGGAGAAAGTGGCGGAGATCGTGCTGGTTGATAAGATGTGGAGCATGATGAACCGGACACCTAGGCCGCATCACATCTCGTGGAGTCACATTTACGGTGAAGGCGATTGGAAGTACGATTGGCCAATTGAACTGTCGACGCGAAAAGTTGATTTAAAGGATTACGCCCAGGTGAATCAGATGAGCGTGCACTTGTTCTCACGTTGGAACGGACCGTTCATCGTGCTTGGAATCCATCTGTGCGGTACGCTTTCCATCAAAGCGGTGGAAATGTTCAACAAAAACTCCAACGTGAAGCACTTGATTTTGAAGCCCTGTTGTCTTCCCGATTGGTCGTGGACGTACCGCGCCGAAAGCGGATACTTCCCGCCCGTGGGCGCGCATAAACACTTGATCCCGACGAAGGCGGTGTGTAGCAAAGGGAAATGGAAGAAAAACAAATGGATTGGCCCACCGCGATCGCATTTGAAGATAAAGTTTGAGTCCTGGAACGATCACTTGTGTCGATCGATCAACGACGAAGACGGCAATATTTCGACAAGCTTGCAGGAAATTCAGGTGCAAGCGAGCCACTTTCAAAACCTCTTCATATTCGGCGATCGCCAGCGTATCCGAAAGTGCCACGTCCGCGAGGCAACGGGCGTCGAATTTCCGACGCCAAGCGGCGTCGACGCCAAACGCTGGTCTCCGACGGGAACCGGCTACGGCACGCACACACGAACGCTAGCGAACTAGAATGTGAAACGAACAAAACATTAGCTGAAATCGACAACGCTACTCCGCTACGACTGAAAAATCTCGGGCTTTAAAATCCCAACGAACGGCAACTCGCGGTACTTCCCTCGATAATCCAACCCGTACCCCACGACGAATTCGTCCGGACACATGAACGCCGCCGCGATTTTCATATCCTTTTCCCGCATCCACTTCGCGCACGCCTCGTCCCGTCTCGCCTGTTTATCCATCAACGCGATGACCGCCACCTCCTCCGCCCCTCTCGCGTACAATTCCTTCGCCAACGCCACCACCGTCTTCCCCGTATCGATGATATCCTCGATTATCACGCACCGTTTCCCTCGCACCGTCGCCTCGCTCGGCGCGTGCGCCGTCTTCGCCTCGCCGCTCACCGTTCCGTCCCCGTACGACGCGCACGTCGCGCACGCGATCACCGGTCGATCGTACGGTCGATCGAGCTCCGCGCGCAGCGTCCGCTGCGTGACGTACGTCTGTCGCAGCAAATCGCTCGCGAACATCATCGCGCCCGTCGTCACCGGGACGAAGACTGAAAACTCATTCATTCGCATCACGACGAGCGCCGCGAGCGTCTCGAGCGCGCCCTCGATGGCGGTCGCGTCGAAGAGCACGGATGCGACGTCCGGGTCGTCCACGGGGAGCCCCGCGACGCGCGGGACGCGATCGGCGGCGTCCGGGATGCGATCGGACATCGGCAGTGAGTGACGCGCCGACGGCCGCGCGAGCGCGATGGCGACCGAGCTCGCGAGCGCCGAGGCGTACGACGCGTGGATCGCGGCGAACGCGCGCGGGATCGTGCACTTCTGGGCGCCGTGGTGCGAGCCGTGCGCGGCGATGGACGTGCTGCTGGAGACGCTCGCGAAAAGGCACCCGGACGTGGCGATCGCGAGGTGCGACGCGGAGGCGGTGGAGGCGGTCGCGGCGCGCGAAAACGTGAGCGCGGTGCCGTTCTTCGTGTTCGCGCGCGATGGAAGACGCGTGGACGCGGTGGAGGGAGCGGACGCGGCGACGGTGACGAATAAGACGCGACAGTACTTTCCGGCGAACGCGAACGCGACGACGACGACGAACGCGGCGATGGCGAAGGCGAGCGGGACGACGGATTTAAAGACGCGATTGAAGAGCCTGATCGAATCGCAGCCCGTGGTGTTGTTCATGAAGGGTCACCCCGAAGAGCCGAAGTGCGGGTTCAGTCGTAAAGTCGTCGACGCGTTGGCGGCTGCGAATGTGAAATTCGGTTCGTTCAACATCTTAGCCGACGAGGAGGTGCGGCAAGGGCTGAAAGAACACGCCGATTGGCCGACGTATCCGATGTTGTTCGTCGACGGTGAGTTTGTCGGTGGATGCGACATCGTCTTGGAGATGGCGGAGGCGGGCGAGCTCGCCGAGGCGTGCGCGGCGTCGAACGGCAAAGTGAAGAACGCTCTGGACGAGCGCATCAAGAGCATGCTCGGCGCGCAAGACGTCATCCTGTTCATGAAGGGATCGCGCGAGGCGCCGCGATGCGGCTTTTCCGCAAAAGTCGTCAGCGCGTTGAACGCGACTGGCGTCGACTACGAAACGTTTGACATTCTCGGCGACGAACCGATTCGTCAGGGACTCAAGGCGTATTCCAATTGGCCCACGTACCCGCAACTGTACTACAAATCCGAACTCATCGGCGGATGCGACATCATTCTCGAGCTCGCCGAATCCGGCGAACTCGCGAGCGAGCTCGGCGTTAAATAGCAGGCGTCGTCGCGACGATGCGTATTAGATCTCTCTCTCCACACTAAAACTCCCTACGTCGCGCTACGTCGCGTCCGCCTAAACTACTCCCTCCTCGCTCTCGCGCGCGAAAATCATGTGCGTGCTCTCGTCCTCATCGTAATTCAAAGCTTCAAAGAATCCGACCAACCGTCTCGGCGCGCGAACGCCGACGTCGTAAATCTCCCGCTCTCTCAACGTCTCACCGAGCGCGCGCACGATCGCGCCGCCCACTCCCCTCCCTCGCCACTCCTCTCGCACGCACACGCGCTCCACCGTCGCGACGAACGCCCCGTCGGACGCGCACGCCGCGTATCCGACCAACGCGCCGCTCTCCCTCGCGAACGCCCCCGCGAACGTTCGCTGCGCCTCGGGCGCCGCGATCGCCCGCTCGATCGCGCGCGCGTCCCACGTCGACGCGCGCGCGTCCTCGCACGCCGCCATCGCGTCCACGACCGCGCGCGCGCGCAGCTCCGCCTCCGTCAGCGCGCGACACTCGACGAGCGCGAGCGCCTCGCGGTGTCGTCTTCGCGCGCGCGCCGCGCCGTCGTCGCGCGCGAGACCGAGCCAGCGCGCGAGCGACGCGCGCGGCGGCGTCCTCGCGCGCGCGCGCCGCGCGCGCGCTGCGCCGCGCGCGTCGAGCGCGCGCGCCGCGCGCATGTCTGCCGAGCCCCCCTCGACGAATCTCGACGAATCGGCGACGCGCGGCGCCGCACAGCGCGACGCCGTCCATCCCTCGCGGTCACCCGCGGTCGCGCGCGCGTCGCGCGTCGCGCGGCGAACGGCGAACGGCGCCGCGGCGACGAGACGCGGCGGCGCGGGGCGAATCTTCGCGCGAAACGAAACGAATCGAATCGATCGCGAACGAGCGACGACGCGCGCGCGAGAGAGCCGACGCGCGCCGACGCGGAGTCGCGCGCGATGACGGGCGTGAACGCGGCGACGTTCGAGGCGTGGGTGACGGATCGAGACGGGAAGGCGCTCGCGAGCGCGGGCGGCGTCGACGCGATCGCGGCGGCGCTCGGATGCGATCTGAAGCGCGGTCTGTGCGATCGCGCGTGGGCGTCGGAGGAGCGAAAGGAGAGCTACGGGGTGAATGAGTTCGAATATCCGCCGCCGAAGTCGTTCTGGGAGCTGTGTAAGGACGCGCTCGGGGACCTGACGGTGCGGATCCTGATCGCGGCGAGCGTGGTGTCGCTCGCGGTGGGCGCGGGGATGAAGAGTCATCGCGAGGAGTACGGGTACTTGGAGGGGATCGCGATCGTACTCGTCGTTTTCGTCGTCGTGTTCTTGCAAGCGTTCATCGATTACGCCAAGGAGATGAAGTTTCGACAGTTGAACTCGGTCAAGGATAATTATCAAGTCAAAGTGCATCGCGACGGGAAGAGCGTGGCGGTGCCGGCGGGTGAAATCATGGTCGGTGATTTGGTGGAGCTCGCGGCGGGGGATAAAGTTCCGGCCGACGCTCTGTTCGTCGAGGGCTCTAAATTTAAGGCGAACGAGGCGGCGATGACGGGCGAACCCATCGACATTTCCAAGTCGCGCGAAAAAGACCCTTGGGTGCTTTCGGGGACGTCCATCTCCGAGGGATCGGGTAAGGCGTTGATCATTGCCGTCGGCTCAAGATCGCAATGGGGCGTCATCCTGAAGACGTTGATCGTCGAACCGAGCGATACGCCGCTTCAGGAGCGGCTCGAGCGACTCGTCCTCCTCATCGGTAACTTCGGCATCGGCGCCGCCGTGCTGACTTTCCTCGCGAGCATGATTCGCTGGATCGCCGACAGCGCCAAGAGTGGAAAATGGGACGGTACGCTCGTCCTCGAGTTTCTCATCAACGCCGTGACGATCGTCGTGGTCGCGATTCCGGAGGGTTTGCCTCTTGCAATTACTCTCGGCTTGGCGTTCGCCATGCGAAAAATGATGGCGGACCAGAATCTCGTGCGTCGCTTGGAGGCGTGTGAAACCATGGGAAGCGCCACGCAGCTCAACGCAGACAAAACCGGTACGTTGACACAGAACAGGATGACGGTCACCGCGTGCTGGCTCGGCGGCAAAGTTTGCGAGCAAGTTCCGCCACCGAGCGTGAGCGAAACCTTCTCGGACACGCTCTGCCAATCCATGGCGGTTAACTCTGACGCCAACTTGAGCTACAAAGATAACGGCACGGTGGAACACCTCGGCAGTAAAACTGAGTGTGCCTTGCTTCAGCTCGTCGAGCAGATGCAGCCGCCTACCGACGACACGCAGACGTACATTAAGCTTCGCGAAAAGTTTCCCGTTGCGCAACTGTACCATTTTACTTCGGCGCGTAAGCGTATGTCCACCGCCATTTCGAATGGCTCGGGCACGCGTTTGCACGTCAAGGGTGCGTCTGAGATTGTCGTCAAGCTGTGTACGAAGATGATGGGCGCGGATGGCAAGGTTTCGTCTCTCACGACGCCCATGCTCAAGGAGGCAGAGGCGGCGATTGAAGCCTTTGCGCGTCAAGGTTTGCGCACGCTGTGCATCGCGTACACCGATCTCGGGAAGTCACCGAGTAGTCTCGGTGAAACGCCGCCGGAGAGCGATCTCACGTTGCTCGGAATCATGGGCATCAAGGATCCGATTCGCCCCGAAACTGCCGAAGCGGTGCGCTTGCTACGCGGCGCGGGCGTGACGGTCCGTATGGTCACCGGCGATAACGCCATCACCGCCGAAGCTATCGCGCGAGAGGCAGGTATTCTCGAAGATGGCGATGATGGTCTCGTGCTTGAGGGTCCAGATTTCCGTAAGATGTCTGATGCGGAGAAGGAAGCCATCGCCATGCGCATTCGCGTCCTCGCGCGTTCCTCGCCGTCTGACAAGTTGGTTCTGTGCAACTTGCAAAGAAAACTCGGTGAGGTGGTCGCCGTGACGGGGGACGGTACCAACGACGCTCCGGCACTCAAAGATGCGGACGTCGGGTTCGCCCTCGGCATCGCTGGCACCGAAATTGCGAAGGAGGCGTGCGACATTGTCATTCTCGATGACAACATCAAGTCCATGGCCAAGGCCGTGCTTTGGGGTCGTAACGTCTACCAATCGATTCGCAAATTTTTGCAGTTTCAACTCGTCGTCAACGTCGTGGCGGTCAGCTTGAACTTGATCGCCGCCATCGCGGGCATCAAAGAGCTGCCGCTCGCTGCGGTTCCATTGCTATGGGTGAACATGATCATGGACTCGATGGGCGCCCTCGCGCTCGCCACGGAGCCTCCGTCACCGGAGCTCATGAAGCGTAAGCCTTTCGGGCGCACGGCGCCTCTCATCAATAAACACATGTGGCGCAACATCATCGGCGTGTCCGTGTATCAATTGACCGTGTGCATGGTTTTCATGTTCGACGGGAAGAGGCTCCTCGACATTCCGTGCAAGTACGTCGCGGCGTCGGGATCAGTGGCGGCGCACTACGATTGCCATCATCAAACGTTGGAGCTGAATGGTTTCATATTCAACGCATTTGTCTTCATGCAAGTGTTTTCTGAAATCAATTCTCGACGCATCGCCGATGTGAATGTCTTCGCGAACATTCACAACTCGCCCATTTTCTGCGGCATCATCGTGCTCACCGTCGGTGTGCAAGTGCTCTTCATTCAAGCCGTCGGCGGCACCGTAGTTGGTCCGGCGATCGGATTTGTTGAGCAAAACACAAAGGAGTGGATCACCGCGATCATTCTCGGTGTCATCATCCTCCCCGTGGGCGTAGTCACGAGACAGTTACCCTTGAAATGGTTCCCCGGGATCACGGATGAAGAGAGCAACGCGCGCGCCATGGCGGAAGGCCACGCTCGTGTGGCTGCGGCGCAAGCCAGAGTGACGAGCGAAGCCAAGGACGTCGCCATCAGCATGCCATCCATGGACCGCCGTGCGTCCATGGAGCGACGTGGTTTGGCCGGTATCACCGAAAAAGTCGTCGGCTCGCGTTTGAGCTCTCGTCAAAGTCGTCTCTCCGACGTCTCGGATTCGAGCGCGCCCATTCGACGAGAAAAGTCATTTAAAGTTTTCGCGCACGCCGTCATCGCGGCGAACAGGCTTCAGCAAAAGCCCGGCGCCAGCAAGTAATCACTCCTTCTTGAGTTTCGTGTTCTAGTACATCAGTCAATTTTTATACCACGCAATTTCCAGTCCGAGCTCTCGCGTCTCTGACGACAACTGTTTCCGCCCAACCGTCTGTTTCTGATTCCCGCATTCCGAGGCGGGCGACGCGGCATGCGCGTCCCCGCGCGCGATGGGATCAAGCGCGTAATCATCATCGCCTTCTTCTTCGCCGCATCCGCCGTGGAATTCGGCACGTATCCCGTCGCGTCCGTCGTCGAGTTTCGCGTGCAGGCGCCCAGATTTCCGACGAGTTCGCACCGGAAAAGCTTTCTGAGCGCGCGCGCGCGCGAGCGAGCCACCGCGACGGCATCCGCGACGCGATTCGGAGAAGCGTTCGGGTATTCGTGGACCGTAGAGGCGCGTGCGCGCGAGACGGACGGTCGGAATGAGGTGGAGGTACGGGCGGCGAGAACGCGAGGACTCGGGCTGACGTCGACGCGAATGTTCGCGTTCACGGTCGTGACGCGCACGGGAGTATCTGCGCAAAGCATGCGAGATAGACTTGTCGGGACGAGCGGGCGCGAATTGCCGACGTCGGCGCACATTGAGCAGTCGCTGGTGGAGTCGACGCTGTCGACGGCGGAGTTGACGAAGATCCCGGGGGCGTCTGGGGAACATGGCGATGTAGACCTCGTGATACGCGTGCGTTTGTGGAGTAATCCGTTTCACGTGGTGTTCAAGGACGAGGTGTACGATGTGGCGACGATTTTGGGGTTGACGACGTACGCCAGCGTGTTAATTTTACGCGGGCTGTCTGAGTTGCGAGACGAACGCGAGAGGCGCCGAGCGGCGAGGAAAGTTCGATTGATGCGTTCGGAGATTGCGCAATTAGAATCAGTGGCGAACGAAAAGGCGGACAAGCTGCGCATCTTGTCGGCTATTGCACGAGTCCCATTTGTCGCGGTGTTTGAGACGGTTCAAATTCCAATGAGAGTCGTCGACTGGACCGCGTCTGCCATCTCTGACATTCTCATCGAGACGGCAAATTTGGTGCTGATTGTCATCTTACTTTTGATGCCCCCGTCGCGCGAAAACGCGCCGATGGCTTCAAGCGAGAATCACGCGAAGCAGGCGACGGGTTCGAAGCATAATCGAAAACATCGTCAAAGACCGCCGCGCTCGCCGAAACGCAGAAGTGAACTCGACCCCAAGAGCGAGCACGCTCGTAAAGAGTCGATGGACATATTACTGAAACGTTTCGTCATTGCCGAGGAAGACATGGACGAGGAACGTCAGCGCGCGGCGAAAGATGCGATCGGTCATGCCCAGGCGCAGATGCGCGCGAAAATGAAGCGCGATCGAATCACCGACATGCGGCTGAGAGATTCAAAGCAGCGTGAAAGTGAAGATTTCGCGGCGGAACTTTTCGCCAATGTCCCAGGCTTATCCGTAGGCACGCGCGACATGAGACCAATGTCGTCATCTTCATCGGACACGCACGAGCGCCAGGCGAGCTGGGAGCTGCACAATCGTCAAAAAAGCTTAATTCACCACATGCTGCAAGAAATCGACGGTTTGGAACTGCCGCCGGATTCCAAAACAACCGTACCGATCGAAGAACCGGTGACGCCGAAGAGCTCGCACACCAAAAATCCAAGCTTTGCTCGCGTATGGAATGCCCCGACGGGGTTCTAGCCGCCTACCGGCGCATGTATTCTATCATTTATTTCTTGTCATTTTTTCCATGCCCGACATCTCGCCCGACGTGTGCCTCCCCGCGCTCCGGCGGCACTCATCCTCGCGCGACATGAGACTTCGCGTGCGCACGCCCGACGGGGCGCAGCACGTTATCGACGCCGACGACGATTGCACGTGCGGTGCGCTCAAACGCGTCATTCAAGACGCCACCGGCGTCGAAACGCGCGCGCAAAAGTGGAAACTCGGTTTCCCACCGGTCGACGTTGACGTGGACGATGAAGCCGCGTTGTGCGCATCGTTGGGCGTACGCGGAGGCGAGACGCTCGCCGTGACGGCGATTGCACTCGAAGACGCGGCGGTGGCGAGTTCTGACGCGATGGCGGCGGCGCCGACGACGTACGCGAGCATGGCAAACATGGACGAAGACGAGGCGTTCGCGCGAGCGCTGGCGATGAGCATGAACGAAGGAGTCGACGGCATCTCGACGTCTACGAGTGATTTCATACGACTGGAGGACATGCACGCAATCAGGCGAGTGATCGCGAGTGACAATAGCTGTTTATTCAACGCCGTCGGGTACTGTTGCGAGAAGTCTCTTCGCGAGTCGACTCGGCTGAGGAAAGTCATCGTGGACGCCATACGCGCCGATCCGGCGACGTTCGACGAGGCGTTTTTAGGAAAAGCCCCGACGGAATACGCAGACTGGATTTCCAAGCCGAACAGTTGGGGTGGCCAAGTGGAGCTGTTCATTCTCGCCAAGGCGTTGCGCGTGGAAATCGCGGCGTACGACATTCAAACCGAACGCTGCGACGTCTACGGCCAAGACGCCGACTACGAAGACCGTATCATGGTCATTTACGACGGTTTACACTACGATTCCATCGTGTTAAACCCATCTTCCATCGGTGCTGACGTCGAGAAAGACGTTTCCCGCGTCCCCGCGTCGACGCCCGCGCTCGCCTCCGTCGCCGCTCTCGTCCGCTCGCAGCACGCAGCCAAAAAGTTCACCGACACCGCCAATTTCTCTCTCCGCTGTCTCGTCTGCCAGAAAGGTCTCACCGGCCAAGCCGAGGCCGTGGCGCACGCGAAATCAACCGGGCACGCCAACTTCGGCGAGTATTAACCGCGTCGCCTCTTCACGTATGCCTTTCAGTGCGATGTCAATTAGAGCGGTTTTTGAAATTCTTTTCTTCTGTCCTTCGCGTCGCCATTCGCCGCCGCGCGAACGCCGAACCGCACACGTCCGCGCCTTCGCGCCGACGCACGCGCACCGTCACCGCGCATCGCGCGCTCCACCGGCGCGCGCGAGCGTCCGCGCGATTCCGCGACGCGCGCGATCGATCTCCCGCCGAGCGACAGGTTGCAGATTTGAAAATCGCGCGCGCGAAAACGCACGGCGACGCGACGACGCGGGACGCGGGCGACGTCGTAGAGCGAAGACACCGCGCGGTTGAACGCGCCGAGCGCGATGCACATCAAACAAGTGATCGTCGAAGGGTTTAAAACCTACCGCGAACAGACGGTGGTGGATTTCGACGACGGGTTGAATTGCATCGTCGGCGCCAACGGGTCGGGAAAATCAAACTTGTTTCACGCGATTCGGTTCGTGCTGAGCGATGTGTTCGGGAATTTGCGAGCCGAAGAGAGACAGAGACTGTTGCACGAGGGAGCGGGGCACGCGGTGATGTCGGCGTACGTGGAGATTGTGTTCGATAACGCCGACGGACGCTTGCCGGTGGAGCGGGAGGAGGTGCGCCTGCGAAGAAATATTGGTTTGAAGAAGGATGAATATTATCTCGACAAGAAGCACGTGACGCGCGCTGAAGTGGTTAACTTACTCGAGAGCGCTGGTTTCAGCCGAACGAACCCTTATTACGTCGTACAACAAGGGAAAATTATGAAGATGGCGACGATGCAAGACGAGGAGCGTTTGGACTTATTGAAGGAGATCGGGGGCACGAGCGTCTTCGAGGCGAAGCGCAAAGAGTCCCTTAAGGGCTTGGACGAGACTAAATCGAAGCGAGAACAAGTGCAAGAGACCGTTGAGTTCATCGAAAGCCGTCTGGCGGAGCTCGATGAGGAGAAAGACGAGTTGCAAAAGTATACCGACTTGGACAAGACGCGACGGTCTTTGGAGTACACCATTTACGAGCAAGACTTGAGTGATGCGAGAAGCAAATTGGATGAGATTGAGCAACAACGAAGCGCGACGAACGAGTCGAGCCGCGTGGATGACGACAAAATGAACACGATGAGTGAAAACTTGCGCACGCATGAAAAGGAGCTCAAGGATAGCTCGCGCGCCGCCGCGCAACTGAAGCGCGAGCTCACGACGGCGGAGGAAGAGTTGCGCGGCATCGTCGCCCGACGAACCACCGCTGAGCTGGACGTGAAAGATTTGCGCGAAACGATTCAAACCGGCGAAGAGTCGTTGGCCGGTATCGCAGGTCAAAAGACGGATGTCGAAAAGGCGACGTTGGAGACGCAAAAGAAGCTCGACGCTGTGCGTGAAAAGTATAACGCCGAAGTTGCCGTGGAAGAAGCCAAGGATCGTGAAATCGCCGAGATCGAACGTCGCTCACAAAGCTTGTACCAAAAGCAAGGTCGCAGCGAACGTTTTAAGACGAAGGGTGAACGCGATACGTGGTTGAAGAGCCAAATCAAAGACGCCACCGCGACGAAGAAACAAAAGACGAAGGAGGTGGAGACGCTCGAAAATGACTTGAAGGAAATTCGCGCCACGCAATCCAGTGACGAGAAGGACCGCGCTTCCATGGAAGCCGAACTCATCGTTGAAGAAGAAAAGTTGGCGGATTTCGAGGCGCAGTACAAGAAGGCGATGACGGAGCGAAACGAGGCCCAGAACGCTCGCAAGGATCTTCAGCGCAAAGACAACGAGGTCGACAACTCGCTGGCGTCTTGCGAAGAGGAAGTGAAGAAGCGAGACAAGCAGCTCGAGTTTTCTATGCCTCGTGACCTTCAACGTGGTATGGCTGCCGTTCAGCGTATCGTCAAGGAACACAACATCGAAGGCGTGCACGGCCCTCTCATCGAGCTCATGGAGACTGACGAGCGATTTCACAGCGCTATCGAAGCCAGCGCGGGTAATCAGCTCTTTCACATCGTCGTCGATCATGATGAGATTGGTAGTCGAGTCATCGAGTTCTTGAACAAAGAGAAAGGTGGTCGTGTTACGTTTTTGCCGCTCAATCGCATGAACCCACCGAACGTTACATACCCCGAAGGCAGTGATGCCTTTCCTCTTCTCTCAAAGCTCAAGTACGACGCAAAATTTGACGCCGCGTTCAAGCAAGTCTTTGCGCGTGTTTTGATTTGTCGGAACATTGACGTCGCCGTTTCCAAGGCGCTTTCTTCGCAACTCAACTGTGTCACCATGGATGGGGACACCGTGAGCAACAAAGGTTCCATGAGTGGTGGTTACCAAGACACGAGCCGAAGCCGAATCGCCGCCATGACGGCGCTGCGCGAATTGAACGTTAACCGTGATGATCTCAAAGAAACCAGCGCTGGCGTGAAAAAGTCTCTCCAAGCTGCGGAACAAAAGATGTCAGCCGTTCTCGGTGATATCAGTCGACTCGAGTCGCAAAGACGTCACAGTGCTCAGCGTGTGGATCGATTAAAGCATGAGTTGCGCTTCTACGGAGACACGGGCACGCGAGCCAGCTCTCTTCTTGAACAGACGGAAAAGAGCATCGCCGTTATGCGAGCTGATATCGAACAAGTGGACACACACATCGCCGATCTGACTAGTGAGATCGGTTCGAGTCTGGACGCAACCTTGAGTCAAGCTGAAGTTCAAGAGCTTGAAAAGCTCACCTCTCACGCGACGACGCTCAAGCAAGAAAAAGTCACCATCGCCGCTCGCCGACTCGACGTGTACACGCAGTTGAGCGAACTCCAGACGGCTCTCGAAACCAACCTGAACCGCCGTGCGAAACGCATCGCCCTGACGTCTGGCGAACTTGACATCAACAGCTTACGCGCCGAGCTCGCCAAGCTCGAAGGTCAGTTGAAGACGGTGCAAAACGACGAAGCCATCGTGCGTAAAAACTACGACGGCATCGCGGAAAAGCTTCGAACGGTGCAAGCGAATATTGAAGCGGCGAATACAGAGATTGAAAAGCTTCGAGCGTTCAAAGAGTCGATGAGCTCGTCTTTAGGCGAACGTGAAAAGGTCATGGAAACTCTCATGTCCAAGGCTGCGACGCTGTCGCAAAAGCGCGAAGCACTTCAGAAGAAGATTCGAGAACTCGGCTCGCTTCCATCCGACGCCTTCGACCGTTACCGCGGTGAGTCGCTCAAATCCCTGCACAAGCTGTTGAGCAAAACGAACAACCAGCTGTCCAAGCTCGGTCACGTTAACAAGAAAGCGCTCGACCAATACCAGCAGTTTACCGAACAGCGAGAAGAGCTCGAGAAGCGTCGTTCCGAAATTAACAAGGCGTTTGACAGCATCACTCAACTCATCGATCATTTAGATCACAAGAAGGATGAAGCGATCGAACGTACTTTCAAACAGGTCAGCATGAATTTCAAGGACGTCTTCCATCGACTCGTCCCCGGTGGCCGCGGTGAACTCGTCATGCAACGCAAGCGCGCGGCGAACCGGGACCCGGAGGAAGAGGGCGAACCGGCGGCTAATCCGACCACGTTCAGCGAGAAGTATAGCGGCGTGAAGATCAAGGTGAGCTTCGGACAAGGTGAAACTATGCAGATGAAGCAGTTGTCTGGCGGGCAAAAGACTGTCGTCGCTGTTGCGCTCATCTTTGCCATTCAACGCTGCGATCCGATGCCGTTTTACCTCTTCGACGAAATCGACGCCGCGCTCGACCCGCAGTACCGCACCGCCGTGGCGCACATGGTCAAAGGTCAGGCGAACAATAAGACGCAATTCATCGCCACGACTTTCCGTCCAGAAATCGTGAAAGAAGCGACTTGCATTCAAGGCGTGTCTCACTCTCACAAGGTGTCCACAGTTCAAAAGGTCGCCTTGGAGGAAGCTCTCCAATTTGTTGGCGAAGACACCGCGCAAGTGCAACAAGTCGCTCCGACCGAACGCGGTCCCCCGACGCCGTAGATACGCACGTTAGAGAAACATTGATGCGAATGACTGTATAGATGAACCCATAGTGATACCAGTATAATGAGAAACTAAACCATGTTACAAGTGAGCGCTACGTGATGCTAGTTGCTAATTTTGCTCGCTTGGAGTCGTTTTTTAATCGTGCAGTTCGCGATGAGCGCATCTAAGTCGTCCTTCCATCCCAGCATTGAGCACAGCTCGGCGACGCCGTCGTCGCACTGACCCAAGAACAACGCGTCACGATAATTTGTCGCCTCATCAAAGTCAAATCCCGTGCCCCGACCGAGCCCAGCCATCCGATATAATTTTGTGACGCGCGTGTTCTGCGCCTCGCCGCAACGTTCGAGATTAATCAAGAGCCTCGGTACGTGCTCCTTCGGCCTTTCGATCAAACCGGCGAACGGATGGACGACTAAACTCGTTCCGATGACGATGAGCAAGTCGCACACCTCGAAGTCTTTTTGCGCGCACTCGAAGAATCGACGCGGAAGATTTTCGCCAAAAAACACGATATCCGGCTTGACAAACTCGCCACATTTGGCGCACGTCATCGGCGTTCCCGCACGACACGCTCTCTCCACTTCGTAGATGTTGGCGTCGTGTCCATTCAAACACTTCGCGCTGTCGAAATTACCGTGTGCGGCGACGACTTTATCCTTCGGCAGCCCCGTGGCGCACTCCAACGAATCGATGTTTTGCGTAAAGCATCGCCGCAACAGCCCGCGGTCGTGCAACAGCTTAATGAAATAATGCGTCGGCGTCGGGGCGTAGAGCCCCGGATACAGATCCTTCGCGAGCTTATAAAACGCCTCGGGCTTCTCCCTAAAGTACCCAAGCTCGAAAATCGCCTGCGGATACGGCAAATCGTACTCGCCCAATCGCGCGTACAACCCGCGCTCGCTTCGAAAATCCGGTATCCCCGCGCTCACCGATATCCCCGCTCCCGTCATCACCACCACGTTTTTCACCCCGCCGCGCTCGATGTGCTTCGCGATCCCGCGAAGATCGAACGTTTCGAGCGCCGTCGCCGCCGCCGCCGCGCTCGACTCGCCGAGTCGCTCCGCCGCCAGGCGTTCCATGAGCTCCAGCATCTCCGTCGACTCCCGACCGAACCCGTACCCCGACGACGACGACGACGACCCGCTCGACGATGTTTCCGACCGCGCGTCGTCGTCGTCGTCGTCGTCGTCGTCGTCGTCGTCGCGCGCGCCGCCGTCGGCCCCGCGCGAGGCATCGACACCGTCGCGCGCCGCGCTCGCGTCGTCCGCGCCCGCGTCCGCGCGCCGCGCGCGCGCGCGCGCCTCGTCGTCGTCGCGCGCCTCGTCGTCGTCGCCCATCGCGCCGCGCGGCGTCGCGTCCTCGCCGGTCAATGCCGTCGCGCCGGCCGCGCCGCGCCACATCGACGCGCGCGCCGACCGCGCCGCCGACGCCATGGGCGCGGACGTCGAGATGCGCGACGACGCGGACGCGACGACGGCGATCGCCGACGCGGACGCGGACGAGACGGCGCTCGACACGTCGCGCGACGACGACGTCGACCTCGCGCAGAAGATTTTCGATCTCGAGCTCGCCGAGGGCGCGCGCGACGAGACGGCGGCGGTGATGGCGATCGTCGAGCGACGGAACATGGCGGCGACGTACGCGACGCTGTGCGAGCGGTTCGCGTGGCGCGCGGACGCGGCGCTGACGGCGAAGATGGCGGACGCGAACGCGAAGCGGTTGGGAGAGATCGAAGCGAAGATCGAAGACGCGAAGGAAAATCTCGGGGACGTGGAGATACGGGACGCGATGTGCGAGCGGGCGGAGTTTTACGCGAGCGTGGGGGAGATGGAGAAGAGCGAACGGGCGTACGAGGAGACGGAGGCGAAGACGGCGTCGATCGGGCAAAAGATGGACTGCGCGTTCGCGCTGATGCGCGCGCGGTTTTCGAGGTTGGAGCTGCACGAGGTGAAGAAATTGATCGAAAAGATTAAGGATATGCTGGATCAACCGGGCGGGGGGGATTGGGAACGAAAGAACCGGTTGAAGGTGTACGAAGGGTTGCACGCGGTGGCGACGAGGAATTTTGAAACGGCGACAAAGCTGTTTTTGGACTCGTTGAGCACGTTCACGTCGTACGAGCTGTTGTCGTACGATGATTTCGTGTTCTACACCGTCGTCTGCGCCGTGGTTTCGCTGCCGCGCACCGAACTCAAGGCGAAGGTGATCGATTCGCCCGAGGTGTTGAGCGTGCTCAACCGATTGCCCGGTCTCGGCGACTTTTTAAACGCCCTGCACAAGTGTGATTATCGCACCTTCATGTCGGCGTTCCCCGTCGTCGCCGCGCAAGTGGAAAAGTCGGTGTGGATGAATCCCCATTTCAGGTACTTTTTGCGCGAGGTGCGCGTCGTGGCGTACGCGCAATATTTGCAAAGCTACAAGAGCGTGACGGTGAAGAGCATGGCGGATAGTTTCAACGTGAGCGAAGACTTTATCGATCGCGAGCTCTCGCACTTCATCGTTTCTGGTAGATTGAACTGCAAGATTGACAAGGTTTCGGGGGTGTTACAAACCAACCGACCGGACTTGAAGAACTCGCTGTACCAAACTTTGATCAAGGACGGCGACGCACTGTTGAACAACGTATCCAAACTCTCTCGAGTGATAGATCTTTAGACGCGCGCCGGTGACGATTTGACCACCTTGGCGATTTTAAATCAACCATTTTCAAGCCATCAGACGAATTCTCCGCGCGCCGAAATCGGGCGTCTCTCAAACCAAGTCGCTTTTCGCGCGAACGACGCGCGGGCGACGCTTTTTGTCACCGAAATTCAGCCTAAACCACCGCCCGCCTTCACTCCGCCGCGCAGCGCGCGTCGCGAGTCGATCGCGATGGATGATGCCAGCGACAGCGACATCGCCGCCGTCAGGCACGTCGTGCGGTACATGTACCCAGGATCGACGCCGAAAAACGGCCGAGTCATCGTGTTGCCGGCTGGGACGCTCGGCGACGGGAAGTACGGCGACGAGGAAATCGACCGCGAGTTCTGCGTCGCGCTCCTGATGGACGACGGCGTGAACGTCGATCGATGGAGGGTGCGCGTGTACGATAACTCGTTCGACGGTTGGCGTTTACTCGGCGATGGGATCACGAGCTTGTGTTGGAACCACGTCGGACCGTCGCTGCGCAGGTGCGAGCTACAGCTCGAGGAAAAGCCGCAGCCGGCGTCGACGTCGGCGATGGATGCGTTGGACTTGAACACGTGCCGAGCGCCGGCGGTGGGAGAGCAGAACGGTTATTTTGGCATAGGCATCTACAACGGAAAGAATACGCAGAATCTGGGCACGCTGTGGAGAAGCGCGTATCAACTGGGCGCGGCGTTCGCCTTCGTCATCGGGCGTCGATTCAAAAAAGAAGCGAGCGACACGCCAAAGTCATGGACACAGATTCCAACGTTTGAATACAGCGATTGGGATGATTTCGTGCGTAAATCGCCCGTCAGTGCGGTGTGGGTCGGCGTTGAGATGGGCGGTACCCCGCTCGAAAATTTTGAGCACCCGCGAAACGCCGTGTACATACTCGGCAGCGAAGACACTGGGTTGAACACGACGATGCTTCGAGCATGTCAGCACCACATCGCATTACCAACCACTGGTACGCGGAGTCCGAGTTTCAACGTCGCCGTCACGGGCGCAATCATAATGTACGACCGCGAGCTCAAAAGGCGAGCCGCCGCGGCGAAGCTCGCCGCGCTCCCGACGCAAAATCGTCGAGACGGCATAGACAGCGTGAAACCACTCAAGTCGAGCGCCTCGCATTAGTCTTTTTTAGCCTGTTTATAGTCTGTCATTCACGCTTCGTTCGCCCTCGCGTCGCGCCCTCGCGCCGCGCCGCGCCGCGCCCGGCGCGCCGGCGAGTTGGATAAGTGCGCGCCGAGAGCCTTATCCGTACTTCGCGACGTCCGACGCCGCCCCGAAGGACTTCTGCGCGCCCGACGCGACGCGCGGGCGTCCAAGACGTGCGTTAGGGGCGTCTGGCGCGCCGCCGATCGCGCGCGCGTCGCGCGTCGCGCGCGAAGGCGTCGTAAAGCCGCGTGCGCGCGGTCGCCGGGACGTCGACGCGCGCGATGTCGTGCCCGTTCGGCCACGATCGAGCGCCCGCGGCCGTCGCGACGGTGGACGACGATGACATCACGAAAGTAATCGTTACCGACGGCGAGCGAGGGACGAAGCGACGGGCGGTGGAGGAGGCGACGAGGGAGGAAGACAAACCAGAGACGCCGAGGGCTGACCCCGCGGCGCTCGAGGCGGCGCTCGAGGAGGAACGAGCGCGCAGAAAGCGCGCGGAGAACGAGTTGATGAGCTTGAAGGCGATGTATAGACAGTGCAAGGCGATGTCGACGGTGCAGAAGGATATCGCGGTGAAGGAATTAGCGATGGACTCGTGCGCGGAGGGTATCACCATCGCGGACTTTACGCAGCCGGACCAGCCGTTGATTTACGCAAACGTGGGATTCGAGGTAATGACGGGATACAGCGTGCAGGAGACCGTAGGGCACAATTGTCGATTCTTACAAGGGCCGGGGACGGATCAAAACGAACTCAACAAGCTTCGGAATGCGATTAAGAAGGGCGAGGCGGTGACGGTGGTGTTGAAGAACTACAAAAAGTCTGGCGAAGAGTTTATGAATCAGTTGTCGCTCACGCCAATTCGTGACGCAGACGGACAAGTGATGTACTACGTGGGAATCCAATCCGATGTCACCGAGCTGTTTAAGCGACGCGATGACGAGCTGAACGCGCTAAAAATGATGGCGCGCGCCGAGGCGGCGACAGAAGCCAAGTCGAGATTTTTAGCGCACATGTCGCACGAGATTCGCACGCCTTTGAATGGGCTCATCGCCGTGGGGCAATTATTAGAAGACACAAATTTGGATCGGTTGCAAAGGGAGTACGTATCTACGGTACGTACGAGTGGGGAAACGTTGCAAGCGCTCATCAGCGATATTCTTGACTTCAGCCGGGTCGAGGCAGATAAGCTCGTGCTCCAGTGCGAACCGTTCCACCCAGAGGTAGTCATCGGCAACGTTATGGAGATAACAGCCATGCATTCAGCGAAGAAGAAGATAAACATCGGTTACCACGTGGATATCGGGGTGCCCAAAATCGTCATGGGTGACGCGATGCGCTTGCAACAAGTGTTGCTGAATTCCATCAGTAACGCCATCAAGTTCACCGACGCAGGCAACATCATGATTCGACTTTACCTCGGCAGAGAGGACACGACGGAAGTCGCGAGGCAAGCGTTCTTGGAAGATGGCGAAGAAACGCACCACGCCAAGATGGTTCGCTCCTATTCCGCCGGTTCGCTCGCGTCGACACAAAAGGACTGGCTCGCGCCTCTCAAGTGCTTCCTGCACATGTGCCCGCATTTCTCGGGCAAGTTGAGCGAAGGTGGGAACAAGCCGACGGATGATATGAAATCGGATAATGAATCCTGGTTTTTGCACTTTTACGTCAAGGACACGGGCATGGGGTTAGATCAAAGCACAATTCGTAAGATCTTTCAATCGTTTCAGCAGGTTGAAACGGGGGCGACGCGCAAATACGACGGCACTGGTCTCGGCTTGGCGATTTCGCGCAAATTGTGTGAAGCGATGGGCGGAACGATGTGGGCCGAAAGTCAAGGGCTCGGCAAGGGGTCGACTTTCCATTTTTGTATTAAGTGTAAGGCGGTTTCGGAGGATTGGATGAAAGAGAACCAAAAATCGCGCAAGCAACTCGCGAGCGGGGCGGAGTCGCTCCGGCAGCTCGAGCGCGATTTGACCGTAGATTATGCGGCGCATTTCAAAAGACCAGGCGAAAAGCTGAGCGTGGTTCTTTACGACGAATCTGACATGCTGCGGAGCACGTTGTCCGTGGTGTTGAAGCGATGGGGATTTGCCGTGACGGTTTACGGCAACGCGAAAGATCTCGTCGGTTACATGAGCAAAGCGATGGATGGTGAAGTTACCGATGTCGCCATTATCGCTGAGTTGAGCAACAACGCCGTAGATTTCATTTATGACTGGGCAAAAGGCAGAGGTTTGCTGAACGGAGTGAGCGCGGGGCAAGGAAACACGTTCAGTATCCAGTCAAGTGGAGACGACAAACGCCGTTCCAGCGACACGAGCAAGCTTCCACCTTTTGTCCTTTCGACTTGGCCAGTGGTGCAATCAACCGGCTTTGACACGTCGGACCCTCGGTGTGCGTGGGCAAAGGATAGCGTAGAGGGAACGGAGTCGAGCATTGATTCCGTCAAGGGAACCGCCGTTCGAGATTTCTTCTCCTCCATACGATCGCATCTAATTTCGAGACCGGTGCGACACAACAGACTTCGTCGTGCTCTCGAGACGGTTCTTGACGAAAAGGCTCATCACGCCGACGCCGCGGACACTGCGCGTACGGATAGTCCGACGCGAGCGTCTGGGTGCACTCGACGGAAGGTCGATTTCGAAGATGGTGTCTCTGGCCAACATTTGCGAATCTTACTTGCAGAGGATCATCCCGTGAACATGAAGGTCGCAAAAGCTGTGTTGAGCCGCCTCGGGCACTCCGACGTCACTGCGGCGAAGGATGGGGCGGACGCGTTGGCCAAGGTGCAGGCTGACCCCGCGGGACTCGACGCGTTCGACATCGTTCTCATGGACTTACACATGCCAATCATGGGCGGTATCGAGTGTACGCAGCAGTTGCGAAAGCTTTACCCAGACTGCAAGGTGCCAATCATCGCCGTCACGGCGGACGCTATCGAAGAGAGCAGACAAGAGTGCTTCGATGCGGGCTTCGATTCGTACCTCACGAAGCCTTTCAGAATCGAACAAATCCAAAAGGCAATTCGTACGTTTTGTAAACTTCAGTAAACAGGCGAGATACATGGAAATGACTAGCATTAATCTCAATTCTCGTTGCAATCTACACTACAGTAGGAATTTATTCACTGTCCGAAGACGACTCGGCGAGGAGCGCTTCCTCGTCGGCGCGGCGTCTTGGTTGCGTCGTTCCCGAGGGCCTGAACAGCCGACCGCACGTGCGCTTCAACCAAGCAATGAACGTCAATGTCATCGGAACACGAACAGCGGACGCGGTGTCTCCGTTTACGGTCGTGTCGTTTTGCACCGGCGCCATCACCGCCGCGAGCGCGTGCGCGCCCTCGTGAGGCATCTCCTCCAAGACAATCTTTAACGCGCAGGTCAAGGGCACACCCAGCACCGCCCCAGCGGCTCCCCAAACCGAGTACCAGAACACAAGCGCGAGCAAGACCGTGACTTCATTCAAATCTAGTCCTTTGCGATATACCACCGGCCCTATCAAATCTCCGACTAAAAACGAAACCAAGTTTGGAATGATCGATCCTGCGACGCGCTGGCGTTCCGTCAAATCCGGCAGCAGCACGATCATTGGCAAAGGCAGGATCGACGCCACGATGGATCCTAAAGTCGGAATGAAGAAGAGCCAGAACGAAACGATCGCCACGGCGATCGCCAGCGGCCACGGCACACCGCACAGTCCCAGCAACGATCCCACGGAAAGCGCCCGCACGACGGCAATTTGCACCATGATGGACACGAACCGCCGCGTCGCCTTGTGAATTCGTCTCGCCACGAGCGAACGCGCCCTCGATAACTCTCGGCGCGGTGCGAGCAAGAACAAAGTGTAGAACAGCATGAGCATGATATCTTGCATGTAGTGAAACACTCCTACGCCGAGCGTCTCCCAAAACTCTTCATCCTTCAGCGTGGCTTCGATGTTCGCCAACAAACGCGCCCATGCCTCCTCCGCAACGTCATCTTTCTTGAACACGCGCTTCGCCATCTCGCTCATGCTTCGTCCTAAGTCATTAATTCGACTCGTGAACCTCGAATTCCAGTCGGGGTCGTTCCAGTGCACCAAGAAGTACACGCGCCCGAGATATAACGCCCACACCAACGTCCCGAACACCGCGCACACAACCACTAGCGCCAGCACGATCGCCACGATCCTCGGTACCGTGAACACTCGCGGACAGCACAATCGCAATCGATTCCTTCGCAATGTTTCGCGCTGATACGCCGCGTCGCTCACGAAATCAACTAGCGGTCGCAGCAGCAGCGCCGCTCCGGTCGCCGTCACCAACGGTCTCAGCAAATACGCCAGCACCTGGAGCAACCAACAGGCGCACGCGCTCGCGATGACGGCCACACCCATGGTGATCACCGTGACGTCTCGCGCGCTCGCCGTGTGGTGTCCAGGGGCGAATATCGGGCTCGGGCTTAAATTCTCGTTGAAGTTGAATGGCCGAGACGGCGACGGCGTGTCGTCGCTCTCGCGCGGCGCCGACGTCGATGTCGGGAAGGCAAACTCGTCGTCATCGTGCGCCGCGCTGGCGCGCGCGCCAGGGGCGGTACCGCCGCGCCGGGGCATCGCGCGCGGTCGTTTGAGGACAAAGGCTAATCTTTGCGCGAGTCTTTTCGAGCTGGACGAGCTGGATGCGACGCGGCTATTGACCATCGGCTAAGCATGCTAATAAATACGACTACACTTCTTTCGCGGCTATTGACCATCGGCTAAGCATGCTAATAAATACGACTACACTTCGCTACGGCACGCATCCGACGCGCTCGAGGTACAACACGTGCGAATATAAAACAACGGGCTCGAACGCGACTTGAGAAGCCGCGCCGACGCGAGGGACGGGGGCGCCGTTTGGATTGGCGGCGTCCGACGCCGTGTACTTCAACGCGTCGTTAGGCTGTAAATATCCCGCCGTACTGAGCGTCGCCTTGACGCGATTCACCACTTTAACTCCTGTGACACCGATGCGCGGCTCACCGGCGCTCGCGCCGTCGACGCCGTCGACGTCCGGCAGAGGCGTGAACGTCCACACGTGCGTGTAATCCGTCGGCACCATTCTCGCGACTCCGTACGAAGTCGAGTATCCCAGCGTCACCTGCCTCAACGATTCGAGCGCGAAGAACGTCCCATCCGACTCCCTCGTCTCGCTGTCTCGCGCGTTCGTGAACAACTCGATCCTTTCGGCGTTATTACTCGCGCCGCGCTTCAATCGAATCGTCGTTCGATTCGCGTCTCTCCGCGCGTCGTACTCCACCGCCTCCACCGCGCCCTCGCCGACGTACGCGTCCACGATTTCCCTTAAATTAAATCCACGATCTTCGATCACGTCACCGCCGTCCCGCGCGAATCGCATTCTGTACTCCGTCTTTCCCTCGCGTCCCACGTCTGGCGCGTACGCCAGCGACAGCTTTTGAAACCCCGGCGTCGTCGCCTCTCGCGCCACCGCCTCGCGCGCGACGACCGCGCTCGGAAACTCGTATCCCGCGAAGTCGATCGTCGCGCGCCACTCGCCCTCGAGCCAATCCGGGTACGCCTGCGCGCGCGGTCGTCCACCGTTGAGGACTGGCTTGCGCAGCCGCTTGTTGCGCAGGTCGTCGATGAGCGACGATTTCGCCTCGGCGCGACGCGCGCGCGCGAGCAGCGGCGCGCAGACGGTGGCGACGACCACCGCGCGTCGATCGACGCGCGCGCTGGGGCGCGCGGGCGCGACGTCGCGCGCGGACGGCGGTGCGAACGGCACCGTCGGCATCGCGACCGCGCGTCGATGTGACGCGGCGCGCGCGTCGCACGGCGACGCGCGGCGCGTTCGAGATGACGGACGCGTGGACGACGAAACTGCGCGCGACGCGACAGCTCGTGAACGAGCTGCGCGCGGACGTGGGCGCGGTGCGCGCGACGAATGCGTCGAGCGCGCGCGACGGCGATCCGACGACGAAATCTTCCGAGACGGCGCGCGCGCGCGCGCTGGCGCTCGCGCGACGGAAGCTGAACCGACTGGATGACTTGCTGGA
>Ga0255765_1000319_pt1:0-30000 | contig 64191 bp, 35 predicted proteins | sample 041ome_8_FD_179965 | JGI IMG/M metagenome (GOLD analysis project Ga0255765, IMG submission 179965) | Coastal salt marsh microbial communities from the Groves Creek Marsh, Skidaway Island, Georgia - 041407BS metaG (version 2) | ecosystem: Environmental > Aquatic > Marine > Intertidal zone...
AGAGCGGAGATGGAGCTGTTGGGATGATACGACCGCAACGACGAGATCAATAAAAAAACAGCGCATTCGCGAGAAAGAAGTGAACGACAAAAAAAGTAAGAGCAGAGAGAGAGCGAACCACTGACACTATTTGTAACAACACATCATCAAACGCTTGAAGAAGAAGAAACGTATCGCGCGCGCGATACATCTTCGCCTGCTTCTTTGTTTTTTTGCTCTTTTTTTTCACGCCCGTTTTTGCACAAAAAAAAACGCGACAAATTTTAGGCATCACGACGCGCTTATTTAGACGACGACGAAAAAGAAAAGAGAGAGAGAGAAAGCGTCTTCTCGAATGGATCCAACGTGCGTTTTGAAACCTGCATTCTTCGCGTTCTTCTCTCTCGATTATTGTCCTTCTCTCTCTCTCTCTCTGTTTTCCAATTTTTTTTTCCCCCAAACACTTACCGTTTATTTCTTCCCCAAAAAATCAGATTTGAGTTCGCGGCTCCAAAGTATTACGATTTCGTCTCCCATAACTCCGCCGAGGGTAAAAAGAATCGAACGAAAGAGTCCGAACGAGCGGAGATGTACTTCGAGAGCGAGAAACCGAGCGGTGAGTAGTGCCTTTTGTTTTTTTCAGTCGAAGATGTTTTACGGAAAGCAGCGAGTTAAACTCTTTCGTCGAGGCAAAGCCGCTTCCTTCCCTTGGGGGGCGATTTTTTGAAAATTCGAGAGGGTGCACACTTTTCTCTTTTCGTTAGCGTTGTTTCTTTCTCTCTCTCTCTCTCCGTGTAGTCCGCGCGATGAAATAAACTGACTGTTTTTCTCTCCCTCTCTCTGTGTGTGTGCGTATATTTTCGCATTCGCGCGTGTCGTTTCGTTTTAAAAATCGAACCCACCAGGTTTGCTCTCGCCGCGCGGGACGAAGCCGAGCGTTTGGAAGGCGTTCGAGTTGCCGCCGCCGTTGCCGTGGGAACTCGACGCGCAGAAAGCGACGTCGTGCACGCCGCCGAGTTCGCCGCCGTGGTCGCACGTGGCAGTGAACGAGGACGAGGACGAGGACGGGGAAGAAGAGGAGAGCGAGAGGAGCAGACAACGACGACAACGGGTCGTGTCGCAGAGGGGAGAGAAGAAAATTGTGAGCAAAAAGCCGTCGGCGGTTGGGGCGGCGAGAAACAAAGCCGTCGAGAGAATCATCACGGGAACGCAACCGGTACGAAGGCGGTCGCCGAGAAATTTAGAGAGGAAGGCGTATAATTACAGTCGCAACGCTACTGCGAGCAAGCCTCGCGAGGTTGAGGTGAAAGAAACGGCGACATCGATTCGCGAGAAGCGCCAAATGGACTCGAGAATGCGCATCGAGGCGGTTGCGAAGAACGCCGAGCTACGGGCAAAGAAAGCGAGGTTGTTGCACAGCCGAGTGGTTATGGCCGAGAAGGATGAAGAGGAGGATGTGAACGATTACGGTCCTTCGGTGACGCACGTTGTTGCGGGCTTTGAAAGAAAGCGAAGACACGTTGACGAGACGCGGTGGACGCTGGCTGAAAATAAACAATACATTACCGGCACGCAGCCGAGGAAACCATCTAGAGAATTTGTAGAAAAGAGGAGTCGCGCTACAGCGACTGCAAAACAGAACGCGAAACGGGTGACGTCGACGCGCAAATACTACGGCTTTGGGTCGACGTACACGTCGCCGCCGAAAAAGGTAACGCGGCAAAAGAGAGGAAGAGAGGACGACGAACGGTATGAGGAGTCGGAGGAGGAGCTTCAACAGCACTGGCCGCCACGAACGACAGCGGCAAGTTCACCACACCTCATGACGGCCTCGCGCGCAAAAGGACGCGCGGCTGTGGAAGCAGCCAAGAAGGAAGCGATGGAGAGACGGAAGGCGAACAACACCGTAAAAATTTTCAATCGACCCGTTGGCGTGGCTCGAAAACAGATTACTAATACGACTACTGATACCACGAACGATTCGAGCTGGGAGCAAGTAGACCCAAATTACGATGTGTTTGAGTTCACTCCAGAGCCTATTGAGTTTGGCGGCAGACGACAGTCGAACTTGATGAACGCTGCCAAGACTCCAAAGTCAAACGCGCAGAAACTCGGCGCCTCGACGCAACCGGAACCGTTTCGTCTGGCGACAGAAAAACGAGCGATTATAAATCGTCGACAGTTCTTGAAAGATAGACAAGCTGAACTTGATCGCGAAACGTTCGCTTTGAGCAATAAGAAAGGTACGGCGACGAAGAGAAGAGTTGTCGCCAAGACGCCAACGAAAGCGACGCCGGCGCCGGCGCCGATGCCTCTCGATTCCTCGGATGAATTCATCGTAGATGTCACGGGACGCGCGTGTACCACGCCAAAACCGTTCAACTTGCGAGGCGCTGCGCTTTCAGAGAGAAGAAAAACTGTAGAAAAAAGAGAGAGAGAGCAAAAACAGCACGTCATGAAGACGCCAAAGCTCCAAAAATCGACGGGGTTGAACAAAAAGCACGTCGGTGCTCGAAAAGGTCCGATTCGAGGATCGAGAGCGGAACATAGAGCAGTATTCGCGGAGATTAATAGCGATGCTGCTGATATAAATAATAATATGAACATTGCAACAGAGGCAGCGGCGAGAACAGCAACGAAAAAAGAGCCGCAAAACTTGTTGAAGAGTGCTTTGAAAGCGCCCGGCACGGCGGGACGAAAAAGACAGGTGACGTTCAACAAATAGCATCGAGCGAGAAGGAAAAGAAAAGGCAGAAATGCGATATATATATACTATATATATTCTATGTAAGACACTATCAATACGGGTTGTTTTCGTTATATAAACGTGTTCTTTTGTATATGTTGTTAGATTAAAATGCAAAATTTCAATATGTTTTCTACTAGGTTGGTTTTAAATTTCTCATCCCCACTCTCGCTCTCGCTTTTCTTCTTAATCGACTTCTTCGATCTTCGGGCCCGAGGAAGCGCCACCGGCACCTTCGGCACCTTCGGCACCGCCAAAGTCCGCGCCCGGCGGTGGCGCGCCGCCAGCTTGGCCGTACATCTTGGAGATGATCGGGTTGCACACGCCTTCGACTTCCTTCAACTTGTCTTCGAACTCGTCGACTTCGGCGGTTTGGTTACCGTCCAACCACGCGATGGTCTCGTCAATCTTCGCTTCGATCGTCTTCTTGTCTTCCGGATCCAACTTGCCGCCAACGTTTTCGTCGTTCATCGAGTTGCGCATGTTGTACGCGTAGTTCTCCAAACCGTTCTTCGCGTCAATCTTCTTCTTGTGCTCTTCGTCTTCCGCTTTGTACTTCTCGGCTTCTTGGACCATTCTTTCGATGTCTTCCTTGGACAATCTCCCCTTGTCGTTGGTGATGGTAATTTTGTTCTTTTGGCCGGTGGACTTATCTTCCGCGGACACGTTCAAGATACCGTTCGCGTCGATGTCAAAGCAAACGTTGATTTGCGGGACCCCTCTCGGCGCCGGTGGGATGCCTTGCAATTCAAACTTACCCAACAAGTTGTTGTCTCTCGTTCGCGAACGTTCGCCTTCGAAGACTTGGATCAACACGCCCGGCTGGTTGTCGGAATACGTGGAGAACACTTGCTCTTTCTTGGTCGGGATAGTCGTGTTTCTCGGGATCAACACAGTCATGACACCACCGACGGTTTCCAAACCCATGGACAACGGCGTGACGTCCAACAACAACAAGTCTTGAACCTTTTCGTTGCCTTCGCCAGACAAAATGGCGGCTTGGACTGCGGCACCGTACGCGACGGCTTCGTCCGGGTTGATGGATTTGCACAACTCCTTGCCGTTGAAGAAGTCGGAGAGCAATTGTTGCACCTTCGGGATTCTCGTGGAACCGCCGACCAAGACGACTTCGTGCACTTGGCTCTTGTCGAACTTGGCGTCTCTCAAGCACTTCTCAACCGGTTCCATGCACTTGCGGAACAAGTCCATGTTCAACTCTTCGAATCTCGCTCTCGTGATGGAGGTGTAGAAATCGATGCCTTCGAACAAGGAGTCGATTTCAATGGACGTTTGCGCGGTGGAGGACAAAGTTCTCTTTGCTCTTTCGCACGCGGTTCTTAATCGTCTCAACGCTCTGGCGTTGCCGGAGATGTCCTTCTTGTGCTTTCTCTTGAACTCCGCCGCGAAGTGGTTGCTCAAACGAGTATCGAAATCTTCACCACCCAAGTGCGTATCCCCCGCGGTCGCCTTGACTTCAAAGATGCCTTCTTCGATGGTCAACAAAGAAACATCGAAAGTACCACCTCCCAAATCAAAAATCAAAACGTTCTTCTCCGACGTGGACGAAGTCTTCTTGTCCAAACCGTACGCGATCGCCGCCGCGGTCGGTTCGTTGATAATTCTCAAGCAGTTCAAGCCGGCGATAACCGCCGCATCCTTGGTCGCTTGTCTCTGGGAATCGTTGAAATACGCCGGCACAGTAACGACGGCGTTCTTCACGTCTCTGCCCAAAAACGCCTCGGCGACTTCTTTCATCTTCACCAAAACCATGGAGGAAATCTCTTCCGCCGCGAACGTCTTCTTCTCCCCGTGAAACTCAACCTCAATCATCGGCTTTTCCGCTTCCCCTTTCACGATCGTGTACGAAAATTCCTTCATGTCGTGCTGCACTTGCGGATCGGAGAACTTTCTCCCGATCAAACGCTTGGCGTCAAAGACGGTGTTTTTCGGGTTCATCGCGACTTGGTTCTTCGCGGAGTCCCCGATGAGACGCTCGGAATCCGTAAACGCCACAAAAGACGGCGTCGTGCGGTTCCCTTGATCGTTGGCGATGATTTCAACGCGGTCGTGTTGCCTGTGTTGATGAACAATGTAATTAAAAAAAAAGTCGGTCAGTATGCGTGTATATTTTTCGTATAATACGTCTCTTCGCGCGAAAACAGAGGAGAGAGAGAGAGAGAGAGAGAAGAAAAGGGTGCCCGCTTTTCTTTTCCTCCAAAAGTAGTCAAACTTTTTTTACTACTGTAACCCTAAATAATACGCACGAAAAAAGAAGGAAAAAAAGAAGCTTTCAGAAGCTTCTTCCGGGCACCTTCTCTCTCCGTCTCTCGTTTCTCTCTCTACATCTCTCTCCGACGAGATAGATGACTGTCTCTTAAGTCGCGTCTTCTCTTCGAACGCAAAGCTCTGAATCAAAACTCGTCTTCGAGAACGAATTTCTCTCTCTCGTTTGCGCGAAGAAGAAGCGGCGTTGGTTTCTTTCGTCGCGACGAAAAGCTTTCTTTTTCTGGAAAAGAAAAAATCTCGATCGGCCCCCGCCGACAAAAGATTCGATTGACGAAGCGTCGGGTCTCATTCGCCGCGCGCAAAAAAACAGAACGATTCAAAAAAAAGAAAAGACGAGAACACGTACCACACGCCGACGCAGGAGTACGTCGTACCCAAATCGATCCCGATCGCTGGTCCTTCTGATTTAGACATTTTTTTCTTTTATGTGTGTGTTGTGATTTTTGTAATAAAATAGTGAAGACGAGACGAGCGTTTTTTTTTCTTTTCTTTTCTTTTCTTTTTCGAAAAAAACGGCGGGAGAAGACTGCGACGACCGCTGAACTTCGCCGACTCGTTAGTTTAGGGTTTTCGTCGTAAAATTTGTGCGTTTCTCGTAAAACGGGCGGTTTTGGTGGTGCCTTTTTCCAGCAAACAGAGGGTCAGTCTCTAGAGAAGAAAGAAAATGGAAAACGAGACACGATAATTCGTTCGTTTTGTGTCGGCGCGCTCTCGCGTCGACGACGACGACGAGAAAGTCATCGCCATCATGAAACCAAAACAACTCCAATCGGAACTGCAAGATTTGCGGACGTTTTCGAACCCGAAACAGAATTTAGAGCAGTACGCGACGACGCCTTTATTGGCGACGAAATTGTTGCAAGTTGCCTCGGTGGAGTTTAACGACATCGAGGAGAAATCGGTGATTGATTTAGGCGTCGGCACGGGCGTGTTGGCGATCGGGGCGAAACTGATGGGCGCGGGACACGTGCTCGGTATAGACGTGGACGCGGACGCGTTGGAAGAATGCAAAGAGAATTTAGAGATGTACGATCCAGAATTAGAGGTGGAGTTGTGTTTAATGGACGTGGTCGAGTTGATTCGAAGATACGATAACGACGAAGACGAAGACGAAGACGAAGACGAAGACGAAGCGGTTAGTGTAAAAAGGAAGGATTACGTGTGGCCGAGAGCGGATACGGTGTTAACAAACCCACCGTTTGGTACGCGAAGGAAAGGTGCGGATGTGGCGTTTTTAGCCGCGGCGATGAAAATGGCCGAGACCGCGGTGTATTCGTTCCATAAGACGTCCACGAGAGAGTACATCGAGAAAGTAGCGGTGAAAAAATTAGGCGCGAAGAGCGCAAAAGTTGTGGCCGAAATGAAGTACGGGTTGAAGAATCAGTACGGTCACCACAGAAAAGATGAGGTGGAAGTGTTTGTGGACGTGTGGAGAATAGAGCCGTCGTCGTCAAAAGCAAAGAAAGATGACGACGACGACGAGAAAGATGAGATGTTCGAGCAAAATTTGAGAGATTTAGCCGCAAACATTGAAGAGTTGCAGCTGAGCGCGCGTCAACGCAAGGACAAGGAAAGAAACAAAAATAGCCGCAAAAATAGCGATAATAGAAAAAAATGGTGAGAGGTGTAGTAATCTTTCATTATGTTATGTATACGTGTGTGTGTGTATGCACGCGCGCGTGCGCGTGTATGCTCTATTCTCTAATAGTTCTAAAATGTACTACTCTTCTTCAGAAAGCGTCTCGTCCACGCCACTGAGTTCTTGCGCTAAAAGCTGCTCTCGCATTCTTTCGCACGTTTGCATCGCCTCTACCAACTGTGCAACGACGGTACTGTCTTCGCCGACAACTTGAGAAATTTCCGAGGCTATTTTCTTTGCTTTTTCGTTGATCTCTTCGATGTTTTCAATCATACTCCCAGCCTTGACTGTGTCCATCATAGACATCATGAGACACTCCAACGACAATTTAATAACAGAGACGTTGTGAACGGCAACTTGCGGGTGGAAATGGGGATTCGGGTAATACTTTTCGAAAGATGGCGTGAGTTCTAACCCGCGGTCCAACGCTACCTGCCATTCTGAAAATAGAACCGCGGCGTTCATGAACGACTCCAACGCCTTCACGCGTAAGTGGTGTCCTCTGGCGATGCCAACTGAAGCGCCGAAAAGCGCCGATTTTACATCAGTCAGGCTGTTAAACCGATCCCATGCACGCTTTAACGAGACACCATCGAAAACTTCTGTCGCAGACGATGAGTTCAACTTTTCAACCAGTTCAAACGCCTGACAAAATCGTTCAGCAATTTCAGCCACGACGACGTTTTTACAATCGCCCCACGTTTCAACAATCAGACGCGTCTTCTTTTTGTTGCTCTTTTTACTTGTGTTCGACTGACCGTACGTTTTCTGACCCGCAAACTCTGGGTCTTTTGATAAACCGACGAAAGCTTCACCTTCATCGTCTTCATCCATATCGTTATCTACGTCATCACCCTCGTTATCTCTGTCTTCCTCTTCATCAACGCTCTCTTCCAAGTTGAAGCTCGCCAACGCGCTATTGTTGTTATCCTCCTCTTCAAAGAACCCACCACTTTCCTCACTGAAGAGGCGATAAATGTGACACCCGCCGTCAACGATACCACCGGACGCGCGTTCAATTTCAAACCAGCTTTTTTGTTCGTCTTCGATGGTATACTTCGGTGCGCGAGGCAACGCTCGCAACTTATGTCCTCCAATCAAAGGAATTTCAGAAAGAGGGAAAACATCTTCGTCTTCCTCGTCTTCATCCGCGGGTAAATCGAAGCCGTAGTTCTTTTTCAACGATTTCGCTCTTTCTCGTTTTGGTTTCATCAACTCGTCGTAAGAAATCGTCAACTCTTCGCCCGGCAACACGTCTCGCAAACATCGGACAATCATCTTCTTACCTCTAAAAGTCGTGAAACAGTTTGGAGTTTCCGAATGATTCATCATCGCCGCCACCGGATAGACGCCAATACCGTACGGTCGCAATTCGTCGTCGCACAGTGTGTGACAATTCAATCGTAACTTTCCAATCAACTTTGCTAAATCTGCTACCGACGGTATGTCCTCGTACACTCTCTCGTACCTCTCCGCTCTCTCTTCGTCCGACACCACGTTCTCGTCCACGTTCAATGAGTGCGTCAGATACGCTCTCGTCATCGCCGCTAAAGTGTAATCGCTCTCGTTACTCATACCAAACGTCTTAGACTCCTCACCGTGCGTCAGCTGGTCGAAGACAGTCGAGTACCCTCGGCCTAATCCTAATTTTTCCGTCTTCCCTCCGTCGTCGTACGACTGCCTCGAGGCGCTCGCTCCGCGTTGTTTCGTCTTCTTCTCTTCGCTCCGTGGCACTTCGTTCTCCACGTCCTCGTTCTTCATTTCTCGTTGCATCCGCCAGACGATTTTACTCGCCAACCGCACCGTCGCTTTCGGCGCTCGCAACTGGCAACTCTTCAGCGCTTTCGTCTCTTTATCGTAGCCATCTTCCCAATCTTTCAACTGGTTTTCGCGGGAGAAATATCGGGCAAATTTCGTCGCCGAGCACCGCTGCAACTGCTGCTTTTGTTCTCTCTGTTGCGATGAAGAAGGAGAAGAAAAAGAATTCTTCTCGTCCGCCGATTCGAACGTGAAGTGGTCGCGCTCGCGGAGACCGTCGTCTCGGAGGACCGCCGCGTACGGTTCGGATTGGAAGAGGACGGCGCCTCGTTTCAACGGAGAAGAAGAAGAAGAAGAAGAAGCGAGCAAGCCTCTGTTCTTCGCGCCCGGAAATCGACCGAGAGAAAACGATAGTTTATCGACGTCGACGCCGCCTTCTTCTTCTTTCCGCGCGTCGTTTGGTTCGTCTTCCATCGTAAGGACGTGATTGATACAGAGTGCGTAGAAAAGTGCGGATGAAAGAAAGTTTTTCGAATTTTGGACGACAGGAAAGGCACCCCCAAAACAGGGAGAAGAAAGGTGCGCGTGTTTTTGTTGACGAAGCGAGCGAGCGCTTACGCGCACGTGAAGGTTGCGAGGCGACGTCGAGTAATTCTACTAGTTATTGATGAAGCAGTAAAGCAGTATTCGTCGTCATATCACACAACTAAAATAAAGCGTACGTACGAACACGCAGAAGCGGCGTTCGTCGTCATATCGCCAAACATTTTAAATGAAGTGTATGTACGAACACTTTTTCTCTTTCTTATTCTTCTTTTATTTCTTTCTCTTTTACTCTCTTTCTTCCCTTTTTATCTTTCGTCTTCGTGGTATTGAGTAGTATTAGTGGTGTTCTTTTTTTACGCGGTGGACGGTTGGATGCGCATGCGATCCAACTGCTTTTGCGTGGGCAACTTCACCTTGGTCGCCAAGCCCAACTTTTTCAACCCCCAAATCAAATACCACGTCATGTCGACTTGCCACCACTCCAAGCCGTGTCTGGCGCTAAATTCGAACGCGTGGTGGTTGTTGTGCCACCCTTCTCCAAATGCTAAAATTCCAACCGGCAAGTTGTTTCTGGACAAGTCGCCGGTGTTGTACGTTTGTTTGCCCCAGCAGTGGGCGACGGAGTTTACCGCCCAGGTGATGTGGTATACCCAGACAGTTCTGACGCAGAAGCCCCACACCAAGAAGGGCAAACCGCCGAGAAGGTACAAACCTAACGCAGAGGCGGCGACGTGCCACATGTACGTCTTCTCCAAGAATCGGTAGAACGGTTGCGCGGCCATCTCAGCGGCGTTGGATCGGTCGCCGACTCTTTCGATGGTGGCTTCGTTGTCCAACAACCATCCCATGTGGGACCACCAAAAGCCTTCGTACGGCGTGTGCGGGTCCTTCGGGGTATCGCAGTGCTGGTGGTGGTATCTGTGCGAAGATGCCCACTCGATCGGGTCGCCTTGGACCGCCAACGCGCCGCAATACGCCAACGCGTACTCCAACCACTTCGGTGTTTGAAACGACTTGTGCGACAGTTGCCTGTGGTAACTCAACGTAATTCCCAAGCATCCGGTGATGAAATACATGATCCAAAAGCAACTAAACGCTTGCCAGGTGAAGTAAAACGGCGCCAACAATGCGCCAACGTGCATGGCACCGATAAACGACACGTACGTGATATCCGTGCCCAACCACTTTCGCACAAACGCGTTCTTCTTCGGGCTGGCGATGATATCGGATAAAAACACCTTATGCGCCGGCTTCACACCTTCCCAAGCGCCCTTCGCCGCCGCAGCAGCTTCGCTGTTCACCGCCGACCAAATCTCCGACGCTTTTTGCACCCCTTCCTGACCAATTCTTCTCCAAGACGTGAGAATCTTCTCCTCGTCCGGGTCATCCGGCATCGCAATCGCTCGTCGCGGGCTCACCGCGTCGCCTCTTCTTTTCGTCGTCGTCATTTGATGATGTGTATTTATTCTTCTGCTGTCGTTATGCAAAGCGCTCGCGCGCAACGTCACTCTGTTGCTCTTGTTCATCACTACAGAGTTTGATTTCATCGTAAGAGAGAGAGAGAGAAAGAAAGAGTTTTGAAGTTAGCCAAAAGTAATAATAATACAAAGAGAGAGTTTGATGTTTTTGAAAAAAAGAGTGGCACAAAAGCTACCAGCGAGAGCCACACACGCGAAACTCTCTCGAAAGAAAAAAGGAATATATTTAAATCGATCGATAAAAGTCGCTCTTCTTCTCTCTTCTTTGCTTTCCCCAAACCATCAGATCGAAAGAATCTCTCCCTTTTTTGAAAAAAAAAAAAGAGAGAGAGGAACTCTCTTGCGACGACGACGAAAAAAAACAAAAAAAAAAGAGATAAAATCAAAAAAAACGCACCTCCTTCGCGCGCTGCTGCCGCTGCTTTCAAAAAACCTCTTCCGCTGCTGCTAAAATTACTGCTACTGCTGCTGCATCTTCTGGATGCGCTCGTTCTTCTGTGCGTCGCCGTCGACGACGAGGCGGTGGTGGAGGAAAGCGTCATCATCATTTTTTATTTTTATGAAAAATGGATCTTCGTTCTCTCTCTCTCTTTTATTCTCTCTTTTCTCCTTAAAATGGTGGAGGAGGAGGGCAGAAAAATTCTCTCTTCTCTCTCTCTCTTTCTCTTCTCAACACAACAAGCGCGCGCTCGAAAAGAGACGAGGTCAGACGGGACGAAGCTCTGGAAAGAAGATCGGCGTCGGGTTTGAGCTTGGAAAAAGAGCAGATCAGAACCGGAGAGGGTCTTTCTCTCTCGCTTTTGCTCTCTCTTCTGTTTTTCTCTCTCTCTCGGGGAAAGAAAAAAAAATTGTGTGAAGGATATGCGAGTTCACGTGACGTCTTCTTTCCTTTTCTGTTTAGGGTTTTACAATAAACCCTAAATCTCTCTTGTGAGGAACCAGAGAGAGAGCTTTTGAGCTCTTTACAAAGAACACGCACGTGTTTATTACTCACTCGCGTGCGCTTTTAAAGCGACACACACACAATCACACACTCGCAATTCACCGCAATCGCTCTCGTGTCGTCTGAAGACGTTCCTCTCGGTCAGAATAAACGCGGAGGAGAGGCGTTTTACTGCCACTGCTTTACTTTTTTCCATCTTTTTGTTTTTGAGAAAAGAAAATGGAAGAAGGAGCAACGAACTCGACGTCGTTCGGGACGAAAAAAGAGTGGACCGCACCGCTCGCTTTCCAAAGCGTATCGCTGTTCCTGCTCGCGGCGTTGCTGGAAATTTTAGGCGGATGGCTCGTTTGGCAGTTTTGTCGAGAGAAGAGACCGATTTGGTATCTTTTGCTCGGGTGCGTCGTGTTGATTGGATATGGCGTAGTGCCTACTTTTCAACCGCTGGAAGATTTCGGGCGAGCGTACGCCGCGTACGGCGGGGTGTTTATCGTTGGCAGTTACGTTTTTGCGCGCATAGTAGATGGCTTTATTTTAGATGCAGGCGATTACATCGGTGCGACGATTAGTCTAGTAGGCGTGGTGGTCGCCATCGCTTGGCCCCGAAGCGGCGGCGGTTTGAGTTCTTGAATTTTCGTTTACGATGTTGATACTTCTTCAGCGTGTGTAGCGTAGCGCATTTAGATTAGATATACATAGCGTTTCTTGTTACTATTTCCTCTCAAAAATCATCCCAACGCTTTTCATCTCTCTCGAATCGCCGTCGTAATCCACCGGCACAGAGTGACTCTGAATAGCCAACATCGTCTTATCGAAAGTCGAGTCTTTCACAAAAGCTCTGACGTTTGCCTTCGCCGGAGGATTCATCCACGTCGTCACGTCGATCGGAGCGCTCACGTTAAACACAGCAGTCGTTAGCCTCAACACGTCTCCTACTTTTACCCGTCCATCTTTTGCCGCGTTCGAATCCGGAACAATCTCCACCACTTCTATTTGAGTCTCAATGCTCTGTTTCAATCTCGTCTCTTCTAAAATCAATCCGAGAGGCCTTTCTATTTCCACCGCTATCAACTCTCCGGTGTACTCAATCGACGTCGTTTGCATTTGATTCCCACCTAAATCGAGGGAAATCGTTCGTTTCTTCGCGGATTTGTTTTTGTCGCCCTCTTCTTCTTGACCGGTGAGAGCGATTTCAAATCGGTCTTGTCCGATTCCAGAACTGTTTCGCGTGAGAGCGTCGCCTCTTCTCCTCGTCGTTCGAAACGAGGAAGAAGAAGAAGGCGCGGAGGAAACGTGGCATTGGCGCGCGAGGGATGAAACGTGGTGCGCGTTCATTCTTTCGTGTGTGTGGCAGTTTGTTTTTATCTTGCGAGCGCGCGTTTCTTTCGTTACTTTTGAAGTGTTTTGTGTGGTTTCCTTGAGCTAAACAAGTTGAAAACTACAATCACACGCTATACTTTTTTTTATCTGGACTGATTCTTGTACTCCCACTCGTTGGCCATTTTGACGTATGAGTTGATAGAATCTCTCAATCTAGTCAGCTCGATCGGTTTCCGTCCGGTTTCCTCGAAATTCTTCTGTTCGTTGGTTAAGATTTTCGTTTGCCACTTCTTTTGCAGCTGGTCGTAATCCGCCGCGGCGGCGTGCTTTGGGTGGTTCGCGGCTCTGTATTCCATGGCAAACTCTTGGACGATATCGCTGACGATGGAGGCGAAGGAGAGTGAGTGAGGGTCGTCGAATTCGTCGTTCCTTTTCGGTGCGGATGGCGCATCCGAAGCTCGCGGCGGAGGCGCGCCGGCTGGAAGCGGGGGATTGACGGGAGGCTGCGCGCTAAAATTAGCATCCATTCGCTGGCGTTTTGCGCTCCCTCCGCCGTAACCGCCACCACCGGTATTGTAGCTGTTGTAGCCGTTATTGTTGTAACCGTTGTTGTTGTAGTTATAGTTTCCGTTATTGTTGTAGTTGTTGTAGTTTCCACCTCCTCCACTTCCTCTGCCGCCGGTGTGGTTCGAGTAAGGTGGATACTGGCGATTGGACGGCGTTTGCTGTTGATTGTAGTAGTTTTGGTACCCACCATTCGCCGACGCTGGCATTGCCGGCGTTGTTTGTGATTTCCATCCGCTCGGTAAAGCTCTTCCGATCGCATCTCTTTGGTGCGTACTCCCTGGCGTATTATTCGCGGCACTACCTGGTGGAATACGTCCTCCCGTGCCGGCGAATCTCGGCGGCGGCGCTAAGCCGGTTCGATTGAATCCCATGCCGCTTCCTGGAGGCGGCGGGCCAGCAGAGTTGAATCCACCACCTCGACCACCCATGGTCGTCGCGCTCCCAGGCGGCGCGCTGCTACCAAAAACACCTGCGCTTCCGGGAGTGCGCATGGGTGGCGGTGTGCCCGTTCGAAAACCGTTTGGCGGCATACCGGCGCCCATAGGCGTCCCCATTCCACCGCGCATGAAACCTCCACCTGGTGTCATTCCACCTCCGTTCATGTTCATACTATTATTTATGTTCGCGCTATTCAACCGTCTAATACTCTCTGGTTCACCTTTGTCGATGATAGTTCCTTGCGGAACTTTCTGGTTCGCAAACTCAGTCGCAACTCTTTGCAACTCGGAGTCCTTCGCGTACCGCAACTCACCGAGTAAATCAAAAAAGCTCCCTCGCGCCGTCTTTGTGTCGCGCATAGCTGCTAACGTCGCTTCTTTACACACCGTCAACCAGTTTCCTAAAATTCTCAAAACTTTTCTCAACAGCGGAGCTCTTTGTGGAGAACACAACGCGCCGCCTAATCGACTGATGCACGTTTGCAAAGCTCCCGTCCCGCCTCTCTCCGCGAGCACTCTTTGCAATTGCGTGCTTCCCGTCATCGATATCGCTTCCAAAAGCAATCCCAAATCTCTCTCAGAAACTTGCGATTCACCTTTTTCGTCCACTGGATACGCCAAGTTGAACATTTGAATCGATTTGAGACACGCTTTTTCGTTGCGCAAAGCGCCTTTGGAGTTGCGCAAATCGTCCATAGCGACATCGATTTCCGAACGTCTTTGAGACGCGCTCGAAATTCCGCCCCATTTGGCAGCGTACGAACCAGCTGGTGCGCGGACGCGAGAACGCCCTCCTCCACCACCACCACCAAAGCTCGGCACGGATCTCTTCTCAGATTTCAATCGTTGTTTCTCCTCGTTTTCGTATTTCTTCTCGCGCGCCTTTTTGGCGCGATCGTACGCTTTTTGTTCATCCGGCGGCCGCCACTTCTTCTCATCCTCTTTGAACTTTTTCGATTCAGAGCGCTTGAACGAACCTCCGGCACCTTTCTCTTGTTCGTGTTGTAATCGAGCTTCCTTTTCTTCTTTCACGATTTGATCTTCGTCGCACTCTAACATCACCGGCGTTTCGTCGTCCAAGTGCAACTTTTCCTCGTCTTCGTCTTCGGAATCATTGGCGTACTTTTCCGCCTCTCTCGCGGCCTTCGCACCGCCAATCCATCCGCAGCACGCGGCAGTTTCGCAGAAACATCTCATTGGTTTTTCTCCGTACCTTTCAAATTTATAATCGATGGTAATTTCTTCCCCGGGTTGAATCTCTCTCAGCGCGAAAACGCCGATGCACAACTCGCCTTTTACCATCCATTTTTGCGTCTCGCAGTTTGGATCACAAGAGTGATTCAAAAACCTCCCCACGCCACCTCTTTCCGTGGCATCGATAGTTTCAGAACTCGATAACGTCATGAAATAAAAATGTCGCCTCTTTTCCCTCGCGTATTGCCTCTTCCTTTCCTCGTACGCTTCTTCGTGCAACACCTCGCCGACGTATTCCAACACAAACTCGCCTGGTTTAATATTCTCGTCCGAGAACAACCCGTGCCCTTTCTTACTCGACCGCTTCACCTCTAATCCTTTATACTTCTTCCTAGAAAACCTCTGGTTCTTACACGCGGTCGAACACGGACAAAATTTAGGATCGCACTCCGTTAACACCAACCTGTTCACGCACTCTTCCTCGCAGCCGCTTCCGGTTTCCGGGTCGATGGTACAGTTACACACCATGATGTCGTCCTCGGTTAACTTTCTCGGCTCTCTGTGCTTGAAGATGTTTCGAGAAACTCTCGACCAGACGTGCGCATTTTCGATTGGTTTGCACATCGCGTCGTCGTCGTCCGAGTCGTCCGATTCGCCGCCGCCGCTTTTTTTCTTCCTCCACCCTCCTGCGCCTTTTTTCTTCTTCTTCTCGCCGTCGTCGTCGTCGTCCCCGACATCTCCGCTCCCACCACCACCGAACAACTCTCTCTCGTCCTCCTCGTCCTCCTCCAAAATCTTCCTCCCAATCTCCTCCGCCTGTTTCCTCTTCTGCTCTCTCTCCTGCGCTTTCATCAAAACGTCGATTTCATCGTCGATCAACTCTTGAGGATCGTCGCACGTCGAAAATTCCTGGTGGAAGTTTTTGTGGCAAAACCATTGCTCGTGTTCGCCCAATTTCGTCGCGACAAAGTTCGGCACGCGTCGCCAGACTTGACACGAGTCGCACTGGACCCACGCGTCCGTCGTTAAAGGCGTCTGCGCGAGCAGGTCTCTCAGCGCTTGCGAGTAGTGCTCCTCGATCTTCATCTCTCTCTCTCTTTTTCTTTTTCTTTCGATTTCTTTCCCTCTCTCGATTTCAAAAATGGAAAAAAGAAGAGAAGCGAAAAACTCTCTCTCTCTCTCTCTTTTCGGCAGGGTCGAGCTCTCTCTCTCTCTCTCTCTCTCTCTCGCTTAACTTCTCTCTGTCTCGGCAGAATACTCTCTCTCTGCGCCCGTGCGCGCGAGTCGTGCTTCTTCTATTTTTGTGTGTGAAGAAGGGACAGAGAGAGAGAGAGAAAAGAGTTTTTCGCTTCTTTTCTTCTTCTTGGTTTCGGCCGCCCTTTGTTCTTTTCTCGTTTTTTTTTTCAAATGCGATTTTTGTTCTTTTTCTCTCAATTATATTTCTCCACAAAAGAGCACAAAAAACAGCTCTCTGCGCGCGTTTTCTTCCACTCGCAACGCACGAACGACGCGGAGAGAACACGCGTTTTTTTGCGAGAGTAAACAACGAAAGAGAGAGAGAGACGTTGTTCGGTGTCGATTTTGTGCGTTTGTTTCTTTTCTCGAGAGAGAGAGAGAGAGAGTTTTTCTTGGAACGCTAACGGTTGGTTGAAAAGAAAAAGAGATCTTTGAACGTGCGCGCATTATTAAGAGCGGGAGAAGAAGAAGATAAAACAACAATCGCAATGAGCGGCAACGGGAACCCGTTCCAGCAGCAGAGCTCTGGTGGAGGAGGCGGCGGCGGCGCGTGGGGCGGGTCGAACGCCGGCGCGGCGAAGACGAGCGTGAACATCGACGACGACGACGAAGATTCCACGGAGTTTTCGAATCCGTTCGCGCCACCGCCGGCTTCGACGTCTGCTTCTTCTTCTTTTCAACAAGGACAATCCGCGGGAGATTCTTCTTTGGCGTCGGCGAAACAACAACCAGTAGCGAGTAATAACAATAATACGAATAAGAAAAGTGCGACGGACGTGTACGAAGCGCCGACGGGCGCGGTCGCGAGAGACTCGGGGATGGACACGTTTGGCGCGTACGGCGGCGCGTACGAAAACGCGGCGACGACGACGACGACGACAAATCCGCAACAACAAGAGAAAAGAGGTGGAGGTGGATTATTTGGAGGCGGATTTGGGTTTGGCGCGTTTGGTAGTGGTGGCGGCGGCGCCGGAGGAGGAGGAGGAGGAGGAGGAGATAAGTCTTTGGCGGCGCAAAGGAAAGAGCTCGAAAAGCGCGAGGCGGACATCGCGCGGCGCGAACGCGAACTCGCCTCGAGAGAAGCAGCCATGCGCGCCAACGGTGGCAGCGGAGGACAACAAGTCAATAACTGGCCGTTTAAATTCTGGGCGATCGCTTACCACAACATCGATGCGGAAATTCCTCCCCAACATCAAAAAGCCGTGCGCGTGTGTTACTACTCTTACGTTTGCTTAGTTTTGGCGTTGTTCATGAACCTTCTCGCCGTCACCGGCGCGTTCGTCGTCGACGGCAGAATCGTCTCTTGGTTAGTCGCCATCATTTACTTCCTCGCCGGCGTCCCCGGCGCGTACTTTATCTGGTACCGTCGTCTGTACATGGCGGCGAAAAACGACTCGGGCTTAAAATTCGGCTGGTTCTTTCTCATGTACCTCGGCCACTTGGCCTTCATGGTCTACGCGTGCATCTCCCCACCTGGATCCGCCGGCGACCAGTGGTCCTTAGCTGGAATGATGGTCCTCAAATCCGCTCTGAGTAAAGACAAAGTGTTGGGCGGATTTTACGCCTTTGCGTTTTGTTTATTCGTGTTGGACGCCGTCTTATCGGTCGTCTCGATGAAATTGGTGTGGACCAGTTTTCGAGCCGGCGGACACAACGCCAGCACGGTGGGCGCGCAGATGGGCGCGCAAGCTGCGAGCGGTGCCGCGGGCCGCTCAGCTTTGCGCTCGATCGTTTAATTTTTATACATTATATATAAATATATCATACGTTTTTTTACGTCCGATGTGCTATTTTTACGTGAATATTCCATCAACGCATCTCTTTTTTTTTGCACTTTTTCGACTTTTTTCATCGTCATCGACACTCTTTTATCCAATTCGTGTCCCCCCCCCTCAATACACGCGCGATCGATCGATCAATCAATCATGTCGTCTCCGCCGCCGCCGCCCTCGAACAACGATGCTTCGTTGTCGTCGGCGTCGTCCGTCGGCGAACGAGAAAAGAAACAAACCGTTTGCGTCGTCGGCGCCGGCATCTCCGGATTGTCCGCAGCGTACTTGCTCCATAAAACGAATAAATTCGCCGTCACGGTGTACGAGAGCGAACCCACCGCGGGTGGACACGCGCTGACGCACTTTTCCGAGCACGCCGGAGGTGACGTCGATCTTGGATTTCAAGTGTTCAATTTAACCACCTACCCTCATCTGGTCGGCTTGTTCGAGGAGTTGAACGTGAAACACGAGCAAAGCGACATGAGTTTCTCGTTGCAAAGCGAGAAAACAGAGTGGGGGAGCTTAGGTTTGAGCGGGATCTTCGCTCAAAAACGAAACTTGCTCAATCCAAAGTTTTGGAACATGATACGAGAGATTGTTAAGTTTAAAAAAGTGAAATACGACGTGTTGGAAGGCCCGAAGAGGGCGTATTGGGAGAAGAAAACGTTGGGAGAGTATTTGCGGGAAAACGGATATTCCAATTACTTCCGCGACCACTACGTGTTGCCAATGTGCGCGGCTATTTGGAGCTGTAACGACAAAGATGCGCTCGGGTTTCCGTTGAAGCCATTGATTACTTTCTGGGCGAATCATCACTTGTTGGAAATTTTCGAACGACCGGTGTGGAGAGTGGTGAAAGGACGATCGAAGGCGTACGTGGAGGCAGTTTTGAAGGCGTTGCCGGACGGGTGCGTGAAGACGGGGAGGTACGTGCACACGGTGCACAGATATTTCGACGACAGTTCAAAGTCAAAAATTAAAGTGAAAACGACCGAGACTGCGCAAGCGGCGACCGGGGAGCAAACGAAGGAGAAGTTTGACCACGTGATTTTTGCCTGTCACGCGCACCAAGCGTTAGCGATGATAGGGAAAAACGCAACGAAGAAAGAGTTGGAGATTTTATCGAATTTTCGCACTACGAGGAACGAGGTCGTGTTACACGACGACCCGCAGTTCATGCCAAAGAATCGAAGCGCGTGGGCGAGCTGGAACTGCAAATCTACCGGGGAAAAACGTGAAAACGATTCCGTTTGCGTCACGTATTGGGTAAACTTGTTACAAAATTTACCTAAAGGCGCGAAGGACGTCTTTGTTACGCTAAATCCAACCGAGAAAATCGACGAGAACAGGGTGGAGTTTCGGAAGTATTTAGGGCACCCGGTGTTCAACGAAGATGCAATCGAGGCGCAAGAGAACTTGAAGATTAGCTTGCAAGGGGAAAACAATACGTGGTTCACCGGCGCGTGGTTGAGGTATGGTTTTCACGAAGACGGCATACACTCGGCCGTGGAGATGTGTAAGAAACTTTTAAGGAAGGACGATGTGGTGCCATGGATGCCTAGATTTGACGTCGAACCGAAACAATCATTGCTTGGTTCTGCGTTTCTGAGCATGTTCCGAACTATTGCTGAGAAATGGATGCCTCCGAATGCGAAATTGACGTTTACGTTACCCACCGGCACCGATTTTTCCATCTCCGGTAAGAGAGACAAGAGGAAGCCGGTTCCAGACGAAGTTCGTTTGACCGTGTTCAGCGAAAACATGTTCAAACAATGTATCACGAGACAGGATATCGGACTGGGTGAGGCGTACATGAATAACGATTTCTCCGGCGACGTGATGGCGTTTTTGGATTTGATTTGTTCCGGCCACCCGTCGAAGCAGGAAAAATCAAACAGGAAGAAAGGTTTGTCTAATCCGAAGAAGAATTGGTTCAACCCCAAAGAGCTCGTTGCTGCAATCTTGTCCATCATCGGCGGCGCCGCAGAAATGGCTGCGCACAAAGCGTTGTCGAACACGAAAGAAGGGTCGAAGAAGAACATCGAGTACCACTACGACGCCGGAAACGCCTTTTATTCCTTGTTCTTAGATAACACGTTGCTATATTCGTCCGCGGTGCACGTGAAGAATGCGGACGGGATGCCGGCGGAATTGAACGGCGACGATAACATGTACATCGATAAGCTTCTCATGAATGGTGACCGAGAAATGACGTTTGAGGAGAAGGAAAGACACCTCGAACAATCTCAGTACGATAAAATCGACGCCATGATTGCCCGCCTTGATTTTAAGAAAACCGATACGGTTCTCGAAATCGGCTGCGGTTGGGGGCAACTCGCCATTCGTTTGGCAACGAAAATAGGATGCAAGGTCACCGGATTGACGCTGTCCAAAGAGCAAGCCGCAGAAGCGCGCGCGCGAGTCGCTAAATTGAAACTCTCGCACTTGATTGAAATCAAAATTCAAGACTATCGCGATGAGACGAACGTGTACGATAAAGTCATCTCTATTGAAATGCTCGAGGCGGTTGGACACGAGCACTTGCCAACATTTTTTGAAACCGTTCGAAACTGCCTGAAACCAAATGGCACGTGTGCAATTCAAGTCATCACCATCCCTGATGAACGATACAAACAGTATTGCGAAACTACTTCGGATTTCATTCGCGCGTACATCTTCCCGGGAGGGCATTTACCGTCCATCTCAGCCATGAAAAATGCCGCGCCGAACGGACTTTCCTTAGATTCTTACGACGACATTGGTTTGCACTACGCGGTTACGTTGCGTTTATGGCGAGAACGCATGCTCGTTCACAAACAAAAAGTCATCGACCTCGGGTACAGCAAACGCTTCGTGCGCATGTACGAATTTTATTTCGCGTATTGTGAAGCAGCGTTTAAACACGGACTGATTGGCGATTTACAAATGACTTGGAAACGCGATGGAAGCAATTTAGCCGTCTTAAAAGCAAAAGACAAGGAAGATAAATTGAAATCCAAGGAAGCGGAGTCGTCCCGTGCCGTCCTCGCTTTCCTTATCTTCCTCCTCTTTCTGTTATTCGCCGTCTCCATGCTGCTCTCCACCGAGCGAGCGAAGGAGCAATACACCGCGCTGATTCTTCCACTCCTCCAAAGAAAAGGTTCGTTAGTAGATAACCCGCTCGCTGCAAGTGTCGTCGCATTCGTAGCAATTCTCGCTTTCCGATTCGCGCTCGCGCGACGATACGTAATCGGAGACGTGGGGGGAGAAGAGGCGAAAAGATTAGCAAAAGACCGTCTGGCGGAGATGCAACGCGAAGGCGGCGGGAGAATCGGAGACGGGTACGCTGCATGATAGAGAGAGAAAGAAACAGAGAAGAAGGAGGAAAAATCTTGTACATAACCTTAGCTTCTTAGCTTTAAACGGAATTATTTATATGATCATTAAGAACCATGAAAGAATGAAACACATACATGTCCTCTTCGCGACTTCACGTGTGTCGTCCTGTTCTTCGCAATGTCAAAGGTCAATGAAAAAACAAGAACAATTTTTCGTCAAGTCACACTTTAAAAAGAACGCGGGCGCGCGCGGTTCAGACTGCCGCTTTCACTGCTTTTCGTAATAATCAAAGCGCGCGAGGCGCGATGTTGTTCGAACGAGGCGGCGGCGCTAGGAACCAACCGTCTTCTTCGAAAGCACCTCCGACGACGACGACGACGATTAATAATAATGACATCAGTGCGAGCAACGGCACCACCACCAACGCCAACAGCCAACGCGTCGACGATAAAAGCGTCGGAAAAATCGTCGGAGGCGTAGATAACACGTACCACCTCGTCCGAACGATCGGCCGAGGCGCGCACGGACAAGTGTACAAAGGCATCGAGGCGACGACGAAGAAAGTCGTCGCGATAAAAGAGATTTCCCTGGCTGGAGTTTTGGAAAATGATTTAACTCTGGTTACCGGAGAGGTGGACCTGTTGAGTTCTTTGCGACACGAAAACGTCGTGCGATACATAGAGGCGATTCGGGAGGACCAACACTTGTACATCGTTCTAGAATACTGTGAGAACGGGTCGTTAGCGTCCGCGTTGAAGAGTATTTCATCGAATCTCGGCGGTGGGTTTGGACCGTTTCCGGAGAGTTTAGCAGCCGTTTACGTGTATCACGTGTTGCAAGGTTTGCGATATTTACACGAGCAAGGTGTGATTCACAGAGACGTTAAAGGGGCGAACATTCTGTGCACTAGAGATGGAGTGGTAAAGTTAGCTGATTTCGGCGTGGCGACTAAAGTGAATACGGCGACGGCAGCGAGTAAAGTTGTTAATGTTCACGAGAATAGTAACGCTAATAACAACAATAACAACAACAGTAGCACTAGTCATAGCATCGTCTACGCGCGGTCGCCGAGTTTAGAACAACAAAATTTGAAAAGAGAGGAGGAGGAGACGGCTAAGCTGATCAAAAGTCGACGGTCGCAAATGGCGCTGAGGAATCGTTTGTCGAAGGAGAACAGCGAAAGTGATGCCAGTAATTTATTTGGCAGAGAGAAACTGGTGCCACCGAAGAAGGAAAAAGTTGGAGGAGGACAGTCGCTCGGGTCACCTAATAATTCACCAAGGGGAGGAGTTGCTAAGGAAAATACGACCGATAACATTGGGTTAGAAACGCCGACGGCGAAAAGCCTTCTGAAATCTCCGGGCAGTCACGGTGCGTCGCCTTCCTCGTCGCGACCCTTCAGTGATAACGTCGGTGGTTCGCCTTATTGGATGGCACCAGAGGTTATCGAAATGAATGGTGGTGTTACCACTGCTGCTGACATTTGGTCCGTTGGATGCACATTGATTGAGTTGTTAACCACAAAGCCGCCTTATTTTGATTTAGCGCCAATGGCGGCATTGTTTAGAATGGTCAGAGACGACATACCGCCGCTTCCAGCTTCAGCTATTTCCAAGCAGTGCGAAGACTTTTTGAGGCAGTGCTTTCGAAGAGATGCGTCGACTCGGCCGACTGCAAGAGAGTTGTTGAAGCACCCGTGGATTGAAAATGTTCGAAACGAGTTAGCTTCGACTTGGCTTCCGAAAGAAATCAGAGACACGCACAACGCTTTGATGGAATCCGATGTAGAACAAGAAAATAATACCAACGCCATGCGAATTGGAGATGGGCTAGCTTGCGCGGTGGATAAAATGGTTGCTGACGTAGAATACAGAGATTCTGTCTATTTTTCCTCGGAACGACCGGTATCGACGAGCAAGATGAATGTCGATGAGGAAAAGAGCGGTGCCGATTTGCGGAGATTGAAACTTGAGAGACGCGAATTAAAGAAGAAGCTCCGAAAAGAAGGTGACGAACAACCAGATTTGAAAAAGTTATCGACGATTGATCGCGCGACGGCTGCGCTTATGGCAGCAGATGCGGTTCTAGATAACGAGAAAAAAAGAAACATACAGGACAGCAGCGATTCGGATTCGAATCTTTCCTCTGATGAAGAGGGCGATTTCGATGATAATAAAAATGGAGCCACCGCTACAGACTCGAGCGGCGCAAACGGAAGCCGACCGGGATATAAACGAAACAACATGCGCATAGACGTGAAGAATTTACCATCATCAATTACTGCCAGTGATAGAGGGACACTTTTGAAAGAGTGGCTCGATATTCGCAGTGGACGGAAACTCGCAGGCACGGCGCTCAATATCAATAAAGGTCACAGGTCCTCCGCTTTTCGCAATTCGGGGGAATCGGATAACGATAGTTCTGGTCCATCGACGCCAAAATCCAACGTCGGGACACCGCTCTCACACAATGGTGGCGATCATCTCAGAGACGAAAAAGGCTCTGATCAACAAAATAGAAGCAGCTTCGAAGACAATGATGACTTTCCTTTGAGTGGAGCGAGGCTCACCGGCAACGCTTTGCTTCGTGCAAATCGCGGCTTTTCGCGATCGAGTTCTTATGATGATTTATACGGGTCATATGGTACATCTCAGTTCGATGAGGCTCACATTAACGACTCATGGGAAGCGCTCGCCGCTGCAATGGATTTGAAAGACAATGGTGCGGTTGAAAGAGCAGGAATATCAGTGAAAGATTCCATGGAACGTTACCATCTCATGTTGGACGGGAGCGGTCATCCGATCATGGAAGAAAGCGCGCATGGGCACCACCAACAAAATGGCACTACCGCATCAAAGACAACAACGAAGACCCACGCGGCAACCTCGCTCGATGTGGAAGAATCTTACGGCTTGTGTAAAACTATTCCCTCGCGCAGAGTGCTGTCGTCTGTTGCTGATATACTGTCCAATGAATCGCCGGAATACGATCGATCCAGATGTGTTGCACTCGAAGCACTTGTTTTTACCATGCGCGCAGCGGATCAAACGAGTCGACTCGCGTTAGCCAACGCACTCGTGGCGTTAGATGTGTGCAGATTCGCCAGCGTTGTTGCCGCGAAAGACTTTGAAGTGTCTTCTCGAAGAGCAAAGATTGCGGCTTTAAACTTGTTGGAATCAGTGGCCAAGTGTCAAGTACCTGCGTTTTCTGCTATTGCGCCGAGCATCGCGCCTGGGATCGCACAAGCTTTGTCCGTTGGGTATTTTGGCGAATCTGGGAAAGCGTTGACGCGCACCGCCGTCGATTGCGCTCGAGCTGTCTTTATCCCTCCTAAACCTCGCGAAAGAATCCAAGCAGTGCGAATGCGCCAGGCAATAGTATCTTTGAAGAAAAAATTGCAAGACCGATCGCGTTTCGACGAGAAGGAGTTACGAAATATCGAGCGCGAGATTCGTCAATCGGATATGGAAATAATAAGAGCGGATGCGGCGCAGCTCGACGCGACGTGGGCGAATGTGCGAGCGTTGGCCAAAGCGAATGTCTTCCCGCATTTGGTACAGGCGTTGGGTCAAACGCATTTTGGCCATCTCGAAGAGGCGCAGGTAGCAAACGAAGATCCGGCGACGTTTACGTCCTCCTCAACCGTTACGAACGAAAAGATCGCCGATTTCATCGCCAGCTTGTTGAGCAACCAAGCGATGACAACGAAAATGCTTTCTGAAAGTATAGGCAGCGCGCTCGAAGCCGACCGTGAGAGGAAGAATGACGAGAACGACGACGGCGATGAGAAGAAGAAAAACAAAGCCAAGTCTAAGAATAGTGGCGGAGAAGAAGATGATAACGACGGCAACGGCGGCGGAGGCGGCGATGACGACGAGTATCTCGCTCTGTTGGAGCAGAACGCCAAAAGAACCGGTTTCAAATCTTTCGACACTCAAACGAAAAACTTGCTCTGCGACATCGGCGTCATCCACGGCTTCTTGGCGCAAATCTGCGTCGTTTCGAAGAAAACCAGAGAAAAATTAGCGACAACTATCGAATCTCTGACAGAGAATGCCGACACGTTGGATCGATTACAAAAATCGGGATGTATCCCCAAACTCGCGCAACTGATTGAAATCACGTGGAGAGAAGATAACGACGATGATAACCAAATAGGCTATCTCGGTTTTGATGCCGAACGCGGCTCAAAACGCGCAGGAGTGATCAATGTCGATTTACTTTATGAATCTGTCGCTTGTAACGGTCGAACCCGAGCGGCAGCGTTGCGAGCGATTCGAAATCTCTGTGTCGCTTCGAAATCGTACCAGCAGCAAGCGGCGACGTGTCACGCGAGTTGGGTTCTGTGCGAAATCGCCACGAGCGGCACGGAATCGGAAAAAGACGTCTGTTTGCCCCTCCTTTGCAGCTGCATTTCAGCGTCTCGGGCGGCGAGAGAAAAGTTGGTAAAACACGGAATCTTAAACACTCTCGTCTCGGTCATTGATCAAGACGGCAACTGTGAGCGCAAAATTCTCGCTCTGCAAGCCTGCGTCGTTTGGCTCAACGCCGAACCTTGGGAAATCGAAGCGCGTTTAATCACGGCGGACGCCTTGGACGTCTTGGTCCACGCCTTGGAATTTTCCGTGAAAAACAAAAGCAACATCAACGGTGAAAGTACTCTCCACGCGCTCGCTAAATTGATCGGCGAATCCAGTCGCCTCTCTCGAGCGGTGAGCGAGCAGGAAAACGTCATCGATTCTGTCCTCAACGTCATCCTCAACGAACCATCGGTTCGAGAACCGGCGGCAACCGCCGGTTGCAAACTCGCCGGCTTAAAAGCTTTGGGCCACTTGATCGAACACGCGGACAAACCGAGAGACATCGTGCAACGATACCAATTGAAAAAGAAGCTAGAGCAGCTGGCGAGAAGTAAAAACGAGGTCATCGTCGCGCAGTTGACCGATAAGTTGATGCGAAGGTTAAACGTTTGATCAGAACAGAGAGAGAAGAGAAAGCTCGTCGTCGTAGTTATTAGATAGATAGAACAGTTTAGTAGAGAAAACTACGTAGTCGTAAATAAAGATTTTAATTGGTCGCACGTACGAAAAACTGCTTTTTGTGATCTCATATTCTGCTTTTTTTCGTTCGAAAGATGATTGTTTAGGGTGTCACATTAAAAAAAGAAAAACCAGGTCTTTTGGGGGGTTGATCCGAACGCGCGAACGCGCTTGATCACGCCTACGAGGTCTTCACAAAACACACTTCGGAGGACACCGATTACAAAAAAATAACACAGCCTCCTGATGTTATTCCGAAGAATCAGCGTCCAAGCGGCTCGCTCCGCGGCGAATGCCGCGGCGACCGCGAACGTCGTTTCTTCGTCTTCGTCTTCGGCGACGACGATGATGTTCAAAGCGATTGCGGGGAAAAACACCGTCGGAGGAGCCTCGGTGATGAACAAAGTTTTCTCTCGAACGATGGCGATGTCCGCGGTGGAATTGTCCACTTTACTCGAGCAACGCATCTCGAACCACTACACGGATTTGAACATCGACGAAATCGGGCGAGTTTTATCCGTCGGTGACGGTATCGCGCGCGTGTATGGGTTGAACAAGATCCAGTCCGGGGAGATGGTTGAGTTCGCCTCTGGGGTGAGAGGCATGGCGTTGAACTTGGAAAACGACAACGTCGGCGTGGTGTGCTTCGGTTCGGATACGACGATCAACGAAGGCGACATCGTGAAGAGAACTGGTGCGATTGTGGACGTTCCAGTCGGGAAAGGTATGTTGGGCAGAGTCGTTGATGGTCTCGGTAACGCCATCGACGGTAAAGGGGCCATCACGGACGTGACGCAAAGACGGGTCGAGTTGAAAGCGCCGGGTATCATCGTCAGAAAGTCTGTGCACGAACCAATGCAAACCGGGTTAAAAGCGGTGGATTCGTTGGTGCCAGTTGGCAGAGGACAAAGAGAGTTGATTATCGGCGATAGGCAAACCGGAAAGACGGCTATCGCGATTGATACGATCATCAACCAAGCGAGCGTGAACGCCTCCGGCGACGAAAAGAAAAAGTTGTATTGCGTGTACGTCGCGGTCGGCCAAAAGAGATCCACGGTTGCGCAATTGGTGAAAACTTTGAGCGACAAAGATGCGTTGAAGTACTCGATTATTGTCGCGGCGACGGCTTCTGATCCGGCGCCGTTGCAGTTTTTGGCGCCGTACTCCGGGTGCGCCATGGCGGAATACTTCCGCGATAACGGCATGCACTCGTTGATCATCTACGACGATTTGTCCAAGCAATCTGTCGCGTACAGACAAATGAGTCTTTTGTTGAGAAGACCGCCAGGACGCGAGGCGTTCCCGGGGGATGTCTTCTACTTGCACTCGCGTTTGTTAGAAAGATCGGCGAAAATGTCCGACGACGTCGGCGGGGGCTCCATGACGGCGCTGCCGGTTGTCGAAACGCAAGGCGGCGATGTGTCGGCGTACATTCCGACCAACGTCATTTCCATCACCGATGGCCAAATTTTCTTAGAGACCGAATTGTTCTTCAAAGGTATTCGACCAGCGATTAACGTCGGTTTGTCCGTCTCCCGTGTCGGCTCCGCCGCGCAAATGAAAGCCATGAAGCAAGTTTCCGGTTCTTTGAAGTTGGAATTGGCGCAATACAGAGAGGTTGCCGCGTTCGCGCAATTCGGTTCCGATTTGGACGCCGCCACGCAATACTTGTTGAACAGAGGTCAGCGTTTGACCGAAGCTTTGAAGCAAGGCCAATACGAACCGATCCCGGTCCAAAACCAAGTCGTCTTCATCTACGCCGCCACCAAGGGTTACTTAGATAAGGTTGCGGTCAAGGACATCGCCGCGTTCGAAGCCGGCTTGATGAAACAAGTCGACTCCTCCCTCTTGGAAACCATCCGCTCCGAAGGCGTCATCTCCGAAGCCACCGATGCCAAATTGAAGGATTTGTGCACCAAGTACACCGAAGGCTTCTTGTCCGCCTCGGCGTAAAAAGCGCCGAGGAAGAGAGCGAGAGAGCCGTCGCGCTTTTCGGCGGGACGGTCGCGACCGAACTATAATAAAAACTAGTAAAATATATACCATAAAATACTACATGAGAGAGAAGACGACGACAACGACGACTCGCTCTGGTCTTTCGTTCGAGACTACGAGGAGAAGAAGAGAAAGATGCGTAGAGATGGAGAGAAGAGAGAGAGAGCGCCCGTGTGTTATAAAAAATGTTTAAAAAGAGAACAACTTTACATCCAATAAAAAGCTCTTCTTTGTTCTTTTTTTTTTCTCGAGTCGTGCGTCGCTTTTGTTTGAGACCACACACGCTCTCGCTTTATCCCCACAAAAAGTGCTTTCTCTCGCGCTCTCGCAAAGAGAGAAACGACACGACCACGCGTTCACGTTTGATCGGAGAGAACTTCTCGCTCTCTTTCGTCTTTTGTTGAAAGCGCGCCTTCTTTTGTGAAACAAAGGCCCACACAAAGCTTCTCTTTTTTTCTTTGCGTACGAGTGTATAAAATTGGAAAGAAGATACGATGGCGTCGACGTCGATTTTAGCGTCGAGTGGTAGTTGTTTGAGCGCGCGCGGCGTTTCGCCGCGACGAACGCTTCGCGCGGCGGCGAGCAAAACATCAACCGGCAAGAGCAATAATAACAGCGCGAGGATTGCGGCGTTAAAGGTCAGAGCAGATTCGTCGGGGGTTGGCTACGTCCAACACGCGGACTTGTACGACGGTTCCAAGCAGACGCAGTTGTACTCTGGTTTGCGAGGCCAAGCGTTGAACGCGAAGGAGAAGGAGTTTCCCACCATGGCACAAGTTTTAGCGAAGATACCGAAAGAATGTTTTGAGAAAGATACGGCGAAGTCGTTGATGTACGCGGGGATTTCGACGGCGATAACGTTAGGCGTCGGGTTGGCGGCGTGGGCGACGTTGCCGTTCACGATGTATTATTTGCCGGCGTGGATCGCGTACGCGTACGTGGCTGGAACGGCGGCGACGGGGTGCTGGGTTGCCGCGCACGAGTGTGGTCACGGTGCGTTTTCCGATAACCGAACGATTCAAGATACGGTTGGGTACATCTTGCACTCGTTGTTGTTGGTGCCGTATTTCTCGTGGCAACGAAGCCACGCGGTGCACCACTCGAGGACGAACCACGTGTCGGAAGGGGAAACGCACGTACCTGCGCAAATGGGGAGCGAAGAGGCTAACTTTACGTTTGGTTTGAGAAAGACGGTCGGAAAAACGTTGTTTTCTGCGTTGAATTTAGTCGGCGTGTTTTTGTTTGGGTGGCCGTTATATTTGTTGATGGGCGCGAGCGGCGGTCCGGTGCGAGGAAAAACGAACCATTTTGTGCCAAAGATGGGCGCGAGTGGTAAGCACGCGTTGTTTCCAGGGAAGTGGGAGAACAAAGTGTGGTACTCAGACATAGGCGTAGCGTTGACGGTTGGATTGATGGCGTACTGGGCGATGCAAACATCCTTTGCGACCGTGTTTGGTTTGTACGTCGCGCCGTACTTATTCACCAACTTTTGGTTGGTTTTGTACACGTGGTTACAGCACACGGACGTGGATGTGCCGCACTTTGAAGGCGACGATTGGAACTTAGTGAAAGGGGCGTTCATGACCATCGATAGACCGTACGGGAAGGTGTACGACTTTTTGCATCACAGAATCGGGAGCACGCATGTGGCGCACCACATCAACCACACGATCCCGCACTACAACGCCGTGAAGGCGACCGAGGCGATCAAACAAAACTGGCCGGATTTATACTTGTTCGATCCGACGCC
>Ga0255765_1000319_pt1:35000-64191 | contig 64191 bp, 35 predicted proteins | sample 041ome_8_FD_179965 | JGI IMG/M metagenome (GOLD analysis project Ga0255765, IMG submission 179965) | Coastal salt marsh microbial communities from the Groves Creek Marsh, Skidaway Island, Georgia - 041407BS metaG (version 2) | ecosystem: Environmental > Aquatic > Marine > Intertidal...
AAGCAATGACCAAGGCTCCTGTCAGGATCGTCTCGGATGTCCTCTCTTCTTCCGTAGAAGTTGACGTCGTCGTTAACACCTTCGCCGCGCAGGAGAGTAGGATGTCGGAGCTATCGCTACTCTCTAGAGAGGAGGCGACCAAAGCAGGAGAACTCGAAGCGAGTGCAACTATGGCAGAAGCGTTGTGAGGAGTCATCTTGTTCTGCGCGAGTTCGCGAATTCTTTTCGTCGTTTCCATTACGTACCGTTGCGCGCGCACCGGTTTGCGAAAGCCGTGTTCGAACGATCGGAATCCGAGAAGAGATGTTGAAAGCGAAACGAGCGGTGAGCAAGAGGGACTAGAGCGAAAGTACTCGACGTGGACTCTTTCCTCGTCATCTCCAAAGTCATCTTCGCAATAGTACATCTTTTCCTCTTCTATTGCTCGATAAAATGCACCGGCGATGTGTTTCGCTCTCTTGTCCTCCTCGCCTTTCAGTAACAACTCAAGAAACGATTCGGATACGAGCTCGAGTTTAGCCGCATTCAAAGCCGTTTTCGCGCCCGGTGAAAACAGAAATGCTCTGAGCAATACCCCACTCGCTTCTTCGTTATCGAAGACCATTTTTTGCATGTTGTGCTTTGAAAACATGGTCTTCTCTTCACTCGCAAAAAATCGATCGAGACCTCTTTTGTGCACCATCGATGCGATCGCATGCAACGCCGCTCGTCGCTTTATATTCGAGTATGTATCGTACGGTTTCGTCGCAGTCGCCACATCGACTAATCTTTGCGCTGTCAACTTTAACAGCTCATTGTTTTCGTCCGATAATATAACCGCGCGTGCGCCGCAAAGACTTGCGCACGCGTTTTCAAAGTTACCTTTTGCTTGGCCGAGCACGATTGATGCGCACAAACCAACCAACGCAATTTGCGCTTCGGAGGAAGAACACGCCATCGTTGCACAGGCAAAATTGGAGTTCATTTCAGGAATACCGAAACCGAGTCCGCCGAGCGCGAGTCTTGCACACAGTTCCGCCGATAGCGCATCCTCACTCATTCTTAAATCTTGCGGGACTTCACCCGGCGCGAGGATGTGTTCCTTCTCCAATGCTCGTCCACGCAAACATGCGAGTAAACAATCCGAAGCAGTGGTCCTTCGTAGACGCAAAGCGGGATTTTCTGAAATTAACTTTGCAAGTCCGCCAACAATGTTTTCTCGAAACGATCGCCGTCCGACGCTGCCCGTGTTCTTGTTCTCGTCATTCGTGGTGACAATCGCGAGACAAAGTTCCAAAGCGCGTCTGCGTCGATCGGCGTGGCCAGTGGACTCATCAAATAGTGACTTTTCGATAAGAGACGATATGGTCTGACCGGCGAGTGTTCCATTCCATTCACCGGAGTTTATAGCAACGACGAGCGCGTCTTTAGCGCGTAATCTTCGGTCGTCGGCCTCGTCCGCGAGCGTTGGTGACGAGCTATCATCTTTGTTCTTCTTCTTCTCCGCACTAGTAGTGAACACAATCTCCTCGTTTGACGCCGTCGTGGCAACCCAAAACAAAGACTCCAAGACGTCCGTGTATGCCTTCTTTGCGTTCGCGTCAACTATTGAAAATTCTGGAAACTGCAGGAATGCTGAAGCGCACGCGATCGATAACACGACGCCGTCATGATCTTTAGTTTTACACGTAAACGAGCGGAGTCCGGACACGAGCGTATCGCAAAGAATGTTGCGCAAATCGCCTCCTAATATTTCTTCCACTGAGTTCTTTGATGACGAGAGCGCAGCGTCGAGCGCACCACCAATCGTTGGTGTGATCAAAACCATTGCAATGGAACGCCAATGTGGCATGAAATCATCGTTCGCATAATCTCCATCGTCTCGAATAGCGTCTAATATTTTTTTTAATTTCTCGCTTGCTGCAACCCTTGCGGAGTCTGCGTTCGCGGCAGCAGCGGCACCAAGACATCGTCCCGCAACTGCCGCAGCAACCCTCGCCGCAGTTTCAATCTCGCTCATCTTTGCATCTGTTTGGTTTTGCGTCTTACCGCATCCTCCCCCGCAACACCCGCTGTTTTCGTTCTCTTTTTCTCCGTCTACCTCCATCGCGTTCTGCTCTTTACTATTACTACTGCACTCCATCATGGTCTGCGTATCTTCGCTCCGTTCCTTCTTGTGCACTTTATACGCCTTGAAAGCTTGCTCGCACACGCTTATACTTTGGTCTTCTAACGCTAATTTCAAAACCTTCGTGGAAAACGTCGAGTTCTTGTTTGCAAACAACCTCGCTGTAGCTCTTTGCACGGGTTTCGACCACTCTAAATCTCTCGGAGAAACGACGCACAGACGCAGTCTGGACCAAACGTTTTTGCAGATCTCATCGGTCGCAATATCCTCGTCCGGCCAATTCGCACCCATAGTTTCGAGAGAATCGATGGCATCCGCGCACGCCTCACCTGAGACCGCAGTCGCGGCGCCTTCATTTTCGCCTCCACTCACTACGCTTTCCAACACGTGAGGAATAGCGAACGGCGCATAACAATTTGTCGCAGTCATCGCTATTCTTAACCCGGTCGCTAACTCTTCCCTCGTAATTTTCACGCTATCATTTTGTGGCGGTTTGAAAGAAATTGGAAAATACGCCGCGACGACGTCGTAGACTTCCTCGCAGTTGGCTACGAATGCTTGTGCGCTAGTGGTGGTAGTATCAGTTGCGTCTGTAAAACCTTCTTCAGCCTCGTTGAACGCTTTCGGAAGCTCCTGCCACAATCTACACAAAGCCAGCACATTTCTAGGATCCCTCTCTCCATCGCAATTAGCCACGATACTTTCCAATCTGCCGACTGCCTTCCTTCGCTTTTCATCTTCTTCGTTTGCGCTAACAGCATTATTTTCCTCCGCTTCGTCGTCGTCATCATCAAAGTCACCGCCGAGCACCATCGCTCTCGGAAACTCCCTCAGCAACTCCTCTAAGAGCGCGTAAACTTTTTGTCTATCTCTGTGAGCTAAACTCGGCGCGTGCACGTGTTCAAACATCTCTTTTATCGCATTATCGATGCATTGATTAATCATCGCCGCATTTTTATGTCTTCTTCTTTTCGTCGTTTTCGTCGAACCGTCTTCTTCTTCTTCTCGTCGTCCTTGCGACGCATCGACGTCCATTTCACTTCCACCATCATCGTCTCTACCATTGCTAGCGTCACTATTATCATTCCCCTCTTCCATATTCATCGTTCTCTTTAAACATCTCAAACTGAACAACATCCCGTCCAAGCCGTGTTTTAACGTGCACAACTCTCTCAACTTGGCGGCGAAAAATTGCGTCAAGAGTAAACTCTCTCGCATTCTTTGCGTCGCGTCCTCATCAACCATCGTCTGAATGCTCAGCGCTCGAACGCATTTCATCAAAACTTCCGTCGCGAATCCTCGCACTCGCTCGTTTTCGCTCGTTAACGTCGAGTCCATCTTTTGCAACAGAGTAACGACGGGCACTTTTTTCGTTTGGATTCGACGGAGAATTTCTTTCGTCGCGCGTTCTCTCTCTTCTCGCGCTTCGTCGTCGCCGGCGGCGAGAGCGGCGAGATTCCCGAACTCGTCGGAAGACGCGGCGAGGAAGACCAACGTTTGGAGGTCTTCTCCATCTTCTCCTTCTTGGTCGTTGCCGCCTGTCATTGTCGCGCCGAGGTCTCCTTCTCTCAAGTGAGGCTTTCGTGTGAAGAAAAATGGTTCGAAATACGACTAATAATATTACACGTTCATCCGTCTACGCAGGAATACTTGATTTGCTAGTTCTTACTCTCTACTTCTCTCTCTCTCTCTCTCTCTCTCTCTCTAAATAAATATATATATATATATACATCGCGCGCGCTAAACAAACTACTACTTCACGCGAGCGTTCTCTTCATCGCACAAACTTCCCGGTTTTCTCGTCTACGTCTAATATTTTGTAATCGCTGAGGTGCCGGCCGTTTTTGTGATGCTTCGTGCTGGTGACTTTGAAATACACGAACGACCCCAACGCGCCTACGAAGCAGAACAAGACTATCTGCCACATCCACTTCTGTATGCACTTTTCGTAAGACATCCTTCGAAGTTTTCTCTCTGAACTTTCCATGTCCCGTTCCATGCTCGCCGCGGCGGCGCGCGCGGACAACAAGCGGTTCTTCTGTTGCGAGAGGGACTTTAAGATTGTCTCGCCGGCGTCGTCGGTTTCGGTGGCGATTTTGTGCGCCTGTTCTAACGTCTCCGAGAGGCGGTCCGCGTTGGAGACGGACGTCACGAGCGCGTCTCGACGGAGTTCTTCGTTCAAGACGGCGAAGGAGTTTCTGCCAGAGCCTCCAGTTGTTGTTGTTGTTGCTGTGCCTGATTCGATGTCGCGTCTCGAGAGCAACTGTTGTTTAAAAGAATACACCGCGGGAAGGGTCAGTCAGCGTTGCACCAAAACGAGCGCCAAAGACGACGACGACGACGAAGGAGAAGAAGAGCACCGAACGCGCGCGCCCAAAATGCCTCCGCAATCAGAGAGAGAGAGAGAGAGAAGAAAGGAAAACCACCCGCGCGGGGAAGAACAAAAATTTCATTCCGCGGGCTCTCTTTCTCCCCGAAGAAAAGTAAGACGAAAAAAAACAAATCCCCGCGCGCGGTTGCACGCGCAACGATATAACAATAACAGCGCAAATAATAAAAAGAAGAAGAAGAAGAGCAACGACGAAAAAGAGGGAAAGACGCACCGGCGCGCTCTCGCTCGACGCGGTTGGCATTTGCACCATATGCTCTTTTCGTTTGTTTTTTTATGTTGAAAAACTGATTTTATGGTTCAGCTGCTTCTTCTCTTTTGGGTTTAGGGTTTACAAAAAAACCCTAAACAAAAACCCTAAATCAAAAAAAAGCTGTCGTTATTTGCTGACGCAGATAACGTGACTCGACGAAAGATATTTTCCCGGCCTCAGAAAAAAAATTCATCTTCTCACTCGTTCAAAAACAACAAAACATCAAATACCACCAAACCAAACCGCGCAAAGACAGCGAGTTTCTTTCTGCGGATCTTGCTCTTCCTATTTCCTGTTACGTAGCGATCGCGAAAGTTTTTTTTTTGTGAAGCGGAAAGAGAGAGAAAAAGAGAAATTTCAAATACTACTTTTCGCCGTCACACGCACGCTTCAACCAACGGCTGCAAAATAAAAAAAAAAAACAAATCGTAGCAGACGACGTAAACGCGAAGCAACATGTTCTCCCTGGAGCGTCTTCTGATTTCCTTTTCCGCCCTGATCGGCGACTCGGTCTCGAAGACGCCCAAGATGCACGTTCTTTTGTGTCTGTTGACCTTTGGGCTGTTGGCGATTGGTATGCTTTTGGTGGAGATCGAGGACGACGTGTTCAAGCTTTGGGTGCGAATTTTATATTTTTTATATTTTTGCTTCTGTCGGAGATATTTTCTCTCTCTTTTAGGGGAGAATTTAGTATCGTCGGTCTTTTGCTCGCGTAGTCTCCGCGATAGCTCGCGCGATATCGAAGGAAAGAAGGAAAAGAAGAAAGACGAACCGAGAGGTGGTCGAGAGAAAAGAGAGCGTTGTTGGATTCTTTGCTTCTCTCTCTCTCTCTTCTCTTCTCTCTTCTTCAAAATTCAGTTCTTTTTTTGTTCAATTCAATTCTGTCTTTTTTCCTTCCCCCGCTTCTTCTTGACTGACTCTCTTTTCGCTTCTCTCCTCTTCTTAAAATTTGTGAAAATACGCGCCGCCGCAGGTTGACGACAGCACGGACATCCACGATCAGATGGACTATTACGAAGACGCGTACGGTTTCGCGCGCGTGCAATCGTTGATATTAACCGCGAAAGAGGGAAAGACGCTCGCGTCGAAGGAAGCGTTCGCGGAGATGGAGGAGTTGGAAAAGTGGTTCGTTTCGGTGGAGTACGACCACGTCGGCGCGCAATACTCCGGGAAGGTGAAGTATGAAAATCTGTGCTATAAAGTGGTAGATACGGCGGATGAGACGCCGTGTTTTCACTTGACGCCGTTGGATTGCTTTAAGCAAGGGATGCAAAGCGTACCGGGGATTGAGAATAACACCAAGTTTACGCCGTCGTATACTTCGAGACCGGATTTTACGGATGCGAGTTCGTTTAATTTTGGAACGGATTTTACCAAGAAATTTATCGACGATAAGTGCAAGGAGTGGTACAACTTGCAAACGCCGTTGAAAATGATTTTTGGTGGCACGACCTACGAAGGGGAAGGTGATACGGCACTCGTGAGCGGCATCGGCGGCATGCGCAACGTGTTCGCAACGCGTTCGGCGAAGAAACTCGCCGAGCGAGGGGTGTTGACGACAGAGTGGTTGGACAGTGGCTCCGTGGAGTTGGATATTTTGGGTTGCCCGTTGGATGTGACTGAAGCTGATTGCTCGTGCGTGGATTCGTTCGCCATCACGTCTGTGGTGACGTACGGATGCAGTCCCAACGGCGCCAGTCAGCCGGCCACGTGCTGCGACGGTTTCATGGAGCCATTTACCAAACACCCGTGCGCGAAATATTTGTTCCAAACGAACCCGTCCGCGGCAGCTATTGGCGCTCTCGTCATTGAAGCGTGCGGATTACCGGCAATCGATATGGGAGTTTCACAATGTAACTTGCAACCGGACGGGACGACAAAGTATCAACAGCCGTACACGGGATACGAGACGAAGACGGCGGACGAGTGTCAAGTAATCATGAGCGACGCAGAATTAACGGCGGCGTGCAACGATTTCGATAACTCGTACGAAAGTGCGACGAAGTGTTGCGCTATGGTTTACGACGCGTCCAAACAGAAGTGCCATTGCCGATTCTTGGACACGACGCCTAGGAAGGACTATTTCGATACGTTTGGAGAATACTTTGAGACGTACGCGGCAAAATGTCTCAGGGAGAACGAATTGTACGACGAGTGTCCGACCGTGCCACCGCCCCCGTCGCCGCCGCCACCGGGCGAGGGGTACAGCTGCATCTCAAACATGACACCGTTTCTCACTGCTTTACAAGAGGCGATGGCGAATCCAACCGATTTGGCAAAAGGTCTCGAGATGTGTGGTTTAGCGCAAGGGTATTACGGAAATTATTGCATGTGCGATGCAACTGTCATAGCGACCGTCGCGGGAGGCGTTGCCTTAAATCCGGCTCTCGCATATGCTACTAGCGATGCAGTCAACGTTCAAGTTGCCAATAATTGTGCCGGAGGAGGCGTTGCCGTTCGAGCGCACTCGTGCACCTCTGCGGAAAAAACACAACACGACACGTGCGCGGCTGACTACGACACGTATCGAGATAATTGTCTCGTTGTCCTCGGAAAAATGAACCTAGGAATGACGCCAACAAATGATGAAGTTCTAACTTGCTGTAATTCCGCAAACGTGATGGCAGCTAATGCATGTCCGTGCGTCCACGTGGACGACGGATACGGCGTCGATCGTTCTGTGGCGTCGTCGTCTGACATCCGTCTTGACTTTATTCTTAACACCCCAGTTAGTGGTTGTGTGGCCGCGCTCGGTGGAGTTGGTTGGACAGCGAACACATACACCTGCCAGTCGCCGCCGTCGCCGCCGCCGTCGCCGCCGCCAGGCGACCCCACGTATACGCTACCAAGCTCTACGAGACACGCTGTGGACGAATCCGAAGCGGAATCCATCTTAGAGGGATGGGAGAAAGCGTGGCTGGACGGCATCGAAAATGCGACGAAAGATTTTGAACACATCGAAGTGTCTTGGTACGCCTCGCGATCTCTCGAAGATGTCATCAGCGACGCCTCGAAGTCGGCGTATGGATTCATCGCCATCGGATACGCTTTGGTGGTTGTGTTTTGCTTCTTCTTCTTCATCAGAGGTATCTCGGCCCAGAGCGGGAAACCTCCGGGACCTGTGCCGGCAATTTTAGCCACCATCGTCTGTATTCTGAGTACGGCTGCCTCGCTCGGGTTTGCCGCGTTTTACGTCGAAGCTGGATTAAAATTCAACGCCATCACGTTGCAAGTCGTACCGTTCCTCGCGCTCGGTCTCGGCATGAATGATTATTTCGTATTTGCTAAATACGTTGGAATTTGCCACGGCGAGAGCCCGAAAGGGTCGTCCGCGCAGTACATCATTAGGAGAGCGTATAGAAAAGCGGGAGCGAGCATTACGGCGAGTTCTGCGACGAACTTTGCGGCGTTTTGCCTCGGTGCAATTACGCCAATTCCAGCTGTTCGCGCGTTTTCGATTCAAGTCGCGATGACGGTGGTGTGTAACTACATTGCCGCCGTGGTCATTTTCCCGTGCCTTTTGCTCTTCGATCTTCAAAGACACGTAGACGCGAATCCAGACGCCGTCGGCGAGCTCGAGCATTCGTCAAAGAAAGCGGGAGAATCGAGCAGTACCGACGGGTTTTCGTGCGTCAGATGTTTGGGCGCGTTTGCGAGCATCGTCTTTCGGATGACGTGCGTTGCACTTTCGGCGGGATTTTTTGCATTTTGTGCCGCTGGAATTGACAAAGTCAAGTTGGGCTTAGATCTCGAAGATGTCGTGCCTTCCTCGTCGTACATTTACGATTACGCTTTGAACACGAGAAACTATTTTGCAACCTACCAAGTGTCGTTGGTCTCGTCTGGTGTTGACTTCTCGACCACTACGGAAAACCAAGCGTTGCTCGAACACGATTTTGTCACCGCGCCGAACGTAAACGTCGAATACGGCTCGGTGAATTACTTGCGATACCTTGCAGACGAAACGACAGGGAAAGTCAGCGGAGGTGAAGTTTGTAGCGAGGACACGCTCTGGCTGTACGATTACATCAACCTCAGCGACGAATCGTTGGAGAGATGCGCTGCTATCAACGAAGACGCGAGTTTGTCTGCTTCCGAGAAGAAATTGAAATGCTTTCGAACGTGCATGAATGCGGAGCCACAAATGGCGTACGCACCAACTACGCACAACCCGACAGTCACTGATGCCTCGAAGACGTACAGATGCTCGTATAACGCGACGAACAATCACTGCGTGTGCCCGTGGCGTCAAGTGTATAAACCGGCGTTGTATAATCAAAACATGCAAACCTTTCTCGACGGAGGTGAGAGAGGACAGATTTCGCAATCGCTGATGATTACGAATTCTACGCCAACGAGTGTAGGGTACACGACCGTCAGCGACGTGCGCGCCATCTTTTACGTGGAGGATGTGTTCTCGTTGGAAGACAAGTTACATCACATGCGGGAGGCGCGAAAGATTGCCGAAAGTTCTAAGCTCGCCACAGAAGATGGTGCGACGGTATTTCCATTCGACTACGCTTTGTACGCGTTGAACGAACAGTATTTGAACATAGAAAGAAACACTCTGCGAGGTTTAGGCATTTCCGTGGCGATTGCCTTTGTCGTCATGTATCCGTTCGTGACGTCCTTATGGCTCGATGTTATCTTGACCTTTGTGATTGCGGTGGTTCAAATCGAGCTGTACGGTTTGATTCATTGGATTGACTTAAAATTAAACGCAGTCACTATGGTGAATCTAATCATGACGGTTGGTATTTCGATCGAGTTTGTCATTCACGAAGCTCGCGCGTTCGCGGAAGCGAAAGGCACGAGACCGCAGCGCGCGGCTCAGGCGCTCTCGGAAATGGGACCGGCTATTTTTGCCTCTGCTTTCACGACATTTTTAGCGGTGCTCCCGCTCGTCGGCGCAGATTACGAGTACTTTCAAAAATACTTCTTTTCCATGTATGCCATGATTTTGTTCGTTGGCTTGTTCAACGCTCTGGTGACGCTTCCGGCGCTCTTATCGTTCATCGGCCCGCCAGAGTTGGTCGAAGACGCCGTTCGCGACTCGGAAGGTAAGCTCGACAAAGAAATGGTATAATTTAAGAGAGAGACGAGGAGAGAGAGAAAAAGAAAAGAAAGAGAAAAGGAATTCAAAAACGATGCTGAGGTTTGGATGTACCATGCATCTAATAATAATGATTACACTGATTATGCAGTGATACGTATAATACGCAAGCGAGCGCGAGTTGATAGTATTTTTTTCGTATTATGTTTTCCGTAGACACGAGTATTTCGATAAGAATGATACTACAAAAACTCATGCATACTCAAAAATTCAAACAGTAAAACTTAATCGATCTTATCTATTCTCTCCCCCGTTTTCAAATCCTTCAACTCTACGTCGCCAGCTGCTGGTTCCTTCCTCAGCTTTTCTTGCTTTCCGTCCTCGCGCAAGCGCTTATCTATAGATTTACAAATCCTCTCCACGATCGTCTCCACGCTCGCGCCGTACGCGTCTCCCTCATCGCCATTGACCGAAACCGCAATGTCACACTCCGCGTACATCTTGCCTCTGTCTTGCCACAACGACTGAATCTTCTCTTCGATTTTAGCAATCTGTGCCTCTTCGTCCTCCTCGGAGAGACACTCCTTCAACAGAGGCCTCGCGTCGACGCCGTCTTTATGCACCCGCCTCGCCAACGTTCGATGATCGCCCTGTAAACACACCGTCACGCCGTTGTGCAAGTGCATCCAGTTGTTTCTCACCGTCACGATGCCCCCACCGGTGGATACCACCACTCTTTTATACGACGCCACTTCCGCTAATATCGCGCTCTCCGTCTCTCGAAACGCCTCTTCGCCCTCCTCCTCGAATATCTCGTGCACTTTTTGCTTCGTTATTTGTTCAATCAACTGATCGGTATCGAAGTACCCGTAACCCAAAGATTCGGCGAGCTTTTTCCCAACCGTAGTTTTCCCGGTTCCCATGAGACCGACGAGGAAAACCGAGGCTGATTGCAGCGCGTCCGAGGTCGACGCGTGCGTCGGTGCCGCAGACGACGCCGTCGCGATTGGATTTTTGCTTCCCAATCTGCTGCTTCGCGTGGTCGGCGCACCCACGCCGCGCTTCAAAAGCTTCCCAGCTTTTGAATTGACCGTTTTAAAAGCGATGCATTTGTTGTTGTTGTTGTTTCTGCCGCCGCCGCTGCTGCTCGCGGCGGCGGAGGTCGAGCATCGAACGACCGACGCTAAAGTTACATTCGCACTCATTTTTTGTTATCCAAAAGAAGAAAATGGCGATAGAAATTGTATTGTTTAGGGTTTTCAAATTTTTTGTCTCTCCCGTTTTTGCGTTTTGCTCCTTCACGAACAAAATCGCTCCTACTAGCCTCACTCAAAGACGCGAAGAACACAACCAACAACATGGCTTTGATTGTCGGTGACGATTTCCAGCACATTTTGCGTGTTTTAAACACGAACGTCGATGGACGCGAGAAGGTACGATAGTTACGGACCGCTTTTATGGTTCGCGAGGATGCGCGCGCGGTTGCATTTCGCGGCGCTCTTCTCTTTTTTCCTCTCTCTCTTTAGCCCTGGGATTTTTTGGAGGATCCGGGCGCGCACGCATCTCGAGTGGGTGATGGTGTGGAAAAGTAAACGCGCGAGGAGTAGCGTTCGCGGCGTTCAGAAAGTACTTCTTAGCGCGAATGCGGTCCGTTCGAGCGCGCGTTGCGTTCGCGAATGCGCGCGCGGCGGAGCGCTACTTTCTTTTTTTTCCTTCCATTTTCGCGCAAACAAGGGTCCACGCACGGGGCTCCCGTTTCTTTTTCTTTCTCTTTTGAAAACACAGTCGCTGACGCGCCTTTCTCCTCTTTTCTCTTTCGCACGCGAACAGGTCATGTACTCTCTCACGAAAATCAAAGGTATCGGGCGCAGATTTGCGAACATCATCTGCAAGAAGGCGGAAATCGATATGGGTAAAAGAGCCGGGGAACTCTCCGCCGCTGAACTCGAATCGTTGATGGTCATCGTCTCCAACCCGAGACAGTTTCGCGTGCCGGATTGGTTTTTGAACAGAAAGAAGGACATTAAGGATGGTAAATACACTCAGTTGACTTCCAACCAGTTGGATACCAAGTTGAGAGACGACATCGAGAGGTTGAAGAAGATGAGAAACCACAGAGGTTTGAGACACTACTGGGGCATCAAGGTGAGAGGCCAACACACGAAGACGACCGGGAGAAGAGGCAAATTGGGCAGATAAACGGCGCTCGCGTGTGTTTGGGGAGTTCATTTTGCTCGTCGCTTACACGCATCGTCGCACCAATCATTGGTGCGTTTGTATGTGTGTGTGTGTGTTTGATGAGTTTTTGAGCTCCTTTTGTAGTCAAGACTTAATTAGAGGGAGAGAGAGATAAAGAAAGAGAAGACGAGCTCTTCTCGTTTAGACACTTATTTGTAGTAGCATTCTACACAACTATTTAGCATTACACAATTTACAAAACTAACACTCTATGATCTATCTATTTCGCAAGAGCTAATGTGCTACCAAGTAGCGCGTCCCTCTAAAGGTATTCGTCGTCTTCCCTCGCAGGCGCGACGCTTCCTTCCGGAGGCAGCGGGAAGCACAACTTCAAGCGGAACGCATCCGTCCCGCTTAAATAATACCGATGCAACCGCTTATCCCGAATAAAACCCAAGTTTTCGTACAATCTCAACGCGCCTTTATTCGTGCTCTCCGCCTCCAACACGCACTCATCCGCGCCCATTTCGTGCATCACTTCTAGCGCTCTCTCCACGAGCATACTCCCCAAGCCTAACTTTCTCGCCTCCGGGGCGACCACCAACATCGCCACGTACCCTCGAAACGACCCGCGATGGTCGTCTAATTTACACACGACCGTCCCCACGCACTTCGAACCTTCGTACACGAGAAATGTCAGCTGCGGCCACTGGTTCAAGAAGTACCGGTACGTGAATATCGAATACGGTTCGCTGAGTTGCTGTTTGATTAGAGTTGAAATTTCGGGAAGCTGTTTGTCCTCGTCCGTGTATTGCGTGAACGTCAAGGTTTTATTCGCAGACGGAATGTGAACGGTTTCTGGAGCGCGGAGAGGAGGAATTGGTGGCGGTGGGCCCGGTTTGACCGGCATTTATTATTACGCGAAGAGAGTTTAGTATGTATCTTCGTCGAACGTGTTTATATGCGTGAGAGGCGTTTTTTTTAGAGTGAGGTGGGAAATGTAACACAACTGCGCTAAAATAAGGGAACCTCTCTTGCGTTGTTGTTCAACTCAAAAATTCGCCTTCGCTTTCCATTTTTGCCAAAACTTTGAGCACGGTTTCAGAGACGGAGTCGCGCCAATTGTTGAAATCTTTTCGAACGGGCGCCCAGTAACGACCTCGGTTCGGTTTCGCCTTGGACGCGCGAGCGAGGACGTCTTCTTTCGGCGAAGTGGTAGTGTCGTCGTTTTTGGCTTTCTTCGCCTTTTTGGCGTTTAAGGGGTTTATGTTGCTTTCTGCGTCGTCTTCTAAAGACTTTTCGAACGCGTAGTAGCGGACCCAGACGTCACCGTCTTCCGGGCGTAACGTGGCGGCCCTGTTGAACCACGCGCGGGCTTTGTCTAATTTGCGGTCGTTCCAGAACAGACGAGCGACCGCGCAGACTACGTCTGGGTCGTCGTCGCATGCTTTGAGCGCGTCCACGGATCGAGCCTTTCGTTGTGGACGAGGCGCTGATTTGATGGCTTCAGCGTGGAGAATACCGGCTTTCGGGCACTCGCGAAGGGCTCTGGCTAACAACGCAGACGCCGCGGTGTGCTCGCCAAACTGTTTCTCCACCATGACAGCTTCGAGCCACAACTCTGGAATTTTGGGGTTCTTCAATCGCGCCTGTTCCAGCGTCGCTCGCGCTAAGCCAAACTTCTTTTCCAACACGTCCAATCGCGCTTTAGCAATCCACATCGGCGAGGCATCTGGACATTTCTTTAATCCTAAATCGTATATTTTTCTCGCCTCGGCATACTTCTTTTCTCTCTCTTCGAGTTGGCCGGACATAATCCACAGCTTCCAAAATTTCGGGTGCAACGTTCGACCTTTCTTCAGCACCTCGCGTTCTTCCTCCGCATCGTTCATTTGTCGAGCACACACCGCTGATTTCATCCACACGCGAGCGGAGTTTGTCTTGTCTCCATCTTCTCTATTGCGCGCGTTTTTCAAGAGTAAACTCGCGCGCTCCAACTCTTCGTTTTCAAATTCTAACTTGAAAGCCGCCAACCAAATGTCCTCGTTTTCTGGGTTGGCAGAAAACGCCTCTTCTAACACCGATCGCGCACCCGTCACATCACCTTGTAACCATCGCTCTTTTGCCGCCATGAGCCACAAGATCTCCTCGTTCGGAAGTTTCGTCGTCGCGTCTCGCAAGACTTGGTCCATGCCTTTGAAATTCTTGCAATTCTTCTCCAGCGTCGCGGCGTCGATCCAGATTTCCACGTCGTCAGGAAAGAGCTCGATGAGTTTCTTGCGAATCGTTCGTGCGACTTCAAACGAGCCATTCTTTTCAAAATCGGACGCATCTGCAGCGTACGTGAGTTTCTGATCTAGTTCGTCCACGTTCTCGCCAATGACTGCGTTGACAATCGCGCGACAAGTATCCAGCGATTGCGGCTCGCTCTTTTCGCACGTTTCAGCTTCTTTCATCCATAAATCTCTGTCAATTTTCACATTCTTACCTCTCAAAGACTTGATCGCCCGGTCGATTATTTTTTGACACATTTTACCGTTTCCGTTGGCTTCTTCTAATCGCGAAGCGGTGACCCAAATCGAGCGTTCCGTCGGCAACGTTTCTCTCGCTTTGTTCAAAACTTTTCTCGCGTTATCGTACGATTCTAATCGGGCTAACGCGAGCCATAACTCGACGTGTTGTGGACAACACTCCGTTGCTCTTTGAAGCAACGCTCTCGCATCGTTCTCGTCGGATAGATCTACCAACGCTTTCCACAAACGAACAGAATTCGGGACGTTTTCCAACGCTTTCCTCAAAACTCTTCTCTTCCGATCTTCGTCTTTTTCCGCTTGCGTCGCTCGCATCCAAATCGCGACAGAATTCGGCAACGATTCAACAGCCGAGGCTAATATAGCTTTCCCTTGATCGGAATCCGTGCCGTGTAGACGTGCAGCTTCGATCCACGCGTCTTCGCTTTTCGGACACGCCTCGCACGCTTTCCTCGCCAGATCTTTCGCCGCTTTCAATTTTCCCGCAATCTCTTCCAAGCGAGCTGCTGCGATCCAACCGGGCGCGTGCTTTGGGTTCGTATTAATCACCGATTTTAACAACAATCGCGCTTTCTTAATATCCGAAATTTCCGCCGCCGAGTTAATTTTCAACGACGACAGAGAGGTTAAATACCCTCTCGGATCGACCGTAGATGACCCGTTTTGACTATCTTGCGATTGCTGCTGTTGCAAACCGTCTAATTTTAATCCCAATCCTAAACCTCTCGCCTCTCCCACCGCGGTTAAATCCGTGCTCGCTCCATCACCTCCTCTCTCGTGATCTTCGTCCGTATTCACCGTCTCTCGTTCTTTCAACGCCGCCGACAATAGTGTATCGGGCGCCGGCGTGAACCGCTCGTACGCTTTGCTCTTCTTAATGCTATAATCCCCAATTTCTGGAATCTGATCCCACTCTTCTTCGCTCACTTCGCTTAGTTTCCTCTTCAAATCCGCGAATTGATCTTTAATCGTTCCTTCTTTCACCGCGTTCTTCTCCTCTTTCCGCTCGCGTTTCAACCTTTCCTTTTTCGCTTTCGTCCTCTCGTCGGTGTCGCAAAACGCGTCGATGGCGGCCCATATCCGATCCGCCTCTTCGTCGTCCTCGTCGTACGAACCATCGTTCGCATCTTTCGCGAACAACCCCGCGTCGTCGTTCCCTTTTTCCCTTCGTTTGTTCGGGTTCAACTCTTCGTCTTCGTCTTCGCCTCCTCCTCCTCCTGAAGCTCCTCCTCCGGAGACAACCGTCACCTTCCCAGCGGCGGTTTGTTTCACCGCGCCGCCAATGTCGGACCGCGTGGTAAACCCAGTCGCGCCGCGTCCAACGCCCGCGACGTAGTTTGGCGGCGGTTTTTGTTTCAGAAAGTCGAGTCGGGAGACTCGCGGCGGTGGTATTCCCGCCATATTCTTCGTCGTCGTCGTCGTCTTCTCTTCTGTCTACGAGTGCGCTTTTTCTTTCCGATTCGAATCTCTGTTCTGTTCTCTCGCTCTCTTTGTCTTTTTCTTGTAATCTCCGGTCTCGTTCCTCCTCCTCGAAGAGCGAAGCTCCCTCTGGAAGAAATCTCCTTCTCCGTCGAAGCGCGCGCGCGTCGACGATTCTCTCGTCTCTCGTCTTGTTCTCTGTCTCTCTTCGCCTTTTCCGACGAACGCGGAGCTTTTTTTTCTGCGCAAAGTGTTTAGGGTTTTCGTAGTTTTACGCGCCAACCGTGTGGCCGTTTGTGTTTACAATCGTCCTTTCGTTACTCCTAGCGGCAGTCAAAACGGTGCGAGATATAATAAAAGATGGCGGAAGAAGGCGAGATTGAAGAAGAAGGAGAAGAAGAAGCGGGAGGAGGAGGAAGAACAACGGCCGCGAGCAACGAGAAGAACACAACGAGCGAAAACTCCTCCCGGGAAATTGAAAAAGTGAAAGACGGAGAAGAGGAAGAAGAAGAGGAGGTGGAGGCGAAGGAAGGCGAGCGGTACTTTGGGTCGCTGGCGAAGGAAGGGAAAGCGCCGCCGGGGACGAACCCGTTCGCGTCGTCCTCTTCCGCGATCGATACGGCGGAGGATATCAAGAAAATGATCGAAGACGCGAAGAGGCAAACGGAGAGACAACGCGTGGAGCGAGAGAAGATTGAAAAAGAGGAACGAGAGAAGGAACGGTTGGCGGCCGAGAATCGGGGGCTGACGTATAAACCGAGAGCGAAAGCCGGGGAAGGGGAAGAGGAGAAAGGGGAAGTGGTGCGAAGGAAAGTGGTTCGAGCGAAGCGACCGGTGTCAACGAATAGCAGCGGCAACAACAACAACGAGGAGACGGACGGCGCTGCGAAGCCGAACGCGTTTGCGAGCTTAGTCGCCGGAGGCGCGAAGAAAGCTGCGGACGACGAGAGCAATAAGAAGAAGAAAGAAGACACGCCGCAAAAAGGAAGCGTATTTAGCCGGTTGAGTAAGAAAGAAGGAGGAGGAGGCGAGGACGAGACGCCGACAACGACGACGAAGACAAAGAAAGCTTCGCCCGAGGCGAAAAGCGCGAAACAAAAACAAAAGAGCAACGAAAAAAAAGACGATCAGCAACAACAACAACAAACGCAGCCTGGCTTCGCCTTATTCCCAGGCCTCGCCAAGTTCAAAGACGACGAGAACAAAAAGCCGCCCCCGAAAGGCGGCGCGGGAGTCTTTAGCGGCTTCGCCGGCTTCGCGCCTCGACCGAAACCGACGGCGGAGGCGATTGAAAATAAAGACGACGAAGAACAAAAAACGTCGTTCAAACCGTCCGCGTTCGCCAAAGAGCTCGGTCTCGAGAGCGTTCCGAAAGAACTCGACGCCGTGAAATGCGCCAACGCCTCCGAGTTTGCTAAGGAGATATTAGGATCGTGAAAAACGAACGACCGAGAGCATAATAAAAGAAATACAAACAAACAACTTTGTTTTTGGAAGCAAAGTTGAAACCCTAAACAATCGAAAGTCTTTCCCGCGCCACTTTGCCCAAAACCATCGCACATAAATTTAGAGAGACGCGCGCTGTATCATCGCGAGAGACAGAGAGACGCGAACGCTCGCGGCCTACCTCGTCGTTTGCCACATCTCTCGCATCATCCTCTCTCTCTCTTTCTCTCTTTGAAACGAGGAAAGAAAGAGAGAGAGAAAGATGCCGGCGAGCAGCGAGAACGAACGAGCGCCACTGTTACGGGAGCCCGCGGGGAACGTCGATACCACCGAAGACGGCATCTCTCCCTCCTCCTCCTCGCCGTCGCTTCTCGCGATCTCCAAACCGTCGCAGTCGATCAAAAAAGTCCTCACGTTGACTCTGGGCATCTGCTTGCTCGGTTTTCTCGCGTGCGTCTCCTTGGCGTCGCTTTCCGACGATAAAAAAGGTTGGCATCAGAAGAGCGGTGGCAAAAATGGTCTCGGGAAACGCATCAACGAGAAGAATTTGAGTTGGCGAGCGGACGAGAAGATGGAGTCGATCGAACGCGTGACGAACCCAGGTGGGAGACGGTCGAAGAGGAAGAAGAACAACAAGTCGTCGTATCTGTCGTCTTTATCGTCGTCGTCGTCGTCGTCGAGCGTTGGTGGGAAAGTTACGTGGGAACTCTCCGAGTACGCCTCGAAGGATGGGAAGCAAGAGAGCGAGAGGAAGAAGAACGCGGCGAACTTGGTGGAAGCGCTGAAGGAAAATCATGTGGCGAAGGAAGACGAAGAGTATGAAAAACCAAAGAGACGAGAACAGAGAGCACCGATCGTTGTTGTTGGTAATATGGATAAGAGAAATAGCAACACGAATATTGATTATTTAGGCTCGTCGTACGGCGAGTACGCGTGGGAACCGCCCTCGGATTTGCCGGAGAGTTTCGACGTGAGAGATAAGTGGCAGGAGTGTTCGGACTTTATCGGCGAGGCGTGGGATCAAGGCGAATGCGGTTCTTGTTGGGCGATCGCACCGACGAAGGTGATGAGCGATAGGTTATGCATCGCGAGTGGAGGTAAAATACAAGAGAGATTGTCGGCGGCGGAGATTTTGTCGTGCGGACAGTTGGTGTCGGAGTTTTCGTTTGGTTCGTGCGAAGGAGGGATGCCGGACGACGCGTACGAATTCGCGAAGGAATTTGGTGTTGCTAGTGGTGGAAAGTACGGAGACGAGAAAGGATGCGCGTCGTACCCGTTTCCGCCGTGTCATCATCCGTGTCACGTGCAACCGACGCCTACGTGTCCGTTGAAATCGGAGTCGGCGCAGTGTCAAGGCGATGAGGACGAACACACTAGAAACGAAGTCGCGCAGCACATCGATAAGTTGGTGCACTGTCCCGATGGGGATTATGATTGCATGGCGAGAGAAATTTATAACAGTGGACCAGTTTCTTCGTACGCCGGAACAATCTACGACGAGTTTTATGCCTATAAAGATGGAGCGTACAGAACGAGCACGGATTCGGAAACGAGAGGAAGATCTCATGGCGGGCACGTGATTGAAGTCATCGGATGGCAGAAAGAATCGGACGGGACGTATTCGTGGAAAATAATCAACTCGTGGTTAAATTGGGGAGATAAAGGTCACGGGCGCATCGCAGTTGGCGAGTTATCCATCGGTGACTCGGTCGAGTCGGCGACAATGTTAGCGGATACGAACGTTGCCCGGTAACTCTTTCTCGTTCGGGAAGAAAACGACGACGACGACGACGACGACGAGAGTTTTCTGCTTCATTATTATTTTAAGTTCTAGTAGGATTGTTTTGAGTGTATGCATATAATTTATTATTGATTACTATAAATGCGTTTTTTTTAACTATTACACGTGACTGACCTATTCGCGCGCGCGCCATGCTCTTTTTTCTCTTCATTCACCTCTTCATGCGTAAAGTGTTATATTTTCAATTCTTTTCCTTTCAAAGCGGAGACGGAGAAGGAAAAATTCGGAGCATCTCTCAATCGCTCGATCAAAGTTTCTCCCAACGCAACGCTCGGTGTTAAACATCCACCAGTTTTCAACCCTGGCGCTTTGTCGGATAAACTCAAACACAACGCAGCTTCAACCGCGAGCGCTGCCGTACCTTTATATCCGGGGTCGGCGTCTTTGAATTCAAAGTGCGCAACTCTCGGCTCGATTTTTTTGCTCGCATCTTTCTTATCGCGACCGTGTCCAACGACGTAGACATTGGAGTACCCCTTCTCTAAAATATCGGGTGAAGGACCTTGTCCTGGCGCTGGCAACACCGTTTTTCTCAACAACCACCTGGTTGGCGGAATAGCAAAGAGTACCCCGAACGCTTTAAATCCTCTCGCTCCCCATTTCGCTTTGGATTCGTCTTTACAAAAATCGCTCTCGCCGTAACTAAAATCCTCCGCAAAGCACGCGTTTTCTTTATCTGCATCGCGTAAGAGCGAGTACGAGCGAGCGACGACTTTAGAGTTAATGCCAGCCATAACAGATGGCATCGTATACTTACCCGTCGCTTCGTCTAATCTCGATTCGCTTTGTAATCTCCATTTTTCTTTGATCTCTCTTTTCAACGGTCTGCTCCCGTCTCGACACAACTCAGGAACGCAATAAAACGGATCTCCCATTGCCTTCAATTCAGACATCGAGTTATCCGTAATCACCCCAGCCGCAGACGCGATCGTCCCACCGCTCACTCCGCCTTTACTGCGCCCGGCGTGCGCTTCCGCGCGTTCGCACTCGAAACCGTCCGTCTTGAACGACTGCGCGACCGCCCACGACCCGAGATCCCACGGAATCGAATCGTACCCGACGCAGTTCACCACGCACGTCTTCTTCGCCTTCGCCTTCTCGTGTAACTCTTGCACGCACCTGCGTATAAACGGTGGTTCCCCCGTGATGTCCGCGTAGTGCGTCCCCGTATCCACGCACGCCTCGACCAAAGAGAAGCCAAACTTGGCGAACGGTCCCGCGAACGACAAGACGACTTTCGCTCTCTCCGTGACCGCTCTCAGCTGTTCCGGCGTCGTCGCGACGAACACGTCCGGAGGAGGCGAAACGCCTTCGTCTTCGGCCATCTTCTCCTCCGCCACTTTCCGTAACTTGTCGCCATCGCGTCCACCGAGCGCGTATTTCAATCCTTTTTTCCCGTATCGAGTCTTCAGGTATTTCGCGGCTAAACTTCCGGTAAAACCAGTCGCGCCAAAGACGATCAAGTCGTACTCGCGTTGCGGTGCAGAATTAGCGGCGTTACCACCGCTCGCTGGAGGTGCTGGAGGTGGTGGTGGCATCGTTTGCATCGCTTTTTTGATGATGATGTCGGCGGTGATGTCGCGTCGTTTCCGCGCGCGCGTCTGTTAAAGTGACGACGACGACTCGCGTCTCTTCATTTCATTTTTTCCAATTGGAGAGAGAGAGAAGAAGAAGAAGAAGAAGAAGAAGAGAAGATGTCGAGAAGAGCGAACGATTCTTCTTCCAACAACAGTAATAATAATTCGTCGAAGCCGTCGTTCGTGCGACGCGGACGGCGGTTTCGGGAGAGAGACGGTGGTGGAAGTGGTGCTCCTTCTTCTTCTTCTTCTTCTTCGGTCGTTGTCGCCGGAGATGGCATCGTCGTCAACACCGACGACGACGACGGGAACGACGAGGGGAACGACGCCGCGAGGAAACGAGCGACGACGACGACGACATCGTCATCATCATCGGACAACGACCTCGTGAAAAAAGGCACGCGCCCGGGACCGCACGGAAACCAGCGCTTAATCTCCACCGGATGCGAAGACGTGGACGACGTCGTTCTCGGCGGCGGTTTACCGCTCAACGGCGCGTTCGGCGTTTTCGTCGGCGGCAGCGACGATGATAACGGTGGGTTCGCGTCCTCGGCCGGAGCGCTGGCGAACGTGTTCGCGAGACTGTTTTTGAGCGAAGGCGCGTTGGCGTGCGAACAGGACGGGTTGTGGCTGACCACGGACGACGACGACAAAGACGACAACGAGAAGAGGAGGAGGAGAGACGCGAGAGAGACGCTGCCGCGGTTGAGGAAAGAAGAAGAAGAGGAAGAAAATGGAACGTCGACAAAAACCGCCGGCGATGCGGAAGAGGAGAAGACGTCGAGCGACGGGTTGAAAATCGCGTGGCAATATCGACGGTATTTAGAGAAGAGTAAAGAGGAAAAGGAGGCGAAGAGGACGTCGAGTGGAGGCGGCGGCGGGAGCGACGGTAAAAGTAGTAGAAAGAAGAAGGCGCGCGCGTTTTGCCACGATTTTGACGTGACTCGAGCGCATTCGAGCGAGGAAGCGAAGCGTATTCCTGTCGATGTAGTGCGGTGCGATGTGAGTCAGGAAAATGTTCGGAAGACGTTCGAGGCGGTCGAACGGTTCGGGAAGAAACTCGCGGAGAATGATTCCGTCGGACGAATAGTCGTCGAACCGCCTCGAGCGTTGCTCGATGATCCGTCTGACGCAATGGTGTTCAAAAACTATCTCGGACTTCTTCACGCGGTGAAAGGTTTAATGCATCGAGAGGAAATGGAGCACAGAGTTGCTTTATTCATCGTGTTTCCACCGAAAAAGTTTTTGTCGAAGACTCAGTTGACTGATTTACGGCAAACGTGCGAATGTTACGTCGAACTGTCATCCCTGTTAAATCCGGATTATGGTTTCGATGAACGAGCGATGGCGATTGAATCAGTGTTGCCTGAACCGACGGTTAATTGCATCGCGTTGTTATCGCTCGGTAAAAAACACTTTTCGGGTGCGTTAGCTGGAGGATTCGGAACAGTAGACTCAACGTTTGCGGTACAAAGAAGAGGGAAGAAATACGGCATCAAACCATTAGCGCAACGCCCGGAAGACCACGATTCCAACGCCGAAAAGAAGACGAATAACGGAAGCGGTGGATTGTGTAGCGGTGGTCCGAGTGGAAGCGAGGGGCCTTTAGACTTCTAACTGTACGAACAAAGAGCGCAGACGTAACATAGCGCGTAGATGTATAATCGCAAAAAAATAGCAGCTTTCGCGGAAATGTAATATTACAACATTTGTATTCTTTGACATGTTCTAAGCACCTAAACTATCCATCAAATACGCGACCGAGGCCATGTGCCCACCTAAAACGCACGCCGCTGTCCCCAAAACTATTCCAACCGCCGTCGTGTACCTCATCCTCCCCGCGCCGAGAAGCGACTCATTCTCAAACGTCACCCGTCTCCTCTTCCCGCCGCTACTCGTCGACGGCGGCATCGTATCCGCGCCGAACGAAATCTTCCTCTTCCGACTCCCACTCATCGCGCCACCATTCGTGGTAACTTTACTCGTCGGCGTTTTCTGCTCCTCCTCCGCGTTTTTTCTCTTCTTCGCGGAACTGAGCACCGCCGTTAACCGATCGAAGAAACTCATCGCGTTCTCCTTCTCTTCCTCTTCTTCTTCATCCTTCTCGTTGTTGTTGTTGTTGTTGTTATCGACGGAAGTGTCCTTCGTCGCCGTCGCCGTCGCCGTCGCCATCGCCGCCGCGCTCTTCACCTGCGTCGTCGTTTTCAGTATCGTCTTTTTCTTCGTCGTCGTTGGTACCGGTAGCGTCGTCCTTCTCGTCCCCGTCGTCGTCGTCCTCGTCGACGACGACGACGAAAGTAATCTTTCAATCAAAACCGGTTTCGTTCCAGTCGCGTCCAGTTGTTTTTCCCGAAGCATCTCTCTCAGCTTTGCCACGGTGAGCTTCGCGAGACGACGACGCTTTTCGCCCTCATCGACGTCGTCGTCGTTTTCTTCTTCGTGCGCTTTCGTTGTTATTTCTTTCTTTTTCGGCGGCATGTGTGGTCGAATATCTCTTTATTTCCCCGCGCGCGCGCGCTTTCGAAATGAAGAGAGAGAGAGAGAAAGAGAGAGTTCGTTACAACATCTCCGCGCGCGAAGATAAATAAGACGCACATCGTCGTCATGGCGAACAACGACGAGGAAAAAGAAACCAACGACGAGGATCCTCGCGACGCGTACGAGCTCCGCGAACTCATCGGGATCGGTTCTTTTGGCGCGGTGTACAAAGCTTTTCTTCTCAAAGGCGACGACGACGAGAACGACGACGACTTGTACGGCGACGAGATGATGATGTTTGGAAACGAAAACGAGCGGCAAAGAGTGAGACGCGACCCGCGCGCGATAAAAATCCTTCCGTTCGTCGAGAACAACGGCGGGAACAACCTCGCGTCTTCGTCCGAGAATAACAGCAATAACAATAACAACAACAACAACGCGGAGTTTATCCTCAGCAACCAAAAGCGAAGGGAGGAGATCGAGAAAGAAATCCGAGTGCTGGAATTGTGCGACCATCCGAACGTGACGAAGTATCACCAATCGTTCGTGACGCCGAACTTAGCGCAGGTTTGGATAGTCATGGAGTATTGCGGAGGTGGGTGCGTCCGGGACGCGTTGAACGCGCGGACGGAAGGGTTTAGGGAAGACATCATCGCGTACGTGTGCGACTGCGCGCTGAGCGGACTGCAGTATTTACACGAACACGGGAGGATACACAGGGACATAAAGTGCGGGAATATCTTGCTGACGAGAGATGGCGAGGTGAAACTCGGAGATTTTGGGGTTGCGACGCAGTTGCAGGAAGGCGCGAACGAACGCGCGAAGACGTTCGTCGGGACGCCGCATTGGATGGCGCCGGAGGTTATTTCGAGCGAAGGCGGAGGTAGCGGCGGTGACAGTAGCGGCGGACAGAAAGAACGCGAAGGCGGTAAAAAGAATAAAAAGAACGACGGAGCGTCGAAGTCTGCGTCGGCATCTGCGGGTCAAGGATACGACGGCAAGGCAGATGTGTGGGCTTTAGGTATCTCTGCTATAGAAATGGCCGAGATGCATCCGCCTCGACACGACGTGCACCCGATGCGAGTGATTTTTCAAATAGCCGTGGACGCCAGTCCAGAGTTGAAGCACAGAGACGAGTGGTCCTTAGCTTTTCACGATTTCATCGCGCAAGCGTTGAAACGAGATCCGCGAGGCCGAGCGAGCGCGCAGGCGTTGAGGCGACACGAGTTTTTTAAGAACGCAAAGATGAGAAGAGGAGAAGGCGATTGGCGTGCGGCGAGACGAATTTTAGCGAAAGAGTTGATTCCTTTAGGCATATTACACAAGAAGGAAAAGTTAGAGGAAAAATACGGCGGGTTGGATCCAAAAGATGACGCATATTTGGCGCTTTTCATGAAGGGCGCTTTGAGTGGAGGAGGACATCGACATTCACACTACAGCAACAGAGGCTCGTCAGATCACTCTTCTTCGGGTACGTTACGGAAAAGCAACAGTGGTTCTGATATCAGAGATTACGGCACGATGATTTACAGGAGTAACCGATCGGTTGGAAGTCTTGGCAGGGGCGTGAAAGAAGATAAGTTGTCCAAGAAGAACGCATCGGCGTCACTTCCTCCCGAACATCTCCACGGCGTGAACAAAACGTCGGCGGAAATTTTATCCGCGGCGCTCAACGATCCGTCCATTCTTGATGTAGTGAACAAGGATTCTTCTTCTAAAGAAGGAACGTCTTCTGCATCCACAGAGGAGCAAAATCAACTCAAGTCTGGTTTGCCGATCGAAGACCTTCAGCGAATGGTTCTAGGACGCGACGAGAACGAAGACTGCGACCGCGAAAAACTTCGAGCGAAAGCCGTAAAGAACTTTCAAAAGGACGCTTTACTTCGCGAGTGCTTAGAGTTTGCCAGAACAAAGAAAACCATGAGTTCGGGCGTTCACGACATGAAATCGTTCGCCTCGATCGCTTCCGCCGCTCGCCAGTTCTTCAATAGGTTCGGTTTAGACGACGACGATTCAGACGAAGATGCTGAAAACGACGACGTCGACGAAGAAACGAAGAGACAAAACCGCCAACGCAAAGACGAAACCGCGGCAAAGCGTCTGTTAGACCGAGCGCTGGAAATCGAAGCGGAGCTCGCGGACCGCTCTCCTTTCGACTTTTAGAAATAAGAACGATAGCGCAAAGTTAATTTTAGAAGTAGCATCTCGAACACGACGAGATTTGATGCGTAGAATAGCGCGGTTGATAGCAGTTGTAGTCGAGTAAAGCAGAATATTTTCAAGATCGATATTTTAGGGTTTCAATGACACGGTGCTTCCAAAAGTCTCGATCTTGTAATCACTTCTCGTCTTCAGTTTTTAAAGCGCTCTCTCTCTCTGTGATACACAGCAACGTTTGAACCGTTTTGAAACGCACCCACCTTCGTCATGATCACGCGCAGCGCTTTCTCCTCTTTCACCTTATTTCTCTTCGCCGCTTTCTTTTTCTTCTTCTCCTCGTTCGGGAAGAATGAAATCGTCAGCGCGAGTGCTAGTGCCTCTGCGGTGAAAATTGAATCGTCCTTTTTAGAGGACGACGCTGCGTCGTCGAGAGGCGAGTCGTTTTCCTCGTCGTCGAGAGGTGGAAGAGCGCTGTTGGGACAAAAAGATCACTCGTACAAAATTCACGAGAAGGTGCCGCTGTACGCGAACAAGATTGGTCCTTTTCACAATCCGTCCGAGACGTATCAGCACTACGATTTGCCGTTTTGCTTGCCGGCGGATAACCAAATCGGGTACAAATCGGAAGATCTCGGCGAAGTCCTCGAAGGCGATCGAATGGTTGGCACTCCGTACGATATTTCATTCCGAGTGGATCGAGATAACGAATCGTTGTGTAAGAAGACGCTGAACTCGAAAGATTTGAAGAAGTTCCGCAAGGCTGTGAAGGATGATTATTACTTTCAGATGTACTACGACGACTTGCCGATATGGGGGTTCATCGGGAAGATTGAGAAGATCTTGAGACACACGCACGGGAATGGACCTGAATTGAGGTATTATTTGTTCACGCACGTACATTTCGATATTTCGTACAACGGGGATAAGATTATCGAGATCAACGTGAGCACAGACCCGTTGAGAACGGTGGATATCACCGACGGCGACGAAGTCGCGGTTGAGTTTTCGTATTCCGTGAAATGGAAAGAGACGAGGATTCCGTTCGAACGCAGAATGGAAAAGTATTCCAGATATTCCTTCTTGCCGCAACATTTGGAGATTCACTGGTTCAGTATCATCAACTCGTGCGTGACGGTGTTGTTATTGACCGGCTTTTTGGCTACCATCTTGATGCGCGTGTTGAAAAACGATTTCATCAAGTACGCCAGAGACGACGAAACTGGAGAGGAACAAGAGGAAACCGGATGGAAGTACATCCACGGCGACGTGTTTAGGTTTCCGAGACACGCGAACTTGTTTTGTGCGGTCATCGGTACCGGCACGCAGTTACTTTTCATGGTATTGTTTGTTTTCGCGTTGGCGTTGGTTGGCGTGTTTTACCCGTACAATCGAGGCGCATTATTAACCGCCACTATTGTATTGTACGCCTTGACCAGTGGAATCTCTGGTTACGTCGCGTCGAACATGTACCGACAAATGGGCGGCGAGAAGTGGGTGAGAAACGTTTCTTTGACCGCATTTATGTTTTGCGGACCGATGTTTTTGATGTTTTCGTTCTTGAACACCGTGGCTATCGCGTACCGAAGCACGGCGGCGTTGCCGTTTGGTACCATTTGTATCATCGTCGTCATCTGGGCGTTGGTTACGTTCCCATTGACCGTACTTGGTGGCATTGCTGGTAAGAACTCGAAGAGTGAGTTCGATGCGCCGTGTCGAACGACGAAATACCCGCGCGAGATTCCCAAGTTGCCGTGGTTTCGCGAGGCTATTCCTCAAATGATGATGGCTGGTTTCTTACCGTTCTCGGCGATTTACATCGAACTCTATTACATTTTTGCCTCAGTTTGGGGCCACAAGGTGTACACGATCTATTCGATCTTGTTTATCGTGTTTATTATCTTGATTATCGTCACGGCATTCATTTGCGTCGCTTTGACGTACTTTCAGTTGGCGGCGGAGGACCACGCGTGGTGGTGGAGATCGGTGTTTTGCGGAGGAAGTACGGGGATTTTCATTCTCGGATATTGCTTTTATTATTACGAAGCTAGATCGGACATGAGCGGATTCATGCAAACGAGCTTCTTCTTTGGGTACATGAGCATTATTTGCTATGGATTCTTCTTGATGTTAGGAAACGTTGGTTTTAGGGCGAGTAGTTTGTTCGTCAAGCACATCTACAAAGCCATCAAGAGCGATTAAACGGGAGAAAGAGAGAGAGCAGATGCCATAACTAATAAACTACACACATAGCCGCTAAATTTTTTAATTACTATGAGAAAAGAACTTCTTGGAGTTATAACACGCACATACACAAATCACGCATTCGTAATCATCTGCGCTATCGAAAGGCTCGCTATAGCTGCAGTTTCGGTTCTCAAACGCAAGTCGCCCAACGAAATCGTTTCGCACGTGTCCATCAACGCTTTCATCTCTTCGTCGTCAAAATCGCCCTCCGGTCCGATTATTATCAGACCGTAGTGTTCCTCTTTATTTTTATTACTGCTATGATCAACATTGCTCGAAATACTTTCTCTGACTCCCCTCAACTTTTCGGCAAAATCCGCGCCTCCCGCCGCCGCCACGAAACGACACGTCGCCTCGCTAAAGTACTTCGAGCTCACGAGATCGCTAAAACTCACCGGCTTCTCGATTTCAAACACGTGTGCCCTTAGAGACTGTTTTGATGCGGCTAACGCGACGCGTTGCCAGCGCAATTCTTTCCCGGTCTCTTCCTCTTCTTCCTCGTCCTTCCGTCGTTTACTATTACTACTCTTACCGCCGCTCGACGCCGACGCCGATCCAATCTTCCCACTCCGGCTCGTCAGTAAAGGCACCAACGTCCTTCCATTTAACTCCGTCAGTTTCTCGACCAACCAATCCGACCTCCCACCTTTTATTCCAGCGCACGCGACGACCACGTCCCACTTCATTCTACCCGGAAACGGTTGAAAAAACACCTCCCCATCTTCACTCTCCATCTCAAACGTCGCCTCTGTTTTCCTCGCGTCCACCTCGCGCAAACGCGCGACTCTTATCCGCCCCTGTCCATCGCAACACTCGATTCGATCGTCAATTTTCAACCTCAACGATTTCAGCGCGTGCCTGGAATCTTCTTTCGAGAGCGAAAACGTCGAACTGTTGAACGCGGTGCGGTCGACGTAAAACCGTTGGAGTCTCAGATTTTGTTCGTTTCTCTTCTCTCTGACGGCGTCTCGCGTCGTCGTCGATGAAGAGGAAGAAGACGCGGCGGCGACGATAAAAAATCTGTTCGCGCGTTGCCGATGATTCGCTCGCGAACGAGCGAGGAGGAGACCCGACGCGCTCGCGATCGAAGAACAGCGACAGCGCATCAGTTGTGTTATTGTTTTGTGAAGCGCGCGATTTTTTAGGTAAAATGCACAAGTGTCTGCAGCAGAGAATTTAATTGTGTACCAAAATTACAACACGTATTCACAACCCCTCGATGACGACTTGCACCCCGCTCGCGTAGCACACCTTCTCCTCCTTCATCGCGACGCCCTCGTCTTCTTTTTCTCTCTCACCACTTTGAGTGGTGGTCGTTTCTTCTTCTTCTTCTTTATTCAATCCGAGCGCTTCGCGAAACGCTTCCCGTTTTCGCATCTTTGACTCTCTCCGTTCCTCTTTCATCTTCTTCTCGAATTCGCTGGCGGCTTTCTTCCTCCGTTCGTTTTTCCGTTTGCGAAACCCGGTGACGAAATTCACTCTGTCTCGGTCGGAAAAAGTGGCCGTGCCTTTGACGAGCGTGGACGATTTGTGTCTTTTCTTTTTGTCGTCGTCC
>Ga0255765_1000321_pt1 | contig 64088 bp, 50 predicted proteins | sample 041ome_8_FD_179965 | JGI IMG/M metagenome (GOLD analysis project Ga0255765, IMG submission 179965) | Coastal salt marsh microbial communities from the Groves Creek Marsh, Skidaway Island, Georgia - 041407BS metaG (version 2) | ecosystem: Environmental > Aquatic > Marine > Intertidal zone > Salt...
GGTGTGGGTGTGGGTGGGGTGTGGGTCGCGATCTCGTCGACGACTGGACGATCGCGCGATTCGCCCAGTGCGTCATACCCGCACTCGTGATGTCGTCCACCGTGACCTTGTCCTCCTGCTTCACCGCCAAGCTGAACGCGCGCGCGGCGCTCAAGTCGCGCCGCGCGCAAGCTGCGACGCGCGCCGCGAAGACGACGGTGCACGCGAGCGCCGCCGATGCGTCGAGTCGACGCGAAGCGTTGAGCTTGTTCGCGGTACGTATGATGCGTGTGACATCGGATCGATGAATGGATGATGGATTGACGACGACGATGGCGATGGGATATCGCGTCGTGGATCGGATCGGATCGTTCGTCGATGGATCGATGGCGGTGCGACGCGAGCGTCGCGATGCGTGTGGTATATGCGTGAGAAATATATGTATATATATGTCCGCGCGCATCGCGTCGCGTGTGTCGCGTGTGTACGCGCGTGACGCGCATCCATCGACGACGATCGATCGCGGGTGGTTGCGCCATCATCATCATCATCATTCGCGCGCTCGTTCGTGAACCGCGATGGTGCGATATAGACGAGGCATACATAGTACTGACAAAACCCATCCGATGTCTTTTTTTTTCGCCGCACGCACACAGGGCGCCGCGGCGTTGTCCTTGACCAAGCCCGCGCACGCCGCGTACGGGGATTCCGCGAACGTCTTCGGCAAGGTCAGCAACCCCACGGGTACGTATATATCGAATCTACAGATGAGATTCGATTTCGAATGAGGCGATGATTCGATGTCGATGCGCGTGGAGGATTCACTCGTAGTACACCATCATGGATGCCTATGTGGTGGTTTTTATTTTATTGGTTGTGCTGGTTATGATGGCACGTAGGGTTTATGTGCGCGAGGTTTATGTACGGGTGTACGGGGGGAATCTTCATAGTGTGGGTGTGTTGAAGCCTGTGTGTGTGGATGCGTGGATGCGTGGATTGCGCGACTGACCGTGGATTGCTGCATCAATCATGATGCGTTGATGATGTTGTATACAGGTTTCTTGCCGTACGCTGGCGATGGCTACGCGTTCTTGCTCCCGGCCAAGTACAACCCGACGAAGGAACGCCCGTTCCCGAACACGGATTGCTATTTCGAGGATAACTTTGACCAAGTGACGAATATCTCCGTCATCGTGGAAAAGTCTGCCAAGAGCAAGATTGAGGATTACGGCAAGCCGGAAGCGTACCTTGAGCAACTCGGGTACTTGCTCGGTGTGCAATCGTACGCTGGCCAAACCCGCTCTGAGGGTGGTTTCGCCGCGAACAAGGTGTCCACCGCCGCCGTGCTTGACGTGTTCACGCGCGAAACCAAGGGGAAGACGTACTACATGTATGAAATTCTCACGCGCACCGCGGATGGCGACGAAGGTGGCCGCCACCAGCTCATCGCCGCCACGGTGAGCGATGGTACCTTGTACATCATGAAGCTTCAATCTGGTGACAAGCGTTGGTTCAAGGGCCAAGAGCGTGACCTCAAGACCTCGTGGAACTCGTTCACCGTGGCGTAAATTTGTGAAAGCGCGCCTTTGCGGCGCGCGCGACGGCGGCGACGACGACGCAAGCACACGTCGTGTGTGTCGACTCTAGTCGTCGTCGTCGTCGTCGTTGTGGCGCGCGTCGAGGGTACAGCAATCACAATGAAACGAAACGCACACGCGTGCGGGTGCGCACAAGCGCCCGTCGTCCGCTCGCGCGGCGATACGGTTATAGGATTATTCTAGCGAAAACCGACGTAAAATCGTAGTAACAGCGGTTAGGTTTTTAACAGCAAGATGACGAGCGTCAGTCAAAGACATGAACTTGATACATTTATTCGTTACACTCGTTACACTCGTTACACTCGTTACACTCGTTACACTCGTCGCGACGCCGCACACGTCGCCTCACGTCATGCGCTCGTCACGCGCCAACGAACCCGACGAAACGCCGCACGCACGCACGCGATAACCACACATCGCGGCGCACATCATGTCCGCGTGGCGGCGCGCGTGTCAGCGCGCATACAGCGCACACAGCGCGACGACGTCGACGAGCACCACCGCAACGGTGGCGCAGCTCGATGCGCTCCTTAAACGCTGCGAGCTCGGCGCCCCTCGCGCACCGTCGCGCATCGCCGTCGGTCTAAGCGGTGGTGTCGATTCCGCCGTCGCCGCCTGGGCGCTGAAACAGCTCGGACACGACGTCACGGGCGTGCTCATGCGCAATTGGGATGGGTTTGACGAACGCGACGACGACTGCGGGTACGTGGACGATAGGAAATCCGCCCGCGAAACCGCCGACGCGATAGGCATCGCGCTGGATGAGGTTGATTTTAGTAGAACGTATTGGCATGAGGTGTTTGAGCCATTCGTGGGCGCGTTCGCGAGCGGGGCGACGCCGAATCCTGATTTAGAGTGTAACCGACGAGTGAAATTCGGCGCGTTGCTGCGGCACGCGCGCGAGCGACTGGGGGCGGAATATCTCGCCACAGGGCATTATGCACGCATCCGTAGGTCAGGGAATGATAACAGCGTGGTAGAACTGTTAAGGGGTGTTGATATCACGAAGGATCAGTCGTATTTTTTAGCGTCGGTGACGGGAGAGGCGTTGTCGAGCGCGTGCTTTCCGCTCGGCGAAGCGTTGAAATCAGACATTCGGGACGCGGCGCGCGCGTTGAATTTTACCGCCGCCGAACGTCGCTCGAGCGCGGGAATTTGTTTTATCGGTCGAAGGCCGTTTGGAGAGTTTATTGGCGAGTACGTTGAAAGCAAGGCGGGGGAATTCGTGGATGTGGAGACGATGCGCGTCGTGCCGGGCGCAGAAGCGCATCGAGGATTGGCGTCGTACACCGTCGGTCAGCGGGCAAAGATTGGTGGTGCCGCCAAGCCTTGGTTTGTGGTGGGCAAAAATACGGCGAGCAACGTCGTATATGTCGCGAGTGGGCCCGAGCATGAGGCGTTATTCTCGACATCGGCGATGGTGACGGAACCGTTTTGGGTCGCCGGCGAGCCGCCCGCCGGCGTCGCGAAATTACGCGCCAAGACGCGTTACGCCGCTCAACTTACGCCCGTGACCCTCACCGCACACCGTGATGAGTACAACGGCGCACGTATCGGCAAGAACGACACGCACACGCAATCCATGTCGTCAGAATTCGTCCCATCGGCGTTTTCCACCGCGTACGACAGTCGCGCCGACGCCTCGGGAGCGCCGCCGACGTTCCTCGTCACGTTTGCGTCGCCCGAGCGCGCCGTCACTCCCGGCCAAGCCGTCGTCTTTTACGCTCCTAATGACGACGTGTGTCTCGGCGGTGGCATCATACATAGCACATCCCGTACGCTCTTTGAAGAACGTCGCGGGAGTCAGTAGTTTGTTTCCTGGCGCCGTCGGTTATAAATAGCTCCACACCTCGGCGCGCATGTCTCAACTCTAACGCCCATCATGTCCGCCTTGGCTGACCATATTTTTGAATTCATCGGTGCCTACATCACGCCTCGAAAGTATAGATTCTTCACGGACGGATGGGGCGACGTCGCGGTCGCGTCCCGCGTCGCGAGCAGAGCGCGCGAGGTCCTCAGCGGCGACGCGACTATCGGCGACGTAAAGCTCACATGGATCACGCACGACGTCGTGGATGATGGATACATACGCGACTCGGGGTATTTTACGTCGCCATTCGCGGATGCTTTACCGCCGGAGAGCGCCCGCGTGTCGTTTACTCGCTTCTCGCCAGCGCGTCGAGACGTCGGGACAAAGCGCCGCGTCGCGGTGCTGCTCCCGTGCACGGGCGACCAGACCGAGTGGTACCGCGCGGGCATCGCGCGCGAGTTATTAGCGGATGGCATCGAGTGTGTGGTGCCGACGATTGCGTACTACGGCGATCGAAAGCCGCCGGCGCAGAGCGCGCACGTGTTACGCACGGTGGCGGATGCGAAGATTCAGTTGAGCGTCACGCCCGTGGAGATGATGCTCTTGGCGCGCCTGGTGCACGCAGACGTCGTGAAGAATGCAAAAGATGCTTCCGCGTGTGACGTAGATTGGGTGTTTGCGGGAATATCGCTCGGAGGAACGATGAGCGCGTTGGCCGCGAGCGCGTTGGCGGCGAGCCGAGCCGACGTCGGCGGCGACGTCGGCGTATGCTGCGTCGCCGGTCCGAGCGATGGAACGCCGTTCGTGGATGGTAGCATCGGCAAGCGCGTCGCGTGGGATATTTTAGCGCGCGAGTGCGGTGATGATGACGATAAGGCGCGCGAGAGAATGCTATACGAGATGCGCGAGCTCGGCGTCGAAGGTCTCGTCGCCGCGAATTCGGTGACGAAATCCGTCGTGCTAACCGCCAAGCACGATCGTTTCGTCGGCGTGAGCTCGAATGAAGGCATCGATCGTGCGTTGCGTGTGATGTCGGGCGCTGGTGACGCCGAAGCCGGTGACGCATATGAGCGTTACGACTTTGACGGTGGACATTTGAATTTCTTATGGAAACGTAAATCTGTCGTAGCGCCGGCGATTAAACGCGCGTTTGGCATCGACTGCGACGTCATCATAGCGTAGAATGCATACACTAGCATCAATTCATTATTAGTATAACATAGTTTCGCTATTCGTCTCGGCCACCGCGCGAGATCCAGACTAACGCACCGAGCGCCGCTCGTTTTAGCCATCGCCGTTTTCGTCCTCGAATGGGTTCGACGGGATGTCTCTGGTCGTCGTCTTCATCCACAAACAACGCCGCCTGTCGCTGCGGCGCTTTAGGATCAACTAAATCCTGCATGACACAAATAAATCGTCCGATGCGCCGACGAATGCGCTGTCGTTTGCCTAAACCGCCGTGTCCGCGGAACCGATACTCGCGACTGGCGTTTGTCGGCGCGAAATGCGGCGACGTGCTCGCTGGGTCGTTTGTCGAATCCAACACCGTCGGCGCGCCACCGCCGCCGAGACAATCGTCGCCATCTTCGCCCTCATCATCACTCTGCGGTACGCTCACGCGCCCAGTGGTGAACGAGACGCTCGCCATGTCCCGCTCCACGCTCGGCGGCGGCGGTATGTCGCTCAAATCTCTTTGCGTCCCCGCCCGCGCCCGACGCTGAATTTCCCGCTCAAACGTCGCCATGTAGCGATCCAACCCTTTCGCCGCCGCCATGTGCGCAATTCTCGGCGGTACGCCTGGGTCTTCGTAATATATGCTCACGTATTGACTCCCATTAACGTCCGCGCTCGGTCCAACCATCACCGCGCTGTACATGCGTTTGACGTCGACGGCTTGGCATCCCATCCCGCGTTGGAGCGCCTTCATCGCATTCAACGCCGATGGCGCCGATAACGCGTCCCGACAAATGCACGTCAGTGTATTATTTTTCGAGTCTCGCCATTGACGTCGGGCGACGATGTAATCGCGCGGGGCCATGAGCCGGGGATAGCGTAAACGCCAGTACACGACGTCGCGCGCCGCGAAATTGTGGCCTTCGGCTCGCGCTTCGCGTTCAACTTGCGTCGGATGTAACGTCGTGGAATCCCACTCCTGCCGCCCGAGCAAGTCGGTCTGCGCGTCGAACAATACGTCGGCGGATACGCCAGCCATGAGGACTTCGGTGCGGAACTTTGCGATGCCAGTCTTCATCGCCTCGCGGTCTTCGGCGGAGACGCCTCTGAGCATGCGGTACGTGCACGCGCCCACTTTACCGCTCGCAATCACATCCCACTCGCCCTCATCGTTCGCGATGGCTCTGGCAAAGTCTTCATAATCTTTATTTGTCACGCATTCGCGCACGTCATCGGCTAAATCTTTCGCCGCAACCGTGGCGGCACAATCGTCGTCCCAGCCTTCGTCCACCGCGCGATGCCACGCTCGGCGGTGCAACGTCGCCGTCGTCGTCAAAGGTGCGCGAACGAGCGTCATCACCGCCCACCGCGCAATGGTAAACGCAAGTTTAATCACTAGTAACACCACTCGATCGGGCGGAGGCGTGTTTGAATCCATAGAAATTCCATTTCCGAACGCAGAACGAGCGGCGAGGGACGTCGCCCACATGGCGAGCACGCCGAGCGCCATCTCTCGCGTCGTCATCACTCCACGAAACACCTGCACGCACATCGCCGCGATCGTCGTCGCACACAAACACTCATTTGTGCTCAACACCACGTTGTGCTCGAGCGCAGGCGAACTCGAGCGCGAGGGAGCGTCGAAAGACGCGCGCGCGGGGCTCGTGACCTCTGGGCTCGCCGACCGCCGCGGCGCCCAGCTCGCGCCTTTACCCGCGCCCTGCGCGCCCAGCGCCCCATCGCGCGCGTGTGGCGCGTAGTGGTGATTATTCCAATACTCCGCCGAGTCTTCCACCGCGCATTCGGGCGACGGCGAGCGCGAATACGCGCGAGAGCTCATCGCAGCCGCGGTGCTGACGCGGCAGCGTGCGGCGCGGTCGTCGCGTGCGCGCGGCGCCGACGCGTGCGCGCGCGGCGTGCGTCGGCGCGTCGACGCGGCGCGGGCGGTTCAAGCGCTCGTTCTGCGCGCGTGCGTTCGCGGCGTCGGCGCGATGGCGCCCTGCGTCGCCCGTGGTGCGGCGACGTGTGAGGATAAGACGAGTGACAGATGGGGTGTGCGCTTTTTCGTGGTTGTCGTCGTTTTGGCGTCGTTTGACGACGCGGATGCGCACAAAAGCGCGCGCGCGATGCGGAAATAGTAAATAGAGTGTGTGTGGTGTTGTACAACCGGGCTAGTAGTCGTCAAAGTTTTTAATGTTCTTTCCGGATTTACGATTTGATTTCTTTTGGCTCGACTTGGCTTTATCGTCGAGCCTGCGTTGGTTGGAGCGTTTGACTTGATTTTCCAACTTTTTCTTCTTCTTTGCGTCGGATTTCGCGCCCGGGAGCTTTGCTGCGCGATTAATGTAAGACTGCAACTTTTCCAACGCATCGTCGATGTTCTGACTCTGCGTGCGATGCCTCGTGCTGTTCACCACGAGCTCGCCGGCGCCGTTGACGCGATTCTTCTCCGCGACGACTAAACGATCCGCGCACCATTGCGGAAGCCATCCATCCGCGACCGCTTTCGCCACGTCCAGACGCATATCAACCTTTGTGTTCACCTTGTTGACGTTTTGCCCGCCCGCACCACCGCTGCGCGCAAAGGAGATCGAAACATCATCCTTGGTCACTGGTCGCGGCGGCGTCGTATCCGCGCCCTTGGGCGGTAAAGGCAGCGTGTCTCTCACGCGCGGTGCCGCGATAGACCGCAAGACATCCGAGCGCGACGCACCAGATGAAAACATCGGCGCATCCACGTCATCGTCGTCCTCGTCTTCGTACGCATCGTCATCCATATCGTCGTCTTCGTCCTCCGCGTACGGGTCCTCATCCTCAAATTCATCATCGTCCCAAAGCTCATCATCGTCGTACCCTCGCCCCCGCGCGCTTAAATTCCGCACCTGTCGCGCGTGGAGCGATAGCACCAAACTCGTTCGTTCGCCCAGCGCAGACGCGCGCGCGCGCACGGCGATGCAGCGCGCGAGAGAGGCGTGCGCCGTGCGCACCGTTGATGGTAAAGCGTGCACCGACACCATCGTTGTGCGCGGCGCTGACGACGCGCACCGCGCGACGGCGCCGCGCGCGCGACGGAAAAGTGCAGTCATCATCGTCGTCTGCGTCGCCGTGCGCATGACGTCGCTCGCCACCGCGCGCGACGCGCGGAGCTGTGACGGTTAATGATTGATTTGAAATTGACGAATTGATGGCGGCGGCGTCATTAATCGTCACCCGACGCCACCGCCGACGCCGCGACGGACGCTCTCGCGCGCTCTCGCGGCCGCACGTGTGAAGTGAGGGATGTTGCGCGCGCACGCGGCGCGTCGCGCGGCGTCGGCGGCGCGCCATACGAGCGTGTCCTTCGCATCGAGTGGTCACGGTGCGCACCGCAGCTCCGAACCTGTGCGTTGCTACGCCGCGCGCGCGCGCGCGGATGACGCCCCCGAGGCGCTCGTGCGCGAAGCGCGCGAGGATGTGCGCGCGCAGCGCGCGAACGCGCGATCGGCGGCGCGGGACGTGACGTTTGAGGATGAAGTGCTTCCTGCGCTGGCGGCGTTTTACGCCGAGCACGGGCACTTGAACGTTCCGCGCGCGTACGTCGTGCCGAGCGATGCGAAAGGTGCGATGGCGGGCACAAAGCTTGGGTTGCGCGTCGATCGCATGCGTCAGCGCGGGGATTTTGTGCGCGGTGATGCGACGCGGTTGGCGGCGTTGGACGCCATCGGCGCGGCGACGGGTGAAACGTTTGCTTGGGACTCGGAAGATTGGGTATTTTACAAGCAAGTTATTCCGAGTTTGCGGTATTACATCAAAGCGCATCATAAGAATAACGTACCAGCGGGGTATGAGACGCCTAAGGAGGATGAGGCGTATAGCACGGCGAATAATTTGAAGCCGTATAATAGAGGGTACGCGCTCGGCCAACGCGTCAACGACATCCGCGCCAAAGGAACATTTATTGACGGTCGCCCCGATCGCTTTGATGCGCTTCATAGAGTTGAATTCGTATGGGACGATGAGGAGTTTTATTTCCGTCAAAAAGTTTTGATGGGTTTAATAGTGTTTCGTCGTAGTCGAGGACATTTGCACGTGCCGGCGGATTTCGTCTTTGGCGACACGATTCAAGACGTGTGGCGTCCGTCAAAGGTTCAAGAACGCTTCCCGCTGATCCTCATGCCGCATTTACGTGGTTTCGAACTCGGTGCAGCGGTGGCGCAGATTCGGCATTTGCGATTCCGCGATCGGGATCCGCAGCTCGCAAAGGCGCGGATTAAGCATCTCGATAAAATTGGCTTCATTTGGGATTTGCGCGCCTGGCACTTTGGAAAAGTCTTCTTGCCGACGTTGAGGTGGTTCGTCACCAAACATGGCCACGTCGCGGTGGGCAAAAGTTTCATTATTTATCACTCAACGGTGGCCAAGGATGGTGCACCGACAGAGGCGATCGGGCGTGATTTTGGAAAGATGTTTACGCGATTCATGGAGACGCTCGATTTTTCGTCTGGATGGTCTGGCGCCGACCGGGCGCGCGCCTGCGAGCGCACGCTAAATGTCATCACCAGTTCTTTGCGTCGCGCACATAAACGTACAACTAATAGACGTAGCGGCGGCGACGGCGACGGCGACGGCGCACCGGTGGTGACGGAGAAGCAAAAGAAGCGCACGGATGCCATAATCGAACGGCTGGGCAGTTTCGACGCGATACGCGGCGCCAAACAGCCGAGCGCTGACGACCGCGACGGCGACGACGACGGCGACGATGACGAATTGATTTAACACGCACGCACACATAGTAGCAGTAATACGCACACATAGCTCGTAATAATAAGACAGACAGATGCTGGAGTACGCGCCTGTCTGTCTGCGTCCCCAACACCCGAAGGTGCTTGCTCCCAACACTTGCGTCACTCTACGACGCGTGCGCACGCGCGACGACGCGCGCAGACGCACACACACAATTACATCTACGTGTGCGCGCTTACACATCTCGCGATACCCCACGCACGCGAACGATAGGGCACGATAGAGTACCGATTAGATTGGAATTGGATTGATTCGCGCGTTGCTCATAGCCATGGATGACGCCGAACACGCCGTAGAAACCGGGGGATTCTACCTCGCCCTGACGCTGTCGCACATCCCACTCTATGTATTTTTCGCGTACTCCATCCTGAGCGCGCTTGAACGCGTGATTGGGGTGAAACGCGGACGTCCCGCGACGACGCCGCCCGCGCAAGGCGCGCCATTCGTCTGCGTGCAAGTACCGCTCTTTAACGAGCCGGCGAGCGCGCGACGCGCGGTGGACGTCGCATGCCTGCTCCATTGGCCGCGAGATGCGATTGAGATACAGATATTAGATGATAGTGAGGATGGTACGCGGACGGTGGTGGATGACGCGTGCGCGGAGTGGCGAGAACGAGGCGTGGTGTGCAACGTGTTGCGAGTGAATAAAATGCTACGGGGTAAAGCTCGGCGTACAAAGGCGGCGGCGTTAGAGTACGGGCGCACACGGACGGCGGCGGATTTTATAACCGTGCTCGACGCCGATGCGGTGCCGGGGCAGGATTATTTAGAGAAGATTATTCCGTATTTTTACGACGAGCGAGGCGAGCGGAGGAGCGAAATCGCTGTGGTGCAACCGAGCGTTGGGTTTCGTAACGCGAAGCAGAATTTCTTAACCATGCACCAGGCGTTTAAGGAAGAAGCGGAGACGATAGTTGGAAATAGAGCGTACGTGCGCGCGTTCGGCTGTGTGTTGAAGGCTGGGAATGGGGCGACGTGGAGCGCCGCTGCCTTGCGCGCCGTCGGCGGTTGGGATCAAAGTTTAATCGCACTCGAAGGATACGACATGTCAATCAAAACGCGAATTGCGGGCTATCGGGGGAAAACATGCTCGGACGTTGTTGTCGAAACCGAGTTGCCTTCGACGTTGAGTGCGTACAAAAGTCAGCAACTGCGATGGATGTGGGCGTGGGCGTACCTCGCCAAGCGGCACTTTGTGAGCGTGTTGTTCAACTCATTCAACGGTATTTCGAGCAACATTAGCGTTGGATTCTTGAATGGCAACTTGGCGCGATTGTGGTTTGCCGCCGCACTTTTGCGACCGGCGCAGTGGGTGCTCTTTGCGGTGTGGTTATTGGTCTTACCTGAGCTCATTGTCGAAGGCGTGTGGCTCGGCAACGCCGAACGCGTCATGCACGGCGCCGCGTTCATCTACATTGTGCCCATACTAGTCTTCTTAAAGGCAGATACATTTGCCGTTGCCGACGTCGAGCGAAATATCACGTCTCCACCGACGTCCACAGGCGATGCCGTGCGTTCGATGCGCACGACGATTAGTAGAATCACCTGGGTCGTCCCGCACGCTGTGTACTCGCTCGGCATGGTCATAGTCTACACCATCGGCTACGCGCGAGGATTTCTCGGGTTAACCTACCCCGATGAAGATTCAGCGACGATTTATCACAGAACACCCAAAGTTGGCAACGTCGACGTCGAGATGGCGGACATCGAACACGAAGGGTCGTGCACAAAGTTTGAAATTCGTCAAGTCGTGTTTGAGTCGCTCTTCGTGCTCGCGTTGCTTCGCGCGTCGTTGGAGCTCATGCGTTGGGCGCCGACTGGTGGCTCAGGCGTGGGGACGATTTCATTTGTATCTCTCATTGGGTTCGGTATCGTTGCCTGCAGCACGTACGTCGCGGCTGGGAGCTGGGACGATAAATGTGGGCCCACGAACGCGTCGCGATACCGAGCGGCGGCTCCAGAGGAACGCGCTGGATTGCTCAAGACGAGCACGCACTCAAATAGTAGTAGCGCTGCGGCAGCGACAATGTCTGCAACGATGGCGGCACGGACAGCGCTTGATGGTACCTCAGGGAGCAGAGTTTACGATATGAATACCGCGCGAGGGATGGATTTTAGCGTCGGCGAGGACGATCACGACGAGAACGCGGATACGTTTGCTCCTTTGGGCATCCCGGCGCCGGCGACGTCGAGGGACGTACAAAAAGCCATCCGCAAGTACAAAAAGATGCGCGATAACGACTTTGACATGGACAACTATAGCGAGTACGCGCAAAGCGATGCGACGAGCGTGTTTAGTGAAGCGCAGCCGTCGCATGTGAACTTTGGTTCGTACGCCGCGCCTTCGGATGACATCGCGTCCGACATTGGCAGCGCGTTTGACTTTGCCGACCATCGCGATGACGATTTCGCGAGTACACCGACGGCGGATTTAGATGATAAAGACCGCGAAGCGCTCGAACGAGCCAAGCGTAACGAGCGAGAGACGCAGGCGCGCGCGCAGGCGCTTCGAATGTCACATTTACGCATCAACACGGCTCCCACTGCCGATGGCGCCGACGGCGCGCTCGCCGGCTGGAATCGACCACCGCGTTCACCGAGTTCGCGTCAGCGGTCACCCATTGCGGGTAACGACGGTGCCACCGGTGGGGCGTCAAGCGCGCCCACGAGCGCGGAAAACTCACCGAGACGCGTCCATGCGCAACACGTCGCGCCGCCTCCGCCGCTTCCAGTCGTCAAAACCAAAGCCGTCGCGGCGGAGGATTGGATCGATTCTCCACTCACCCCGAGCTCAAGCGTCGCCATCGGCGCGCCAAAGAGCGCAATCAACGACACCGATTAAGGTTTCGCATGTAATAACGCTATTGATGGTACAACACATTCGCTACGCTCTACTTTCCCGCTTGCTGCTCATGCTCTTCTTGCGCACCGCTCCGCCGCCGCCGCACACGCTCAAAATGCAACGCGCGCAACATCGCATTCACTTCACTATACACCGTCGATACATCGCGCGCGGCGACGGCATCTTCGACGACGCCGACGTCCCGCGCCGTCTCGCCCGTGTTGAGCCGCTTCACCGCCCGTCGCAACTCCGCGAGCTCACCCGCGTTTTCCTGCGCGTCGTCCGCGACGTCATCCGCGACGTCAACTTGCGCGCGAGCGCGACGTTTTTTCGTGCTCGCGCCCATGCGGCGGCGTCAATGCGGCGTCTACGAACGACTAATGGATTGATGGAATCAAATCCAGATGATTGATTGTTTTGATTGATTGATTGATTGGCACCGCAATTGCGCGCGAGGACGTGCGCGCACGCGAGAGACACAGCGTCGACGACGCGCGCGCGCGTGCGCGCACCGCGCTCGTACCCTCGGCGTCTTTGGCGCGTGCGTGTGCGTCAAGAAACGCGGCGCACACGAGAGAGCCGCCGCCAGATTGTGACGCCATCATGGCGGGGAAATCGCGCAAGTCTACCGGCGCCACGCGCCCCAAGTCCGGTTCAGGCACCGCCAAGAACCGCACCGGGAACATGAAGCATAAATCCACCACGCTGGCGTTCGGTGAGGCGACGTTCGACGACGCCAAGCGCAAAGAATGGGTCACCGGGTACCACAAGCGCAAGACGCAGCGACGTAAAAAGGCGGCGAAAGATATCGAAGATCGCGCGCGACGCGAGCGCATCGCGGCGCGTAAAGAGCGACGTGACGCGGAGAAGATTGCGTTGGGGTTGATTGATGGCCCCGACGACGGCGATGAGGGGGGAGACGGCGTTGGGGGGGGAGACGGAGACGGAGGCGGAGCCGACGATGACGGCGTCGAGAAAGAGAAGGAGACGACGTATGGATCGGGCGTCACCGTGACCGTGATGGAGGGATTTTAGAGCAATTTTAGAGCTTGATATCGATGTGTACACTGAAGCTTGGTGCGATTGGTGCGACGGCGCGGATGCGCGAGTGTTGTAAATTAAAACTCATTTAAAGTACTAGTGATGTAACGCGTCGTCTTCAATCCGTCCTCACTTCGTGACGCGCGAGATGCGACACGAACGATTGCGCGCGCGCGATTTCGCAATCGTCGCGCTGACACTCACTGGTACGTCGCCGTGACGATCGCGCGTCGCGTCTCGGCGATACAGCGTCTTCGCGAGTGTGTGATTGATTGATTGTTTAATCGCATGACATTCGTCGCGGATCAACGCCGCGCACGCGCGCACGCGTGGACTATCGCGCGCGCTGGATGACTGACGCATACGAACGTGTTCGTTTACATCGCACAGCGAACGCGGCGAGCGCGAATGCTTGGGGGAAACCCGCAGCGCAGCGCGTTCCAGACGTCAACGCCACCGGCGTCTTCAACACCCAAGGCTTGAGTTGTCCCGAGTCCGATTGCGCGCGATGTGCCGCGCCGTTGAATACGTCGCCATTCAACGCTCCAGCAAATTTTACGGGCGTCGATGTCATTCGATGCCGCTACCGGGCGGAAATGTGCGATGCGTTGAGGGATGAAGAACAGCGGTGCAAGCGACATGCGCGGTCGTTGTGCGGCGAAGTGGATACTCGCGTGGAGGCTAAAGCCAAGTGTAAGCGCGTGTTGAATCGCCAGTGGAAGCTGAAGTGTAAAGAAGAACGCGCGAGATTGGTGAGCTATACGTCTGCGGCGTATAAGCGTGCGGGGGATTTGAGAGAAAAGGTGCGAGGGGCGCGCGCCAAGCGAAACTCGGGCAGCAACGGCAACGACTTGCCAATGTTGGAGATGGAATTGTCGCGATTGAAGAGTGCGATTAAGGGTGCGTATGACAGCGCAGAAACGAATTCGGGTGGGGTGGTGTTTCCCACGATGTCAACCGTGATGGAGGCATTTTTGAGTGGGCCGTCGAGCTTAGATACGACGTATGACATGCAGAACACCGTGGAGCAGCTCGTCGACATTGCACAGGAGCTGAAGGTTTTGGATTCGACGGCGCACGGTTTGTGCTCACACGAGGCGAGCTTGAATTCAAACGAAGCTAAGGTGACGTGCGAGGAAATTGAAGAGTCTACCAAGCTTTCTGAGAAGCGTCAGAATCGTTGCGCGGCGCGTTTGAGCGACTATCTCGCCTCCACAGCGAAAATAGATGGATTGATTGTCGAGAAAGATCGTAGGTTCAAGTTGTTGGAGAACCTCGAGTCGTTCATGAGTACATTCAACAATGCCTGGGATATGGCTGCGTTGGATGACGACGATACCGTCGATGAACCATCTACCCGCTTCAACTTGACGGAACACATCACGACTGGCATCGTCTCCTCCATGATGAACCACGTCACCATCGCCACCGCTCGACGCGAGCTCGCTACCGCAAAGGTTGACGAAGACGCATTTTGCGCGCAAATCATTCCGCGCTTGCAGCTCACGTTACTTGGTCACGGGGTGGCGCGAGGTGACCTCGCGTGTCCGCCGCCACACGGGACGTACATCGCCGGCCGCGAGCTCCCCGATTGGTCCGCCTACTTTTTATTCCTCTTTGGCATCGCCGTGGGTGTTGGAGGCGCACTCGCCACAAATTCTGCCCCGAAAGCTGTGGAATTCGCACGCGAGAACACATCTGTGATTGTCGCCGTCGTGTGCGTCGTCCTCGCCGGTCGTTTCTTCTAGCCGCCTTGTAACTTAATACCTCCTCAAACTGCACCTCGCGCGACACACGGGAGTTTCGCCCGGACGTCATCATTCTGCGTCACGTTTCGCTGTGCGTCGCGCGCACGCGCGCGCTCGCGCCGCGCATCGCGCACCACGAGTCGACGCGAGCGCGTCGACTCGCCTCGCGAGCCTCCGCGCGGGACGACGCAGACGCGCTCTCTAGCGCCCGTCAGCGCGCCTCTACGCGCCTCCATCGATTCTACGTCGACGAACCATTAGGTCCAGGTGCGTTAGTGCGACTGTCCAAGGAAGAAACTCGCCACGCGACCAAGGCTTTGCGCTTAAAGCCAGGGAGCGCGCTGGAGGTGTGCGACGGTGTCGGCGGCGTCGGTCGCGGGACAATTCTCGACGTCGACGCTCGCGGTGAAGCCGCTGTGGAAATTAATGAGTTCACGCATGACACGTCGAGCAGCGGTTTGGATTGGGATTGCATTGTCGCATTCGGGGGATTAAAAGGCGGTCGAGGGGACACGTTGGTTGAAAAAGCCGCCGAACTCGGCGCGCGACGGCTGACGCCATTCGTGACGACTCGATCGGCAGTCATCGGTGGTGGCGAGCGCGATGGTGCGAAATCGCGAGCGCGTAAAACGAGGAATGGTGCGGGCGACGGCGAGGATGATGATTCATCGCGCAGCGGGCGGGAAAGTCGATGGGGACGCGTGGCGCAGGCGGCGAGTAAGCAAAGTTTGCGCGCTCGCTCGCTCGAAGTCACAGCGCCGGCGTCGATTGATGTGGTGTGTCGAGCGATTGAATCCGCACCGTTGGCATTACTCGCCGCCGCGGGTGCGCCACCAATCATAGACGTGTTGCGTGATGCGAGCGATGTATCGAGTGGAATCATAATCGTCGGCCCGGAGGGCGACTTTACGGACGAGGAGCTCGCGGCATTAACAGCCGCTGGTGCAAAACCCGTCGGGCTCGGGTCGTTGCGTTTGCGGGTCGAGACTGCAGCGCTTTCTGCGCTCGCCGCGGTGTCCGCTGTATGCGAAGAGCGCGGTAAATAGCACAGATTGTAAATTATTCATGTAACGTTTGTTTTTCTGGAAAACGCCTTGTTTTACACGTTTGTACTGCGGCTACTTCTATTCTACGACTTCACTAATGTTCCCCTTCACACTAATCGCACTTGATGGCGCGATAGATGTGCCGCACGAACAGCAAACTTGCCTTGTGACCAACCGTACCGAGCAACAAGAACCAACCGTAGCAAATAACGCCCATATAGCCGAAAAAGTAGGATGTTTGCATGAAGCCACTCATGTCACTTCGCAAGTGAAAGTAGTAGAACGAGTAGCCAAATATAGCTATTGCGGTGCTTCCACCGCACAACACCGATCGCCACCACCACTCGTGGTCTTCCGCGGTGAGTTGGAAGTACGTCAAGCTCACCGTCATAAATGCTGTGACGAGGACGAGAATGACGAATACAATGAACAACACGCTGTAAATTGTATACACCTTGTGTCCCCACACCGAGGCGAAGATGTAGAAGAGCTCGATGTAAATTGCAGAGAATGGAAGGAAACTCGCGAGGCACATCTGCGGAATTGTCGCGCGATACCAGGGTAACGCCGGGATCTCTCGTGGGTACTTTGTCGTGCGCACGGGGGCGTTGAATTCGCTCTTTGCATTCTTGCCCGCAATACCGCCAATAATAGTGAGCGGAATCGTCACAATTGCCCACAGCAAAATGATAATGACAATCGTCCCAAACGGCAACGCTGCGGTGCTTCTGTAGGCAATCGCTACGGTGTTGAGGAATGAGAACATGAGGCCCAGCGGACCACAAAACAACACGCACGTCAACAACACATTTCTCACCCAGTTCTCTCCACCCATTTGCCTGTAAGTGTTGGATGAGACGTAACCCGCAATACCCGCAGTGAGGGCGTACATCACAAGGCACGATGCGGTAACTGCGCCCATATTGTATGGATAAAAGGCGCCGATGAGCGCAAGCATGAAGACGAAGAGCACCAAAAAGAAGAGTTGCGTCCCCGTGCCAATAATCGCCGCGAATAGCGATCGGCCTCGCGGGAAACGGAATACATCGCCGTGCACGTACTTCCATCCCGATTCTTCTTGAGATTCTAACATCTCCTCGTCTTGAGAAAACTTGACAAAGTCATTCTTCAACACGCGCAACAAGATTGACGCTAAGAATCCCATCATTAAAACAACCGTCACGCACGAATTGATGATACTAAACCAGTGAATCTCCAGGTGCTCGGGCAAGAACGAATACCTAGAATACTTTTCCATGCGGTTCGCATACGTAATCGTCGTTGGCTTCCAGTGTACTGAGTACGAAAAGCGTACTGACATTGATTCATCCGCGGTGATGTCAATCGTTTTGAGCGGATCTGTACTTAAATTAATCTCAATCACCTGATCATCATTGTATGAGATCTCAAAATGCACGTGCGTAAACAAAAAGTACTTGTTCTCTGCCTCTGCTCCAGGTCGCATGATCTTCTCCACCTTGCCAATAAAGCCCCAAATTGGCAAGTCATCAAACGACATTTGGAAATAGTAGTCGTTTCGCACCGCGCTTCGAAACTTTTGCACCTCTTTGCGTTCTAAAAACTGCGTGCACAAATCCACGTTTTCTCTATCAACTCTAAACGGGATCACATACGGCGAGCGCGCCAAACGATCACCTCCTAATACCTCCCCCAAGTCTTCCAACTTGTGCTTCACGCCCTCTGGCGTGCGGCAAAACGGAAAGTCATAGTACTGATACGTCTGCATGAGTGCGGCGATGACGACGACGACGACGCATTTGCACGGTTAGTATGAGCATAGAATTGCCGCGCGCGTAATCGCTCGCACGCGCGCTACACACGACGAGCAGCACTCACGCGCGCGACGTAGTCTCTGTCATCACAATCGCGCGAGCTCAACGCTTCCCCCCTAAACCAACCGTCGCGCGCATCTATCACGCACCTCGCTCGGATTATGAAACGGCCCAACCTTATTGGCGTACAACACCACCTCGTCATTCGTAGAATAATGCGATTTGCCGAGTAGGCGCCGTAGAGTTGTCGTCGGAGCGTCTTCCTGCGATTGGATCGCGCCTCGCGCGCGCGTCGCCAGAGCGACGAGCACGCACAGCACGACGGCGAACGCGCGTGACGATGACGTCTTCACTGCCCTTGAAGTCATCGCGCGATCGAGCATGTTCGTTTGCGCGCGATGGCGGGCGTAACGCGTCGAGATGTGGCGAGTAGCGCGCGCGCTGGTCGCGAGCGGTTACGACGCGCGTCGATATGATGACATAAATCAACGATGTGGTGATTAAATCAATCCTAGTTCTATCGCTAACGCCGAAGGGACTTTCTTTGCGTTGGTTGGTGGCGCGCGCTTTGCATGCTTGTCGTCATCGTCGTCATCGTCGTCGTCGTCCTTGGTCACGAGCTTTGCCGTGCGCTGCGTCGCCGCCGTCTCCTTGGTCAACACCGGCGGTGGAGCGAAAAATCCAAACGTCGCTGGCGCTGGTGCCGCGGCAGGGGCGCTGACTTTCTTTTCGGAAGCCACGCCTTCGGGCTTAGAGCTCGGCTCAGCTTGCGCGCTCGGTTCGGGCGCGCTTAAACGCGAAAACACGCTCGTCGGCTTTGCTGCGTCGCCGCCGCTCGCGATCAGAGAAAATCCAGCAAACGGCGATGCCCCGCTCGTAGTGACGCCAGATCCCACCGCCATTGCCCCATTCGCACCCATGGGCGACGCCCCTGGCCGTTTCGCCTTGAGAATTTTCCTTCTCGCAACGCCGTTGGCGTTAGCCGCGAGCGGCTCGTCGTCCGAAGCCTTCTTTCTCGCGACATACGTCCGCCCTTGATCCTCAAACGCCTTGCGTTCCTTCTCCCGCTCAATAGCTTCTTCTTTCTCACGCGCAATTCGTCGTTCTTCGCACTGCCGCTTCGCTTCAGCGATTTGAGCCGCGACGTCATCCTCTGGCGTAAACGCGCTCGCAAACGGATTTGCGCCTTCTGGCGCCGGTGGTGCCGCCGCCGCGCGCCCGAACCAATTCTCACCCGGAGCAATCTCAGAGTCTTCAGAATGCCCTTCGTCTTCCTCGTCGTCCTCGTCGTTGTCTTCGCCCCCGTCGGTCGTCACGACGTCATCCACATCGCTCGCCTGTGTTCGCATTCAAAGTCGCATCGCTCGCGCGTCAGTCGCAGCACACACACACGCACACGCGCGCGCGCGCACACACACATCTCGCTCGCGCGCTCACGCGCTCGCGCGCGTACCTCGTATTCGGACTCGTTCGCGTCCTCGTCGTCCGACATTACGCGCGCGCTTGTGACGCCACCACACAACGTGACGCCGTTCATGTCGCACAATCTGCGCGCGCCCGTGGCGCCGTATGGCGATAGCGCGCCGCCGCCGGGGTACGTGCCGGGTCTCGGACGCGGTGCCGCCGGGTTCACGACGCGGAGCGATATCGGGCCGGGACAGGCGCCGGTTGGAAGCGTGCAGGTGCGAAGGGATGAATGCGACTGAGTATTGTTGACGCGCGTATACATACTCGCGCGCGCGCGAGCAAGCGAGCCGACGATGAGAGACTGACGAGATATGTGCGTTTGATTTTCGTATCGCGACGCAGACCGTGGGTGGTGAAGATGGTGAAGACGGTGAGGAGCGCGAAGGCGCGCGAGGCGACGGCGGGGATGTCGGTTTATTCGGCCGGGACGCGCAGACGTATGACGATGATGATGCCGAAGCGGATGAGATTTGGGCGAGTATTGATGAGCGAATGGATAGTCGCCGGAAGGATGCGCGTGAGGCCAAGGCTAAGGCGGAAATGGAGAAGTTTAGGGAGGGGAACCCGAATATCGCGGCGACGTTTCGAGACTTGAAGCGCGGTTTGAAGGATGTATCGTACGCCGAGTGGGATGCAATTCCAGATATCGGTGATTATACGATCAAGAAGAAGAAATTGAACGTAGGGTTCATGCCGGCGCCGGATACGCTGTTAGCCAAGGCACTGGCGGAGAAGGAGACGACGAGCGCGCTGGCGGAGGAGAAGGGCGGCGAGCAAGATTTAACAGCCGTCGGCGAAGGTCGAGGAACCGTGCTTGGGTTGAAACTCGACAGGTTGAGCGATTCTGTGACTGGACAGACGACGATTGACCCCAAGGGGTATTTGACCGACTTGGGGGCGCAGAAAATTACGAGTGCGGCGGAGATTTCGGATATCAAAAAGGCGAGGTTGTTGCTTAAGAGCGTGATTAATACAAACCCAAAACACGCCCCTGGTTGGATTGCGGCGGCGCGTTTAGAAGAATTGGCAGGGAAATTGCAACAAGCGCGCGTGTTTATGCAGAAAGGATGCGATGCGTGCCCGAAGAATGAAGATGTGTGGATCGAGGCGGCGCGCTTGAACACGCCTGAAAATGGCAAGGCGATTTTAGCGCGAGGCGTACAAGCGTTACCGAATTCCGTGAAGATTTGGATGCAAGCCGCGCAGCTCGAAGAAGAAGACGAACGTAAACGTCGGGTTTTACGGCGCGCGTTGGAAAACGTACCCAACTCGGTGCGTTTATGGAAGGCGCTCGTGGAATTGAGCCCGGAGGACGACGCTCGAGTCTTACTTGCGCGCGCCACAGAATGTTGTCCGCAACACGTCGATCTCTGGCTCGCGTTGGCTCGCTTAGAGTCGTGCGAAAACGCCAGAAAAGTATTGAACAAGGCTCGTGAGACGCTCCCACGCGAACCACAGATTTGGATTACCGCCGCCAAACTCGAAGAAGCCAACGGCAACGAAAAAATGATTGATAAAATCATTGCTCGAGCCGTCAAGTCGCTCAAGTCGCATGGTGTCACGATTGATCGCGATAACTGGATCAAAGAGGCGGAGATTGCGGAAAAGTCCGAACCTCCTTCCATCGCCACGTGTCGCGCGATCGTCAAGGCCACTATCGGCGAAGGTGTAGAAGAGGAGGATAAAAAGCGTACGTGGAAGGCGGATGCCGAGGAGTGCATGAAGCGTGGCGGCGCAGAAACAGCGCGCGCTATTTACGCCCACGCTCTAGATTCCGGGTTTTCTCACAAGAAGGGATTGTGGATCAAGGCGGCGATGTTGGAGAAGCAGTTTGGCACGCCAGATGCGGTCGACGCTATTCTACGCAAGGCGGTCACGTTTTGTCCGAATGCCGAAATTCTGTGGCTCATGGGCGCCAAAGAGCGGTGGCTCGGTGGCGATGTCAGCGGCGCGAGAGAGATTTTGCAAGCGGCTTTCGATGCCAATCCGGACTCAGAAGAGATATGGCTCGCCGCTTTCAAGCTTGAATTCGAAAACGGCGAACTCGAGCGCGCGAGAGTGTTGCTCGCCAAGGCGAGAGAACGATTGACAGAAAGCGCGCGCGTGTGGATGAAATCTGCCCTCGTCGAACGCGAAGCCGGGGCGACTGATGCCGAAAGAGAAATCCTGAATAAAGGTTTGGAAAAGTTTCCTACATTTTGGAAGCTTTGGATCATGCTTGGCCAACTCGAGGAACGCGCGGGGTCGGACGACATCAAGGCGCGAGATGCGTACGTGCAAGGTACGAAAAAGTGTCCAACGAGCGTGCCTCTTTGGATTGCCCTCGCTGAATTCGAAGTCAAGCGCGAGAATACATCAAAGGCGAGAATCATATTAGAAACCGCGCGCTCGAAAAATCCTGCGAATGAGCACTTATGGCTTGCCGCTGTGCGTCAGGAACGCGCGCACGGAAATGGCGAACTCGCCGACTCGACAATCGCTCGCGCGTTGCAAGAGTGCCCGAATAGCGGCCTGCTCTTGGCTGAGTCCGTCCGAATGGCGCCTCGGCCGCAACGAAAGTCTAAGTCAGTTGATGCGTTACGCCGACGGGACGATGATCCATTCATCATTGCCGCTATTGCAATTTTGTTTTGGAATGACCGCAAAATCGACAAGGCACGCAGTTGGTGGAACCGCGCGGTGACCATCGCGCCGGACATTGGCGATCACTGGGCGAGCTATTACAAATTTGAGTTGCAAACCGCTGGCGAGGCTGCCGCAGACGCTGTCGCTCAGAGGTGCGCTCGCGCTGATCCACATCACGGCGAAATATGGTGCGCTATTCGCAAGCGCGTTGAAAATTGGCACATTCCCACCGTCGAAGTCTTGAAAAAAGTGGCAGCCGAACTCGACGAAATGTCCGTAGCGTTAGGAAAATAACGATTAAAACATAGCGATAACGATGGCGCGGTTGTAATGTGCATTCACGAGACCCCGATATAAAGCCCTCGAGGCGAGGCGTACCCCAGAAAGCGACTCAACCGCGCGCCGCATGAGCGCGACCGCGTCATCGTCGGTCGACGTCATCGATCCGTCCACGATAACGTTCGAACAATACACCGATGAAGACACGCAGCTTCCACTCATCACGGCCATCATCGATCGCGAACTGAGCGAACCGTACTCGGTGTTCACCTATCGCTACTTTCTCAACAACTGGCCCGAGCTCTGCTTCTTAGCCATGTCGGGCGAGCGCGAGTGCGTTGGAGTGATCGTGTGCAAGCTTGATAAGCACCGTGAAATGTTTAGAGGCTATATTGGCATGTTAGTCGTAGATAAGCGCGCGAGAAAGGCGAAGCTTGGGAGCGCGTTGGTGACGCGCGCGCTAGAGGTGATGCAGGCCGCCGGAGCGGATGAGTGCACGTTAGAAGCAGAGACGACGAATGAAGGCGCGTTGCGTTTATACCAATCATTGGGGTTCATTCGGGATAAACGACTGTGTCGGTACTATTTGAGCGGCACCGATGCATATCGATTGAAATTGTTGTTCCCGCTGCCACCGCAGGCGGCGGATGCCTTGGGCCAAGCGCAAGGCCAATAATGTTTAGTCTTCGCCGTCGGATAGTGAGCGATGTCGCTTTAGGAGGTCACTGTGGCAGCTAGCGCCACGTGTGGTGATGATGATTGTAACATAGTATAGTAGCATACCTAGCGCATTTCGACGCAATAATTTTGAAGATGAATGATGAAGTAGGTTCTCATTACACCGCGGTTTCTGTTCAAAGGTTTTGCTAGTGAAAACAATATTATCCAGAACCACGAGCGTGTCTGCCCCGGCCCGTGGTCTTCGTGTGTTGACCGCGGACACGGATTTGCCAGTAGTGACGCAAACCTCTGTGGTTTCTAATCTTCTTAAGACGCTCGAGATCGTTACGCAAAGACGTATCCAACTGGTTGGACACCATTTGCGAAAACTTGCCATCCTTGATGTCGTGCTTACGGTTCAAGAACCAGTCCGGAATACGGAACTGTCTCGGGTTGGAAACAATCACCATGAGAGATTCCAACTCCGCCGCACTCAACTCACCCGCGCGCTTACCAAGGTCAATTTCCGCCTTTTTGCACACCAAGTTGGAAAATCGGCGGCCGATCCCGCGAATCTTCGTCAAAGAGTACATAACCTTCTCGCGACCATCGACGTTAGTGTTCAACACACGAATAATGTGTTGAAAGTCATCGCCAACAATTAAAGACATGTTTCGTTGCCTTTTATGTGTTCCGTAACGCCGTTTAAAGACGACAAACGCGATCTAGGGATCGCGGTGGGCTACCTAGGCGTGTAAAGACCAGGCGCGCTCAAATCAAAAACAAACACGAACGAGCGTGCTGTGTTTTGAGGTGCTGTATGACACGCACGAAGAAGGGGAACCTTTTTGTGCGGTGCTGAGCGACGTCGGCGGGTGACTTATGTAAGTCGCGCGTCGAAAAGAGACGGAGCGTGCGACGCGATCGCGCCACTTGAAAAGCCCTAGACCGCAACGTCACGGACGCGCCGAATGTCCGACTTTATGTGCGTCCCCGACTGTGCAGCCATTGTCGTACTATGGACCTGTGTGATCTTATGTGTATGCTATTGTTAATCGCTTAGGTTTTATCGCGGACATCAATGGGTTTTATGCGTTATATGTGTACGTTTTAGATCTAACATACTGTCGTTTAAAAGTTTGCACACATGCGACGGACTCGAACGCGCCGTGATGAATGAATGAATGAATTAAAAGGAACTACGCGCTACCGTCGGGCTTGGGTCCGAGTTCACCGCGCGGATCAGTCACGGTGATGTCGCCAGCCTCAGGCGCCTTCTTGAGCTTTTCTTGCTTGGCATCTTCGTCCACGCGCGAATCGAGCGCGTCTAAGATGCGATCGACGACGACGTTGACTGGCGCGCCCGCGTCGTCTCTCGACCCGAGCGGAATGGTAATATCCGCCTGCTTGTACATCACCTCACGCGTCGTCAATAACGCTTCTAACTTTTTAATAATCTCAGCCTTAATCGCTGCTTCATCTCCACTCGAATTCTCGCTCATGCTCTCTTGCAATAACGGACGCTTATCCACGCCGTCGGCGTACAAGCGGTCGGCTAACAACGCGTTATCCGCCGTCAATCGCACCGTCACACCATTGTGCAAGTGCATCCAGTTCGTCTTCTCGCACACGATCCCGCCTCCGGTACTAATCACACAGCGCTTATACGCCGCAACTTCGGCTAAGATCATCGTCTCCAACGCACGAAACTCTTGTTCGCCCACGCTCGCGAACACCTCAGCCACCGTCTTCTTGGTCACGCTCTTAATCACGTCATCGGTATCCAAGTGATTATACCCCAACGTCTTGGCCAATGCCGCGCCTACGGTGCTTTTCCCAGTACCCATGATGCCTATCAAGAACAGCGACGTGTCGTTGAGCTTATCCGCCACGGCTTTACCGCGAATGATTTGTCTCGAATCATCGGGCTGCGGAAACGCCGCCGTCGCCACCGTCCTCCTCGTCGACGACGGTGACGACGCGCGGCGGCATCCGCTGCGCGACACCGACGCGCGAGACGCATGAAAACGATGCGTCGCGCGCGTGTGCGACGCGTGTACCGCACCACCCATCGTCGTCGCCATCGCGCGCGCGAGTCGACGTTTGACGTATGAGCCTCAGCCATGTACAGGTTTTGCTTTGTGCTGTACATCCTGGATCCGTCTTGCGTATTACAAAGGTGGAACACGTACGCGTAAACACGTATAGGGTGGATTTAGGGATGTGTGTAATGGATTGTAAGTCGTCAGACATTCGACGTATGGTATGGCCACGACGCGGCCGCGACGCGCCGCGACGTCGCAGATGTGTGGAATGTGGAATGTGGATGTCGGCGACGATATCGATCATGGGTGATCATGGGTGTCGACGCCATCGCAGTCAATCGTCGCGATTGCGTCTTTCTCTACGCCTGTCTCGCCTCCTCCGATGAGCGATAAAAGTATCGGCGCCAAGACTATTCCATGTGCGAGAGACACCGCGAGCATGACGCACCATTGAAGCCAAAAGTACTTGACAAAGTATGCGTAATTCGAGAACGCCACGGGCGAGATGCCGAGAAACGTCGTGAGCGCGCCATTCGCGAGCGCGGGAGCCATAGTGGTAAACGCACGCAGCGCTCGAGACGTTCGATCGGACTCGGTCGCGACAGAATAAGCGCGAGCCATGTGCGCGACGATTTCGACCGACACCCCCGTCGTGGTGACTAGATTGATAAAGCTCACTGGGTTGAGTTTCATGTCGAGCCAGTAAAGTGCGCCGTATAACTCCAGCTGAATTAACGTCAGTACCGCGGCGCAAACGAGCGTGGTTACCGCATCGTTCAGCATCACGTACATCACGCACGTGGCCACGCCGATTGCGATGGAAATGGCGACGAGTAAGTTTCTTCGAATGTCCATGTACTGTTCATTGAGCGCATACAAGGCGTAATCAAAGACAAAAGCTGAGCCACCGTGCTTTGATACGACGTCAGATTTGGCGAGCGTCCATCGAGCTTCGCGTACGTGCGCTAGTTTATCTTCAAGCGTGAACGCGTCTTCGACGTAAAACAACATGCGCGCGCTTGATACCGCTGTACCGTTGCTTGTGTCGGTTTTCAGTCGCGTGAACGCACGAGAAATCTCACCGCGCTCACCACCATTGAGAAACTCGTTAAAATTGCGCGTAAACGCGGCTGGAGTATACAAAGCCCGATGCGGACAATGACACGTCGATCGCTCGCCATCATTTCCAAACACGCACCGCATATCCAAAATTGACGAATTCGTATTTAACGGCGACGTTGGACGCGCTTGCGGCTCGTAGCTCAAACATTTGAACATACAAATGAATGTTTGGTTTTCATCCGCGGCGTCATTTGCGCACACATCGGCACTCGGACGCATTCGCAACGGATCGTAATACCAGAATGTCTCGTCCAGGGAACACGATTTACCCGCCGCGACTTGCGCTTCCGTGTGCTCAGTGTAATAGCGAAGAAAGTTGGTGCTCTCGTATTCGCTATCGACGTTGCGCACTTTCAAAAAGTCAAACTCGAGCCGCCGCATCGCTTCGGCGTGCGTTGCGAAATCAAAATTCTTGATCACGACCCACACCGGCGTCGTGCCAAAATGCCGTTCAACGTCGAGCACAAAATCGTACACGTACGAATCTTGCGGCACGACGTCGCTGAGTTCTAATCCAAGACGCACGCGCGGAATGCCAATCATGGCCAGTATCGCAAACGCGAGAATGCCGAGAATCGCGGTGACTCGAAGGATGACGCTTCGCCGAGGCGATATCGCTGATATTCCAATTCGAACGACGCTCGCCTTGGCCGCCGTTGCGAGCAATGCGAATGATGACGACGCGCGTGACATAGATGTCGATGATGGTGACGTCGACAACGCACTGCCATGTCGCTGTCGTCTCGCACGTCGCGATAAGTCCCTGTAGATGATGTCGGTAAAGATGAACGCCGCGCCGACGTAATTCGCCACCACCGCACACGCGCCTTGAATGGTAAAATTGCGCACAAGCGGCACAGGGCACACGATGCCGATGAGGAACGCCGCGAAATTCATCGCGCTCGATAGCGTCACCGAGTATCCACCACGACGCATCATTTCATAGAGCGCGCGTTCGACGTCGTCTTCGCCATGCTCGTGTTCAATAGCCGCGCTTGAAGCATGCGAGGCGAGGACGAAGAAGTCGTTCACGCCTAATCCGAGGCTCAAGAATGGCAACACTTGCAACGTCACGGCGTTGAACGTGACGCTGGGGAAGACGAATCGTAACAAAGACGCCGCGCCTAAAGCTCCAAATGTACACAACGCCACAGCGCATACGGCTTCAAGCGCCGCGCGCGCGCCGACGGAGCCGCCACGCGATGAAGACACAGCAAAATACGTCACAATGTACGCGGCAACGATGACGTAGCCGACGGCGATGAGTCCAAACGCGCCTCGGCTAGCTTTTGCAATGACGTCTTCAGCGCTTCGTTCAGCCATGTACACGATGTCGATGTGACGATAGGTGGCGAGCTTGTCCTCAATTCGCCCCAGCCATGCAGATTCCCAATCGAGAAGTACGCGTTCGGCGTCTTCAATGGATGCGAGGGCATACTTGTGATGTTTTGGGACGAATTTGAGCTCGCGTTCAACGTCAGCGTCTTCAGCGACGCTTCCTCGCATTGCGCCGAAGCTGTCGGTAGTGTTTGACGTGTCTCCAGTCGCGCATGTATCAAAATTTGGCGTCTCAAAGCCACTGAGCGTGCAAAACTGCACGATTTGCTTGACGCCGTCAATCGCAAAGAGGTCGCCGCACGGCATCGGTCCGCAATGCATCTCGCCACAATGACATTTTGATTTGGTGAAATCCTCAACCGCGCCACAGCACGCGCCTGCGCCCGAATAATTTCCACTCGCAATCAACGGGCACAATGTTTGCAACGATCGCAACATCGAACCACACGTGAATACATTTTTCATGGGAAGCGTAGAGCTCAAATCTTCGACGCGAAACGTCGTCATGGATGCGTTTGTCGTCAATCCATCCGGAAGCGTTGCGCATTGAGACTCTAAGCGCACGACAGGCAGACCGCACGTCGTTAAAACCTGATTTCCTAGTGCGTTGAGAGTGGAATCGGATGACCACAGCGCGCCGATGCACGGATGCGCGCGTAAGTCTCGCATGAAGTTACAGCATGACTCCGGCTGCGGAACGTCGCCTTCAGGCACGCAACCGTAATCCAAGACTTTAAACAAGTTAAAATCTTCCACGCAAGAACAGTCATCCAAGGATGGACCAGACGCCGGACACCCAATCAAGTCCCCTTTTCGCGCGAGCTCGAGTTCAAACGTGGATTTTTGTATGCCTGCGTTGAAAAGATTCTTCGCGTCTCGCGTGAGAATGGCGACGCGCATCGCGTCGGCGCACAAAGCGCCACTCCCAATCTCCTCTCGTAATCCTCCAAAAAGTACCTTTTGCGGAAGCGGCAGATTAAACCACTGCTGACACGAATTCTTGACGTACGTCGCGTTAAACGCCCCTCGAGCAAAGTCAAAATCCCGATACGACGCTCGCGCCGCGTACGAGCCAAAATCTGCATTCTTTTCCCTGCCGACCACGGACACATTTCCCTCCGCGAAACAATCCAACGGAGAAATCATAAAACACGGCGCGTGCGGCGCGCTATCAACCACCTTGTAACAAAAGTTCTCCAACTTCAACTCCCCCACGCCTTCGACATCCACGTCGACATCAAACAACCACGACGTAAAATCATGCACTTCCAAGAACGCCTCCATCGACAACAACACCGCACCATCCTTCGCCTTCACCACAAACGTCTGCGCGCGCGAATCCCCGAACACATCACGAAACCAATCCAACTCTCGTCGCGCGGCGCTCTCGCGTGGCACGTACAGCGCCATCGCATCCGTCTCCACGCGAGCCCACACCGCGCCGATCGCCAACGCCATCATCACCCCCGCGCACACCATCGCGCCGCGCACCACCACCGTCGCCGTCGCCGTCGCCGTCGCCGTCGATGCCGATGACGATGACGACGCGCGACCGCAGCACGCGTGCGCGACGAGCCAGGCGTGCCAGGCGTCGACGCCCGCGCGCACGGCGCCGGTCACCATCGTCGCGCGCGGCGCGCTCTCGCGACGGTTCGCGTCACATGGCGCCCGACGACATGCATTTTATTTTGTCAGACTTACGGGTGCGATGCGATGCATTTTTGATTTTTGTCAGACTTATGGGTGCGATCCGAGCTCGCGTCACACATCGACGACGACGACGACGACGACGACGACGACGACGGGAGACGGAGACGGAGACGACGGGAGACGGAGACGACGACGTGTGCGACGGTCGCGAGGGTATTAAAGACACGACGCGCGCGTGCGTGGGCGAATACTCGCGAGCACATCGCGCGCGGCGTGATTGCGCAATCGACGTTCGTTTGGTGTTGCGCGTCGTTGAACACCAAAACGCGACGTTCGGGGTGGGGGGTGTGAGCGCCCAGTGGCGGTGGCGGCGGCGGTGTGGGCGGCGGCGGCGTGATTGATCATGAGTGAACGGGCGAGTTTGCTCGGGAACGCGGGCGAGCGCGAGCGACGGAAGGCGGCGCTGGATGGCGTCGAGCGCGGGGATGCGACGAGCGAGCGGCTCGAGCAGAGCGCGCGCGCCGCTGGTGAGAGTGCGGAGACTGGGGAGGAGATTCTGCGCAAGTTACAAGAACAGCGAGATAAGATTTTAAGTGCTCGCGCGAGTGCGGGGCATATGGAGCGGGATATGGATAGGAGCGAACGGAAAATGTATCAGCTTGGGTGCGAGAAGTGCATGCAGCGGTGGGCGTTTTGCGTGCTGGTGTTACTCGTACTCGGTGGGTTGAGTTTCTTTTTGTACTGGAAGTTGCAGCATCAGAATGATGGGGACGACAATGACGAATCTGTGAGTGCGAGTGGTCAAGAGGCGGTGTTAGGGCGTCGATTTATTGATGAACGCGTGGCGCGCGTCGGGACATTGTCAAAGACGACGGAGGGCGACGCGTATCGCATCGTCACCTCTCGCCACGGCGATGAAGATGACGATAACGCGTACGCCTCGGTGACAAAAGCCGCGTTCCATGGCGCCGCGCGACGATTGCTCGCACACTTTTAGTAACCATTCACCAGTAGAACAAATAGAAGTAGACATCTTAACGAGAAATAAAAAATCACATAAAATTAAATTGCACGCGCGTGTACGTCGTTGACGACGACCAACTTTACGAAAATCCAACCGAACGCCACCCTCTTTTTTGCAACGCCAAGCGCAACGTCTTGATGCGCTTACGATTGGCATCAAAGTCGCTCTCGCCGACTCGCGAAGCCGACCTATACTCGACTCTGGACTTTTGACCGGCGGGGAAATAAAACTCCACGTCGTCTACGAATCCGAAAAACGGACTCGTGTACTCAGCACGCAAATAATCATCCGTTCGTGTAACAATCTTCGCCTCGTAACCATCGCAATCCGTGGTGTTAATCACGTCGATGAGCGCGTCCATCGCTTGCGCGACGGTGAGCTCGGCTTTGCCTCTCGCCACCGCCTCCTCGTCGTTGTACACCCACGCTGGAATGTATCGCGACGAGTCGTTGAATTCATCCGCTGTGCCCACGCAGTTTTGTGAGTTCGTCGGGCACAGCGTCAGGCCGGTGTTGACGCCGTTAAAGGATGTCAAGCCGAGTCTCGGGGCGTCCCCGCTCGCGCCCAAGTTCAACACGGAGCCGAGAACTAAGGGCGACGCCACGGAGCGGAACATGAGCGCGCGGCGCGACGTTGATGACGATGACGACGACGACGACGATGACGATGACGATGCCGTCGTGGTGACGCGCGCGAGCGCGTTGCAGGAGGAGTATACGTGCATGCTATCGGCAAAAAAGTGACGTCTGTGTCAGCCTCTGGATGAGGCGTCGTCTATGCTTGTTTGTGATTAAGGGTGGGGGGAATTTTACCTGCAAGATGCAAGAGCAAAATTGCAGGTGCAAATTGCAGCAGTTTTGGGGCGTCTTGTGCAAGTCCCTCACCTCTATTTTTGATTTCATGGTTATCTATCGTCGACGCAGCGTTCGTCGAAGTTGACTAGCGATGTTCTGTGACTAAGAATTCATATTGTCTTCTACGTGAGCGTTTGTTTAGCAGCGATCAACGCGCGCTTTTCGTCGTGGAACATGCGCTCGAGCGGTTCGAGAGCGTCGGCGGCGCGCGGGCGCGCCTCTGGCGTCGCGCTCCAACATTGGCACATCAAATCGACGTATTCTTTCGGCAACGCCACGTAGGATGATGCGCCAGGGCCCGTCTCGACGTGCGGACGCTCGCCGCGAATGAGCGCGGCGACGATCTGCATTGGACTCAACCCGGCGAACGGCTCCTGACGAGTAAGACACTCCCACATCACCACTCCAAATGAATAGACGTCGATGCACGTGGTTTGCCGCTGCGAACCGTCGAGAAGCTCCGGAGCCATGAATGGATACGTGCCCACGAGAGACATCATTCCCCCAGTGCTCGTCGTTGTCGCATGCAATCGCGACAGACCAAAATCCCCGAGTTTGATAGATCCACCCTCATCGATGAGTAAATTTCCCGACTTGATGTCCCGATGGATGATGTCGCGCGAGTGCAAAAAAGTCAATCCCTTGGCGCATTCTGACATCCATTTACACACCTTGTACGGCGTTACCGCCTTGTTGGGATTATGTAAATATCCATACAGCGAGCCTTTATCGCAATAATCCATGACGATGCATAAATTCGGCGGTGTGGTGCACGCGCCGATGAACTGTACGACGTGGCGGTGACGTAAGCGCGTCAAAAAGCTCAGCTCGCGCTTGAACTCGGCCAAACCACGTTCGTCGCTGACGTTTTCAAACACACACAAGCGTTTAATGGCGACATCCGTGCCTTGATAACGACCGCGAAAGACTTCACCAAACGCGCCGCGTCCAATTTGACGGCCGAAATCGAGGTCTTCTACGGAAATTTCTTCAAATGTCGACATCGATGAGCCACCTCGCGGCGGTTTCGAAGCCGACGAGCCAGGCGACGGCGAATGCGACATCGATTGCGCCAAACCATCCATGTTGTTTAACGGCGTGCGCTGCTGCTGCGCACCGGCGACAGTGTTTGGGCTGGGCGTCGTAAATGGATCCACGTAGGTCGACTCCGACGCCGGACCACTTTGCAGCGGCGTGAACTCCAACGGCGTCGTAAACGCATCAATGTCAAATTCGCTATTCTTACGTTCGTGTCCTGGTTTTCGATGCGGCAACGCCCAGCCTACGGGATTTTCCCATGGCGTAGGCGCACGCACGTCGTCGTCATCGAACACGATAAGCGGCGGCACGTTGGACGTTTCGGCCACAATCGTAGGCGTAGGATGTCCAATTTCTTCTGCGGGCACGTCGCCGTCGGCATCCATGAAATTAAACACGGGCCGGAGGGCGTGCCGTGTCGGCTTGGCGTTGGCGCTCAAAATTTCCTCCTTGTTTGTATTGAAGAAATTCGGCGGCGACTCGTCGAGCAGACGTACGAGTGGATTTGCACCACCAACATCGCCAACATTCTCAACTAACACAAACTCTTGACGCAAAATCATCTTTTGCGACGCGTCTGCAAAGCAGGAGCGTAAGAGCTCGTGTTCGATGCGAAACTTTTCATCGTCACTCGTCGTCAACCGTTGTTCATCCGCCATGCACGCCGCCACGAATACCGCCGCGCGGTAAGCTAAATCACATTCATGCAACACCAACTTGGCGACAAATCCAACGAGTTCGAGCCAACCAAGCTTGGGCACGTTTGGCTCAATTTCGTCGTACGCGTTTGGCAAGCATGAAATCGCGCGCGAGAGAACGCTCCGCGCACGTGCCACCACCGCGAGCAGCGCTTGTAAACTCGTCGTCGAGATTGGATCATTCACCCCGATATCGTCTTCGTCCCCGTCGTCCAACCGAGCGTCGCACGCGTAATTGTTTTCAAATTGCGCAAAGTGCCGATGGAATTTCGCCTTTGCTCGCAGCAGCGCGGCGTGTGGAGCCACCAAGTCCAAGGCTACATTCAATCCCTCTTCATCCTCATTCGCGGCGACGATTTCGCCATGCGCACGACGCCGTTCGCGCGCCAACTCCCCTTCCTCCGTCGCGTAAATGTGTAAAATAATCTCCAAATGGTCGCGCCAACAATACACCCCGCTCAAGCACTCCGCGCTCCCAAACTGCATCAGCGCGTGCACGATCGCTAGCGTCTTCAACGCCACGACGGGATGCAACATGTTCCCCTTTGCGAGCGCGGCGAGCGTTTCAGCGACGTTCGCCGCGCCCGCGGCGCGCGGCTTCGCCCACGACGCTCGCGCGAGTCGATGCACGTGCTTCGCCTTGGGCGCCCCCATCGGCGCGGGCGCCGTGCTTCGCATCACCGAGTACGTGCACGGGGTCATGGAGCGCGACAGAAACGTCGACAGTTTCTCGTGCACGGATGCCGACGGCGAGGCGTCGATGGAGGAGGATGACCGCTGATGATTCTGATGATGCTGTAACAGCGCTGCCGACGACGACGACGGGGCGGACGGCGACGCTGCCGGCGCCGAGACGTCGTCGATATCGCCGCGGGCGGGATGCACGCGCGCGGACGCGCCGGACGGCGGCGCCGGCGACATGGTGCGCCCCTAATGAGACGAATGAATCACCTCGCACGCGTCATAGAATGACGCGCAACGCCACCGTGCGCGACGAACTCGCGCGATTCTGCGCGCGACGCGACGACGTCGATGCAGATGATGACGCGCGCGCGCTCGCGAGCGTCGCGAGCGGCGTGCGGGACGGGGATGTGCGCGTGATTGATGTCGTCGTGGCACTCGAACGCGAGCTCTGTGGCATTGAACCGCACCCTCGCGCGCGCGCCACGCGCGCACTCGCGCACGTGGCGTGCGAACTGGCGCGCGAGGTGTTGGATGTGCAATCCCGCCACACGCTGAGCGCGTTCTTTGCGAGTAAGCTGAGCGATTATGCGGTGATTGCGCACGCGGCGCGTGGAGCCGTCGCGTGCGTCGACGCCGGAGACAACGAAGACGTCGAGGCGATCGCCAACGGCGCGTTCGCGGGGTGCGATGTGCAAGCGTTATCGCAAGCTGATCGTGAACGCGTGCTCGAGGTGGGCGTGCGCGCGTTGCGTGCGAATGGTGCAGCCGCGGTTCGCGGAGCCGGCGAGGGCGACTGCGAAAAAGCGTGCGCGTCGATAATCGCCGCATTCGACGGCGAAAAGGATCCGCGGTGCGTGTTGTTGCTCAGCGACGCTTGGGTTACTTTACCTCAAGCGTTTGCGCGCTGTGGAGACGAAGGCGTCGCCGCGTACGCGGCGAATGCGGAGGAATTATACGACGTCGCCGCGAGCTACTTTCCGGTCTCGTTTACGCCGCCTCGAGGTGACGCGATTAAAATTACCCGTCGTCAGCTCGCCGAGGCGGTCGAACGCGCGATGTGCGCGTCGCCAACGTTCGCGCCGTGGGCCGTGCCGCACGCTTTGGAGAGTTTGAACCCCGAGCTTGGGGCACAGAAGATGGCGGACGCCGCGCGCGCGGTTCGAGCCATGGGCCGCGCCTGGGGCGCCGACGTCATGCGGGAGCATTTGGATGTTATTTGGCGCGCCATGCGTGCGGCTCTGGCGCATCCGAACGCGACAAAGAATGAAAATGATGACATAGATGATATGCGGCACGCGACGACACCAATGGCGGTGATGACGACGATGTTTGCGAGCGAATGGGGCGGCGAGGCGCTGGCGAGACGCGCGCTCGAGGACGCGTGCGTTCGAGACGCGGAATCGACATTAATGACGGCGGCGACGACAAAGACGAACGCGTGCAATGCGTCAGGCGATGCCATGGATACCGGGTGTTGCGGTGGTGGATGCGGCAAGGGCACGAGTGATGATGCGAGAGGTCGATTGGTCATCGCGACGGCGGGACGCGTGTTGGGCGCCGTCGCTGCGGCGTCGCCGGCGCTCGCGCGGCAAGTCACTTGCGTGACGATGAAGACGTTACTCGATGCCGCTTGCGTGCCGTCGCCAACGACGACGTCATCGTCGACATTGATGACGACGTCAGCGTCGTATTTAGCGTTGATTTTAGCTACACCAGCGCTGGGCGGCGCTTTGGATTGTTGCGCTCGAGCGGCGCAAGGCGATGACGCGGGCGTCGTACTCAGCGTTTTAGACGACGAAAGCGAGCGCCTCGTCGCGTTATTCGCCAGTGCGGCGTTAGGATGTTTAGGTGAGGGTGACGAGACGACGCGCCGCGACGGCATCGTGCTTGGCTTGGCGGGATTACACATGATGTGTAAATTTCCGCGCGGATTTGGCTTGGCGTCTGACGTCGCGAGGAAAAACACGTGCGACAAGCTCATCGACGCCATCATGTGTGACGACGACGACGACGAGAGCGAAGAGGACATCGAGGTTCGATTACACCGCGCCATAGAGGCTCTCGTTGCGGCGGTGAGTGGCGGTGATGACGCATTTATTCGCGTCGTTGTGAGCGCGGCGACGCCTCGTTTATTCACGTCTGTTTCGGCTCGCAAGCTTCAAAGTACCACATGTGCGCGCGCCATGCGCACGCTCTCCGCCCTCGCGCTCGCGAATGAAGCCATTCGTAACGATGTTGCATCTTTTATGTGCGGAGTCGTGCGCGACGCGATGATGAGCGGAGCTTTAGGCGTTGAAGATGTCGTAGACGCGTGCGTGCGGGACGCCGACGGCGTGCTCACGAGCGGCGTCTCAAGTGATGCCGCGCAAAAAGCGTGCGAATCACTCGCCGAATTCTGTATAGAACGCACGTCATCACTTGTTTCGGCAATCGACTCGCACTGCATGATGCGCATCACCATTGCGGCGGTGGCGAATTGCGGTTTAGACGCGCAACGCGCGCTCGCGACGCGCGCATTCGCCTCGGCGTCGAGCGCGCCGTTGCTCGCCGCGGCGACCATGTGCGGCCTTCGCGCCGACACCGTCGATGTCGCAACGCTCCAACGTGCATGCGAAGATCTGGTGCGCGTGGCAACGACGCCGGGCACGGATGCGCGTCTCGTGCGGTATTGCGCCGCGGCGTGCGGTTCGGCGGCGTTCAAATGTCCGCGCGCGCGCTTTACAGAGCCTCGCGACTACGACGACTTTGGTGCGTCGAGTGTCGTCCGCGCCGTGGTGCGCGCGCGTGCGATGAAACGAGATGAATCGCCCGAGGCACAGGCGTTGATTGATGACGTAACACGCGCGCTTGGCGACGCGGAGACGTGCGCGGAGCGCGCGAGAGGCGCCGCCGAAACATTGAGCGCGGCGACGGGATTCCAAGCGTCAGAGGACGATTTAGCGCTCGGTTTGAAGCCATCGACGCACGCCAAGGAGGGATTTTTGGCACGCCAGCGCGCGTTTAGCCAATTAGCGCCCGTGCTCGTTGAACGCGCGTACGCATCGACGGGTCTGGTGCGATTGGCGTATTCGTACGCCGCGGCGAGGCTGGCGGCGGGCGTCCCGTCTGCGGTGGCGTTGCGCGCACAATTCAAACTTTTCCCGCTCTTACCGGACGTTTTGAGCGCGCTGAACACAAACGGTGCATTTGCAGGCGACGGTGATGCGCTGCGTGCGACGCTGACGCTCGTAGGCGCGCGCTTGGCCGAACAGACGACGGACGCGGCGGCAGATGTCCGCGGCCGAGCGGCGTCGTTGATTCACGTGTTATGCGACATCGCAGTCGTAAAGCCGTCGACGACGACGAAAACGGCGGCGATGGAAACAGAAATATCCATGGAATGCCGTGAGTGCGCGCTCGAAGCGCTCATCGCCGCCGCCACGACGCTGACGTACGCGGATATTTTCCCGCTCCGCGACGCCGTCTTTGCCGCCGTAAAATCGGCGTGCGACGACCCGAAACGTCGCGTCCGTCGCGCCGCCGCGCGCGCGCGCCAAACTTGGCTCGCCATCGCCGCGGCATAGATGCAGAACCACAAACGCACGCGCGCGCACACGTAGACACACCGGATGTTATAGTTATAGCACCATCGAGTCGGTTGGACGACTCGGCGCGCGCTTTTTCAACCACCCTCACACATCGCCGCAATGTCCACGCCACCCGCCCAACCCGATGGCGACGGCGGCGCCGACAACCCAGACGAACCGTCCCGCTCGCCCGCGATCGCTCGCACCGCACCGTCGCCGTCCTCGTCGATGAAGACGCCGTGCGCGTTCTTCGCGCGAGGCCGCTGCGTCTCAGGCGACGCCTGCACGTACTCACATGTCATCGACACCCGTTTCGGACGCTCTCGCGCGACGCATGCGAGTAACTGTGGATGTTGTGCGTGCGTTCCGCGCGCGAGCGGCGACGATGGCGACAAAAACGGAGGTGAGAGTAGTAGTTCTGAGAGCGAAGAGGGCGCGGTGCCGCGCGACGTCGCCGCGCGAGAAGCCCTCGACCGCGCACGCGCGCGCGATGCCATCCTCGCCGACGCGCATACAATCACCCAGCCCTCGCGCGTGATGTTCTGGCGCACGTTTTTAAGCGCGATTGGGAACGGGCGAGGGAATAAACTCGCGCCGTATTGGTTGGCGACGACGCCCGGGACGACAAAGCGGCGACGCGTGGACGCTCGCGCGGACGGCGTTGGTGCGCTCGTGAGCGCGCTCGCGAAGCAGAACGCAAAACATGACGCACGTCGCGCTCGTGGCGGCGCAGACGCGCGCACTGGGGGCTTGGAGGAGGAGACATCCGCGCCGTGACGCGCGGTTTCGGGACGACCGTTCACCAAAAGGCGCGCCATTCGTCGACGCGCGCTGCGTTCGGACGCTTCGTTCGCGCGCTCGGAGCGTGCGCACATCATGTTCATGGGGTTCGACATCAAGCAACTGTTCGGTTTGGCGCCGAGCGCGGAGGAACGCACCAAGGCGTGTCGCGCGCGCATTCGGAAGATGAAGCGTGAGATCGACCAACAGATTCGCGACGTCGAACGCGCGACGAAAGCCACAGAGCGCGAAATCAAGTCGTGCGCGAAGAGAAACGATGCGGCGAGCGCACGAGCGCTGGCGAGAGAAATCGTACAGGCGCGAGCGACGGTGAGCAAGCTGTATACGTCCAAGGCGCAAGCGAGTTCGGTTGAAAGCGCCCTGGCGCATCGCGTGGCGACGCAAACGAGCGCTCGATCGATCGAACGTTCGGCCGAGGTGATGAAACACATGAATGCGCTCGTGAAGACCGCGGCGGTGCGCGAGGAGGCGATGGAGCTGTCGAGAGAAATGATGAAGGCCGGGGTCATGGCGGAGCTGTTGGACGACGCGCTCGACGTCGCGCTCGACGACGATGTCGACGAAGAAGAGACGAATAGAGCCATCGAGGATGTGTTGCGTGAAATAGCAGGCGAAATTGTGTTACCGCAGGCGGCAAAGCACGCCGCGGCGGTGTTGAAGGAGGAGGATGTCGAGGCGGCGGATTCGCTTCCGACGGTGGTCTCCGCCTCGGAGCGAAGCGCGAGCACCGACGCCCTCAAAGCGCGTTTAGACGCTATGCGCGTGGGCGAAGAGACCGCATAGCAAATCGCCGCTGTTACACCACCACCATCGCTCGCGCGCGCGCGCGAGCGGTGGTTTAGAAGGTTGAAGATTGTAAATTAAAACTGTGACATTGTTGAGCCTCGCGCCTCACAGTTCGCCTCTGCGACCACGTCGACGCGTCCGTAGAACCCGCGGCGATGCCAACACTCGCGGCGATGCCAACACTCGCGCATGCGTCGCTCATCGCTGTCGCTCGACCGCGACCGCGACCGCCAAGTACGAAGAATCATCTTCGTCGCGGCGGTTGCCTCGTCAGCTCCGCCGATGCGCCCGGCTCGGCGACGACACCGGACGAACGCGACGGAGAACGCGACGGAGAACGCGCGAGCGGTGCAGGAGACACGCGTCTGGCGCCTGGGACGAGCACATCAGCGGGCACGACGTCGCGCATGCGCGCCATCGTGGACAAATTGGGAGGTTTAGTGCTGAGCCCGAGCGGCGTCGACGCCGACTCGGGACCGAGCGATGCGCGGTCGCGGAGGGCGTCTGGCGGCGCGTTACCATTTGGGGTGTTCGTACGCGATGCGGTGCGCGCTGCGGCGAATACAGTGACGGCGAGTTTTGATGAATACGCGAGTGAAGCGCCCGAACGTAAGGCGTTGGATGAACGGCGAAGAAAAGCGCGGACGCTCATGGCGAAACGACGTAAACTTCGTCGCGACGCGCAGACGCGCGCGGAGTTGGTAGCGGCGAAACCCGCGTTGGAAATTTTCAAATTGAATCAAGCGCAGCGAAGGGAGATTGGATTGGATTGCGATGAGATGCATTTTTTACCCATCGGGGACGCGAGCGGTTGGAGCGCAGCGTTGTTGCGGTATCTTCCAGAAGGCGGCGTCATGCGTAAACGACCGATCGTCATGGTTCCTGGATGCGCGTCTAATGGCATGACATTCGATGTCGATCGAGAAGTGAGCTTGCCGAGGTACTTGACCGATCGTGGGCATGAGGTTTGGATCATCGAGACCCGAGGCGTGGGGTACGCTAGGCGATGGACGCGTCCGCGAAGCGATTACATGGACCGCATTGGTGTCGAAGATGAGGCCATCATGGAAGTACCGGCGATGCGATCCGTCGGCTTTGGTTTGTGGGATTTCGACACGTTGCTCAACGAAGACTTGTTTGCGTCGTGCGAATACATCGCCGAAGTGTGCAAGAGGGGCGATTTAGCGGGCATCGGACATTCCATGGGCGGCATGCTCCTCGCCTCGCTCGCCGCGATCGGGCCCAAGGCGCACGACATTGGCCACACATCGTCATGGTCGATTACAAGTGTCGTCACCCTCGCGTCGTGCCTAGAGTGCTCGAAAGAAAGTGATCCAAAATCACCCGCGTCGGTGTACGCGCGCTTTTCGGCGCTCGCGGGACATCTCCCACGTGGGCTCACGGCGAATCCAAGCACGACCACAGTGCAACTTCCCATCGCGCCCGCGAGTGTGGCCACCGCAGAGGCATTTTCGCTCGTGCTCGGACCGCCGCCGCAGAGCGACGGGGACGGTGACGGGCAACCCCCAGACGCGGCCAAGGCGTTTTGGAGGAACAGCGTGAGCCCAGTGACGTGCCATCCGGGCGCGACGAATAGCGAATACCTCCGACGATTACTCTTGCGTGGGTTCAACAACGTACCACTGTCGCTCTTACTACAGATGGCTACGTTATTCACCCCTGGGGGTATGCGCAGCCGCGATCCTGACATGGGCGTCGACGATACATCCGTCGTTTGCGCCAAACCCGGCGCAGCCGACTCTACGTCGCGCGAGCGTCTCAAATACCTCGACGCCCTCGAAGCGGCATCACCACCCGTGTGCGCCATCGCGGGCGACGTGGACCCAATATTCCCTCCAAACCAGGTGAAATCCTACGCCGCGCGTGCGAACGCAGAGTACCATTGCTTTGGAGACCCGCGAGCGGCGCGAGACGACCCAGACGCGCACTTTAGTCACTACGACGTCATTTGTGGACGGTTCGCGCCCAAGCTCGTGTTTCCCGTCGTCGCCGAATTCGTCGCGCGCGACGCCGATGGCAAGTCGGTAATCAACACACGCGTGCCCTCGCGCGCCGAGATCGATTGACATGGATTGCTTTACTGTACTGTTGTAACTGTAACACGAGGACGACACTTTTTGCCTCTCTACTCCGTCGTGCACTTTTGGACTTTTTATCACATCGCGACGGTACGCGCACCGTTGGCGTGACGCGCACGACGACGAGCACACGAAGTTGGTTCGCAGCGGTCTCGCGCACGTCGCGCATCGACGCGCGCGCGAGCTCGCGACGACGTCGCGCCATGTCCTCGCTTTCAGTCGTCGCGGCGAGCGCGGGACACAAACAGAACGAGAGCGCGCGTGGCGCGTCATGGCGCGCCGAACGCGAGCGGGCGGTGATGGAGCACGCTTCGCTTGCGCATGTTCCCACTGGGCACGACACGGTGATTGATTTCTTGACGAGCGACGCGTGCGAAGGGCCGAGGAAGTGGTTGGGGGCGGCGGTTGTGGCCGACGGGACCATGTATGGCGTGCCGAGCCACTCGAGGCGCGTGCTCAAGCTCGAGCCGCGCAAGGGTGGGAAAATTACCGCCATAGGTTGCGACGACGCGCTCTCGGAGACGCACTTTAAGTTTTTACGCGGTATAGATGGGAAAAATGGCAAGGTTTATGGGTTGCCCGCGTGGGGCGAAGGCGTGCTCTGCGTCGATTGCGTCACGGATGACGTGCGGCTGATTGGGGAATTGCCACCGGAGATGAAATGGCAATGGCACGGTGGCGCCATGGGCAACGACAAGGCGTTGTATGCGATTCCGTGTAACGCATCAAAAGTGTTACGCGTAGATACGGAGACAGATGCGTTGACGTTTATCGGTGACTTGGGCGAACACGGGAGCTTGAAGAATAAGTGGTACGGAGGCATTAAAGACCGAAACGGTGCGATTTGGGGAATACCATATTGCAGTGATAAAGTGCTGAAGATTACGCCCGAGACGCAAAGCGTGGAGATGTTTGATGTCTCGGGCGAGACGTTGAAGAAGAATTCGTTTTCGTGGCACGGAGGCACTCTCGCTCCGGATGGATGCATCTATGGCTTTCCTTCCCACGCCGAGCGTGTGTTGAAGATTAATTGTAATACTGGGGAGATATCTCTCATCGGTGACTCTCTGGGCACGGATGGGTACAAGTTTGGAGGTGGTTGCATTGGCGGCGACGGTAACGTATACGCCTTCCCGAGCGATTACCACGCGGTGCTTAAAATCGACGTCGCCACCGAAACAACCTCGCTCTTAGGCGTGGGCGAACCATCAATGATGCCAAGTCTGAAAAATAAATGGCAAGGCGGCGTCCTCGCGCGAGACGGATCCATATACGGTATACCTTGCGACGCACCTTCGGTGCTCTGCATCGACGTCGCCGCCCAGCGCGTCTTCTTCCTCGGCGCCTTGGGCGACTTACCAGACAAATACCAAGGTGGTTTCCTCGACGCAAATGATGGTGTGATTTATGCCATTCCAGAAAATGCGCCAAACGTCATGCGCATCTGCCCGCGAGGATCCACTCCGCATCCGCCCGCTCGAGCGAACGCCGAACATCCGGCGTGACATCCAGCGCGCGCGCGTCTTCATCACCATGTATATCCGTATCGTATCAATACACACGAAACACAACAACACACACACACACATGGCGCATTCCTCGCATCGATTGTCACGCACGCAGCGCTATGCTCGTAGAGAGACGCCGCGATTGGACGCGTCCCACGCGCGGCTCAGTCGCGGATCGCCTATACCCTACTGAAAAGGTGTACAAGATTTGAAGGTATCTGCACACACTCGCGCGCGCGCCGCGCCTTGGCACCGAGATCGGTTCGGTGTCGACCGCGCACGATGGACGGCTTGCTCCCGAGCTGGCTCGCGGGCGACGACACGACGTCTGAGGATGACGGCACGCCGTTAACGTCGCCGAGAGGTGGCGATGTGAATCCACATCGTTTACGCGCGATCGGGGACACGGTGAAGCACAGTGCGGGCGAGCGGTTGACGCAGCTCGCATCGAGCGCGCGAGGGAAAGCGGTTGTGGATGGTGTGCTGACGCAAGCGACGGCGTTGATAGCGAATCCAAAGGCGATAGGGGAGCTGGAGCGCGTCGCGGCGTTGAAAACCAAGAGTAAGGATATTTGGCAAAACGCGTTAAAGAATGACGAGGAGAAGATAGCCAAGACGAAACGGGGGACGGTGAAGGCGTTGGAGATTACAGAGCGGTTGGCGACGCATGCGGACCCTGGTGGGGAGGTGGCGGAGACGTTCGCGGATGCCGCGCGCAAGTTGAAGGGTATCGTCGAGACGGGTAAGACGAGAGACGAAGTGTTAGAGATGAGTAAAAGCTTGGGTAAGGATCTTTGGACAAAGCTGAGCACGAAAGCGAAAGGGTCGGATCATTTTGAGGGCATGCGTGGCACGGTGGAGCGCATCGTAGATCGCGTGAAGGCGTTGATGACCAAGTTGCAGGAGGAAAAGCTCAAGCGGGACGAAGAAGAGGCGATATCCGCGGTGTTAAATGCGGGTGACACCACGAAAGATGCTATTGACTCGCGATTAAAGACGCTGGCCGACGAGAGTAAAGACGTCTGGAGCGATTTACGCGCTGATGATCAAGTGAAGAGATTGATCAAGGAGGAAGTCGTGCCAGGATTTGAGCGTTTGATTCGCGGCGCTGTGCAAGTCTCGTGTGAACTCATGGCAAAGCTTGAACTTCCACGCGTCGACGGGGTATATGATTCGCCGTTAGGCTCGGTGTGTTATCACGTCGATAACGTGCACTTTTCCGAGTTTGAGGTTCAAAAGGAATCTCTGCGCGTCATCAACCACATGGATGAGAACGACGAGGGCGCCGGTTTGAGCACAACGGTGGAGGTGGGCGACATAAAAACCACGATGAAGGATGTGGAATTCGCATATTGCGAATTCCCGAGAAACTGGGGCATGGTCGATGGTGAAGGTTTGTGTACGGTCACCGTAGATGGTGCCAGCGTGGGTATTACGTATGAAATTATCATCAACACGCAGCAATTATTAAAGCTCGTGAACCAAGGCGTAGAATTGGCTAAAGATGATGGTAAGATTAAGGAATTGAACGAGAAGATTCAGGAGAAGATCAAGTTGAGAAAGGAGCAAAAGGAGCGCGAAGCGGCAGCCAAGGCTAAGGCGGAGGCGGAAAAACCTGTTCCAGCGACGCCACCGATGCCAATCGAATCCCGGAAATCTATCGACTCTGTCAACTCGTTTGACTCTGGGCGCGACCAGTTTGGATCGCCCGTATCCGACCTCGACGTCGATTCTCTCGGTTCTGCGCTTGACCGCGCATTTGGCAGTAACGGATTCAACAACGCCGAAGATGATGTTGATTCACCGCCAATGTCGCCGACATCGCCCGGAGGGAGCCAATTTCACGACGCAACAGATGACGCGCGCATTCTCGATGCCAAGGAAAAGCTGGCACGCAACCGTAAGGTTGTTGGTGAGATCTTAGGCGATGGTTTCTTAGGTGACGATCCCGTTCTCGAGCTTCGAGTGCACACGACGCACATTTCTGTCGGTGAACTCGACGTCAACATCAGCGGAACGAGCGCGGCTTGGTTGTACAACATGATCGCCTTGGTACTCACGCAGCAGCTCAGAGGCACGATTGAGGAGAAAATCAATAATATCACCGTCAAACAGCTCGCGCGCGTCAGTGGCGCCGTAGCCGCCTATAGCGCAGGACTCATTGAAGTTAGTATTTATCAAGACGATGACGAAGAGGATGATCTCGGTTCGATGTTCTCTGGAGTCACCGGTTCGCTGCGAGAAAACCCTGGCAAGTGGGGTGAAGATTGGCGGTGTTCGCACTGTCCTGGCGAGGCCCCAGAGCACGTAGAACACCGTCGTAAATTTGGCTCGCGAAGTCAATCGAAGACGTCGTTTGAAAACTTGGATGAGCTCATCCGCGAAGCCGACGCCGAAGAGGAGGCGAGACAACGAGGCGTCCAATCAGAAGCGCCCGCCGAGGCGCCAATCGATGCCGGGGTGGATTGGAACGAGATCGCCAGCCCTATGTAGAGACAGATGTTCACACATCCGGACAAAACATTTGTTATAGCAGACACACAAAACCACAACGTAGCGTCGCGCGCACACCGAATCGAAACATCTAAAAGACTGACAGACGACGACGCCCACCTTCAGTGTCTCGCATGCCAAATAAACTCGCGCTTCTGGCCCTCGGCGCCGGCGCGCTCGCGCTCGCGCGCATCAAAGATCGCGCCAAGTCCGGCGCTCGCGAGGCGAACGTCGATGACGACGACATGACCGCGCCAAAGGTGACGCTCGTCAAAAGCGGTTCAACGACAAAACGCGTCAAGAATACGCCGCAATCCATTCCGGCGGTATCGCCGCTCAAGGCGCGCGATGCGTCGGGGACAATTCATACCAGTGCTGGTTTGGACGCGCACGAAATCACCGCGGATGGTATCGCCGTGACGATATCGACGTTTGGTGCGACGATTGTAAAGTTGAAGACGCGAAGCGTCGACAGCAACGCGGTGAAGAATTTCGATGACATCGTGCTCGGATACGATGATTGCGAGAGCTATGATGACACTGAAGGGCGTCCATATTTTGGTGCGGTGTGCGGACGCGTGGCGAATAGGATTGCGAAAGGGGAGTTCAAAGTTCGTAACAAGATGTACACGTGCGCCAAGAATAACGGCGAGAATACATTGCACGGTGGCGTCAGTGGGTGGGATCGCAAGCGATGGACCGTCGAAGACAAGACGAGGAGTTCAATTACCTTGAGTTACGTGTCAACGGATATGGAGGAGGGATTTCCTGGGACGGTGAAGATGTACGTGGTGTATTCGGTGGTTGGATATCGCGAACGCGTAAATTTGGTCGTGGACGAAAAGACGCAGCTCGTGCGCATAGAAGTGAGCAAGTACGCCGAACTCACTACGAAAATGACGGCAACGACAGATTCATCGACGCCGATATCAACGGTGCAACACACGTATTTTAACTTGCACGGACACTCGAGTATGCAGGACTGCGGTGCGCACGTCGTCGAAATGCCAAACTGTCACGCTTACGTCCCCGTGGACGAAGACACATTGATTCCTACGGGCGAAGGTGTGCGTAAGGTTGACGGTACACCGTTTGATTTGCGAAAACCGACGGCCATGTTTGAGAAATCTCCGGAAGGGTACGACCATAGCTTTGTCATCGCCGGAGCGGATGCCACGCGCCCGGCGAGCGAGCTCCCACGCGAAGCGCCGCGCTTGGCGGCACGAGTTACGTGCGCCGATGCCGGACGGGCGTTGGAAGTGTATACTGATGCACCAGGTGTACATTTCTACACTGGTAACTTTCTATCAGAAGACATGGTGGGAAACACAAAAGACGGCGCCGCGTACGCTCGACAATCTGGATTTTGCCTCGAGACGGGTTGGTTCCCAGACGCTGTCAATCAAAACACCAAACTCGGCGCATCGTACCCGGGCGTGATTGTCAACCGCGGTGATACGTATTCACACACGCTCACATATAGGTTCTTAAACGTTTGAGAATGCCTATGCTTTACAACTTATTTATCATTTTCCGCTACGCCGACGAGTAGTAAAAGGCGTTTAGCCATCGACGAATCATCAACACCACCATTAAAATCAACGCAAACACCGCCATGGGCATGTACTTTTGAATCAGCGCTTGTCTGCTAAGATCACGCGCTTTTTTACTATACTTTTTACTCTCAGCGCTCAGCGCCCCACTCATTTCGCTCACCCGGTCCAACCGCTCGCCCTGTCCCATGATATCGTTGATGTTCTTCGTCATGATTTGTTGAATATCGTGCAAGTCGTCGTTCAATTTATTCAAATTCCTCTGCGTGCGCGCATCCGAGTACAACTTCTTTGTGCGCTGGATAAAAGTATCAAATTTTATAAACGCATACGGCCGCGCCGCAGCGTCCACGCTCGTCCCGTGTCTCGCGTCAAACTCCCGTTGCAGCTCCTCCAAGTACTGATACGCGAGCTTCTTTGGGTACGTCCGGTCGCATAACGTGAGATAACAGACCCCGTTATCAATCACATAATGCATCAAAAACGCACTATCCGTCTCGATGGTCATTCTCGACGGCGGCGGCGCGCCAGCGCCGAGCTTTTTAAACAATGCTTTGGCTTGAGATTTGTACCGATCGAGCGTTTGCCCGGACGAGTCGTTGTCGAGACCTTCGGCAAGGGGCAAGCCATCGGTGACGCGAGCGAGAAGCGTGAGCTTCACCATGTGTGCGGGTGCGAGACGACGGCGGCGGCGACGGCGACGTGCGGCGAGCTCTGCCGTGCCGTCAGACGTTGCCGCAACGACACATCTTCTTACACATACACATACGCTTGCGCGCGCCATGTCGCGCGACGACGAGGTGCGTGCGCGCGCGAACGCACTGAATCGCAACCATCAACGACGACGGCGACGGTGGGAGCGATACGCGCGGTGCGAAGAACTCTTGATGAGTGAACGATTGCGTGGTGCCTCGTTGAAAAAGTGTCCATATTCGACGACGACTGACGACCCGAACGCGTGTTTGATTTTTCAAGCAGTTTAATCCATTCTTAAATGCGGTCGATGCGGATGAGGACGTCGGGTTCGGGCCCGAGGGTGCGTTCGCGGGGCTGGGGACGTCGACGACGCTAGATGCGGATCCGAGATTAACGCAAAGCGCGTCTTCAGCGACAACGGCAGCGACGACGACGACGGCGACGACGGGCACACAGAGTGTATTTGCAGGCTCAGCGAGCGCAAACAGTGGTGCAGCGCGCACGGAGGGTACGAGCGATGGTGGAGCTACTGCCACGACGGCGACGCCGGCGCCAAAGAGACGCGGTTGGATTTTTAGCGCTTCGTACTATCAGCAGTTCTTCGACGTCGACACCGAGGATGTGCAAGAGCGCGTGATGAACGTATTCACCGCTCCGCATCGCGGAAACTTTTTAGAAGGCGTGGTGAAGGGAAATCCAGACTTGTATGTTCCGATTTGGGGCGCGGCGACGTTGGTGTTTCTCACAGCGCTCGGGAGCGCGTGGGGTAAATATAACACCCATAAGAACGCGGCGTGGGACTTTGACGCGTCTACGGTGAGCCTTAGTGCAGCCCTCATCTACGGTTACGTTTTCGTGTGGTCGTTGATTGTATATTTGACGTTAACATGCTACGCCGGGGTGGAGAATTTGCGCGTCATTGACGTCTGGTGCTTGTATGGGTACTCCATTCTCGCTTTTATTCCCGTGTGCATCTTAGCCACCGTACCCGTGGAATTATTCCGATGGCTCTTCACCGGCGCGTGTGCGGCGTTGAGCACGCTCTTCTTAATGTCCAACGTCCGCCAGCGAGTGTTAACGTCCACGAAAGGTTCAGCGTTTGGCGTATCGTTTGTGAGTTTCATCGGCTCGGCGAATTTCGCCTTTGCGCTCGTGTTAAAATTGTTCTTCTTCCAATACTACTACGGACATTGAACCTCCTAGAGCGTTCTCTTCTATTGTGCTCCTTGCATGCGTGCGGACCACAAGCACACACACACGAACACAGGGCAGAGTATACGTGTTGGAATATCAATCGAAAAAAGTTTGCGCTCAACACGCAACCCCACAATTCTAATCACTTCACATCTATGCGCGCCGCAACCCGCGTGGTGCGCCGCATTACCACATCGCGTGACGCGTACGCCACAGTCACGTGCACCACTCACGCCCCATCGACATCGTTCGCTGCGTCGTCATCATCGTCGTCGTCAAGGACGCGCGGAACACGAAGCGCGACTGCTTTACCCTCACCTCCTCGACAAAGAACTCGAACAATGTCCGCCTCGACGACGTGGGACGCCACACAAACGCAAGAGGATTTCATGCGTAACGATCGCGTCATCTTAGTTGACGCCCAAGACGTCGTTATCGGCGATGCGAGCAAGGAAGACGCACACAAGTTTCTCGACGGCGGGGCGACGCCGACGGGGACGTTGCACCGCGCGTTTAGCGTATTCATATTTGACGCCGACGATAGATTGTTGCTTCAACAACGCGCGGCGTCTAAGATTACATTTCCAAGCGTATGGACGAATACGTGTTGTTCGCATCAGCTCACGGGTCAAGAGCCAGGGGAGATTGATTCGCCGAGCGCGATCGCGTCGGGGTCGTGCCGCGGGGCAAAAAGCGCCGCCGTGCGGAAATTAAAACATGAATTAGGCATCGATGAGAGCGATGTACCGATTGGTAGCATTAAATTCTTAACGCGCTTGCATTATTGCGCCAAGGATGAATTTGCAGAGCACGAGAATCAACCTGTTGGAGGGACGTGGGGCGAACACGAGATGGATTACATTTTATTTGTCAAGGTGCCGCGCGTGGGCGAGACGCTTCCGATGGATGTGAACGCGGATGAAATCGACGCCACGAAGTGGGTGAGTGCGAGTGAGCTGAAGAGTATGATGGATCCTACCAGCGGTTTGCGTTGGAGTCCGTGGTTTAGGATAATTGCGGAGAGATTCTTGTATGAATGGTGGGGCGATTTAGACGCCGCGTTGACGACGGACAAATACGTCGACGTCGGCACCATTCATAAGGTGATGTAGCACGGTGCGTTTTAGTTTGTTTTGTGTTCGTGAATCAATATCAATAGAAACGGCGGTGAAATCTCGATGATGACAACTGTGACGGGCGGACTGTTACGGTTTGATACCCGGTTGATGATTAGTCCTAGCGTTACCCACGGGTGCGCTCCTGAGAGATGTATTCCGCCGTTTACTTGTTTTCTTGTTCGTCGCGACTCGACGCCTTGATGACATTGCTGACGCTGTTTTTCTCCCAAGACACAGGATGAGTTGGTGGTGTTTAGCACCCAATCTATAGCACTTTAGCGTTACAATGCAGACTATTGCAGTCCATGAAGTCTAATTTACACAAATTTGCTGCCAAAGGCGAGCGAGGCGTCGACGAGCGTCGCTCGACCTCTCTCATCGAATTCTAAATCAAGCGCCACACAACCGGCGTTACACAACTTCGCATTCATGAGCTTCTCGAATATTTTCTTTTTATCTCTTCGCTCATCGATGCGCGCCATGACGGGTGCGACAGACGGTACAAAGGGCGTGAACGCGATGTCGTCGGCGCCGCTCGATTTACTGTCGTTTGTGGCGAACAGCGCGTCGAAATCGTTCGGTTTTGGTGGCACCGCAAACGGATCCACCGCCGGCTGCGCAAACGGATTAATACCTGGAATATCGTCAAACGGATTCGCCGTGGGTTGCGGTATCGCTTGCGCGGAAGTCACACCGACGACGCCGTCTTGTGACGCCGCCAGCTCTGGCGCCACGCGAGACACGAATTGCTGCAAAAACAAACTGTGCCCGACAACAATCACCGCATCGCCACTCGCGTCAAATCTGATGGTTTCAAGAAAATCAACGATGCGTTCTTCAACCTCTTGCGTAGAATCGGAATCTGTCTCGCTCGTCCACCATTGCCCGACGGCGTCATTTGCGTCAAACGTCACGCCGCGACTCAACAATTGCGACGCTGAATGCGCATTGATTAATTCCGCCACCTTTTGTTGCGCTCGCGCAATGACACCATCGCCTTGGGCAATGCCAACGGTGTCGAGACCACCCACGCCTTTAATCTCGCGAATGCTCTGCAAGCAAACTTGACGCATCGTAGATCCCGTAGCGTTTGGATGACTGTGCAGCAAAAAGCACGCCGTCTGCACCGCGCGCGTGAGCGGGGACACGTAACACGTCGTGCAACTCTCATATGACGCGCACAGCGCCTCACCCGCAGACTTTTCCATATCACTCATCGCGCGTTGGCTCATCGGCGACGATGGTCCAGACGGTGGAGACATTGTGGGTGGAGACAAATCGCTAATGTTTGCGTGCACGAGCACGCCCTGCCGCGCATGCGAACACGCCACGGCGGCTCGGCTTCCCAACGCTTGCGCCTGTTGCACCCCAACCAACGTCAATGGATGGTCGAAACGCATCATATTTGCAATATTAATATCTCTCTGCGCTTCATTCCACTTGCTTTCACCGTGTCGTACAAAAAACACGCGCTTGGTTGTCTTTAACGCAACATCGAGCGCGCAGTCCGAGCGCACCATGCACGCGCCGAATCGTTCACCGTCGAGTTCTAATTTCCCTCGTAATCGCACCGCCACTTCGGCATTTCCCGCGCGCGTGAGCGCACGCATGGTAATTTGACCTCGAGCAATGAGCGTCGCGCGGTCGATCCCGCGCACGCTCGATCCTTGATACGCATCGACGCATAACATGTCGTCGTCGTCCACCGCGCACGCGAAATCCCGCGTGGCGTTCCACACCGGCTCACGCGTCTTACTTCGCGATGTTGTGACGATTCTGCGACCCTTGAGCGTGCCATCACCGCGTACTATGCGTGCAACGATGAATACTGATTTATTTTCCGCAAACGACATCTGCGTACCGCGCGTGATCGTGATGAGCGCGCGCGGAGCCGCGCCGACGGTGGCTCCCGAAGACGCGTCGTCATCAAAGCGCACAAGATTATCCTCCGCACCACCCGCGTCGTCGTCGACTTGATCACCAACGTAGTACGCATCGTCAATTGCGATGCGCGTTTTCAGTTTACGCTCGCGTTTGCCAAACAGAGACGCCCTGGACGTCGATGCGCTCGCGGAAGTTCCGGTGTCGCTGTCAGTTGAACGCTCATCGCCAATCACATTCGTCTTTGCCAGCGCATCGACGAGCGCGGACGACACCCGTTCGCGGCTCGCGGCAAATTGGTTCTTTATTTCCGTGTATCGCGCGCGCATCGCGGGCGCGGTGCGACTCGCGGTGGCGCGGTGCGACGCGTCAACGAATGTCGTTCGCAGCGGGCCGGTTGGTGCGCGTCGTCAGTGTCGCGCGCGCGCCATGGGCCCGGGCGCGGTGACGCCCGTCGCGGCGACGTACGCCATCAAACGATGCGTGCCCAGTGCGTCAGCGTCGGCGGTGTCGGCCAATCGCGCGCGCATCGTCGCCGTCGCGCGCGCGAAAGATGGCGCGAAAGATGCTGAAGGTGATGACGATGAAGTTGGTGGATTGGTGTGCTGGCGACGAGGACGTGCTGGCGACGTGGACGCGTCGGTGTTCGTGTCGAGCGTGTACGTGGATGAGAGACATCGGCGACGGGGGGTCGGGAGGGCGCTGATGATGGAGGCGGAAAAGTTTGGGCGCGAAGCGTTTGGCATCGAAGCGATGACGTTGTCCGTAAACTACTGGAATGCTTCGGCGATTACCATGTATCGCAATTTAGGATATGAGATAGAACCGCGTGGGTCGATTGTAGATGTGGTGTGCGACCCTTTACGGTTGGTACAGCACCGCATGCGCAAGACTCTCGACTAGAAATGTATTATTAGTATCACAATATCGCCGACGCCGCTACATTCCGCACTTTTGAAGCGCGCGCTCGATGCCTTGCTCTTCGTACTCTTGCTTTGAAATCCAAAAGTCATCTTTACTGCGCATGATGTCCGCCAAGACGGCACCGCCGACGAAGACCATGTGCTTGCGATGCGCTGGTGCCTCGACTTTGAGCTTGAACTTTTTCAACGCCTCCTTGTCGTTGTTTAACACATTCTTGAGGTATAATCGCTTGATGTCGCGTTCGAGTCTAGATGGTAATCCAGCATACATAGAGTTTCCTCCAGAGAGAACGATGTGTTGGTACAACGAACGTCGGTTGTCGATTTCGTTTTCTTGTATGCATTTGAAGACAAGTTCAGAAATCCCCGCACCTTCGACGTCAATCAATTCAGGTTGGAACAAGCACTCGGGACCCATGAATCGTTCGGGGCCAAATTTAATGACTCTGCCATCGGGTAACGTGTACGATGCATTTGTCGCCGTAGTCTCTCGTGCTAGTTGTAAGTCTCTCTTGTAATCGTACGCGACGTAGCACAGCTCCTCTTTAATCAAACGCGCTGTCTCCATATCCGCCGAGCGATTGAGTGGATACCCACGTCGAGTTAATAAATCAATCATCCGTGTCGTCACGTGTCGCCCGGCGACATTTAATCGCTTCGTGAGATGTGGGAACGAAAATCCATCCACTACTGGTACGACGTGCGTGACGCCGTCGCCAGAATCCACGACGACTCCGGTTAACAATCCTTGAGCATACAACGTCAACACCGCTTGCACTTGCACGTACGCACCCTTAAATCCATACGTTTCAAACATGGTCGACACCATCTGTTGCCGATTCGCCTTGGGATTGAGCGGTGGATCCGTGAGCATGACTTTACACTCGCGCGTGTCGCATCCCAGCGTCTCAAACGCGTGGTCCCACACCAATCCCATATCGCTCCAATCCCTCACCACGCCATTCGTCACCGGATAGGTCACTTCTAAATTCGCCCGACGTTTCGCCGCGTCTGCGCCAACGTATACGTCTCTCATCACCTCACCATCATCTAATAAATTTTCTTCGTACCGCAACGTCGGTCGTCCAACCATGCACGGGAACAACGCGCGCGGGGTTTCATCCCCAGCAAACCCGGCTTTGACGAACCCAGTGCCGGTGTCGCATACCACAACATTTTCACGGTTCGTCACCGCGCATGACGTCGCGAACTGCGCGGGGAGACCTCCGGACATTGCTGATGAGAATTGAATGCTGAATCGCGGCAACAACCAAAATCAAATAGAAAATCACACGCGACGGGACGGACGAGGTAGACGACGGTGCGCGCGTCGAGAAGAAGAGCTACGTCCCCTTGTGCTTGAACGTTGGAGATGCACACCTCGTGACCGCAACGGCGGACGTCGGCTGAGGACCACCACCGTGTGTAATTGTGCAGCGTACCGGTCCCGTCAACGCGGTTTTGACCCAAAAGAATCTCAGGGCTTTGTATCGCGCCGCGATGAATGAAAAAGCTGATTGTACGAAGAATTGCGTGAGTTGAGCAACGGAGTGTGTGTATGTGTGTGTATTAAATTACTAAGCGGCGCAACAAAACGCGAACTTTTTGTAAAATGACACGTGACTTTGTTTATTCGTCGGCGTCATCGCTATCAATGGGAATCTTTGCGTCATCAGCACTAGACGCCTCGGAAACTGTATTATTGGACGAGCTGCCCATCATACTTTGCAATGCACTCAAGTCAATATCCTCCGAACCAAGGGCGGTGATGCGCAACTTGTTGTAATCTTCGTCCGTCGCGCCAAACGTCTCCTTCAACTTGAGCATCGTCTCCTCACCCTGTTCCTTGTCAATGAACTCCTCGAGGTCAGCCAAATACATCAATTTGGCAAACTTCCCAGCACCGTCAATTTTTCGCTCTACACCAGACGTCGTCATACCAGACAAATCCGTCATGAGCGTACCGTACTTTTTGAACATCCGCTCACCCGTCTCGACGAGCACCACCTTGACTTGTTCTCCAGTCAACGCACACGCTGACTTAAGCGCCAATACATCTGCTACGAAATCAAGCGTAAACGCTTCTTCAGTGAGCTTGTATCGCAAGTACTTACGGAAAATCTCCGCGCTCGAGTACCCAGTCTTCATCGCGATGCCTCGCACCACGCCCTTGTTCACGCTCCCGCGTTCATGTGGGAAAAAGTTCTTCAGTCGCTCCACAACCTCAACATTCTTATTCACCGTGCGCTTTCTACGTGCGCTCCCACTCGTCGCTTTGCGAAACACTTTGTAGCACGAAAACGCAAACGTACTCGCCAAGAAGAACAACCCGAGCGCGCCCAAGTTGCGCACGCCGGGGTTCTCACTCGCCGCGCGCACCGTCTCCGACACCCGACCCAGCACCGTAAGCTCCTCATACTCCTCCTCCACCACATCAACATCCTGTGCGAGTTCATCAATCGTCAACGACTCCGTACTCGCGCCCTCAACACCGTCTCCATCGCCAACGACGACGCCATCCGCGTCCTCAACCTCAATCTCATCATCCCCAGCCTCGTCTTCGGGCTCAACCTCTCGCGCGGGCACCGGCGGCGCAGACGCCTTCCCTCGTCGCGCGTGCGCGCGAACGCTCGCACCACGAACGCCCCCGCCGCACGCGGTCGACATCACCCCACCCAGCACCACCGGCATCGTCATCGTCGTCATCATCATCCTCGTCGTCGTCTTCAGCCCTGATGCGGATGAAGATGATGCGTGGACGACGCAACCTCTCGCGCGCACCGTCGTCCTCGTCCTCGTCGTCCTCGTCGTCGTCGTCGCGCGCATCGCCGACATCGCCGTCATCACGATGTGTCTGTCGATCGATCGATCGATCGATCGGCGTCGTCGGCGAGTGGCGTCGCGCGATGCCACCGCGAACGCCGTGCGATGCGATGGGCGCATCGGTCAGGTCGCGCGTGGAGGATCTCTTCTCTGTGCGTGTGATGTACTGTTTGTCCATAGGAATATTCCGTTTTCATGCCACCTGGCAGATTCGTGGGTGGCCCCCGAGGCGACGACGACGACGACGAGGACGAGGACGACGACCGACGACCGACGACGACGACGCCGCACACGCTGGAAGGTGCGTGGCAGAGGCGCGCACGATGTCGTTTATGGATGCGCGCGATGTCGGCTCCAAGGTTGGCAGCGGTGGCGTGGCGAGCGCGCAGGCGAGCGCGATCGATCGACGCGAACGTTTGCGGCGGTTGGCGCTGGAGACGATTGATTTAGCGAAAGATCCGTACTTTATGAAGAATCATTTGGGGAGGTGCGTGTTTCGTGCGCGTGCGGAGGTTCGCGCGTGTCGTGACGTGTCGTGCGTGTGCGTGGCGTTCGCGCGAATCCATCGTGGAGCGCGAGTTTTTGATGAATGCGCGCGCGAATCCATCGCGGAGCGCGTCGACGCCTCGCGTCGCGTTCGCGTTCCTTGTACTGACGGTGTCGTCATCGTCGTCGCGCGTTTCACGTGCGTAACAGTTATGAGTGTAAATTGTGCTTGACGTTACATTCCAACGAGGGTAACTACTTGGCGCACACGCAAGGGAAACGACACCAACAGAATTTAGCCAAACGCGCGGCGCGAGACGCCGCGGACCTCGTCGTCGCCGCTCCGGCGCATACGAAGATTCAACCCCGGCGTACGGCTAAGATTGGACGGCCAGGGTACAGGGTCACTAAGCAGTACGATCCGCGCTCGCGTCAGCGCTCGCTGTTGTTCCAAATAGACTATCCCGAGATTGAACAGGGCGGTTCGCCGAGGTATAGGTTTATGAGCGCGTACGAGCAAAAGGTTGAAGCTTGGGACAAGCGCTATCAATACATCATTTTTGCCGCTGAACCGTACGAAGTCGTGGCGTTCAAAGTGCCAAACGTTGATATCGACAAGGCTGGGCGTGAAAAATTCTTCACGCACTGGGATCAGGATTTAAAGACGTACACGTGTCAAATTACGTTTCGTCGAAGCGCCGGCGCGGCGCCCGGCGCCTCGGCGAGTCGCGCGTTCGGCGGCGCGATTCCCCCGCCCCCGTCTGCGCTCATGGGCGCGTTTCCGCCGCCTCCGCCGACATCGATGATGATGAACGTACCACCGCCACCACCACCACCACGATAAACATCCACATAGCCGTATTATTATTCCCATAGCCTCTTGTAGCCAAGTCGACATTTTTTTTTGCGTTGTTCACCTGGTTCCCCCGTGGGCATTCGTCGTCACTGTCGCGCGCCCACGCGAGCATGCACCGACGGGCGTTACCCGTGGCGTTGCAGGCGTTCAATGACACCAACGCGCGCCCATCGTCGTCATCGCGCGACGACGCGCACGACGTACACGTCGATTTACACGACCACAAAGGTGACCACACGCAGCGTGGGAACAGAACCGACGAATTGGATGACGAAGCTGTGCGCCGACGACGACGACGACAGGAGCGCGTGTGGGCGAGTGCGAAAGAAAATAACGACCCGGAGTACTATCACGCGGTGAAGGTGATGACGCCGACGGTGGGCACTCGCGTTGGGGCAAAGGATGACAGAGGAGAGCGCGCGCCGTTGTCCCCGCTCGGGACGACGTCGAGGTTGACGACCGAGACGACGAGGGTACCGACGCCGCTGCGACGCGCGAGGTCGCTCGTCGAACAAAGTGTTGGTGTGGATTTATATTATCTCGACGAACGGCGAGATGCTGATGGTCAGGGGAGCGGCGCGGGTGGCGACGCGGAGGCGAGAGCGGCTGAGAGCGCACAGTTAACGTCGACGTCGACGTCGCGTCATCGCGAGCGCGAACGCGAACGCGAACGTGAAATGATTGCGTTTATGAAAGATCTTGCCGCCACCGCGGACGCACAGAAGAGTGAGATTGAGGACTTACTCGACGCCTTAGCCGCGAGCGAAATTGACGCCGAAGAACGCGCGAAAGCGCTCGAAACCGAGCGCGAGAGAGAACGCGACGCGCTAGAGTACGCCGTACTCCTCGAAAGCCGCGAACGCGCGAAAGCCCACGATCGGGCGGTCGAGCTCGAAACCTTACTCACCGTCAAAACCGCGGAAATCGAAAAATTACGGGCTGAGCTCTCCTCGCGCGCGCTCGACATCGAGCCGCGACCCGAACGTCGCGCGACGCCATCCAACGCCGCCAAGCGCGCCGTGTCAAACTTACGCGCCGAAATCCGCGCCGTCATTGAAAATGACATTCGTGCCGAGCTCGCCGCCGCCCTCGTGCGTGGGCAATAGTTGTATAATCACGTCATTAGCCCGTGTAAATCATTTCGCAGACGCAAAGCTGTTTTTTTTTGCATAACGACCACCCGCGTTGGGCGACATTCTTCGACGCACGGGCGGGCGTTCGCGGTGCATCGCACGCGCCGTGGACGATAGCGATTTGGTGAGCACGCGAAGCACTGTCGCCGAGCGTCGTCGTCGAGAGAAGCGTCGTCGTCGTCGTCGCGAGAAGGTTGCGTCGTAGGTTACACGCCTCGAGACACGCAACTGCTCTCTTTTTGTCGTCGCCGTCGCCGTCGTCATGTCAACGCCCGCGCGTAAGCGCCTGATGCGCGACTTTAAGCGCTTACAAACGGATCCACCGGCGGGGATTTCCGGGACACCGAGCGAGTCGAACATCATGGCGTGGCACGCGGTGATCTTCGGACCCGAAGGCACGCCTTGGGAAGGCGGGACGTTTAAGCTCACGATTGCGTTTAGCGAAGAGTACCCAAACAAAGCACCGGTGGTAAAGTTTGTGACGAAGATGTTTCATCCGAATATATACAACGACGGAGGAATTTGCTTGGATATTTTACAAAATCAGTGGAGCCCGATTTATGACGTCGGGGCGATTTTAACATCCATTCAGTCGTTGCTGTGCGATCCGAATCCGAATTCTCCGGCAAATTCTGAAGCCGCGGCGTTGTATAACGAAAACAGACGGGCGTATAATAAGCGCGTCGCCGCGGTTGTGGAGAATAGTTGGCTAGAAATTGGTAGTGGAGGCGGGTCTTGAGCTCGCTCGCCTCGTCGACGACGCGTGTCTCGCGCACAAAGTCTTTTCTAGCTCGTTCATTCACCGCGTGCGCGATTTGTGTGTGTGTGTGCGTGCATATACGCGTACGCACACACACAACACACAAACGCGCATGCACACGTAGTATTTTGTATCACGCATCCATTGTTTTCCTTTTAAAGCAACGAGCGCTCGTCCGCAACCTCATTCGCCGGCGTTTGTCGCATGCGCGCGTCGCTCCTACGACTTACGTCCCACACCCAACGCGCACGTCCACGACACCGCAAAGGCGACGCCGCCCATCACAGTGCCAACGTCTGTGACCGTCAGCAGCGCGCACAGCACTGCGTCATGCGCGCCGAAAACGTTGGAAAAGATGACGACGTTGTTCTCGTTGAAGATAAAGATGACGAACGCGACGGAGAACGCCGACGCAAAGGTGGATTGTATGACGACACGAACGTGATAGACGCGCGAGTAAAGTTATTATCGTGGTATGATGACGTCAAGCGCGATTTACCTTGGCGACGACGAGGACGGGCCACACAGCAGTTGGCGTACGAGGACGTCGACGCGAAATTTGAACCGACGACGGCGTCGACGAGCGAGGACGCCGACGCAAAGGTGAGACGTTTGGCAGAATTATGGCGCGAGCGAGCGTTTGAACACGGCAACGACGGTCGCGTTGGTGTGATGAGTGATGATCAGTACGCCTATGGCGTGCTCGTGAGCGAAATTATGAGCCAACAGACGCAAATTGAACGCGTAGCCGAATATTGGCGACGATGGACGACGCGGTGGCCGACGGCGGAATGTTTAGCAAACGCCACGCAAGATGAAGTCAACGAAGAGTGGGCTGGGTTAGGATATTATAGACGTGCAAAGTACTTGCTCGAAGGCGCCAAATACGTGCGAGATAAGCTCGGGGGAAAGTATCCGCGTGACGTTGAAGGCTTGCTCAAAGTCCCAGGCGTCGGCCCGTACACGGCGAGCGCGGTGGCGTCCATCGCGTTCGGCACGCCTGCCGCCGCGGTAGATGGTAATGTATATCGCGTATTAACGCGTGCATGTATGATTAGAGGTGATCCGTTGAAAGGCACAGCGGCAAAAGAGATTCGTGCCGTCGCAGATGCGTTTGTCGATCCCGCGCGCGCGGGCGATTTCAACCAAGCGATGATGGAGCTCGGCGCGACGACGTGCGCGCCGAAAAACCCAAAGTGCCAGCAGTGTCCATTGCGGGCGTGGTGCAAAGGCGTAGAAGAAGAAGAACGCACGAGCGGTGCGTTCAAGGTGACAGAGCTCCCGGAGACGGCGAAGAAGGCGCCAAAGCGCGAGGAACAACGCGCGTTTGTCGTCATTCGAAGACGGCGCGCCGACGCCGACGAGGATGAATTCTTGTTACAGAAACGTCCCTCAAAAGGCTTACTCGCCGGATTATGGGAGTTTCCAAACGTATTAGTCGCGGAAGAAACCGACGAGGTATTTAGCGCTCGACCGAGCCGAGACCTGCGTGACGCCCACTCGTCGTTGTCGACATCCCTCATCGGCGACGCCTCGAGCGCCGTCGCCGTCGACGCCAAGCGCGGGAAAATTATCCACGTGTTTTCGCACATTCGTCAAGTGATGCACTATCAACTCTACGACCTCGTCACCGTCATCAAACAAGAAGACAAAGACGAGAAAGACGAGAAAGAAAATATCATCATCACCGATGACGCCAACGCGACATCGACGTCGACGTCGACGCAACCATTAAAATGGTACCCCGCATCTGCGTTTGAACGCGACGCCGTCTTTAGCACGAGCGTGCAGAAGCTCTACGCAAACATCGCCCGCGCCGGCGTCGGCACCATCGCGCACTCTGGTGCGGGCAAACGCGCGCGCGACGCCGCGGATGTCAACAGTCGCGCCCAACCATCCATCGCCGCCTTCTTCGCGCCAAAATCACACCCATCGACGACGACATCCGCCGTCGTCTGACATCGCTCGCATTGCAGGCGTGATTTTTATTATTTTATTCGCATTGGCCAATCACGCTTGACGTTTAGATTCGCGTGATATATCACTCAAACATGGTCAAAACGCGCGCGGTCGACTGGAGGGGTACTAGAGATGAGACTGTACAATTTGGAATGCAAAAGTAGCCGCATGCTTTACACCACGACGCGGTGAATACGACACACACGCGCACGCGACGACGACGAAAGACGACGACGACGACGGAGAACGATTGATCGCGCGTGTGCGTCGTCTGAAACCCCATCGGTCGTCGTCATACGTCACGTCATTCGCGCACACGAACGCGTGACATTTGAATCGACGTTTTGGCGTGCGCGTGTCGAAACCTGGGACGATGTCGAGGCGACAGGACGGGAGTGACGACGATGATGGTGAAGATGGTGGTTACGATGCGAGTTCGCCGTCGAGGTGCGTGTTCGGAGCGCTCGTGTGTTTGTGTCTTGGGCATAGTGATGACGCGCGATTGATGCTGATGCGGGACGGGACGGGACGGGACGGGACGAGTAAGTCACTGACGCGTGGGTTCGTATGGTATATATAGGCATTCGGGCGATGAACGACGAAACTCAACGAGTTTAATGGGCAGCGCCATGAAATTGTTCAAGTCGCTGAGTCGTAAGGATGGCGACGGGAAGCGCGCGCGCGGGGAGTCGGCGTCGTCTCCAGAGACGAGCGACGGGCAATCGAAACGAGCGAAACGAACGGCGGATGTGGCGTCGACGAGCGCTGGGTCGGGGTCGGGGCAGAGCACGCCCCCTGGGTCGAAGATTAAACCCATGAGCGATGCGTCGGCGTCGTTTATTACGAGTTCGGTGAGGAAAACGTCGACGGTGCGCAAGACGGGCGCGGGCATCGCCGAGGCGGACAGAGTGCCTCCAATGAATTTGGCCAAGACGTTTGGAGCGGGTGATAGTTCGGACGACGATAATGGCGGTGAGGCAGCGGCGCGGAATGTGCTCGCATCGCCCTCAGGGAAGCTCAAGCGCTCTGGGTCGAGAAAGATTTTAGATACGATTTTCTCGCCCATGTTTTCCTTTTTCAGCAGCGGTGGGACGCAAAAGACATCCAAGACGCGGACGCGCAAGGCTAAAAAGGCTGCCGCGAAGAAGGCGGCGATCGCAGCCTCTATAGATGAGGGAGAAGAGATTGATATAGATGTTCCACCGATACCTTCCATGCATGCATCGATCGCGAGCATGCACGACATTGACGACAAACACGTCGAGCTGCTAGACGGCGAGCTCATGTCGGCGCGCGAATACTTGGAACGATTTGGCATGACTCCGGAAGAGGCGGCGTTTGAGCCAGATGAGGAGTATGATGAAGAGTACGATCCATGGGCATTCATTTACAACCTCAAGTACAGTGACCAGAGAGATTTTGTGCGACCGAAGCGTGGGCCAGTGTTGGCGCTTCGGGCGAGAGACGAGTTTCCAAATACGCTCGTGCTGGATTTGGACGAGACACTCGTGCATTCAAACTTGGAAAACACAGAGGAACCATTTGATTTTTCATTTCCAGTGCTGTTTAATGGACAAAATCACGAAGTACGCGTGGCTAAGAGGCCGCATCTCGAAACTTTCATGGATTTCGTATCGGAAAGATTTGAAATTGTCGTCTTCACGGCGTCTCAACGAGTGTACGCGGACAAGTTACTCGACGTACTCGACCCCGAGAATAAGTGGTTCAAGCATCGTATTTTCCGAGACTCGTGCGTGAATTACGAGGGGAACTTTATGAAAGATCTTACCGTGCTCGGACGTGATTTGAAGAAGACCATCATAATCGATAACTCACCGCAAGCGTTTAGCTTACAAGTAGACAACGGCATTCCGATCGAGTCGTGGTACGACGACCAGACGGATAACCATTTGTTGTCGCTGTTACCAATCTTAGATGAGCTCTGCAGAGCCGAGGACGTTCGAGATGTGTTGAGACAAACATTCAATCTCCAAGAACGCGTTCGCCGAGGAGGCTTACGAAGCTCAGCTAGTCGTCGAGCGGCACGCGACATGCTCGCTCAATTTTAGAAAAGCACACTTTCGTAAATTATTTTCCACCGCAAATAGTTGTTCTGTTGTAGTTGATGATGATGATGTTGTTGTTGTAGTACGATGAATAAAGAAAATGCATAGTTCATGTGTACGTGTGTATTAAGTTAATATCGCAACCTACTTGGCCAATTTCTCGAGGAGCAATTCGCCCATCTTGACGCACCCAACTTGCGTCTTGCCCTCTTGCATGATGTCGCCCGTGCGGTAGCCGTCATCCAAAACATCATTCACCGCCTTTTCGAGCTGCGCCGCCGCGGCTTCTTCACCGAATTGGTAACGCAACAACATAGCCGCGCTCAAAACTTGCGCCAACGGGTTCGCCTTGTCTTGACCCGCGATATCCGGGGCGGAGCCGTGCACCGGTTCGTACAAGCCCGGACCTTCAAGGCCAATCGCCGCCGACGGCAACATACCGATGGAACCCGTCAACATGGACGCCGCATCGGACAAAATGTCACCGAAGATATTACCGGTGACAATGGTGTCAAACTGCGTCGGACGACGGATGAGTTGCATCGCGGCGTTATCGACATACATGTGCGAAAGCTCGACATCCTTGAAGTCTTCGTGCACCTTAATCACGCGCTCCTTCCACAATTGGCTCACCTCCAACACGTTCGCCTTTTCCACCGAGCACAAACGGCCTTGACGCTTGCGAGCGATTTCAAACGCCACCTTGGCGATTCGGTCGACTTCAGGTTCAGAGTACACCATCGTGTTGAAACCGATGCGTTCGCCGGCTTCGTTCACGCCAAAGCCCTTCGGCTTGCCGAAATAAATCCCCCCAGTGAGCTCACGAACAACCATAATATCCGTGCCTTCGACAACCTCACGACGCAAAGTTGACGCATCAATGAGTTGCGGCAATACGTTCGCCGGACGCAAGTTTGCAAACACACCCAAACCCGCGCGCAAGCCCAACAAGCCTTGCTCGGGGCGTTGCGCGCTCGGCAACGAGTCCCACTTGTAACCACCAATAGCGGCGAGTAACACCGCATCGGACGCTTTACACTGCGCGAGCGTCTCATCCGGCAACGGTGTACCGTGTGCATCAATCGCCGCACCACCCACCAAGGCTTCAGTGAAATTAAACTTAATGTCGTGCTTGCGCCCGACTTCGTTCATGCACGCCAACGCCACCTTCATGATTTCCGGCCCGATGCCGTCGCCGGGTAAAATCGTCAACGAATACTCCTTCCCAGCGCACACTCGCAACGCACGAGCCGAACGCGTGTGCGGCATGCGCACCGACGCCACCTTACCGCGCATCGCCGACGTCGTCATCGAGCCGCGCATCGTCAACCCCGACGCAGAGGGTTTGGTCGTCATCGTCATCGTCGTCATCATCGGTCTCGTCGTGCCTCCTCGTTGATGCACACACACACACACACAGTCAGGCGTACGCACACACGCACACGCTGCTGACTATTGAATTCGCACGTCCAGGCGCGTTATGCCACCCTCACCCATCGTCATCGTCATCGTCGTCATCGTCACATCATCCTCGCGCGATGGATGGGTCGATGCATGGGTCGATGGATGGGTCGATGCATGGGTCGATGGATGGGTCGATGCATGGGTCGATGGATGGGTTTCGCCCAGTCCATGGCCCACGCACGCGCCGATGGATGGATGGATGGTTGGTCGAACGCGATCGGACATACGGGCACCACCACGGGAGTAAAAGATATCCACGTAGTGTAGTGAATATGTAGTTATTAAAAGTCAAAGTCTGAGGTCTAGAGATAACAAAGGTTTGGTATTCAACGTTTACTACGGGTCACCCCCCATCGCATCGCACATCGCACACATCGCACGTATATATATATATGCGTGTGCATGATTTTCGCTTCCATGGTTTTCGCGATTTTCGCGGCAAAATCTCGAAACAATATCCACGCCAGTGGTGGTTACGTGCGGGGCGCGTAACGCGGCGGTGTGGTGGTGCGCGCGCGTGGCGGTGGTTTTCTCGGACGACGTTCGATGTCGTGTGTGTGGGTGGAATCACACGCGCGACGACACGGGAAACGACGACGACGGGAAACGACGACGACGACACAGTCC
>Ga0255765_1000324_pt1 | contig 63910 bp, 45 predicted proteins | sample 041ome_8_FD_179965 | JGI IMG/M metagenome (GOLD analysis project Ga0255765, IMG submission 179965) | Coastal salt marsh microbial communities from the Groves Creek Marsh, Skidaway Island, Georgia - 041407BS metaG (version 2) | ecosystem: Environmental > Aquatic > Marine > Intertidal zone > Salt...
ATCGACGCCCGGTCGATCGCGCGATCGCCGATCGCCGATCGCCGATCGCCGATCGCCGATCGCCGATCGCCAATCGTCGCGTCTTCTCGCCCCGCCCGCGCGCCGCAGAAGAAGACGCCGCCTCGACGCGCCGCGCGACGCGACGATGGCGCGCGACGGTGACGTGGACGCGCGCGATGACGCCGTCACGGTCGAAGCGCGCGTCGTCGAACACGACGCCGTGGGTAAACGCGCGCCGTCACCGCCGACGGCGACGCGCGGCGACGCGAACGCGGCGTCGGCGAGCTCGGACGACGAAGAGGCTGCGGCTGCGCAGCGGGCGGATAGGGCGCGCTTGGAGGGGTGCGTGCGAGAGATTTTGCGGGCTTTAGGAGAAGACGTCGAGCGAGAGGGATTATTAGACACCCCCTCGCGCGTGGCCAAGGCGTTGATGTTCGCGACGCGCGGTTACGACGCGTGCGCGACGGTGGCGCTAGGGACGGCGCTGTTTCACGAGACGGGCATGGCGAACGCGATGCGAACGACGACGACGAATGAGATCGCGAATGGCACGCACGATATGGTGCTCGTGAGGGATATTCCAGTGTTCAGCACGTGCGCGGAGACATTCATGCCGTTCTACGGGGTGATTCACGTCGGGTACGCCCCGAACGCGGGCGTCATCGTTGGCTTGAGCAAGCTCGCGCGCGTCGCGGAGGTGTACGCGAGACGATTACAAACCCCAGATGGGTTAGCGCGAGCGGTGGCGCAGGCACTACACGATGTTGCATCACCACTGGGGGTTGGGGTTTCATTTACCGGCGTGCGGCTAGGCCCGTTCGGGCCTCGCGAGACGCAAGGGCGAGCGAGCACGGGGTGCTTCGCGACGTCCAGCTCGGTGTGGTGGGAAGAGTTCGGGGCGTTAGTTCAGCTCGGCGGTGCACCGTCGGAACTATCACGAGGTATTTGGGGCGATGATGCGCGTTACTGCGGGGCGTGTGATGACGACAAGGATGGCGTGGCGAGTACGAAGGGGCGAGGAGGAGCCGAGACGCTCGTAGACGAAGCGGCGAGAAGAGCCGTCGAGGGGGTGAGCGAGTCTGTCTACGCGGGAGTGAAGCAACTATTAAATGCGTTGAATCTAGAAGACCGAGTGAGCGAGGCGACGGACGGGAAAATCACATTAGAAGACACCGCGAGACGGTTTTCGACTCTTTTGTCGGCGATGCGTTCGGGCGCAGACGTACCTTTTAGCGTCATCGAAGAGTCAGCAGCTCGCGACGACGCGACGACGAACGAGGACGTCATCGATGGTGTCTGCGTCGTGCGCGATTTGCACATGTCCACAGTGTGCGAACATCATCTGTTGCCGTTTCACGGGACGGTGAGTGTGGCGTACGCGTTGGGACCAGACTCTTCGCGCGCACTGAGCCGGGATACGCTACAAGCGCTCGTGACTCGACATTCACGAAGGCTGCAAGTGCAAGAGCGACTCACGCGCGATGTCGCAGAAGAAGTTAGCAAACTTACGGGAGGATTAGGGGTCATGGTGGCCGCGCGCGCGGCGCATCTTTGCATGGTGAGTCGAGGTGTGGAAAAGCCGGGGAGTTCGACGTGCACAGTGACGAAACTCGGTCGTTTTGCCTCCGAGCCCGCGCTGCGCTCGCGTGTGTGGGAGCGCCTCGCTTCGGCTCGCCGTTGATATTCAGAAGAGGATTGTATGTAATAACTAAACGCGCCTTTTGGCGTCGGGCGTGTGGGTAAATGGGAGCAGAAAGAACTCCATCCGTTTTACAACCGCGTCGCTACGATTTCGCTTCATCACCCTACGAATGCCTGCGGCTTGTTCGCCATCATCGCCTTAATGTCCATAAAGTGCGAATCCTGAACTCTCGATAGATTGCCAGCCGCCGCCCCTTGCGCGGCGACGTGTTTCTTCAGGGCTTGCCCGAGAACCAACGCCAACTCGGTGTGGAACCAAAGCAACTCGTGTTCCATGTTCGCGCAGCAACGCTCGTATCTCTCGTGCGTCTGCGTTCGTTCGATTCGCAAGTCACTCACCGCGAGTTCTATCTTTTGTTTTTCTTCTCTCTTCGGCCCAGGCTCTGGGACACCCATGGTGGATAGCTTACTCTCGATTCGTTCGATGCTAGACGACACCTTGTTGTAGTGATCGACGACGCGCTTTCTCGCGTCGAATGCCGCCACTACGGCGGTGCACAACGCGTGAACTTCGTTGAGGGAATCTAAGAACTCCGACGACATCAATTCCGACGCCTGTCTCTGCGGAGGAATGAGCGCAGTGAATAAATCGCTGAGTCTTTGCCACCACACGCCCTTGGCCCCCGACTGGGCGAAAACGGAACGAGCCTTCTCCTCTTGTCCCGCCAAAAGCTCCAAGCACGCGTTGAACTCCTCGTACGCGCTCACCGTGTGTGCGCCATGCTTTTGCAACGCGCTCGTCGCCGCTATGAGCTTTTCCAAACGCAGTTTCAGTTTGGTCACGTATTCGACGACGTCGACGTGTTGTTGCTTTTCGCGCATGACGTCGACGGACATCGACGAAGTCAGGGACTTCATGTCCGACGTGTTCAGCGTTGACAACCACGAAGTCACCGATGAGACGCCTTCGCTCAAGACGCCGCGTTCGTACCACGGCACGCGCTGCGTCCAAGACTTTGAGTCTTGCGTTAAGAACGCGTGCAAGTCGGCGGATTTTCTCACCAGCGGGTGCGCCGCGCACCTCGCCATGAACGCGGCTAATCCTTTTCGTCTTCGCTCGATCCCGCGCGACGACGGGTCGTCCATGTGTAAGATCGTCTTCGACGGCAACAGCGGGATGATGACTCCGTCGCAATTCGCCCCGAGTTGTTTGCTCAACCACTCGAAATCTGAAAATCGCCGCGTCGAACACCCGCTCGAATCTTTCCCACCGTACGTCGCGCTGTCCGTCCAGTACGTCACCTTGTACTCGATGTGCTTGCTCAGGCCGTCGCCCACGCGGTGCGGATCTCCGATCTCGATCACAAGTCCCGCGTCGTCGTCGTCGTCGTCCGCGTCCGCGCTCGCGCGCGTCGCGTATCCCGTCGGCACGCGAATCGCGCCCACGTCGCTCGGCGTCGTCGGTCGAGGGCCGGGCGTCAGGAACGCCGCGCGCTCGTCCGACGCCGCGGTCGTCGTCGTCGTCGGCGTCGTCATCGTCGTCGTCGTCGTCGGACGCACCGAGATGACGCGTCGCGCGGTGACGCGGCGACGCCATCGTTCGCCCCGCGTCGCCGTTCGCGCGTCCGAGGTCGAGCCGACGGGCCGACGGGCCGACGCGCACACCGAGGCGCGTCGATCCGTTCGCGACGCGCCGCGCGTCGATCGGAAAGCGCGGCGCGTCGAACCTTTCGTCGTCGCGGGGCGTGGCGTCCGTCGTCCGACGCGCGCGCGCGCCATGGCGAACGCCGGGATCGGGTTGTCGCAGTTTGCGTTCGTCGGGACGTTCATCGCGGCGGTGAAGAAAACGATCGCGGGACCGCGAGAGGAACCGCCCGAACACCTGAAGTGCGTCATCACGCAGGAGCTGTTTCGAGATCCCGTGGTGCTGGTGCAAACGGGGTACACGTACGACCGAATCGCCATCCAACGCTGGCTCGCGGCCAAGTTTCCGCCGACGGATCCGACGAGTAACGTCGAGTTGTGGTGCACGGATCTCGTCCCGAATTGGTCGCTACGTCAGAGCGTCGATGAGTGGGGGGTCGCGAATGGATACGGCGCCATGGATCCACCCGAAGAGGCGGTGCGAGTGACGAAGGATGGCAGACCGATGGGGCGACGCTCGGCCAACGCCACGAGCGCGACGGCGCTGACGCACCAATATTTGCAAGCGCTTCATCGCACACATCCGCGGCACGCGGCGGTTTTAGTATTTTTGATGACGTTTACCCTGGGCACGATCACGGTGACCACGCTCACGGTGGTTCACAGCGCGTACGCAGCCGTCGGCGCGGCGCTTCGTCACGAAGCCGTCGCTCGGATGCTCGACGGCCCGGCTCAAAGTTTCGTTTGGTGGTTTTGCGTCGGCGGGTTTCTTTTCTTGGCGCACTGCGGCGCGCAGGATGTGCCTCCCGTCGCGCGCGGTCGCGAACGGGTCGATCGACGAGGTCGCGCGCAAGACGTCGTGGGACGCGGTTTCTTTCGCCGTCTCGGCGTCGCGCGCTGACGCGGCGTCGCCCGACGTCGTCTTCGGCGTAAGCGTCCGCGCTGTGCGTCGTCGTCGCGTTCGTTGTACCGCTAGTAGGTAGTTTCTATGTAATTCTCTCGTGTAAATCAATCCTCACCTCGTGTGTTTAGCATTTCGTCCGTTCGTTTGGGCGTTCCCTCTCGATCCCGTCGCCCCGGCGCGATCTCGGGTTCTGGCGCCGGCGCGATCTCGGCGCCCGCCGTCGGGGTCGCCCGCCCGACGAGGCCACGTCGCGTCACACGCGTGCCCGAGGCCGGCGGCGACGCTCGCGAGCGCGCGCGAACGCGCACGAACGCTGCGTAAGAAATCGTCTCGAGCGTTGCGTCGCGCGCACCGAGCGTCGCGCGCGGGCACGCGCGCGCGCACCGCGAACGCCGCGAACGTGGACCCGCGCGCCCATCGGGTGGCGTTCGAGCGCGCGGGAACTGTGATATCATGTCGCACGCGCGCGCGAGCGACGGCGCGAACGGGACGTCGACGCTCGCGAAGGATGCAGATGAAATCCACGCATCGAACGGTACCGACGCACGCGCGACGTCAAGCGCGATCGAGCGTACGACGGGCGATGGGCGCGAGGTTGGACACGAGAGCTGGGAGGTTGTGAGCGGGAAGAAATCTTCAAAAACGTCTGGTAAAACGAGCGCGGAAAGCGCGGGAACGAGCGAGGATGGGAAGAAACGAAGAAATAGTGGAAGCGGCTCTCGCGCTGGGGGGGCGCAGAGGGCGGATAAGGTGAACGCGGGTAAAGGAAGTCCACCAGACGTTCAAGCGGCGAGCGGCGAGGCCTCGAGCGGCGGCGCCGAACCGTCGGGATGGGCCGCCATCGTCACCGGAAGACTTAGCCCGAGCGAAGTGCCGGCGTCGTCGGTGGTGTCAAGTGAGACCACGGGCACACCAGCCGTTGAGCGCCTCAACTTGTCGCGAGAGAAGGATGAGGCGATGCGCGAAGTCGCGGCGCAAGACGACTCTACAGATGGTTCGCCGCGAACCGCGCGCGAGACGCACATCATAGACGGAGCTCGCGAAAACGCACAAGCTGTCGGTGCTGGTGCGAAGGCATTACGTGGCTGGGCTTCTATTTTAGGTGGCAGTAGCGGATTCCCCGAGGAAAATCCTCGAAGCAAGTCGCCGAACGCGACCCAAGAGACGGCGGTAGCGGCAACGGAGGTGGCGCATGAGCCGACTAAGGCCACGGCGGCGCCTAGCGCTCCGGCGTGGGGTGGATGGGGAGCTCAAGCACCGCCAAAGGTTGACTTGAAGGCGACGATGGAAGAGGACGCTGCGGCGGCTGCGGCCGCTCCTCCTCCTCCTCCGCCTTCGAAGAAGGAGTCGAAAAAGACGGAGGACAAGCCAGGCAAACAAAATGGGCGCAAGAAGGATTCTAAGAAGGACAAGTCTTCTAGCAAGCAACGTCAGCAAGATACGTATCGCAAGGATAACAATAAACCGGTCCGAAGCTCGGTGCCGGTGACCAAGGTTTCAGAACCATCCGTCGACGCGTCTGCTGACCGTCCCAGAGCCCCTATGACGTCTGAAGTTGAAGATTTGCTCGTCGCAAAACTGGGAAGTGAGCTGCTTGACTGCGCGCACATGCAATTTTTCACTCCCACGGCGCATTTGCTGAAGAAGGAGAGACGTGCGGTGGACATCGTCATTCGAGCCATGAGCGCCATCGTTCAGACGCTGTTTCCGGCGACCGGTCTCGATGTTTTTGGTTCGTACCCTACGCGCGCATGGGTGCCAGGGTCGAGTAATTTGGACTTGTCGCTGGATCTCCCTCCCGAGGCGATGATCGCTTCCCATCCGGAGCGGCGAATGGAGGCTTTAAATACGCTCGCCATGGCTTTGCGTACGAATCCTTGGGTGCTCGACGTCACCGTCGTCCCGAGCTCGCACAGACCTTTGCTGCGCATGACGACGCATACTGCGTTCTTTCAGGCAATGCCGCAGCAACTGCCGAGTAAAACATCGGCGTCGATTGCGGCAGCTATCGCCGCCGTCACACCGCCGCCGGTAACCTCTGGGGACGGAACGCCGCCTCTGCCACCTGGCCCGCGTCCCGGCGCGCCGCCATTCGGTATTCCAGGCTTGGGTCAAAACGGTCTAGGCTTGCCGCTCGAAGTACACATTTCTCTGAAAGATGCGAATCACAAGGGGCTGTCGGCGATGCAATTTGTGCAGGCTGCAGAAGAGCAACACGGCGCTTTGGCTCCGTTGGTGTGCGTGCAAAAGGCAGTTTTAGCGAGTAAAGGTTTGCGAGGCGTCTACCGCGGTGGTCTGGGAAGCTACGCGCTCACTTTGATGGCCCTCACCGCGATTCAACTTCGCAATAGCCAAGAGAGCGAAACGGAGGATGAAACCGTCGTGAGAGTGAGCACGTCCAAGGACGAGGCAAAAAAGTCGGACGAAGACGAGGCCAATTCGCGAGACGCCCTCATTCTCGGCCGAGCCATGTTGAACTTCCTCAAACTGTACGGATTCGAAACGGATCTTTCCAAGGACATTATTTCAGTGCACAGCGGTGGTGACGGCGTATGGGGCGTTCTTTCAGAAGCCGCTCAATTTCCGGCGCCGCTCGGTTCTGGTTTACGCGTCAAGGATCCATTAGATGGATCAAATAATGCTGGGGCGGGATGTTTCGGCATTGCGGGTGTGCAAGCAGTATTCAGAGAGCAGTTGGAAACGCTCCGAAAGGCTGCGGAGAATGGCTTTGAGAGTAATGTCCCACTCTTGATGCAGCTCTTCACGCTAGGTGGATCGCAAAAAGTCTTTGTCGTTTGAGTAGCACGTTGATTGAAAAACACGGCGCGCGAATAATGCAATATTATTACATGAACAGCTAAAATCGCTCTAATCCTCTACCAGAAGTCCTCTAATCATCGGCGGGGGGTTTAACGCTATAAATTTGTTGAATGTAACCAGCAGCTGCTCCGAGAACGGCCCCCGAGATAATCAAAGTTAACTCGTCCTGTTCGAAGATTGGGTGTAACACGCGTTCGAACTCCTGCGGCGTCATCAACTTCATTCGTTCACGCATGAGTTCTTTGAGCCCGAGCGTCGCGTCCGTGTACTCATGCAATACGTGTATGTGCTCCGGCAGCTTTTCAACCACTTTACGACAAACTTCGTCGATCAATGAAACGTCCAAATCCGCCACCGACATCCCACGGGCAGCCGCCTCTTCCACGACAAACTTTTTCGTGTACTGTTCCAGCATAGCGTTGAATTCGGGTCCTTTGTCGCCATTCAACATATTGTTCCAAATATTCTCGCTTTTCAGCACTTTCTCTGTGAGGTAGTCGCTAAAAGTACCGCTCACCTCGTGTTGACGCTGCAAGAACAAACCCTGTATCTTAAACGGTCCGACAAAGACGGGCTCGACTGGTTCGAATATGCACTTTAGTGCCAACCAGTTCGTCAATAAGCCGACGATCATACCACCTATAGTGATTGACCACGGGTTGTCATAAAACGCCCAAACGACCATCTGAATGACGCCCAGCAAGAAACCAAAAAACAACCCGCTATTGACTAGGAAATCGAGCTCTGCTGCGCCGCAACGCCGAAACAAATCGACGAGCACAACTCGGTCGGTGCACATCGCCGTCACGACGAGCTCTTTTAAATCGATGACGTGATCGACTTGCTGTTGGAGCAGCGTCACGAAACCAGATAAGTAAGTGGACACGACGCCACCGACTTCGCCGAGCGTCGGCGTTGGCAGCGCCGGCACTGCGCTCTCGGCGAGTTTGAGCGACCAATCTGGAATCATTTCACTCGCGATTTTCGACGCCATATTCGGCACTTCTGTGAGAAGTAAAGAGGACACCGCCGTTGGGTCGAGGAGCATAAAAACCGCTTGCACGTTCACGAGCTTCTCGGTGACCATGGTAACCATCGTCAAAGACATTTGCGCGGCTTTCGCCGGCACGATGCCTTGCCAGCCCAAGATACCGAGCGGTTGGAGAATGTCGAAACCGTACACCGAGCCTTCGACGTACTGGAACAGCGGAATCCCTAGAAAATTGATCGGGTAAAAAATCATCTTCACCGCGAGCCAGTTCGTGAACCATCCAACGAAGGCGGCGACGAGCGGAATCAAGAGCATACCTTTGCGATCAGCGTTAAACTTATCAACGGCCCGCGCGATGACTTTATTCGAAAGAACTGCGCTCAACTTTCCTCGCAACGAATCCGTGGAGTTGAACATGCGACGCTCGAAGGCTTTCGTACGTTTCTGAATACTAAGTAAACGCCAATTATTGCGAATTTCCATGACCACGTCGCGAATATCGAATCGTCTCGCGAGCGAGGCGAGGCTGTCGACGGCGTCGCGCGTGAACCTATACGCTCGGCGAAAAACGACGCGTATCAACGCCACGGTCACCAATCGTCGCACGATAACGCTGACATTCGACCCCTGTGCGAGACTTCCTAGCATCACGAGCGCGGCGACGCAAGCGAATAACGTCTTCGGGTCGCGAAAATTAACAGCTCGCCGCGACTGAATTCGTCGAACGCCCTGCTCCGCGTACGTTTTCTCATCGATGCGTTCCGATCGACGCGACTCGTATCGCTCGTACGAGTCAAAGTCATCACCGTCGTTCAGGCGCGCCGTCGTCGCGACGCGCGCTCGCGCGTCGCTCGCGGCCCGTTTACGAAGTGCGATGCGCGTCGACGCGATTCGTGACGACGACGGCGAGAGTGACGCGCGTCGCGCGCTCGTCGACGCGCGTGCATGCGCGAGGTTGCGTCGCGCGCTCGTCGACGCGACGCGCGCGCGCGCGGTCGCGAGCGGTCGTCGCGCGACGCTCGACCGATGCGCCTCCATTGTGCGGCAAAGTCGTTGCGGCGGTTTCAGCAAAGCCTCGCGACGCCGAGACGTTTGCGAGGAAACGCGTAGATCGGTGAACCGAACGCGCGCGAGAAGCAGAACGCGAACGAATTTCGTGAAACAACAAACAAAGCTAAGGATCGTTCGGGGCGCCGAGCAACGGCGCCACGACGTCGCGGTGGTGAGATATCTGCGCGGCGAAACCGCGAGCGTCCAAGTCCTTCCAATCCGGGAAGTCACATTTCACGGCGTCGCTCGCGCGACTCGCGAGGGCGGGGAAGTGTTGGCGCAAGGCATCGATGACGAGCGACGCGACCTGGCGCTGGCCGGCCTCGCTAAAGTGCAAACCGTCGCAGAATTGCGTCTCGTCGACTTCGCCGTTTGAAAACTCTAGCGCGGCGTGCAAGTCGACGACGGGAATGTCGTAGAAGCGCGCGACGCGCTTCATCGCCTCGGCGTATGGCTTGACGCCGGCGTTGGTTCTGTTCGGCGCTGTATCGTTGAGCAACGACCCAAATCCCAATCCAGGCTGCGCCGCGCGCGTCGCGCAGTCTCGAAGCCACGCTTCGTCGTCTACGGGCGGCGGCGTGATGAATAAAACTCTCGGCGACGGTTGCATTCGTCGCACGCGCTCGACGATCGTTTTCAGGTTTTGTTCGTATCGCGGTAGCGGGACATGCTGCACGTCACCCGCGGACGAGTTCTTGGCGCACGCGTCGTTGGATCCGAACAGTATCGTCACCAAAACCGGCGCCCGCTTGTACGTCGCGAACGCCCCGTCGTCGTCCACGTCTTCGTTCAACGGAAACACCTCATCGAGCAAGCACAGCGCGTGTTCGGTGTTGTACCCACTGTACCCTCGGCATCGCACGTCCGCAAATCTCCGAAATTCGTGCTGCACTCGCGCCCCGAACCCACCGTCCTCGAACGATCGTTCGGTGAGCGAGTCGCCGAACAACACGACGCTTTCCCTGCGCGCGCGTCCGAGATTCGCCCCCCCTCCCCCCGCGCGCGCTCCCGTCGCTCGCCGCGCCGCCGCGATCCGCGCGTCGTCCATCGCATCGCCCGCGCCTTTCGACTCGCTCGCCCTGCCCCTCCCTCCGTCCTCGTTCACGCTCGTCGTCTCTCTCGCGCGCTTCGCGTTCGCTCTGTCCTTTTCTCGTCGTCGCAGGCACGGCTTACACAGCTTCCTCGTCCCCGTTCGCGCGCGTCCCGTCTTCGTCTCGACGTTCGTGTACGGCTGTCCCTCTCGTTCGCACCCCGTTTTCGTCTCGCCGCGCGTCGTCGCGCTCGCGCGCGCGCGCGCGCACGCGACGCATCCTTCGCACCGGCAGAAGATGCGTCGCGTCGTCGTCGTCGCGTCGTCGCGCGCGCCCGGCGCGTCGTCGCGCGCGTCGTCGCGCGCGTCGTCGTCGCGCGTCTCGCGCGTCGTCTCGCGCGTCATCGCGCGTCGCGCGTCACCGTGTGCGACGCGCTCGACGACGAAAGTGAGAAGACGAAAGATGGAGCGACGCGACGCGACACAGCGCGTCGCGCGACGAGGACGACGCGAGCGCGTCACGCGACGCGCGTCGTCCATCGCGACGCGACGGGCGTCGCGGTGACGCGCGCGACGAGACCGCGCGGCGGACCGTCGCGAACGAACGAACAGACGAACGAACGAACGAACGATGGAACGCATCGCGAGCCTGGACGCGACGAACGCGACGAACGCGACGACGACGGAGGCGACTGGCGATGGTGAACGAACGATGGTGATGCTGGTCGATCGATACGCGCCCGAGGACGCGAACGCGCTGACGACGCCGACGAAAAAATTGGAGGCGGTGCGAGCGTGGCTCGAACGCGGCGGCGCGCTGTGCGCGAGCGGACCGCCGGGATGCGGGAAGGCGAGCGCGATCAAGTGCGTGGCGAAAGAGTTTGGATACGAAGTGAGCGAATGGAAAGCGCCGACGCCGACGCTGTGGAGAGAACACGCGCACGCGAGAGGGAATGAAAATTATGGGATAGAGTACGCGAGCAAGGTGGACGAGTTCGCGGCGTACGTCGCGCGGGCGACCAAGTACGAACCGTTGTCGTTTTTAAAGCCCACGACGAGGGGCGGAAACGGCGCGCGCGGCGCGCGAAATGGAAGTGCGAACGGGACGTCGACGGCGAAAGGAAAGTCGCGAGGCGTGGTGTTGATGGTGCGAGACATTCCGAGCAGCGACGAGAGCGGACGCGCGCGCGTGCTCGAGGCGATTCGAACGTTAGCCACGGCGCGGAACGGACCGCCGTGTGCGGTCGTGCTCACGGAAGAAGACGATGGGGGTGGTGGCGGTGGATCGAGCAGTCGAGGAGAGATACTCGCCCGGGACGTGAGAGCGGTGATGGAGCAAGCGGGGGCGACGTGTATTAATTTCAACGCCACGACGGCGGCGGCGATGACAAAGACGTTGCTGCGCGTGCGCGAGGCTGAGGGATTTGACATCCCGGATTCGGAAATCGACGCCATCGTGCAAGCATCACACGGTGATTTGCGCAGCGCCCTGGGAGCGCTCGAGTTCTGGTGCATGGGAAAGACAAAGCCAGATGCGGCGAAAAAGCCGGCGAAAAAGGCGCCCAAGCGCAAGCGCGGCGAACCCAAGGAGGCGCCTTCGGAAGCGGCCGTCGCGCGCGCCAAGATGAGCTCCCGCGATCAAGGCCTGGGATTGTTTCACGCCCTCGGCAAGTTTCTTTACAACAAACGCGAAACCACAGAGGTTATGGAAATTAAAGGCTTTGAAACCATGGACGAATCGTTGCGGCGACCGCCGGCTCGGTACGATCCCGAGGAAGTCCTCTCGCGCTCTGGCATAGGCGCCGAAACCGCGGTGGGTTTTCTGTTCGAAAACTTTCCAGATTTCATAGATTCTAGATGCATAGATTGGGTGGCGGCCGGAACGAGATACTTATCGGACGCCGCGATATTGGCTCGAGGAGGCGTTTCGACGTACGGCTTTCGTCGCGGACGCGAGGACGTGGGCGACGAAGGCGACGGCGCGATCGACCCCAACGTCCTCGGCGAGTACGCCGCCGGTTCGGTGGCGACGCGTGGAGTTTTATTCTCTTCCAAACGATCCTCCGCGGGCTTTCTCCCCATGCGTGGACCGAGCGCGATGAAAAATGATCGCGCCGCGGCTTCGAACCGCGAGGAAGTCCGCGCCGTCGTCGCCGCCGCGCACGACGGCGACTTCTCCGTCGGCGGCACGACGACCGCCGCCGCGATCGAGACCCTTCCCGCGTTGCGTTTGATCTCCAGCGCTTCCTCTGCAGGCGCGGCTTTGGTTCCTTTCCTTCCCGCTCGTTGGCGTTCCGCTCGGGAGGACGACGCCGCGTTTCGCCGTCGCGTCGCCGCCCTCCCTCTTCCCGCCGCCGCGCCTCTTCCCGCCGCGCTCGCCTCGGGCGTCGCCTTGGCGATCGATCGCGGCGCCAAGGGTGCGCGCGCGCCTCCGTTAACCCTGGACGACATCGACGATTTAGAGGACGACATCGAGTCCGATTCCGACCCCTGAGCGTCCCGCGAATGCAACCAAAAGATGAAACCAAAAGATGAAACCGCCGCCGACGGTGACGCGACATCGCGTCGCGTCGCGTCGCGTCTCGTCTCGCCGTCGTCGCGCCCGACGACCGCGCGGGCTTCGAGGACGCGCGCGCGGATCCGCGATGGAGTTCAGGCCGTACGTCACGCCCGAGCGCGGCGCGTGCGGCGGCGGCGTCGCGCGCGTCGCGTTGCTGTCGCTCGGCGGCGCGCTCGGATTCATCACCTTTGTGCTCGCCGCGTACGCGGTGAGCGAGACGCGCGCGATGCGAGACGAGATGGAAGCGAACCGCGCGTACCCGTTCTTAACCCTGGGACGCGTCAAGGCGGGATACGCGGGCGCGAGCGCGTATCGAGGCGCGGGATCGTGGCACGAACAAAAGCCCGTGTCGACCGACGGGGGCGTCACTGAGTCGGGCGTGAGCGATTTACAAGCCGTGACGGGTAATCACGGTAACGTGTACCTGTTCGGCGGAATCGACACCGCGGGAAACGTGCTCGATCGGGTGTTGGAGTACGACGTGATTCGTCAGACGTACGCCACGAAGGCGTCGCCGTTCGATTCGCTCATCGCGGCGCGGGCGCGCTTCGGCGCGGGCGCGCTCACGAGTGCTTCGACGGGACTCGTCGATCGAATCGTCGTCGCGGGCGGCGTCGATTCGAGTCAAAACGCGATTACCACGGCCGAGTATTACGATCTCTCTACTGGTCCTTCCGCGGCGCCGGGCCTGAGCTACGATCACATGGACGGTTGCATGGCGAGCACCGGCGACGCCGTCTACATGATGGGCGGCTGGAGAGCGGTTGGATACGATTGGTTCAGCGTTTCTAAGGTTGAAAAGCTCACCCGTACTGGCACCGCGTGGGAAACCATGGCCGACATGCCCTCTCCACGCGGTGACTGCGCCGCCGCCGGTTTGAAAGGCAAGGTGTACGTCGCCGGCGGCTACGACGACGCGACTTTCAACCACACCGTGGGTTTCAAAAAGAATCTCTACATGTACGACCCCGCCACGAATACGTGGACGGAAAAGGCACCGATGAAACACGAACGCGGCGATCTTCAACTCGTGGCGCTTGACGACACTCTGCTCGCCATCGGCGGGGAAATCAAGCAAGCCCGACCCGACGGTTCGCACGTGAACATTGTCGCGTCGCACTACGTCGAGGAATACTTTCCCGAAAAGGATCAATGGGAAGAGCGTGCGTACATCGGTAACGCGCGATTCCGATTCGGCGCGGCAAAGTCCGACTGGGGCACGCACGTCTTTGGCGGTTCTCCAGTGTGCCTCGACCCGGTGAACGCCAATGTGTACACCTATTGCGACGGCTTGCAAATGAGCAGTCACGAAGTCTACTTTGAACTCTCTCATCCGGACGTGTGGGTCAACTACGACGCCGCGCACGAGTTCTAAGAGCTGATTAATCTCAACGATCGGCGAGCACTTGTTTGTTTTCCTCGTCCGCGCATGGCTCGGCGGCGAGGTGTTGTCTCTTTGGCGTAGACTAGATAGAGATCAACCTTTTTGCACTTCTTTTTTCCCGGCGTCGCGGTTTCCGCGGCGCGGGATTGTTTCTTTGGCAGTAGATGATACTAGACAGAAACAACTTCTTTAATCTTCCTACATACTTACGAGCTACTCACTAATATCTATCACGCCGATTCCGCGTACACGACGTACGGCATCGTCCCGAGCGTCACCGGCGACGTCGTCGAATCTCCGACGGCGCCGCGAACGGTGCCCAAACCGAGATTGTACGTCCCCGCCTTTAACGCGGGAGCGACGCACACGATGCCCGCATCGGCGTTTGCATCCGTGGTCACGAGCGGGGTCCATCCATTGACGACGATGGACCCGAAACGACACGACGTCATCGACGTCGCCGCGACGCTATTCCCCAAAGTGAAAACCACACGAGTGCCGCCGTACGTCGGTCCGAGATGCGGCGCTATGGAGTGCTGGTACACGAGCGTATTTCCCATGAAGGAATACTTCGGCCCGCTCGCTACGGCGGCTAGACTACTCCCCGCGACGATCACTTGCACGGACGACGACACCGTTCCCACGTACGGGGTCTCGCACGCGATGAGCGCGGACGAGACGAACGAGCCGAGCGAAGAGCCGCTCTTGTCCACGCCGAACGAACATCGCGGCACCGCGCCGTCGCCGGCGCGGACTGTTTCGTGGAAGTTATTCCCCGTGACCCACACCACGGCACCGCCTTCGGATGGGCCGCGCGCGGGCGAGACCGAGGACGTCGTCGGCGTCGCGGTAATCTTCAAAACGACGTCGCTGTCGTGCGGTCGCGACGTCGGCAAATCCCGACCGTGGTAACTCATCATCACCGTCACGAATCCCGTGGCGAGCTGATTGTCGTGCAAACACGCGCTGCTCGTACTCGTCGCGGTCTCACCCACACCTTGAGTGACGCAGAGCAAGGATAACGAAAACGTCGGATACGGGTCCGCACTCCACGAATACGTCGTCGGAAGCGTACCGCTTTCGCTCGCGGATACCACGCCGTAAAATTCATCGACGACGTCCAAAGTCGCCCCGGCGCTCTTCTTACCCGAGTTCATCGACGGTACCGCGGCCACCCAAACATCTTTCGACGTCGCGGGCGCCATCGCGGGCGCGATGACTGTGATCGTGTACGCGTTACTCGCCGAAGCCGCGACGCTAATCGCGCCAAAGCGCACGTACGGCGCTCCGTCGTCCGTAAACATGGCGCCTAAAATCCCCGCCACGGTGACGTCGACCCCGATCCCCCCGGTCACGTGCGTCGCGTTCTTGTCCTTGCTCGTGATCGCGAGCGCGTCCAAATTAATTCGTTCTACGAGCGCCACTCGACTCTCTCCGAAGCTGTACATGGACGCCTCCTCCGCGCTCGTCGACGGCGCCGCGAATCGCGGCACTTCGCACATCACGAGCGCGCTCGACACGTACACGCCCATGCCGGCGTAAGAAACCTCGAACCCTCCGCTCGTCGCCCCTCGCCACTCGCACTCGCGCGCGCGCCCGACGATGTCCGGACTCCCGTCTTTCGGCAGCGCGTTTCGTCCCGTCAGCCTCGACACGTCGCCCTCCGTCGCCACGTGCGGCGACGACCTCGTCAGCACGCCGTTCATCTCGCGAACAAAGTTCACCACGCTCGACATTCCGAGCTCGTGAAACAGCACCGCGTCGACGCCACCGTTCGAGCTCAGCCCCAACGCGACGAATCCCTCGCGTCCGCTCGGCGTATCGCACCGCACTCCCGTCGTTCCCGCGATGACGCTCGCGTCGTACGACTCCCCCGGCGACCCCCCGAACACGCATCGCAGCTGTCCCGGCACGCTCGCCGCCGCCGAGCTCCCGGGCGGAAAGTTCAACCCGAACACATCCACCCCTCCCGTCGTTCCGAGCGACGTCGTCGTCGACGGCACGCCCACCGCCAGCAAACCGACGTCCGACGCGTGCGTGTATCCTCGCGCGCCGCGTCCTCGCGCGCGCCACCACGCCGCGCACGCCGCGACCGCGCGCGCGTCGAAGCGCCGTCGCGCGCGCGTCCGCGTCGTCGTCCTCGCCTTCGCTCGCCTCGACCGTCGCGCGTCGTCGACGCGATCGCGCGTCGCGCGCGCGCGTTCGCGCGTCGCCCGCGACCGTTCGTCCCGCGGCATCGAATCGAATCGAATCGCGCGCGCGTCGTCGTCGTCGCGTCGCGCGTCGTCACCGCGCGCCGTCTCGCGCGTCCGACGCGCGTCGCCGCATCGCGCGCGCGCCTCGCGATCGCCGCGGTCGCCGGTCGCGCGCGCGTCCGTGTGCGGGCGCGGCGCCGCGACGTCGCGCGCGAACCGATCGATCGATCGATCGATCGAGCTCGATCGCGATCGACGCGTCGTCGATCGCGGGTTCGATTCGATCGACGACGCGTCGATCGCGATGGGTTCGATTCGAGCGATCGACGCGCCCGCGCGATGCCTCGCGATCGCGCGCGCGATCGCGATCGCGATCGACAGACGACGACGCGACGGACGCGTCGGCGCGAACGACGCGCGACTCGCGCGCGAGGCATCGCGCGGGCGATCGCGGCGATCGACGCGGCGCGCGACGCGGCGCGCGACGCGCGGGGACACCGTGAATCGATAATCATCCACGTGTTCGCATCTTGCGGATGAGCGCGTCCGTGGCGTCGCCGGAGACGGCGAAGAAACAGCGAGAGGAAGACGCGCAGGCGTTGAAGCGCGCGATGGACGCGGTGGCGAACCCGACGCGAGTGGAGGCGACGACGGAGACGACGGAGACGACGGAGACGACGGAGACGACGACGAAGGACGCGAGCGAAGAGGCGAAAGAGGACGCGGTGGAGACGACGACGACGACGACGACGACGACGACGACGACGAATGAAACGGAACGACCGCAACAGACGGCGACGGACGAGGACTACGCGCGATTGGATGCGTATTTGAGTACCGGGTTCGGTTTGGTGCACGCCGACGGGAAAGACGGCGAGGGGCGAACGGTGGTGACGGTGAACGCGACGCGGATTCCGGGCTGGGCCGGCAGCGCGGATCGCGATAACTCGATGAATCTCATCATCAATACGCTCGAACGCGTGGCGGCGGCTGGGGAGTACGTCGTCGTGGTGTATTTCGGCGACGACGACCGATCGAAGGGCGTCGTGCCGACACACTCGCTCAACTGGCTCGGCGACCTCCACGACAAGTTGGCGTACGCGGTGCGGAAAAACGTGCAAAGAATTGTCTTCGTGAACGCGACGTGGATCATGAGCAGCATCATCTCGTTGTCGATGACGTTCGCCTCGTCAAAGGCGAGCAAGAAATTCGCGTGGACCAAATCCCTGGACGACATGGACAAGGACACGGGATACAACGTCCACCAAGCGATGTGCGGCGAAAAGTTTCTTGCCTCGGTCGGCAGAAAAGTCGTGTACGCCGAATCCGAAGCCGCCGCGCCCGCGCCCGCTGCATCGTCGTAAATAGTAGTCGAATTTTAATCGAATGCAAGAGTTAATACTCGTCCACGTCGCGCGCGGCGTTTCGATTTCTCATATGAATGGGATTTTATTAATCAATTACGTACGTTAAGGAGGGGTATTACTTCTTCACCGCCTTCAACACGGCGGAGAAATCTTCGTCGTCGCATCCATCGCGTCTCGCGCGCTTGTACAACTCGTTCGCCGCGGCGGCGACGGGCATCTCTTGGGCGAGCTCGTCGGCCAACGCGATGGCCAATCGCATATCCTTTTGCTGGTGCTTGAGCGGGAACGCCGGAGCGAATTTCCCGGCGTTCATCGACGGACCTTTGAGAGCGAACATCGGCGACGCGATGGCGCCCAAAGAGATCACTTGAAGCAAAGTGTCCGGATCCAAGTCGCACTTTTCCGAAAGCGTCAAGCCTTCGGCGAAGGCGCCCATCATGCTTCCCATGATCATGTTCACCACGAGCTTCATCTTCGCCCCTTGACCGACTTCGCCCAGGAAGAAATGCGCTTTGCCCATGGTTTCCAGCGGCGCCTGGCACCTTCCGTACAGCGCTTCATCCCCGGCGCACAAAAAGATGAGCGCGCCGTCCTCGGCGGGTTTCTTCGACCCGCTCACCGGCGCCTCCAAAAATTCCGCCCCCGTCGATCGCACGATCGCCGCAATCTCGCTCGACGTCTTCGCATCGACCGTGGACACGTCCACGTATCCCTTTCCAGCGCTCAATCCATCCTTCGCCGCGCGCGCCACCGCCAGCGCCGCCTCCGGCGTGCTCACCATGACGAACGTCACCTCCGCCGCCGCGCACGCCTCGCTCGCGCTCTTCGCCTCGCGCGCGCCCGCCTCGACCACCGGCGCCGTCGCCGCGCTCGTGCGATTCCACACGATCACCTCGTGTCCCGCGTTCAACAGGTTCTTCGCCATGGGCACGCCCATGATCCCGCATCCCAGAAACGCGATCTTCATCGCCTTCGTCGACGCGTTCGCGACGCGCGGAGACGCGCGGTTCGCGACGACGCGCGATCGATCGAGCGCGCGTCCGCGCGCGTTCGACGACGCGTTCGAGTGTGCGCTCGAGTGTGTGCGCGCACCGAGGGCGCACGACATAGTCTGCGGGACGGCGTCCGCGTCCGCCCTCTCGCCGTCGCGTCGTCGTCGACGATGACGGCGCGCGACGCCGCGATTCGAAACCGCGATGCGTTGAATCGCTCACGCGCGTGATGCGTTACGTCTACATCGCTAACGCGCCGACCCCTCGAGCTCGTCTCGCAGGCGCATCTCCAACTCGCGCTTGGCGGCGAGAATCTTCGACACCTCGGAGACCGCGGCGCGGAGCTGGCTCTCGAGCATGGACTTGGCCGTGCGCTCCGTCGCGAGGTCGCGCTCGAGCTCGGCGACGCGAGCCCTGAGCGCGGAGAGCTCGTCGGGGGCGTCGTCCTTGGACGGACCGGGCATGCCGCCGGTGTACGCGCGGGGTGAAGACGCGCGCGCGCCGGCGCGCGCGCTCGATGACGTGGACGCGGCTGTCGACCGACGCGCTCGGTGCGCGTCGGCGCGCGCGGGATTGGGAGCGAGGGCGACGGAAGACGCGAGCATGGCGACGCGCGGCGCGCGCTTCGCGCAGTGCGGCGCGCGGGTCGGTTGACGCGGTTTTTTGTTTTTCGTTTATACAACATCGTTAGGCGATGATCGCGCGGATTACCTGTTTTCGCTGTAAATCTTGGCACCTTCGGTGGTGAAGTCGGCGTTTTTGAAGTTGAACGTGCGCACTTTGTGCTTGGCGCCGCCGTAGTTGAGGACGCCGTCGGACACGCCCGTGCCTTCGTATTGTAATAAGCGATCCCACTCTTCAGTTTGCTTGCCGTAACGGAACAGAGCGAGAGTGCTCGGGAAGTGCGTGTCGTCGCACACGTTGGCTTCGGCTTGCGCGGACGCCAGCGCTTCGGCTTCATCGCTCGATTGTAAGAGCGCGCGGCGTCTGCCCGGCGCGTCGAAGCAGGTGCTAATCTTCAAGCAGCGGGGAGCGCTCTGCAAGTGCACGGAAATGCGCGAGCCACCGATCAAGGGTTCGTGGATGAACGCACCCTGCTGATCGGCCAAGTAGCCCCAGCCCTTCTCCGCGCGCTTTTGCCACGCGTGCGTCGCGCTCTCGCTCGCGAGCTCAAACGACTGCGCGGCGAGTTCGTCTTTGCAGTCGTCATCCGAGTACAACATTAACCCACTCAAGTCCCACTGGTTGTGCGTCTTACTCGGTGACTCGCTCCCCTTCAGCGATTCTAATCGCCACCAGTCACCCAATCGCCCGGCCTCCTCGTCTGCCTCGTCTTCGCCGTCCATCAACTCCACCGTAGGTCGTCCCGTCTTCGGATCCTTCTTCACGTTGTTGAATTGATGTCTCTCCGTCGGTGAAGACAGAGCGAACTTCGTCACCGCGTCTCGCGTCGCCGGATTTACCATCGTGTACACCAACAACGCCATGCTTGCGATCAACAAGATCGAACTCGCGAGATTACACCGGCAAAACACATTCGTCGAGTTGGCGTTTTGCTTCGCCTCCTCCGAGGAGTCGAATATATCATCCACGAGATCGCTCTCGTCCGCGTCGACGCCAGGTCCGATCTCCACATCTTTCTGTTGTTCGTACGCACCCACGGCGTGCGCGGGCGGGGCGTCAGGGCCGAGAGACGCGAGTAATCGCGCCTTATCGTCATCCTCCAATCCTCCGTCGTCGTCGACGAAACCGCCCTCGTCGTCGTCGTCCACGGTGAATTGCGCGCGTTTAGACATCGGCCTCGCGTGCGCGAAAGTAGTTTCTTCTCAACCGTCCGTTCGAGCGTCCGCGTGTCGCTCGCACGCGTCAACGTCTGCGGCGAGATCGCGGTCCGATGCGATCCACACGAGGTGGCGCCGAGACTCGCGGCGCGTCGACAGAGGCGGAACGCGGCGGCGGGGATTACCGTGAAGTAATGACGGTAAAGTAATGAAAAATAATCAATAATGACAACACGGAGAGAACGACGCGCGCACTCATAACTCGCTCTTCGCCGCGAGCTCGTCCTTCGCTGCGAGCAGCGCGGCGGCGGTCGCTTGTTGAGTCGACGCGCCCGAGTCTTTCAGTTCGCCAAACGTTTGCGAAATCGATCGCACCATCTTAGCTATGTCTTCCGACGACGCCGACGCGCTGTTCGCGGTGGCTTTCTGTTTGCGAGGCTTGGCGCCCAAATCCGGCAGTCCGGCGATTTTCTTCGGCACGGCGTCTTCGACGGCGCCCGGCGCCAAACATTCTCCGAGCGCGCTCGTCCCCGAAGTGTGCCGCATGCGCTGTTCAAACATTCCCAACATCGGTCCCAACGCTTGACCGATTTCCGTCGACAAGAACACGTCCGGTAAATCCAGAATCTGCTGCGGAATGTCTTTACCGACGAGAAACATCGCCGCCTCCGAGGTAAAGTTGTTGCAGTTGTGTCTCAATAAATTGTACGTTTCCGACGTGTATCGCGGTTGCACCTCGCGCAAGAAATCGCGAAACATCTCCTCGTCCACCTCCGTCGTCCCCAACGCCTCGACGCGCAACGGCGCCCCGAACTGCGTCTGCACGTGCGACGCCGGCGCGCACTGCAAGCCTTGCCCGAACCAATACTCCTTCCCGTGCACGACGATGCCGGTGTGATACACCGCCTCGATCTCCTTCCCGAGCAACTGCTGCGACATCATTCGCGCCATTCCACCGCTATCGAGCGCGAGTCGTCGTTTCGTCAGTCACCGCGTCGCCGCCGTCGCGTCGTCCGCGTCGTCGCGTCTTCTAGAAGATGCTTCATCGCGTCGCGTCGCGTCGCGTCGCGTCGCGTCGCGTCGTCGCGTCCTCGCGCGCGCACCTCAGGTCGTACACGTGCAACGAGACGTCGTGCGTCGTCATCGCGTCGCGCACGGGCGCGCTCGACGTTCGTTATCCCTCGTCGCGCGCGCGAGTGACGTCGAGTCGGTCGTCGGTCGGCGGCTCGTCTCGACGCGCGATCGCCATCGCGCGACGCGGACGCGCGATACGCGCACCGACGCGCGCCGACGTCGAGCTCGACGAGAGACGACGACGACGACGACGACGCGATGCCCGCGCGCGCGAGCGCGAAGCACGCCCTCGGATGCCTCGCCGTCGGCGCGATGCTGCGGAAATGCGTGGACGCGCGACGACCGAGATATAAAAAGCGACGCGGTGCGTACTCGACGCGGACGCGGGCGAGCGCGGACGGCGCGGTCGCGCGGTGGCACAACGCGGATTTACCGCACGCGAAAGCGTTTCGCGTCGAACCGTTCGAGGGGTGCGGGACGGTGCACGAGGTGTTCGAGTACGCGGTGAAGCGACACGCGAGCAGACCGGCGCTGGGCGAACGGGACGTCGAGGAGACGACGAAGACGACGACGAGCGACGGGCGAGAGGTGGAAAAATTACGATTGGGAGGGTATAAATGGATGACGTTTCGAGAGGCGAGCGAACGGGTGAGCGCGATCGCGAGTGGGTTGGTGGATCTCGCGGGGTTGAAGCCGCAAGACAAGGTGATAATCTACGCCGATACCAAGCGCGATTGGCAGCTCACGGCGCAGGCGTGCTTTCGAATGAATCTCACGGTGGTGACGATTTACGCCACGCTCGGTGAAGACGGGGTGAAGCATGGGATAAATCAAACCAAGGCAAGCGTCGTCGTGTGCGATGGAAAACTCTTGAAGACGTTGACAAACGTCGCCGGGGATTGTCCGTCGCTCAAGCACGTGGTGACGATGGGCGAGCCCGAACAAGCGTCGTTGGATAAGTTACCCAAGAGTGTGTTCCAAATCGGACTAGACGAGGTCGCAACGCTCGGTGCGCGCAAGCCCATGGCGGCGCGGCCGCCGAAATCGACCGACATCGCGGTTTTGATGTACACCAGCGGTACCACGGGGGCGCCGAAGGGCGTCATGTTGAACCACTCCAACGTGTGCGCGACGATGACTGGCCTCAAAGACGCGGGTGATTTTACCAATAAGGACGTCTACTTGGCGTACCTGCCGCTGGCACACATCATGGAGATGGCGGCGGAAACGGTGATGCTCGCTCTCGGTGCCGCGATCGGTTACGGCTCGCCGCAAACGCTCACGGACACTGGATTGAAGCTCGCGCCGGGCACGCGAGGCGACGCGCCTACGTTGAAGCCGACGTTCATGGTGTTCGCTCCGGCCGTGCTCGATCGAGTCCGTCAAGCCGTGCAGGCCAAGTTTAGCGCCGCAAAACCGGCGTTGAAGAAACTCATCAACGCGGGCTTGGTAGCGGGTCGTAAAGACTTTGAAAACGGTAAAATCGGCGCGCCGTTCTTGTACAACGCCATCATCTTTAAAAAGGTGCAAAAGCTCATCGGTGGACGCGTGCGTATCATGATTTCTGGGTCCGCGCCGCTGTCGCGCGAGACGCAAATCTTCATGCAAACGTGCTTCCGATGCCCGGTTCGTCAAGGTTATGGGTTAACTGAAACCGGTTCGTGCGGTACCATCGCTTCGTTTGACGATTATTCGCCAACCGTCGGTCAAGTCCTCACCTCGGTGAGCATCTCTCTCCGCGATTGGGAAGAAGGTGGATACCGAGTCGCGGACGAAAAAGACCCGTCCATCGGTATGCCTCGCGGTGAAGTTCTCATCGGTGGTCCCGTCGTGTGCCAAGGGTACTTCACTGCGCCTCACATGCCCGACCCAGAGCTCGAAGCGAAGAACGCATCCGAGTTCTCCGTCATCGACGGCGTGCGTTACTTCCACACCGGCGATGTCGGCCAATTCACCGCTGACGGTCAATTGATGATCATCGATCGCAAAAAAGACTTGGTCAAGCTTCAACAAGGCGAATACGTCGCCCTGAGCAAGGTCGAGAACGTCTTGAAGCAATGCCCGTACGTCGCCATGGCCATGGCGTATGCCGATTCCAAGCACTCGTATTGCATCGCCGTCGTCGTCGTCAACGAGGCGCCGCTGAAAAAGCTCGCGTCGAGCAAGGGCATCACCGGCGACGTCGACACGCTGTGCGCAAACTCCACGATCATCAAGGAAATTTCATCTGCGTGCAAATCGGCGTGTAAGACTGGGAAACTCGTCGGTTTCGAGACGCCGACGACGTACATCTTAACCGCCGAGCCGTGGACTCCGGATAACGACTTGGTCACCGCGGCGTTCAAGTTAAAGCGACAAAACATCGTTAAAGCCTTCAAAACAGAAATCGATCGCGCGTACGCGTGAGTGTTCTTGTCAATCATCGCATCAAAGCATCTTCTCAACGTCGTCGCGTCTCGCGTCTCGAGTCCCAGCCAGTCGCGTCGAGTGGTCATTCCACGAACCCATCGTCGCTCGCGCCCCAATCCGCGACGCGTCATGCCGCTCGCGACATCGCGCGCTAAGAAACACGACGCCATCGACGACGCGTTGACGGCGGAAGACGCGCGAGAACACGCGGATAAGTTGGCGAAATCTTTGTCCATCTTCGCCACGATCCCGCGCGCCATCGCCGAGGCGCACATTCGTTTACGAGGTCGAGCGTGTCCAGACGAGCGCGCGAGCGACGCCGACGTGCGAGGCGCGCTACTGAAAGCGCTGAGCGATGAAGTCTTGGCCGAGCGAGAGTGTAAGCTAAAGGGAACGAAGTTTGAGCCGTACGTGAACGCACGGCCGAAGCCGGCTGCGGCTGCAGCGGCGGCTCGAACGGGACGGACGACGACGCGCGCGGTGGTCGATGGCGATCGTCGAAGCGCGTCGAGAGAGACGAAAATAATCGGTGGCGATCGTGGAGACGGCTCCGATAGCGATAGTTCGGTTGGTGTGGCGAGCAAATTCGTGCCACGGGAAATCGAAGACGAAGACGAAGACGAAGACGAAGACGAAGACGAAGACGAAGACGCGACGACGAGCGACGACGAGGAAGAAGAGTATAGCAGTGACGGAGATTATAGCGGCGAAGATGACTACGCCGATGACGGTGGAAATTTCTTCGGTCGAGCGGCAGAGGAACCGCCGGCACCTGAAGGGGCGAATCCGTTCGCGAGCATGGGGGACGTCGATTTCGGCGAAGAGGCGCGCGCACAAATCGAAGAAGCGAAGCGTATCGTGGCCGAACGCAAGGCGCAAGCGTCGAATTTAGCGGATGCATTAGCGAGCCTACAAACGTCGGACCCGGTGTCGCCGACGCCTTCAGGCCGTGTCGCGTTCAGCGACAAGGGCGACGACGTTGCCAGCATCGCCGGCTCCATCGCGGGTTCAGACTTCACCGACCGCTTCGATGCGATATCAATAGCTTCCATCGCCGCCACGCTCGGATCTGACGCCACAGATCGAGTTGCAGACGTCGACGGGAGTGAATTCGACGTCGCCAGTCTCGCATCTCATGGCACGCATCGTGCGACCACCGACCTCGGCTCGGACGACGAGCGCGAAGCCGCAATTTTCGAGAGCGAGGACGAGCGCGACAGCGTCAGTTCGGACGAGCGTCACGGCGCCAAGGAAAATGCTCCACCATCGCCTCCATCACCGTAGTAGCTCGCTTTAACACAACGCACCGTACGCGATACTCGCGCTCGACGGGCGCGAACGCTGCGCTCGGGGCAAACTGAAATCGCCACGTCACCGTCGCCGAAAAGGTCAATCGAAACGCGTCGTCCCGCACTTCTCGACCGCCTCGGTGCGCGCGCGCGACGCGCGCCCGACGACGCACGCCGCGCTTCGTAAACTCTCGCGTCTCGCGCGGTCGTCATGACGGCGCCGAGCGTGAGCAACGGCACGACGCGTTCGCTGATTTGGTTTCGCAAAGCGCTGCGCGTCCACGATAATCCCGCTCTCGCCGCGGGCATCGCGCGCGCGAAGAGCGCGCAACCGGTGTTCGTGCTCGATCCGTGGTTCTGTAAGCCCTCGCGGGTGGGGGCGAATCGCATGCGGTTCTTGTTGCAATCGCTGCGCGACTTGGACGCGACGCTGCGAGAACGCGGCAGTTCGCTGCTGGTGCTGCACGGCGAACCGCGAGTGGTGTTGCCGCGAGCGTGCAAGACGTGGAAGGTTGATTTGGTGACGTGGGAACACGATATCGAACCGTATGCGAAAATGAGAGACACCGCGGTGCGAGGCGCGCTGGAGCGCGCGGGAGTAGAGTGCGCGTCGTCGAGCGGACACACGCTGTACGACGTGGAGGAGATGTTGGCGAAGTGTCATGGGAAACCACCGACGACGTATTCGCAGTTTTTGAAGATTGTAGATAAAATGGGTGCACCTGCGGCCGCTTTGGATGCGCCGAAGGCGATGCCGGCGCCGTTCACGGGGACAGCAGAGGAGACGAAGGAATTAGTCGCGGGAGTGGCGGATGCGTACGGGATCCCCACTTTGGAGGAGCTCGGTTACGAAGCCATGCATGACGACGAAGGTTTTCAAGCGATCGGAGGTGAAACCGAAGGCTTGAGACGTCTACGCAGACAACTGTCGCGCACGGAATGGGTGCACACGTTTCAAAAGCCAGATACAAATCCCACGACGCTTTTTCATGCCTTGGGCGCGAAAAAGCCAAAGCCAAAGAGTCCGTTCGAAATCGCAGCGCGAGACGCGGGAAGCAAAAATGACGCAACAAACACTGCAGCGAATAGTGATATGCTGATGACACCGTCCACGACAGCGCTGAGTCCGTACATGAAATTCGGTTGCGTGTCGCCGCGAGTGTTTTATCACGAGCTCAACGCCGTGCTCGCAAAGTTTGAGGGCAAAGGTCAACCTTCGCAACCGCCGGTGAGTCTCATGGGACAACTGATGTGGCGCGAATTCTACTATCTCGTCGGCGCGGGGACGCCGAATTTCGATAAGATGGAAGGAAATCCAATCTGCAGGCAAATTCCTTGGAACAAGGATCGTGAGCTCTTCGCGGCTTGGGAGAACGCGCAAACCGGGTTCCCTTGGATCGACGCCGCGATGACCCAGCTTCGCCTCGAGGGATGGATCCATCACTTGGCTCGACACGCCGTGGCGTGCTTCCTGACCCGTGGTGATCTATTCGTGCACTGGGAGTGGGGCAGAGACACGTTCGATCGCGACCTCGTCGACGCCGATTGGGCGCTGAACAACGGCAACTGGATGTGGCTCTCGTGTTCGTGTTTCTTTTACCAATATTTCCGAGTGTACGGTCCGCACTCGTTCGCGAAAAAGTACGACAAGGACGGCGCGTACGTCAAGCACTACCTCCCCGTGCTGAAGAATATGCCCGCCAAGTACGTGTACGAACCTTGGCTCGCCCCTCTCGACGTGCAGAAGAAAGCCGGTTGCGTCGTCGGCGTCGATTATCCCGCTCCGATCGTCGACCACGCCACGGCGAGCAAGGCGTGCATAGATAAGATCGCCACCGCTTACGCCGCTCACAAGGACGCCACCGCGGTGGCTGGGAAGAAGCGTAAAGCCGGCGAATAAACTCGTTGATTCGTTAATTTAAAAAGCCTCTCGCGCGCGGCGTCCACCACACTGCACAGGCGCCTCACAACGCGACGCGCGTTCGTCATGTCGCTCGAGCGCGAGCGCTTGCTCGATCGCGCGACGTCGAACGCGGCCGCGTCGTCGCGCGATGACAGACGAACGCGCGCTGTTCGTCTCATCGCCACCGCTTCGTGCGTCGGCGTCGCGACGTACGCGCTCGCGCGCGCCAGCGGGATGATGTTCGCACCGTCGCTCGGTAACACCCATCGCGATTCGCGCTTCGGCGCATCGTCCATCGACGCCACCGAGCGAACGGTGCGAGAGTATAAGGACGAATTGTCAATCCTCTCGTGGTCGCACGATCGCGGATTCGAGACGCACAGAGGATCGTGGAGGCAGGAGGCGCGAAGCGCCGACGCGAACGAGACGCCGGACGCGCCGGCGAAGGACGAGCGCGACGTGTCGAATCGTCAACGAGGGGCGGCAACGCTGATGGCGCAAACGATCGCAAAGTACATGCCTGGTCGATTATCGGAGACGTCGGCGCCGTTCGAGTTGTTGTACTCGACGTGGGACATGCCGTCGACGCCGTGCTTGGACGCCGAGTACGCGCAGAAGTTGTGCGAGTTTGATCGATGGGTACCTATATTTAACTTTGGGAGCTCGTTCAAGGATCAAACCGTGCTGCCGACAATGGTGCCAGCCACGCTCGGCGCGCTTCGTAGTTGTTTCATCGAGGGTTTGAATCCGCATTTAGGCTTTAGCGCGGACGACGAGCCACAGTGCGACTTTTTACGCTTCCCGACGACAAAGTATTCCGAGCAAGGAAAGTGCGACGCCAAGCTCGCTCAGTGTCGGTATCACGGATTGTTTTCGCTCAATGCCGTGGATGATAAGTCGATGTACGAGTGGGATAATCTCAAACCGCAGGTGGAATGGCGCGGGAGCGACTATTCGTTTCTCGCGCCCCGGGTACCGGGGCACAAGCCTGACGCGAATGAGTTTTTGAGCGAAATCGCGTCTTCAGCCAATGTTTCGCAGGCCTTACACGATATGGCGTTTTCCACCGATATTGGACCACGTCTCAGGGCGGTACTGTTTTCAAAGTTGTACCCCGAGCTCATCGACGCCAAGTTTTTCAACTGGAAAAATCAGTCGAGCGAGCGCGACAAGATGGCCGCCGAACTCGGTATTGACGCCACGGAACGCTTAACTGAAGAGGCGCTGGGCAAATACAAGTATCATCTCGACCTCGGCGGTGGTGGAGGGACGACGTGGAGCGGACTGATTCCCAAACTCACCATGCCGGGCGTGCTGTTGCACCACGAGACGTCGATGAAGGATTCGTACTTTGACACTCTGAAGCCGTGGGTGCACTACGTGCCCGTCGCAGAAGACCTACACGACGTTTTTGAGAAGATTTCTTGGTGCGAAACGCACCCCGAGGAAGCACGAAATATCAGCGCCAACGCCAACGACTGGGTTCGCGACTTCCGAGGCTTGAAATCGCTGCTTCGTCACAACTATCAAGCCCTGGCGATTCCCTTGGCGAAAACGCTCGATCCCTCTGGCGAGACGCTGCTAGACTTTGAAGCCGCGCACGTGGCCGCGCGCGCCGAGCGCCTGGCCGCGCGCGCCGCAAAACTCGCCATCAAAGCGTCCAGAGACGCCGCCAAAGCCGCGAAGGCCACCAACGTTTCCGATTAGCCCCCGTTCCGCGCTGTATCAACAGTATCAACACCATCCGTCCACCAGCCACCGCCGAGCCGCGCGACGCTCCGTTTTCAAGCCTCCGCCATCGATCGCTCGACGCGCCACACGCGCGCGCGATGCTCGGTCGCGCGCGCGATGACGTCGCCGAGCGCGCGGCACTCCTCGACGTCCCCGACGCCCCGTCGTCGTCGCGCGTCGCCGACGTCGGCGTCGACGTCGACCGACGCGCGCGCGCGGGACACCAACACCCAAGCGCTTCGCGCGTGTTTCGCTCGCGAATGCTCGGGTTCGCGTGCGCGTTCGTCCTCGTCGCGTGCGCGTCGCGCGTGGGAAACGTTCCCCTGAGACTGCGACCGCCGATGGAGAAGCGCACGGCGCGCACGGTGAAAGAGTACGGATACGCGGGGGAGTTGCGCTTGCTGCGCTGGACGTCGGCGGGTGGATTCGAAGCCGTCGAGTTGGGTCAGTCGACGGATGGCGTCAAGCAGCGCGCGGTGGCGGCGGTGAAGGTGATGATTGAAACGATAAAGAGGTATTACCCGCATCGGCTCGAGGATGGGCGGAATCCGTTCGAGTTGCTTTTCGAAGTATCGGACAAGCCGTCGACGCATTGCGTGTCCGCGCAGGCGAAGTGCGCGACGAGAGCGTGGGCACCGATATATGCGTTCGGTAGCGTGCCGAAAAACGTCGAGCACGTGTTACCGACGATGATTCACGCGCCCTTGGTTCCGCTCGCGTCTTGTTACACTGAGAACATCGCGACGTACAAAGTGTCCATGAGTGGGCTTGACGCTGAGACGACGTCGTGCCCGTTTCTGAATTACCCGACGAAAAAGTATAGCGAGTTGGCCAAGTGTGATCCGGACGGCGATGTGAGCGGACAAGCTGCGTGTACGCCATACGCCCACGGATTATTTTCGCTCGACGCCGTGGAGGACAAGTCGTTGTACGAATGGAACTCGTTGGTTAACAAAGTCTTTTGGAGAGGGAGCGATTACGCGTTCTTGACGCCGTCGTACCCGGATTTTGCCTCGACGTCCGAAAACTTTTTGCCATGGTTGATGGAAGAGGCGAACAAAATGAAAGCGATGAAGATGTTGTTGCGAAATAGTGACGTCGGTCCGCGCTTTAGGGCGGTTCTGATGTCGAAGTTGCACCCCGAGCTCATCGACGCCAAGTTTTTCAACTGGAAAAATCAGTCGAGCGAGCGCGACAAGATGGCCGCCGAACTCGGTATTGACGCCACGGAACGCTTAACTGAAGAGGCGCTGGGCAAATACAAGTATCATCTCGACCTCGGCGGTGGTGGAGGGACGACGTGGAGCGGACTGATTCCCAAACTCACCATGCCGGGCGTGCTGTTGCACCACGAGACGTCGATGAAGGATTCGTACTTTGACACTCTGAAGCCGTGGGTGCACTACGTGCCCGTCGCAGAAGACCTACACGATCTTGCTGAACGCGTGCGATGGCTCGAAACCCATCCGACCGCGGCGCAGCGCATCAGCGCCAACGCCAACGACTGGGTTCGCGACTTCCGACGCCTGCGATCGCTCTTGGCGTACAACTATCGCCTTCTCGCCGTTCCGCTGTCGCTCTCCCTCGACGCCAAGCCGTTACCGTTATTTGCACCCTCCGCGAGCGTCCAAGCGACGAAATCCGAAGCCGAAGCCATCGACGCTGACCTCGCGTCGCCGCAACATCGCGCCGCCGTCGCCGCCGCCGGCGCGTCTCGCCGCCGTCGCGCGTCGGCTCGCCCCGCGGCGCGCGACACCCCCCGCGCGCCGTCGCTCTAGTCCTAGAACACCGTCCGTTAGTTTATCACGCACCACTTCGTTCATCGCGCGCGTCGCTTTCGCGCCCGCTCGCGGCCGTCTCCTTCTTCTCTTCTCTCCTCTCTTCGCGCGTCCGCGGCGGCTCGCGGTCCCGGTCCTTCTCAAGATGTCCCGCCCGATCGACGCCCACTTCGATCGGCATCGCGCGACGCGCGCGTGGACGTTGGACGCGCGATGCGACGCCGCGCGCGCGCGTCGACGCGCGGTGCGTTCGCGTGCGCACTGTTCGCGCTGCTCGCCGCGGTGTGCGCGCGCGCGAGCGATTACTACGCCGCGCTCGGCGTGTCGCGCGGCGCGGAGGAGTCCCAGATCAAGCGCGCGTACCGAAAGCTCGCGCTGAAGTACCACCCGGATAAGAACCCGAACGACGAGAGCGCGAAGAAAAAGTTCACGGAAATCTCGCAGGCGTACGAGGTGCTGAGCGATAAGGAGAAGCGGTCGATATACGATCGGTACGGCGAGGACGGGGTGAAGCAACACGAACAGAGCGGCGGACGAGGCGGCGGCGGGGCGCAAGATATCTTTAGTCAGTTCTTCGGCGGCGGTGGACCGTTCGGAGGATTCGGGGGATTCGGAGGAGAACAGGAAGAACCGGAAACGCCGAAAGGGACGACGATTAAGGTTGATTTGGGGATGACGGTGAAGGAAATTTATCTCGGGGCGACGGCGCCGGTGACGCGGGAAAAGTTGGTGACGAAGAGCGCGAGAGGGACGAGGAAGTGTAACTGCCGACAGAAGCTCGTGACGCGACAAGTCGGACCGGGGATGTATCAGCAGTACACCGAGCAAACGTGCGAGGATTGCCCGAACGTTAAATTGGTGCGCGAGCGCGCGGATCTAAAAGTCGAGGTCGATCCGGGCGCCCCCGTCGGGCACGAAATTCTATTTTTTGAAGAAGGCGACGCGATGATCGATGGCGACCCCGGAGATTTGCTCTTCGTCGTGCAAACTTTGGAGGATAAAGAGAACAGGATCACGCGCGTCGGTAAGAGCGATTTGCACATGACGTACGAAATTACCCTCGTCGAGGCGCTCAACGGATTTTCTAAAATCTTCAAGCACTACGACGGCCACGACGTCGTCATCGCTCGAACCGGGGTGACGGTACCTTTCGACAAAATGACGCTCAAGGGCGAAGGCTTGCCGAAGCACAATCAATTCAAAAAGTTCGGTGACATGTTCATCACGTTTCAAGTCCAGTTCCCGGCGTCGTTGGACCAGAAGCAACGCGACGTCGTCTCGAAGACGTTCGCCTCGTCGAAATTTGTCGAGGTCGGCAAAGTGGTCGTATAAATCAATTACAACGTTGCGATGGTATATTTCACCAATAACCTATCGATTCTTGGATGATGTTAAACGTTCTTATTATTTGTTCTTCACCGTCTCGCGCGCTTGAAACGTTGTGTCGCGATTTCACGTCGGGAGTCGCGCTTTTACTTGAGCAGCAAATCCAGTTCGATTCGCGAAAAATCGACAGTCGCCGGCGACGTTTCGAGCTTCTTCCCCTTTCTACCGCCCATCGTCGTCGAACCGAGGATCAAGCTCGCCTCGACGTTGGCCGTGAAGGCGGTCTTGTCGCCGTCGTGCAGCTCGAGATTCCTCTTCACGCAAAAGCCGTTTTGCATCGCCGGAGACGTCACGCCATTCGTCGTCAAAAACTGAAACCCGACGTACGGTTCGTGATCCTTGTAATCGAAGTTCCCGCTCACCTTCAGCTGCACCGCGTCCAACTCGAACGTCTTCTCGTAAAACACCGTGTGCTTGCGCGTGTCGAGATTAATGTCTCCGTTGAACCACGAATCCGTCACCTTCCACTGCAGGTTGGGCTTGTAATTGAAGACCTCCTTCCCGAACGCCTCTCCATCGTTCGCCGCCTGCAGCGGCACGTCCGTCCCCGCCGTGACGACCACGTCCGGCGCGATCGGTATCCGCAATCGAAACTGCTTTCGAATCCGCAGCAGCACCTCGGGCGCGCTTCCAAACTTGACGTACTTTTGCAGCGAATCGAGCCCGCTCTCCACCTTTCCCGTCAAGTCTTCCAGCGTCTCGACCGCGGCGTCGCGCGCGTCTTCCACGTGCTCGTTCCACGATTGTTGTTTTCGGTTCATCGTCGCCGCGCTCGAGCGTCTCGCGTCTCGCGCCTCGCGTCGGGGCGTCGGGGCGTCTCGGAATCCGGTCGCGCGACCGGACGTCGACCGCGACCGCCCGGACGAGTCGCGAACGGTCGACGCGACCCGCAGACGGCGACGGCGACCCGCGGACGGCGACGGGCGCGATGGACGATAGAAAAAGTGCGCGCGATGACGAGCGATGACGGCGACGACGCGACGACGCGACGCGCGCGAGGGAACGACGCGACGACGCGAGGACTGACGGCGACGACGACGGGACGAATTGCATCGTTTGTAGAAATCGGTATCGGGTTGACGAGCTTTGGATGCGGATTCACCGCGCTCGGGGTGGTGTTTTTCTTCGACCGAGGGTTGTTAGCGATGGGGAATCTGATGTTCCTGTCGGGGGTCACGCTCACGATCGGGCCGAAGCAGACGGTGAAGTTTTTCGTGAGGCCGAGGAACCAACGCGGGGCGTTTTGTTTTCTCTTCGGGCTGGCGTTGGTGCTGTACGGGTGGCCGTTTATCGGGTTATTGGTGGAAGGGTACGGGTTTGTGGCGCTGTTTAGTGCGTTCTTCCCGACGGTTTTGATATTTTTAAAGAGGGTTCCGGTGTTGGGGTCGTTTCTGTCGCTTCCGGGCGTGAAACACGTGACGACGAGCATCATAGGAAAATCGCAAACGCTGCCGGTGTGATTGCGTTCGCGGGGCGAAGGCGGAACTACCTAGAATAATAAGAATCATTGTTGTGAATGGATGAATGTCATAGGGCGTATCTATATCTAGCGTTGTGTCGGCGTTGTCGTGTGTGTGTGCACGCGTGCGCGCGCTCGCGCGATTTACGCGCAGGCGGATGAATCCGCCGTGACGGTGTCGAACGCGGCTTCGTCGTCTTGCGCAGCTAATCGTTCCAGCGCTTCGATCGCGCTCGTACCGAAACCTTTCGGTTCACGGCTGGAGACGGAATCAACCACGAAGTCAAGCGTCACGATAGCCACTGCCGGTGTCGGCAAGCGCTTCGCGAACGGAACGTAAACGTCGGCGTACGGCGCTCGATGCGCGGACTTGTTGGGAGCCATATCGACGACGACGACGACGGGAGAGTTCCTCGGGGACGAGGGCGACAATGAATCGCCGATGTCTTCGATTCGCGTCACCACGGCGCCATCGGCTCGAGCGAATTGCATGTTCATCTCGAGCTGATTCGAGTCGCGAAATTTGCCGAGATAGACGAAGTGCCAGGTCGAGAAAACTTTTGCGCCAAGGTTCTCTCGCGCTCGTTTCGGTCCACCGAGATTTCCGCACGAGTCGCCTTGGATCTCGAACGCATCTTCATCCACGCAGCGTTGCTGTTCCAAACACGATTTCACCCACGCGCTGCTCAAGATCCAGCACCCCTGGATGAGCGCTTCGTAAAATTTGGCGCTCTTCTTTCGTAAAACCATGCTTCCGGAATCAACCTTGCCTTTGCCGAAGACGACGTGCGTCGTTTGAGGCGAAAACATCGACTCATAGACGAAGTCAAACTGCTTGCAGAACTTTTCCAATTCCTTCTTTTCGGCGTCAGACAAGAGAGAGCCGCACACGCGAGTCTCGCGCGTCGTCTTGAGAAGTTCGTAGCTGGAATCCGAAGGATCGATGGAAACGAGCGACTTTTGACGCTTTGTCGCAGACTTGCCGTTCGTCGGCGCTTGTGCGCGCTTCAAACTGGGCGCTCTCGTAGCCGGTCGCTGCGCGGGCAGAAGCGCGAGAGGAAGAGTCGAGTGCGCCGGGCACGAAATTGAAAAGTGCTCGCCGTCGTACGTCGTTCCCTGAACCAGTCGCGCGCACCAAATATGATACGATTTCTTGCATCTCGATTCGCTGCACCCCGACGGAGCACCCACTTTCTTGCAGTAGGCACACTTCAGACTTTTCGCTCTCCGGACCTCCGCGCAAACGTTCGTCAAGCCTCCGTCGACTGAGCTCACGACGAGCGGCGCCCAAAGCGCGCACGTCGTGTGACAGTGTTCCACGACCGTTTTCCTCGAAATCTTCTCCTCGAAACGTTCGACGCTTTCCCCAACCTCGCTCCCACGCTTGCAAAACGCGCACGGATGGCGACCCTGGACGGCAGCGTTCGGATCGATCACCGCTCCCGTCCACGGCGCGCGCGTCTCCCTCTCCACCGTCTCCTCCGTCGCCGTCGACGCTTCTTCTAATTCCCCCACCAACTCCTCAAACGCCCCGTTCCCACGTCGCCCACCTCCGTTTTCATCTCCAAACGCACGCGGTAGCGTTGGAAGCTTTCGCATGTTCGCCATGATCTCCTTCAACTGCGACACGCTCGTTCTTCGCTGCGGCGCTCGCGCGTTGTGCTTCCTCAGCTGCGTCGCCGGAATCTGTGACCCATACGGCACTTCCGTCTCCATCACCGACGCCACCGCCGCCAAAACGTTCGTATACGCGCTCACAATCTTCTCAAACCGCTCATCCTTCCGCGACTCTCGCTTCGTGCACGGCGCTCTGCACGTCGGGCACGGCTGTTTCCTATCGAACAACGTCTTCGCGCACGCCGCGCAAAAATAATGCGAGCACGCCAGCTTCGTCGGCTTTTTCGGCAGGCTCAGGCACACCGCGCAGCACAAGTGTTGTCCGAGCGCGTCCAGCGACGTCGTCAGCGTCGTTTTCGCCGTCTCCAGGCACGCGTCCAGCGTCATCCTTCGGTGCCTCGTTTGAATTCAATCGAATGCAATCCACCACCGTTTCCTCGTTTCCGCCTCGTTTCCGCGTCGCGTCGCGTCGCGTCGCGCGCGCGCGTCGACGGCGTCGCGTCGCGTCGCGCGCGCGTCTCGTCGTCCGTCCTCGCGCGCCGTCGCGCGTCGCGCTCTCCCGTCGCGCGCGCCGCCGTCTGTCGCGTCCGAGAGCGTCTTCTCGGACGCGCCGATCGATCGATCGGATCGATCGATCGATCGAATGATCGGCACTCGGCGACGATGATGATGATGACGAGGACGACGACGATGAGGACGACGACGACGACGACGACGCGCGCGAACGCGCGCGCGACGAAGCGACGAACGACGCGCGTCGCGACGCGCGCGCGCGCGAACGGCGAACGAGGAACGTCGGCGTCGGCGGCGTCGACGTCGCGGGACGACGGGCGTAACCGCATCGGGGAAATCGTCGCGACGACGGCGAGCGCTTTGGCGCTCGCGATGGGCGCGCCGGACGCGCGGGCGATCGACATGCAAATAGTGGATTCGACGACGTCCGAGTACATGCGACGACGGGACGAGGCGGCGAGTTTTAAGTGCTCGGGCGGGATGTTCGATTGCGATTCGGATAGACGAGAGTACGCGCGCGCGCAGACGGAGCGCCTGCGAGCGAGAATCGCGACGAGGGATCCGGAGATGGACGCCGAGGAGGCGTTGAAGCCGCCGACGAGACGCGCCGTGGAGTAGCCGTCGCCGTCGCCCACCTCGGTGAGAGGCGCCTCGATCCATCCCGAGCGCGCGCCTCTCGGCGGCGGATTCGACGTCAGCGCCCAGTACGTCTTCACCACCGGATCGTTCGACAGCGAAGGCGCGTCTCCGCGCTCCATGTCCGCCCGCATTATCTCCGTAAAATCCATCCTCGATTTTTTGGCAAACATCGCGTTGAGCCTGTTCGCCGCAAACGCGGTCCGCGCCAGCACCAACACCCCCGACGTGTCTCGATCTAATCTGTGCACGACGTACTCCGAATCCAACGCGTGTCTCAAATCGTGATATCGAGAGTGGACGAGCGACGTGTGCGGGGATGTTTGCGATCGTGGCGGTGAATGTAGTTTTGCTCTTGTACGTCGCTTCGGCCCTGCGCGGCGGCGACGAACGGCTGCCGGTTCCGGCGAAGAAGGCTGACTAAAGTTCTAATATCAATTTACAGTTTGAAGTACGCGTGGTGTATCAAGATCGCACCATTGCGCAGTTTGATATTCATTTACACATTCGTTGATCCTTTTCAAGATCCTTTTCAAGAAGTCCGTGCGTTCCGCCTACCTTTGCACCCTTCGCCGCTCGTTGACCCGCTGGCGGTACTCGGGGTCGTTCGCCCGCCTCTCCCTGAGCCGCTCGTTCCGCCGCTCGTTGACCCGCTGGCGGTACTCCGGGTCGTTCGCCCGCCTCTCCCTGAGCCACTCGTTCTGCCGCTCGTTCTCCCGCTGGCGGTACTCGGGGTCGTTCGCCCGCCTCTCCCTGCGCCGCTCGTTCTGCCGCTCGCGGTCGAATTCCTGTCTGTCGGCCTCAAATCGCGCGCGGAATTCAGCGAAGAAGTTCTCAACTTCGCGTCGAGCTTCGACCTCGCCGGGCAAAGGTGGCACCTGCGCCGCCGCCGCCGCCTGCGCCGCCGCCGCCACCGCTCGCGCGGGTCCCGTCGTCGCGCGCGTCCTCGGGCGCTTACGGGATGCCGGATCCGCCCGAATTTGCTCCACTACGTTCTGCAGCTGCGCCAACGCCCCTTGTGTCCTCGCTATGTTGCGCTCTCTTTCGAGCTCAAACTCCGTGAGCCCCCGGCCATCGTCCGCGTCCTCGAGCACATCCTTCGCGTGGAGAAGATCGCGTCGACGAGTCAGTCACGTAACGACCCCGCCGCGTCGCGCGCGCGCGCAGATAGAAGTCGACGCAAAAGCATTCGTTCGCGAACCTGCGCTCACGACGGGCGCGGTCGGCGCGGGCGTCGCGCGCCCGCGAGACTCGATCGCGTCGACGGGGCGTGCCGCCCCAATCTTCGCGCGAACGCGCGCATCTGCCGCGCGACGCCCGCGGGCGCGCGACGCCTGCGCGACCGCGCGTGCGCTCTCGCGTAAGTACGTACCATTTTTCGATTGTATACTTCGTAGTTTCTTATTCTTCGTTCGCACGTCGCTCTCGCGGCGTCGGCGCGCAAAGTATTGACGCCTAAACACTGCGCCCGCGTCGCCTGCGTAACATTGTTTTAACGGTGCCAATATTTTGAAAACCCGAAAGTTTGGGTGCGCGCGGTACTAGATGCACGGTGTGATCGCACAAGAGCCCGGATGACGCCCCGCGGTGAGGCGATGAATACGCTCGAGTGCTGCACAGAACGGACGGCAGAATGACGCGCGCGACGGCGACGAGCCGCACGGTTGTCTCGCCATGGCGCCGTCGAAGCGCGCGCAGAGAGCGGCGGCGACGCCGGGGCGACCCGAGGGCGTGCGGTCGAAGACGAGGCGCGCGCGCGGCGCCGATGTCGGCGTAGCGGACGCGGGGGACGACCGACAACGGGGCCGGGACGGGCGAGGACGCGGCGCTGAAGCGAACGATGGCGGGACACCGAGGGCACCCCGCGACGCGGGCGACACTGTGAACGCTGCGCCGTCCGCGCACGATGACGTCGACGACGGTGAAAACGATGCGTCGGACGATCGTCAAGCCGAAGGGCGGCGCGAAGGTGTCGCGATGGGCACCCCGTCCGCGGGGCGCGCGCTCGCGCGGAATCCACAGACGGGACGGTTCGGTCCGCCCATTAGAGCGCCGCCGCTGTTGGCCGAGGACGTCGGCCGATTGGGAAAGGATGATCGGAGACGAGTCCTCGCGCGATGGTCGGGGCGGCTTCGAGGCTTGAAGAAGCGCGCGCTCGAGCTGAGCGGACAGTTTCCGACGTCAAACATATGCGTCTACTTCACCAAGCCATTCGCCACGGAGTCCCGGGCAGGGATGTGGTGCGTGCGCGCGCGCATCGTCGTCTTCGTTTTCGTCGCGTTCGATCGCGTTCGAAACTGACGTTTCGTTCCGTTCGTTTGTTTTTCTGCGCGGACAGGGCGGAGGAGGAGCTCCTTCTATCTGGACCTTTTCGACGACGCGAGTTGGAGACGCCCGGCGAGGGAACGTTGAGCGGCGCTCAAGTCATTCGCCGCGCGCTCGGCGACGCGGTTGGGCTCAGGTTGCTCGACGAAGATCGCCGTCGTGACGTGCTACCACATGGGAGTCTTTCATCGAGCGAACGCGCGGTCGCGGAGCGCGCCGTTCTCGACTCGGGCGCGCTCGACGAGCTCTTCACAGCCATCCAAGATCACGTCAGCGCGCACTCGCGCGGCGCCGTCGCGCACGCGTTCGCGCAGTCACAGGTGGCTCGACATTGTGCACCCGTACGCGGAGGTGAAATAGAAAAAGCCGCCGCGGCGCACGTGGACGCGCGTCGCCGCGAGCGAGACTCGGCCGTCGCCGCCGCGTTCGACGACGCTAAGCGCCTCGTCGCGCCGAACTCGAGCGCATAGTCAGTTGGAAGATCGATCGCAGAGGAGGCAGCCGACGCGGCAAGATGGTTCGGTTGTAAATCGATTGTATCACATTTTAGAGGTGTCTGAGCGCCGAGCAATGTTTCAGTTTTCATATTTTCGATGGCGATGTGGCGCTAGAGGGCGACGCGCCACTCAATATCCATAAGACTCGGACGACGGCTCGTCGTCGTAGTCTTCGGCATCCTCGTCGGCATCCTCGTCGGCATCCTCGTCGGCATCTTCGGCGGCATCCTCGTCGGCATCCTCGTCGGATCGATCGCCTGCGGGCTCCTCGTCGCCTTCATCTTCCTCGTCGAGGTCGGAAAATTCGTCGTCGTTGACGTCGAACGTCGGGTTCGCAGCCAAATCGACGCCTGCTTCGACGGCGGCGATGACGGCGCGATCCGCGACGCGACGCGCGTCAGACGCGCCAGCGAAAAAGACTAGGTAACACCCAAAGTTGAGACCAAGCTCGGGTTCGCCTGTCTCCGCATACCGGTCTCGTCGTGCACTATTGCGCTGGTCGGCTTCAAACATGCGCGTTCGCGTGCCTTCAACCGTCAGATCGTGAATCGACCAGCGCGTATCAGCTCTCATCTTGTTCTTCACCGTCGCGATGTATTCTCGCGCCCGTTCCAGCCGTGCGTCACTGCGGCCTGAATAATACTCCATCGTGTCGATTTCTCGACTTTTGACTTCGGCCAGTGATGGGTATTGTTCGCGAACGAGTTCGACCACGGCGATGGCGTTCTGAGCGTAGCGCGGGAGATTATGTTCTCGCTCCGTGTGGGTCCATCGGGAGCCTATAAAGACGTTAGAGTCTCCGTGGACCTCAACATTTGTCCGTTGGATATATCCGAGCAAAACCTTTGCCATGTGGCTCGACGAACTGCAAAGGTGTAAAATTTCTTCGCCCAGCAATTGCATCTCTGGCGCGACGGCCATGTGCATGTTGGTCGAGAGAATGCACATTTCATCGCGATTCATTGGGTGTTGAAATGCGATGCCCCAATGCCCCGTTGTCTCGTTCCGTCCGGACTCGGACCATACGATTTTTCCGGCGACGGCGTTCGTCACGTTCCCGCTCGCGTCGCGCCGGATCAACAGGTCGCCGTGAACGTCGGGGCGATTGAGTCGACGGCACACGCGGCGCAAGTGCTCGACCACCACGCTCTCGCCGCATAAACGGATTATTTGTTCCATGTCTACCGCGCACCCGGATTTCTCCAGAGTTGCGCGCAGTTTGATTGGAACGTCCGAGTAGGTGGTCCGCTTCCGCTCGGGCACGTCGGGATGAAATCGAGCAGCCGCGAGGTCGGCGGCGACGGATAGAATTTTCGAGCACGATGAACGATTTACCCACACCAAACCTGGAATTTCGCATCCTTCGTGAGTGAACGGCTTCATGATGAACACCGTAAATCGTTTCGTGGACTGCGACGCGGCAGATAACTCTCCCCACAATGTGAAATCATGGAAGATTGTTTTAATCTCCGCCTTTGTTAGATTTTCTCTGATTCGGAACACGTGAGTCGCTATCTTCACCACGAGCTCAGAAAGCAACACGTCGGCGCCAAAGGGTCGTAACACTGGAAAGATTTCACGGGACCACTGTTCGTACGCGGAAGGCGCCAATGCGAGGGCCCAAGTGCCCCAGCAGAGACACCCCCCAGTCCGCGCGTACAGGTCTGCGTGGACGCGATCGGCGCTCGATGCGTCAAACATCTTTTTCACCCCTCTCTCGAGTTGTAACTTGACTTCCGTCCAAGTCGTCGCTCGTCCTTCGTTCGAGCGAAAACACTCGTCCGCGTCCGCTACCTCGCGAAATTCCTCGAAAAAGATGCCCGCGTGTCGTCGCCATTCCAACACCACTTTGCGCATAAGCTCGCGTTTGTCACCAACCGGTAATCCCGCCCACGCTCTCTCGTAGAGTTGAGGCGCGAAAATCTTCAACGTCTCCGCGCACGCGCAATCCATCGCGACGTGGTGGTCGGGGTGCGAAGCAGAGCAGAAGTACTGCCTCGCTTGCTCGCACTGTCCACCGCCGCCCGTCGGCTCCGGCATCATCGAGCGCAACTCCTCGCGTGAGGGCGGCGGACCCCGCCACTGCGCCGGCCGCGGGCGTAGAGGCCATGTACCTCTCGTCTCCATTTTAAAACTCTATTCCATGATTGCCGCGCGAAACAAATGTTTACGTCAGTCGCTTGTCGTAGACGCCCGCGCTCGTTCCTCGGAGTCTGCGTCTGGGACTCGCGCCCGAGCACTTCCGCCGACGATCGCTGCGCTCGGGTGCGCCACCCACGGTGCGCGTTCGCACGAAATATTTCACGCGCGTCACCGCTCACGTCGAGCGCGCCACTCGAGCGACGCTCGCTCGACGTGAGCGCCGTTCTCGCGGACATTTTTTTGTGACATGACATCCAGCGAGCGTCACGCCCATCGGCGACCCCGCGACGCGACGCAACGCGACGCGACGTTCGCGCGCGCGCGATTCGCGAACGACGCGAACGAACCTTTTTCCGAGCGCGCAGTCGATCGCCGCGCGCGGTCGTCGCGCGTCGGCGAGTGCCCGCTCGACGCGCCATCCATCCGATATTTCCGAGACGAAACGAGAAGAGGAAACGTCACGTCGTTCGTCAAAAATGTCAGAATGTCCGATCGGCCCGGTTGTCGTTGTACTTCAAGTTTTCGATGTTTACACGCGTACCACGTCGCGCGGCCGCGCGCGGCGTGCGAGCGATTCGGAATCAGAACGACGCGTCGGTACTTTTTATTCATTAACGCGTACGAACTGTCCGTTTTGGGCGATGACTCGAGCGCCGGCGCGCGATGTTGTCGTCGAAATCGACCGAAATCGAGCTCCGCCGCCATCGCGCGGACCGCGCTCGAACGCGCGCCGCGCGCGACTCAAGCGCTCGAGCGCCTCGAACTCGCGACGACCACGCGGCGAGTGTCACGCACGACGCATCGCGCGCGACGACGACTCGCGGCCGTCGCTCCGACGCGCCGAGGTGTGCGGCCTCCGCGGCCGCATCGCGCCGCGCGAATGAGCCAAATTCCGCGCGATCGCGATTCTCTTCGTCGTCGACGCGGTGCGTCGCGCGCGCGCGCGAGGGATCGGGGACGATGCGCGATCCCGTTGACGTCGATCACATCGCGACGTGCAGATCGCGACCGAGTCGGTCGCTCGACCCACGGCATCACCTACGCGCGCCGACGCTCGCTCTCCGTGCATTCATTCGACGCTTTCGCGCGTCGCCATGTGCTCGTTTCGGAGCGCACGTTCGCGCACGGCGGCGCCGATTGCGCACGTATGGATGCTTGCATCGTTGCGCCGCGGCTCGACCTCACCGGACGCGCCGACGAGACGCGCGCGGGCTTACACTTCGCCGAATGGCCGAGTCACCGCGCGCTCGCGCTCACATCCTTCGCGCGCTGAAGCGGCGCCGATGCGTACGATTCGCGAAAACGCGCACGATCAATCGATCGGGAACGGATTCTTTTCGACGATTGAGGTGGTCGAGCGCGCGGCCGGACGCGTTATCGACGACTTGTTTTGTTCGGCGTCGCGAAATGTGGCTGAAACGTTCGCGCTGGACGACCCCCGCCCCGTCATCGACCGACCGTTCACGACTCAACGCGGGCGAAAATGCCCGCGGCGGGCGAAAATGCCCGCGACGAGCAAAAATGCCCGCCTCCACGAAAGCGATCAAGCGAGCGAGAAAGCTTAAAAAGCTTATTTAAGCGTTCGAGCGCGCTCGAAAGCTTAAATAAGCGTTCGAGCGCGCTCGAAAGCTTATTTAAGCGTTCAAGCGCGCGAGAAAGCTTAATTAAGCGATCAATCGCGCAAGAAAGCTTAAATAAGCGTTGAAGAGTTCGCCGTGCACGGTGGAGGATCCGTGCACGGATAACGTGCTGCAGGCGGCGTTCGCGGGGGTGCAAGGCTTGACGACGAGCGAAAAATTGGAAAAGATGGGACGACCGACGGACGCGGTGAATTCGTCGAGTCAGTATTTCGGTTTTTGAAAATGAATGCGGCGTGTAATCGAATCAATCTAAACATCTATGCTTCTATTAGGTGCGTGGCTTCGTCGACCGCGCTGTCTTCCTCGCGCAGCTCGCCCCAAGACGTGCCGACGGCGAGTTTGATTGGCGTCGGCACGGCGAGTTTGATCGCGTTCTCCATGACGTTCTTCACCGCTCGCGCGCACTCTGGGACGTAGTCTTCGTCGACTTCGAACAAAAGTTCGTCGTGGATCTGTGCGACGAGAGTGACGCGCTTTTTATTCACTGATCCCGGCGCGACGTCGTTTGCAAATCTTCCCGCGCCGACGGCGCTCGTCCATCGCAGCATCGCCGTCTTCATCATGTCCGCGGCTGTTCCTTGAATGATCGTATTCACAGCTTGCCTTTGCGCCTCGCTGCGTTCGCTGAAGACTTTGGAGTGGATTTTCGGCAACGCGCGATGTCGACCGGACATCGGAAGCGTCACCGCTCCGGTTTGTTCCGCGCGTTGCAACACGCGAGTTATCCATTGATTCACCTTTGGAAACGCTCGATGAAACGCGGCGATGTATCCCTGCGCCTCGCTCTTCGGTACGCCGAGTTTTTCGGCCAAACCCGTGGCGTGTTGGCCGTACACGATTCCGTACGCCGTGCGCTTGGCGATGTCACGCGTGCTCTTTTCCGCTGGCGCGTCGAGCGGTAAGCCTTTACCGGCGTTCCAAATCGCCACGAACACGTCGCCTTTCGCCTGTCGTAACAGCGATATGAGGCGATCATCGCCGCTCAAGTGTGCCAAAACTCGCAGTTCAATTTGACTGTAATCCGCCGCGATGAATGTGCGCCCGGTGGGTGCGACGAAGCAGTTTCGCATCGTTCCCCGACCTACTTGCTGAATGTTAGGATGACTCGAGGACAATCTCCCGGTCGCCGTCTTTGTGTTGTTCCATTGCGTGTGAATTCTGGCGCGACCGTCGGCAGCGATGACGGCTGATTTGTCGTAATTGTCGCACATCGCTCTTTCTTTCAACGCGCCTCGATGATTCAACACGATTTGTGCGAAATGATGATGCTTCACTAGCGACTGCAGGACTTCGACACTCGTCGATAAATGGCTGGACTTGGAACCTTTCATCGCGTGCGCGCTCGGCGTCGGTAGCTTGAGCTTGTTATACAAGACGTCGGCGACTTGCTGCGCGCTCGCCAAATTGATGTCGACTCCGATGCACTTTTGGGCCTCGCGCTCAAGCTCTTCGACGCGACGATTCGCGGCCCGTCTCTGCTCGTCCGCGCGCGTCCGATCGAACCCAACACCGTGGTGTTGAAGCACGCCGAGAGCGACTGCGACTTTGGCTTCGACGTCTCGCGCGAGCGGGGCGTCGCCTCGAGGGACGAACGAAAGCGCCGCGGTCAAGTCGGATTGAAAACACCCGAGCGCGTCGCTCCATGATGCATCTTTACACGCGCCCGTGTCCGCGATGCCCCCATCGTAGGCGCGATCGGGATTGGCCAACCACGCGTCGATGCGACAATCGACGACGCGCGTCGTCGACGCGTCCACGCCAGTCACGCCCGCGTCCATCGCCGCGTGAACGATGTCTTGCGCGTGATACGTCACAACTCGACACTTCGCAAAAATCTTTTCTAAACGCGCTCTCGTCGTCGCGCGGTTCGCGGCGCGCAAAAAAAACGCCTCTCCCGTCGACGCCATCACCGCGCCGAAACCGAGCACCGCTCGATCGACGGCGGACGCGTCGTCGTCGTCGCCATCGTCAGCATCACCACCGACCGCCGAAAGAGTCGCGAAGCGTTTCGCCGCCTTTTTCGCCGCCTTCTTTTCGTTCGCATCGACGTCACGAAAATTCGAACTGTACCCGAACCAAATCTCCAAGTCTCCCGCCACGCGCGCGACGTCTCTTCGCAGCACGCCGAGCGCGCACGTCGCGTCCTCGCCGCCATCCTCCAACGCTCGATCGAACGCCTCTCCGCTGTGGTCCGCATCGCACCACGCCGCATTTTTCTCGAAATCAATCCCCTCCATCGCGTCTCCTCGTCCGGTCTCGAACGCCAACGCCATCGCCTCCGCCTCCGCGCTCGGTTTCGCCTTCGCCTTCGCCTTCGCCTTCGCCTTCGCCTTCGCGCGTCGCTTCTCGCCGCCTTCGCGCGTCGTCGTCGTCGTCGTCGTCGCCGGGCGTTTCCGCGTCGCCGACGCGTCGGCGTCGACGAACACCGGCGCGACGGTCGTCGTCGTCGTCGTTTCCGTCGCGTCGCCGGGCGGCGGTTTGGTTTTCCATCGCCATCGAAACGTCGCCATCGCGCGCCGTCGCGTCGCGCGCGCCGCTCGCGCGTCGCGACGCCGCGAGAACTACGCGCGATACGCCTCGCGCGCGCGCGTGACGGCGTCGGCGCGCGATGGCGTCGCGTCGCGTCGTCGCATCGTCGTCGCGAAGTGCGGTGACGCGCGCGTCACATCGAAGCGACGCGCGCGTTCGCCGCGCGACGCTTCGACGGACGCGACGGACGCGCGCGCGCGCGTCTTCAGCGCGCGCGTCGTCGTCGCGTGCGCGATCGCGATCGCGATGGCGTCCGGACGCGCCGGGACGCCGGCGGCGACGCTCGGGACGCTGCGCGCGCACGACGCGAAGCGCGCGCTCGCGGTGGATCGGTTGATCCTGGGGGCGTCGCCGCTGGCGGGAATATACCGCGGCGTCGACGCGAGCGAGGCCGCGGCGACGGTGCGCGCGGCGCTCGACGTCGGGTTCACGCGGTTCGACACGGCGCCGCACTACGGGTTGGGGCTGAGCGAGACGCGCCTGGGCGAGGCGCTGCGAACGCACGCGAAGAAGGCGGTGAAGGTGTACACCAAGGTGGGAAGGGTGATGAAACCGATGGATGAAGTGACGGAAAGCGAACGCGAGTCGGTGGTCGAGTGGGGGAACGTGCCGGGAAACGACGGGTGCATATTTCCAGACGCCCCGCGAGACGTGTTGCCCGTGCTCGATTATTCCGCGAATGGGTTCGTGCGATCGCACGCCGATAGTTTAAACAGGCTTGGGATTGATAGAATAGAGGGATTGAGGATTCACGACGCCGAGACGCCCGAAAGGTTCGAGGCGGCGACGACCGGGGGCGGCGTGCGCGCGTTGACGGCGCTTCGCGACGCGGGAACCATTTCAGAGGTATCGCTCGGGATGAACGACGCCTCGTACGTGTTGCGAATGATTCGCGAGAATCCCCCAGGAACGTTCGACTCGGTCATGATGGCCGGTTCGTGGAACTTGCTCGATCAAGACGGTCTCGAAGTCTTGCTCGAGTGCCAAGCGCGAAACATCAAGGTGCACAACGCCGGCGTCTTCGCCAGCGGCGTCCTCGTCGGCGGTTCGCACTACAAGTACGGCCCCGCTCCCGACGAGATCAAGCGGCGCATCGAAAAGTGGAACGTCTTGGCGCGCGCGTACGACATCCCTCTCCCCGCCATCGCCCTCGCCTTCGCCCTCGCTCCCGAAGTCGTCGACGCGTGCGCCGTCGGCGTCAAGTCCCCCGACGAGGTCGCCCAATCCGTCGCCTGGCTCGCCGACGCCGCCCGCGTCCCGCGCCAGCTTTGGCTCGACGCGTTTTCTCGAGGTTTACTCGCGTGGATCCCGTCCTAGGCCCTCGTTCGTCGCGACGACCGTGTGATTCAGAAACTTTCGGAAACGCTCGCGCCCACACCCGATCTCGCCTTTTCGCGCGCGAAGAAGCGCGAAGCTCTCGCGCTGACGGGGACGATCGGGGGCACATTTCGACACATCGCGACGCGCGGTGATGCGCGCGACGACGCGCGCGCCCTCGCGACCGCCGAGTCGGTTGCGGCGATCGTCCGTCGACGCGCGCGACGACGCGCGCGCGCGCGCGTCGTCGTCGTCGTCGTCGACGTCGTCGGAGGGACGGCATCGCATCGCCGCGCGCGACGCATCGTTCGGCGCGGGCGAACGAGACGCGGGCGACGACGCGCGCGCGGCGACGCGAGATGACTGCGCGATGATGGAAGACGACGCGCGAACGTACGAGACGGACGATAGCGACGGGAGCGACACGGTGACGGCGCTGATCGAGAGAACGACGGAGACGGAGAAGATTACGCGAGATTACTACGCGACGGAGGATTCGGCGCGCGAGCGAACGGGAGACGCGAACGCGAGCGATGCGATGATCGAGGCGTTGGAGGGGAAGATAAAGGCGTGCGAAGGCGCGAGCGCGTCTGGGAAGGGGGCGCAGGCGCTGTATGCGAAGAAAGCGGCGGCGGAGACGGCGATGGGGAAACTCTCCGACGCGTTGACTTCGTCTAAAAGAGTGATCGAGATAGCGCCGCTCTGGTTTCGTGGTTACGTGCTGCTCTCCGAAGTGACGTTGCGACAGTGTTGCGACTCATCATCGGTGAACGACGTGGACGCGGCGAAAGAAATCGCAAAGGCGGCGCTCGAGAGAGCGCTTTTTTTGGAACCAAACGTCTCGAAAGATTCAAAGTTTCTTAGTTTATGCGCGAAAATTGGCGCCATGTCGGCTTCATAGGTCGCCGGCGCGCGGGTCGACTTTAGGTTCGACATTTAGGTTACGACGATAAGACGCGTCTTATTACACGTCGCGTCTTTCGTCCAGTTTTGCTAGCACTACTCTCTTCTAATACACGTTTTGACTGGTTGTACTAAGCCGCTCTTCGATCGATCACTCGAGCGACAGATTGCTCATGTCTGGTTCATCGCCGTGCTCCACGTCTCTGCTCGTGCGCACGTCCGCGTCTTCGCCGTAACCGATGGCGCAATCGCACTGATACAGCATGAATTGCAAACTGTCTTCGTCGGAAATGTCCAGCGGTACGAATGAAATCAGGGAAAAATCCTCCATGACGCTCGCGATCGCGCGATTGAGCTTGCGATACTTTGGATCCATTCTTTCATCGAGCTCGTCCGCCAACGCGGTGTGATCTGGGGTGAGATATGGGTCCAAAACCGTCTTGTCCTCCAACATGTCCACCTTGCTGAACACGTTGACGTGCGGCAGCTCCAAATGCAACATCGCGCTCTGCGCTTGCAAGCATCCGGCGATAAATTTCGAGCCGTCGGTGATAAATTGCGAATCGAGCACGTACACGCACACCATTCGCCACCCCCAGTTCATCATCTGTTTCGTGAACGATCGAAACGCCGTGTGATGCGAGTACAGCTCGAGTTGCCCGGGGCAATCGAAGATCACCATGTCGTCCTCCGTGTACCCTTCCAGCTGTTCGGCCAGCCAATCGTCCATGTTATCCTCGAAGTACTCCATGCAGAACATGAGCGCGCCGTTCGGGCCGAGGTCTTCCTCCTCCATGACGTCTTCGAGGGAGATGAGTTCGCGAACGTCCGCAGTCACCGGGTAGCGGAAGTCGTCCGCCGCCGGGTCTAGGTTGATCACGTGCACCGTTCGACCGATCGAGGCGCAGTGCTGATGGATGTTGTAACAGTACGTCGATTTACCCGAACCCGCGGGACCGACGACGAGTTGAGCGTACGGCATGGCGGCTGACGAGACGCGAGCGAGGCGACGACTGAGGCGACGACGACGACCGAGGGGCGACTGTCGCGGGGATTTTGATACAAACAAAATGCGTCGAATTGATGATGAGAATAGAGACGCGCGAATCGAATAGAGCTACAGCCTATCCTTACGTTTGCGTCCGGTAAATTTGCTATCGCTTGCGACTTGGACGCCGCGATTTCTGTACTGCTCCTTCTTCTTGTGCACCCACGCTTTGCCTTTGATATTCTTCCCTTTCTTGTACTTCCCGCTCCTATCGCTCTTTCTTCCGTCCATGCGCATTCCTCGTCGCTCGATGTCGTCGTCATCGTCGAACTCTCCCTTCGGCGTCGGCAACTGTTCGGGCGGACCCGCGGCGAGGACTAAGAAATACTTCTTCGCGCGCGTGGAGTTTGGATAATCCACGACTAAACCACCGCTAAATCCAACGCGAAGCGCCGCCGTCGTGATCATCTCCGCCTGCCTCGGCCCATCGGGGTAGATTTGTAAAATCGCCTTGGCGCCGCGTTTCAGGCTCTTGTACAACTGCGTGAAAAACGTCTTCAATCTTCTTTGCGGCACGTGCGCGCTGTTATCGGCGTTGCACAACCACTGCACCGCGGAAATACTCACGCACCCATCGAATACGCCCGGTCGAAACGGCACTCCGTGTCCCATATCATTCCTCAACACGTCTCCCTCCACCTCGCGCTCCTTCGCCACCTCCAGCATGCTCGCCGACAAATCCATTCCGATCCATTCGTGTCCGAGCTCGGTCAAGCGATCGCCCGACAGCCCGCTCCCGCATCCAACATCGAGCAATAACCTCGGGACGCCGTCGTCCGGGAAGTTTAACAGCTCCACCGCGCGTTCGGTGAGCCGCTCTTGAATCTCCACCACGCGCGAGCTCTGCGAGTACTTTCGAGCCTCGGTGTCGTTATAAAACACGTCCGCGGGCGCGGTGAGCTCGGGACGAGACATCTGTGACCGTGTTCGTCCTTCTCACGACGCGTCGCGCGCGCACACGTCCGCGTCGCGGTGTGCGACGACGCGAAAGTGCTCGGTGCGTGGCGGCGGCGTTTTCCGGTGCGGTCGATCGAAGCCGCATCGCGCGCCGCATCGCGCGCGTTTTCGACGTTCGCGCGCGCAACGCAGCGTGAGCGCACGCTGAGCGCACTCGACGTTCTCGATGGCGTCCATCGCCGGCGTGGACGACACGCTGGACGTCGACGCGACGGACGTGGTGAAAATCATCCTGCAGTGGGCGAGAGAATCCGGACTCGACGCCACGCACGCGGCGCTGTCCGCGGAGACGAACACGTCGTTGAACGCGATTGAAGACGTGGATGCGTTTAAACGCGACGTCACGCACGGAAGGTGGGACGCGGTGCTGCCACAGTTGGCGAAACTGCGACTGCCCAAGAATGTGCTGGAGGATGCGTACGAGCACGTGACGCTGGAGATGTGCGAACTGGGTGAACAAGACACCGCACGGGCGATTCTGAGGCAATCAAACGTCATGCGAGTGATGAAAGAGGAACAGAGTCGGCGGTACGGACGATTAGAGCATTACGTGAGCGCGAGGACGTTCACCGCGGAGGACGCGTACGCGGGGACGACGAAGGAAAAGCGACGGGAAAAGTTAGCCGAGGCGCTCTTGCGAGAGGTGGTCGTCGTGCCGCCGTCGAGATTGTTGGCGCTCATCGGCCAGGCGTTGAAATGGCAGAAGAGCACTGGGGCGCTGCCGCCTGGGACGGCGTTTGATTTGTTTCGAGGCCAAGCGCAGGTGGAGGAGGAAGAGGAAGAGCAGTGTCCGACGACGTCGCACAAGAGGATCAAGTTTTCCAAAAAGTCCTTCCCCGAGTGCGCGCGATTCAGTCCTTGCGGTGGTATGTTGGCCACGGGTTCGGCGGATGGATTCATAGAGATTTGGGATCCGTACAGTGGTAAGTTGAGAAAGGATTTGAAGTATCAGGCGGAGGATACGTTGATGATGCACGACGACGCCGTGCTCGCGCTCGCCTTTAGCCAAGACTCCGATATGCTCGCTTCGGGTTCACAAGATGGTAAGATCAAGGTCTGGCGCGTGAGCACGGGTACGTGTTTGAGAAAATTCGAAAAAGCTCATCAAGGCGGCGTCACGAGCGTCACCTTTAGCAAGGATGGTTCGCAGGTGCTCAGCGGATCTTTCGACGGTCTCGTTCGAGTGCACGGATTGAAGAGCGGTAAATTATTGAAAGAGTTTAGAGGGCATACGTCGTATGTGAACTCGGTGGCTTTCACAGAAGATGAGACGGATGTCGTCTCTGCGTCGAGCGACGGTTCAGTCAAGGTCTGGGACGCGAAGACGTCCGAGTGCAAGTGCACTTTCAAGCCACCACCGCCGGTTAATCCGAACAAAGACGATGACGAAGAGACATATCAAACTGGTACAGTCCCAGCCGTGTTGTCTGCGATTCCACATCCGAAAAATGACGCACAAATCATCGTCACTTCGAAATCAAACGCCGTCGTCGTGTGCACGCTCGCGGGCGACGTCGTGGAAACGTACTGGACGAACAAGACCGCGCTACCGCACACCATCGTCGCGGCGACGCCTTCACCGCGAGGTGAATGGATTTACGCCACGAGCGAAATCGGTGAACTGTATTGCTTTAGCACCGAAACCAAAAAGCTCGAGTCCACCGTCTTCAACCTGCACGAGAGCTCCACGCTCGGCGTCGCTCACCATCCTCGAAGAAACCTCGTCGCCACGTTTAGCTCCATCGGCGAACTCAAGACTTGGAAACCGTGAGCGCTGATCCCGTTGAAATTTGTATCTCATTAGTTGGAATGCGTATCGTCGCGAGAGACGCTCGAATCCGACCTCGCCGTTCTCCAGTCTCGTCGTCCCGGCAACAACACTTAGACTTCACTTCCACGCGCTGATCTCGCGCTCCATGGACGGTCACTACCGCAAAAATGCAAAATCCATCGAAGGCATGATTCGGCGCGCTTCTACGAAAGAGAAAGCCGCGGTCGCGTGCTCGGTGGTCACACTGATCCTCCTCGCGATGCGCTTCTTCATCACCGATCACGACGTGCTCTTCTTGCTCGCCGAGTTCGTGCACTTCGTCGGAATCGGGTTTCTGGCGTACAAGCTGCTGAAACATAAAAACTGCACCGGGTTGAGCCTGAAGACGCAGCAGTTGACGGCGGCATTCCTTGCGATTCGGTTGTATTGTTCGTTGATGATGGAGTACGACTGGCACACGCTGTTGGACGCGTTGACGTTGGCGGCGACGATATGGGTGTGTAAGATGATGAAGACGAGCGTGCGGACGACGTATAATGAAAATTTAGATCCAACGCCGCTGGCGATCATCGTCGGGCCGTGCGTGGTGTTGGCGGTGTTCGCGCACCCGACGACGCGACACTGGTGGATTAATCGCGTGGCGTGGGCGACGTGCGTGTACTTGGAGGCGATCAGCGTGCTCCCGCAGTTACAGATGATGCAAAAGGCGAGGGTAGTGGAGAGGTTTACGGCGAATTACGTGTTCGCGTTAGGCGTGGCGCGATTTTTGTCGTGCGCGCACTGGATTTTGCAAGTGTTTGACGGGAAATCATACTTGCAGACGGCGCTCGGCAAAGGGATCTGGCCGGTGATGGTGTTGGTCAGCGAGATCGTGCAGACGGGAATTTTAGCTGATTTCTGTTACTACTACGTCTTGTCTTTTGCGCAGGGAGACGCCAACGTCCACCTTCCTGTGTGACGAACTTGTGTCATAATCAGTTGCTCCATCAAATTAAAAACGCGCTACGCGACGTTATCGTGTCCTACGTTCGCCACGATGACCGATGCCTTCGGTGCTATCTTTTCTAAAGTTAACCTCACCGTGCAATCGTACTTGACGTGCGCGCCGGGGCACTCGAGCAACAAACACTGCTCGATCGAAGACAAGTCTTTTCCTTGTGCCACCATTCGAGCGAACACGACTTGCAACGGACTCATCGACGGATTGTACGCGGCGCATTCCAGCGACCATCCTACGAACACTCCACCACAGCTCGTTTTGATCGCAATACCAGCGCGCGATGAGCTATAAGGCGCGTACGCTTTACGCATCGCCTCGAGCGCGAGCGGCGCCAGCGCGTTCCAGTCGTCGCCGTGACGCTCCAGCAAGTGCGTCAACGGCATCAAGTCAGCCGACGGAGGCACCTTCTCTCCGTGCACGTAAGCTAACGTAGCGAATTGTGCGTTCATACCAGAATCATCGACCCACGACTTTTCCAACAGCAGCGTTCTCGCGCTCTCGTCCTCGCCGTCGTCTAACAAATCCATCGGCCCAAACGCGTGCGGCAAAAGCTCCGCCAGCGGCGACCGCCACTTCCTCGTCACGCACCGCAAGCCCCCGGCGTCGCGTAATTCATTCATAAATTGTCTACAGTGTCCACACGGCGCCTCCGTGGTCGCGATGGCTTCTACTTTCCGTTCCTCGTTCGCCATCGCCGTGACGAGCGCAAACTGCTCCGCGTGTATGGAGTGATTCAGCGGTACCGCGCTGATTTCCACGTTCACCCCCAAGTACACGTTCCCGCTCGCCCCTCGAGCCGCGGCGCCGACGTGAAATCGACTCGTCGGCGGTCTGGCGTACCTCGACACGCTCTGCGCGAACCGCAGGAGCAACGCATCCGCGTCATCGGTGGATAGCGCGCGCCGCGTCGTGCTCACGACGCTCTCGAGAACGACAAAGCTCCCTCGAGCGACGGCGTCGTCGACGACGCGCGCGACGATGTCTTCGTGCGCGTCCGCGGGCATCGCGCGCGAGCGAGCGCCGAGACGACGTGTGACGACGGCGCGTTCAGAAGGAAATATTCAATGAAAAATGTGCTATGGCGTGCTCGCGTCGCGACGGCGCGTTTACTCGGAAGGGGCTTCGATCGGCGCTTGGTCGACGGCGGGCTTCGTTTCGTTGACGAGATTTTCGGCGCCGTCGACGATCTTCATGGAGATGATCTCGTCGTCGACCTTGAGATCGCGCAGGAGCTCTTGGTTCTCGACGACGTAACCGAAGATGGAGTAGCGACCGTCCAAAATGTTGGTGCCGGACGGCGTGAGTTCGGATTCGCGAAGGAGGAAGAAGAACTGGGACGACGCCGAGTTCGGTTCCGCTTCGCGACGCGCCATCGCGAGCGTACCGAACGCGTTGAACGGCAGCACCGGCTGGTCGCGGTAACGGCCGAGTTCCTCCAGCGTCAACTCGTATTCCGGCACCTTGTCGCCTTGCACCATGATTTCCAGAGGAACCGTGCGCTCGACGCCGCCAAGCTTGAAACCGTCACCGCCCTTCGGCTTACCGCTTTGTACGACGAAACCATCGGAGCGCTGAATCGGCATCTTGTCGTAAAAACCCAAGTTGATCAAATCGGCAAAGTTACCCGCGCTCACCGGGGCGTTGTAACCGTCGAGGACGATCTTCAACACGCCGCCATCCGTGTTCGCGTTGTCCTTGATTTTCACCAGCATGTCCACCGTCGCCCGACCCTTCAACAACGGCCTGTCCGCGTATTGCGCGGGGACGTCAAATGGGAAACCATCAATCATATCTTCCTCGATGCGACCGACGAGCGAGAGCGCCTCTTGTTGCTGCAACGGCACCTCTTGCTTGTCCTTTTGAGCGACGATGACTTGGAAATCCGTCAACACACTCTCGAGCTCTTTCAATGCCTGCTCACCGTCCGCCTTCTTCCCCGGCGCGAGAGCCTCAACGATCTTACCGCGTTGCTCCTTGACAATCTTCAAAGAGCCGTTCACGCTCGATTCGACGCCGGAGAATTTCACTCCCGGCACGCGCAAGTCGTCGCTGATGCTCTCGAGCTTCTTCTGAATGGCGCGAATCGGCTTATTGCTCACCGGCAACGCGTTTCGCAACAGCGCCTTGGCGTTCGTGATGGGATTCGCTTCCAATCCAGCGACTTGGCCGATCTCCATCGGCGTCACCGGCGACGCGAACGCTTCCAGAGTCGGCGCGGAGACGCACGCCGTCGCGGCGATCGCCATCAAACTCTTCGCGATCGATTTCGCCGCGCTCGGGGCGTCTTCGCCCGCAGCGTGCGCGCGCACGACGGTCAACGCGCTTTGCTTGCGCGTGTTGACTGTTTTCGCGCGCAAAGCGCGCGCTGGGCGCGCGCACGCGCGTCCGATGGTGGGTGACGTCGACCCCGGCATTTTGGATAAAGTCGTCCTTTACGAGCGTCCACCAACGCGCTGAGTCGCACGAACGCGCTCGGGCGCGACGAAAAGCGCGTCGAAGCGAGTTTCCGTCTTCGGAGTCGTGCTGCGACGAGCGCGCGCGAATGTGCGGTCGCCCCGCGCGCGCGCCGCGGTTTTCGCAAACTATCGGCTACTCTAACGCTACAAACTCTAGACGCGCGCGTCGTCACCTGCGCCCGGCGGGCTCGCGATACGCCCTATTCGCGCGATACAACGCGTAGATTTCATCCCCTCCGATCGACGCGTCCGTCGGGCGGCTGCCCAGTCCCGCGCGCGCGGGTCCGTCTGTCTCGCGCGCGTTCGCCGTCGGCGCCGCGCGCGTCGGCGCCGCCGCCGTCCCCGCCCGACCGCGTTCCGACGCCCGCGCGCGCTCATCGTGCTCCAACATCGCTTTCGCCGACGCCGAGGCGTCGTATCCGCGCACGTCGCGATCGAACCGCTCGAGTCGACGCTCGACGTACGCTCGCGGCGGTTCCCGCGCCGCCCTCGTCGTCGTCGCCTCCACCGCGCGGTACAGCCCCGCGACGCCCGCGTTCGCGCGTCGCGCGCGCATCGCGAGCGTCCCGACCGCCGTTCCCGTCCCGCGCGTCTCGCGCGTCGTCGCGCGCGCGTCGAGATCGATCTCGTTCGCGTCGCCCGCGCCCGAGTCTCGCGCGTCGTCCCGCGCGCGCGCCCCGAGCGCCGCCGCGATGCGCTCGGCGCGCCTGCGCGCCTCCTCCACCATCGCGCTCGCGCGCGCGGGCTCCATCGCGCGCGGCGCGTCGCCGCGTCGCCGCGTCGTCGGCGCGCTGTGACGACGCCGTGTCATTTCATGTCGCGCGCGTCGCGGCTCGTCTCGCTCGCCCCGCGCGCTCGCGTCGCGCGCCGACGCGCGACGCGCGCGATGGCGGGACCGCCGACGCCCGCGCGACCGCTCGGGCGCGTCGCGCGCGGCGCGGCGACGGCGAGGGTGAAGATCGACGCGTGGTTGGACTTTGCGTGCCCGTTTTCGGGACGGTTTTGGAGAAACTGCACGGCGGCGTGGGCGAGTTACGACGGGAAAGCGGACGTCGCGATCGTCGTGTACAATCAACCGCAACCGTGGCACGCGCAGAGCGCGCTGGCGCACGAGGTGTCGTTGGGGGTGGAACGACTGCGCGGCGAGGACGCGTTCGTCGCGTTTTGCGAGGCGGCGTTTAGCGAGAAAAACTGGGACAAGTTCACGGATAAGTTCACGGAAAAGATGACCAAGGGGGAGATGTACGATTTGTACGTCGACGTCGCGCGCGAGGCGATGACGGGCGCGATGGGCGCGGACGCCGCGGCGTCGACGGCGGGCGAAGTGCGAAAACTTTTGGAATTGGACGCCGAGGCGTTGGCGCGCGGGGAGAAGAATCCGGGCAACGCGATGACGCAGCAGTTGAAGTTTTACGTCAAACTCGGACGGCAAACGGGCGTGCACGTGTCGCCGAGCGCGTACGTGAACGGATTGTTCGCGGATACCTCGAGCGGGTGGAGCGAGAGCGAGTGGCACGCGTTTTTCGACGCCGCGCGTGGCAAGTGAGCGCAGCGATCATCGCGCCGTAGCTTCTCGTCAGTCTTAGCGAATGCCTTTTAAACTCTAATTACAGACAAAGCGAGATAACATCACGGATCCTCCGACTTTTCTTCGTTCGCCTCGGCGGCGTCGCGTTCGGCGAGCTCCGCCTTGGCCTGGTCGAGCAGATCCTTGCCGTCGAAATAATCCAGCGTCTTTTGTCCGGCGAGCGCGATCAATCCGACGCCGTTCGCCGCGTACACGAACGTGGCCAAGTACGTCAGCCCCTCGACGATCGTGCGCACGGTGATGGAAATTTGTCGCACCGTCTCGCTCTCCGGCAGCGCCTTCCCGTCGAACGACGCGCTCACCTTGGACGCGAACGCGTACAGCACGACAGAGATCCCGATCCCCGTCAAACCTCCGGTAAAACTCTGCATCGCCGTCAGCTCTTTCGTCTTCTTCGCGCGCTCTTCGTCGATTTTCGCTCGTTCCTCCTCCGGCAACCTATTCGCCACGCGAAACTCCCTCGCCTTCCCGCTTCGCTTCTGCACCGCGCGCGCAAAGTACCAGAACGAAAACCCCGTGAACAGGACGCCGAACAAGTTCTGCAGCGGCGTCGCCTCTTCCGTGGGCACGCCGTACGAGTCGTACACCCCCGCGACGGCGACGCCGCCGTCGACCGCCGCGACCCACGCCGCCGCCGCCGCCGCGCGCGCCGTCGCCGTCGCCGTCGCCCGCCCTCGCGCGCGCGCGTCCGCGTCCGCGCGCGCGACGCCGTTTCTCGCGTCACCGTCCTCGTCCGCGCGCGTCGTCGTCGTCGTCGTCGTCGTCGCGCGCGTCGTCGTCCTCATCTTTCGTTCGCCGTCGCCGCGCGTCGCCGTCCACCGTCGCGTCGCGCGCGCGCGTCGCGCCGCGGGCGCCGCGCACTTGGACGCGCGCGCGCTCGTCCGCGCCCGCATCGCCCCGTCTCGCGTTCGCGCGCGCGTGTGCGGCGTCGAAGAGCGCGGCGCCGCGTCACATCGAGTCGCGCCGTCGTCGATCGATGTCGCGCGACGCCGACGCGCGCGGGCGCGCGGTGTACGTCGGGAACCTGCCGCTCGACGCGTCGTCGCGCGACGTCGACCGACGGTTCGCGGCGCACGGCGTCGTGGCGCGCGTCGAGGTCAAGCGACCGCGACATCCGCCGGCGTTCGCGTTCGTGACGTTCGACGACGCGCGCGACGCCGAGCGCGCGGCGCGGGCGGAGGACGGGACGACGTTCGATGGGAGACGCGTGCGCGCGGAGCTGGCGCGGGGACGACGGGACGGCGGGAGGGAGAGGGAGAGGGAGAGGGAGAGGGAGGCGCGCGGCGACTGGGACCGCGGCGACCGGGACGACGGCGACGGGCGCGATAGATACGCGGGACGGATGCGAAGCGATCGAGAGGGGCCGTACGATCGACCGCGATGGCGCGATGGCGCGGACGCGCGATCGACGGTGCGGGAGCGCGCGGCGACGCGAAAGACGGAGCATTCGGTGAAGGTGGAGGATTTGCCGCGAGGCGCGGATTGGCGAGACGTGAAGGACGCGTTTCGACGCGCGGGACGGGTGACGTACGCGAGCACGTTCGTCGATCGCGATGGACGGAGGTGCGCGGAGGTACACTTTGAGAGCGCGGACGACGTCGAACGAGCGATCGACGCGTTCGACGATAGGGAGTTTGAGATTTCCGGCGGCGCGCGCGAGTACGTGCGGGTGTTTCGTCGAGCGCCGAGACGTCGTCGAGAGGGCGGGCATCGACCGCGGAGTTACTCGCGCGAGCGGTACTCCGATGACCGCGTCCGGCGCGCGCGAAGTCGCAGCCGTAGCTTCAGCCGTAGCTTCAGCCGGTCGCGCAGCCGCAGTCGCGACGAACGCGACGACGGCCCGTCGCGGAGCCCGTCGCCCGAAATCATCGAGCGACGCCGCTCGCGCAGCAGAACGCCGTCGCGGCGCGACGACGATTCGCCTCGGCGCGGGCGGTCGCCCACGCCGCGGGGCGCGCGATCGCGCGAGCCCTCATTCGACGACCTCGCGGCGAACGATTAACGAACGATTCAATTTCTAAAATTCTTCACAAAATCACTTCATCTTTTCAATCGCCGCTCGACAGTCGACGCTCGCGCCGCGTCCTTTCCCTCGCTCGAACGCCTCGAGCACGCGCCAAATCAACGCCTCGTACTCATCCTCTAAAAACTCCCCATCCTCCGTCACGAACTCTTCGCACCGCACGTCGCATCGCACCGCGTCCTTCGCCTCGCACTTCCCGTCGCTCTTCGCGCTCACGATCACCTCGAGCGTCTCCGCCAGTCGCGCGCACCGCACGTGCACCGTCAGCCCATCCTTCGACCGTTCGTTTCTCGCCCACGCCGCCGGTTCGCGTCCATCGCAATCCACCCCTCGCGCTCGCGTCAGCAGCAGCGCGTCTCGCTCCGCGTACTTCGCCACGCACTGCGCCCCGCACGCCAGCGCCCCGTACGCCGCCGCGCACGCCCATCGCGTCGCGTCGTTCGTCATCGTCACCGCGTGCGCCGCGCACGCCGCGCCGATCGCCGCGATCGACAGCGCGATCTTCGCGTCCACCGTGCGCGTGTCCTCGTCGTAGCCCGCGTCGAGGACCGCGCACACCGTCGCGTCGTCGTACGCGCGCCGCACCGCGACGTGGTCGTACACGCACGAGATCGGCGTCGCCATCGCGCGTCGCGGTCGCGATCGAGCGTCGCGGCGCGTCCGAGCGCGCGTCGTGCGATCGAGCGCGTCGCGCGGCGCTCGCGCGCGTCGTCGCGCGCGCGCGTGTGCGGGACGGCGTCGAACGGTTCGCGACGCCATCGCGCGCGTCCCGCACACGCGCGCGCGGCGTCGCGCTCGATCGCGCTCGATCGCGCGACGCGACGCGGCGAAAATACGCGGCGCGCGCGCGATGGCGCGCGAGCGACGCGGGGACGACGTGACGCTGCCGCGAGCGACGAAACTCGCGCTGATTCGCTTCCCGGGATACGTCGACGACGTCGACGCGTGCGAACGGATGCTGGGCGGACGCGCGGCGCTGTCCGAGGCGTGCTTTCCGAGAGAAACCTCGCGGCGACGCGCGGCGGGAGGGCGCGCGACGTCGGAGGACGGCGCGACGACGGGGCGACGACGACGGGACGGCGGGCGGTTGGAGCTGCGATTCGCGAACGCGAACGCGAACGCGAAGGCGAACGGGCGTCGGTCGGTGGCGTACGGCGAACGAAGGGAGACGCGGTCGATCGTGTTGAAAATGACGGAACGCGCGGACGCGAACGGCGGGACGAGGACGGAGGTGGAGGCGATCGGGTTGGCGCGGCGAGTGTTTTTGTTTCGAGGCGCGGCGGATTTCGGACGACGAAACGAGGGACGAGACGACGACGCGGGACGACGGGACGCGGTTGACGGGGTGAAGTGGTTGAAGGATGCGAAGGGAGGGGCGAACGATCCGTTCGAGCTCGGGAACGAGGGCGATGGGGGGGTCGGGGGGATGGGCGCGACGTCGCTGCGGCCGCCGTTGTACACGCGAGACGACATTCCCGTGGCGAATTATTTTGAGCAAAACGATACGGGGGCGACGACGACGCGGGAGGTTGATTTCCACGAGATCGCGGTGCCTACTCGAGGTTTGGCGATGGAAGACGCCTCGAGCGCGGCGGTGAGCGCGATGCGGGCGTTGATGGAAGAGAGAGACGTTTGGGCGCCGCTCGCGGCGTTGGCGCGTCTGCCGAAATCGTTGGCGGACGAAATCGTTTCGCGAAAGCTTCACGCGACGACGTGTTATCAGTTCTCGAGCGGGCCTTTTAAGAAGTCGTGGATTAAAGTCGGCGTCGACCCGCGATTTGATAGGACGTACGTGCGTCATCAAACCGTGACGCTTCGATTACCCGCGAATTGGTTTCGGGACGACGACGAAGAGGGCGCGCGTCGCAAAGAGCGATTCTCCCTCAGCTCGCGCGCCGATCGCGGATATCACGCCGCCATTCACGGGTTTCGAGCGATACCGGACGCGAGACACCCAGTCTTATCGCTCGCTGATATCGATCTGCCGAGCGTGCGCGCCGCGGTGGAACGCGCGGCGACGTGCGAGGACCCGCCGAGCGCGTGCGACGAGCGTCGCGGCTGGCTATCCGCCGCGCTTCATCGCAAGATCCAGCGCGCCATACTTCGCGGCTACCAAACATTGCTGAACGGTGGTGACCCGATCGCCGTCGACGAAGCCTCGATGGCCGACGCGGACGACGCCGCGGTGGACGACGATTTCATCGCGAACGACGCCGCCGCGCCCAAAGTCGCCGCCGACGACGACGAAGGCGACGAGTACGAAATTCTCGCCGGCGACGATGATTCCGGCGACGACGACATCGCGTAGAAATAGATTGTGTAACGAAATAGACGCACGCTTTGATTCGCGCGTTCGCGTTCGCGTTCGCGTTCGCGTTCGGCGCCTAGGGCAACAGTCCCGCGCGCGCGCGCCGCCCGACATTCGCCGTCGCGCGCGTCGCGCCGCGTCTCGCACGCGACAAACACGCTTCGCGCGCATGTCCACCACCGCGCTCGCGCGCGCGGCGTCCAGAATCGCGCGCGCCGCGCTCGAAACTTCCGCGTCGACGCCTCTGACGCGATCGATCTCCTCCACCGCCGCGGCGTCGCGCGCGCACGGTCTAGACGCCTTCGTGGACGCGAACAGAGACGAAAAAACCTTCGTCGGTCGCGAGTGGCTCGCGAGCGACCTGCGGAACAAGTCGTACGAGGACCTGCACGAGCTGTGGTACGTGCTGCTCAAGGAGCGAAACATGCTGCTGACGGAACGATACCTGGCGAGAACGAATCGCGAACCCATGCGAGCGCCGCAGAGGATGACCAAGGTGAGAAAGAGCATGGCGAGGATTAAACTCGTGCTCACGGAGCGGGCGAGAGAGGAAGCGGGAGGAGATCCGCAAAAGTTATTCGAGATGATGCGTTTGATAAACGCCAAGTGAGCGCGCGTCTCGTTTGTAAATAGCCACGTTAGCGACTTCGTTCACGCGCGACGTTCGCCGCTGGAACATCAATTCGAGCGCAAACACCGGTGACGCGCGCGGTCTGGACGCGCCCGTCGAGACCGCGCGCGCGACGGACGGTCTCGTCGAACGAGTGACCCGGGCGGTTCGCCCGAGACTCCGCGAGTGGTCGAACCGTCACCTCAGGCACTTTCGCGCCACGTGTCCACTTTTTTCACGATTGCGCGTTTCTCCGCGCGACGTCCGGCCGCCGTCACTCCGCGTCGCGCGCCCGACGCGCGCGCGGGACGATCCGCGCGGATCGATTCGTCGGTTTTCTCCGAACGTCTCCGCCGCGCCGCGCGTCGCCGCGACGCGCGCGCGGCGTCGAGCGACGCGGCGCGCGGCATCGCCCGCGCGGTGGTTTTCGCGGACCGGCGTCGACGCATCGGCGGCGTCGACGCGCGCGCGAGATGCGATTCACGGCGCGCGCGCGCGGTCGACGACGACGAAAATTCGTCGCGTTCGCGGTGCTCGCGTGCGCGCGCGCGCTCGAGGGTGCGCGCGCGCAGGAAGAGCGACGATGGGTGCGCGAGAACTGTGAAGCGTCGCGCGTATATCGCCAGCTGGCGGGTTTTTGACGCGCGCATGCCAGCTGGTGATTTTACGGGACGCGCGCGCGGCGCGCTCGAGCGCTCGTGACTGACGAGGGACGCACGGACGCGCGACATGCAGCCGGTGACGCGAGACGTTACATTACGACGCGTGCGCGTGCTGAACGGCGATGGTGACGTGTACGTCGAGAGCGGAGGGACGGACGCCGAAATCGTCCTGAAGACACAAAAGGTGCGCGTGGACGGCGACGTGTACTGCGGGACGTCAAACGTCGGATTATCGGCGCGCATCGACGGTTTGCGTGCGATGGATGATGCACTGACCGGCGTGAATGACGCGCTGGCGGGACGCATCGACGCGCTGAACGCGACAGAGGTGGAAATGAAGGGTGTCGACGCCGGACTGTCGAGCCGAATCGATGCGCTGACAAACATCTGGATCAATGAGCTCAACGTCACGGACAAAACGCTCATCGTGACGGACGCAAACTTGGCGTCGCGAATCGACAAGTTGAACGCCACGCAGTTTGAGCTTCGAGGAGTCGATGGAGGCCTATCAGTGCGCATCGATGCGTTGAACGCGACGGATGCGATGTTTCTGCAAGCGGACGCTCAAATCATGCAGCTCGTGCAGTCGTTAAACGCGACGGACACAGAGCTCAAAAACACCGTTTCCATCCTCAAGAGTCGCCAAGACGCGTTCAACGCCTCGTACGCTGCCTTGGAAGCTGAAGTCGTCGCACTCAAAAGAATCGTGGACAACGTCACGCCGCCGAAGTGCCTGCCTCCGGGTGGCGGCGGCTTGCAGTACAACGGGTCGCACTGGAACTGCATGTGCGTGGACTCGTGGAGCGGTCGCACGTGCGAGACACCGCCAAGTCCGCCGCCGAGTCCGCCGCCGCCGAGTCCGCCGCCGCCGTACACGCAACCGCCGCCGAGTCCGCCGCCGTCACCGCCGAGTCCACCGCCGCCACCGCCGAGCCCGCCGCCCGTGCCGGGCTCTCCGGACGTGCGCCTGCGCGAGGCCCTGCTCGTGTGTCTCCAGATGAGCACGTCCGGCAACTGCCAGTGCAGCGACGACGTACCGTGCGAGTACGAGACGGTCCCGATCGGTCGATGGGACGTGTCCGCGGTCACGGACATGCGCGATCTGTTCAAGGGCACGCAGTTCAATACCGACATCAGCGGCTGGGACACGAGCTCGGTGAACGCAATGGATGGGATGTTCGAGAGCACGCCGTTCAACAAGAACGTCAGCGGCTGGGACACGAGCTCGGTGACTTCGATGAAGCGCATGTTCTTGAGCACGCCGTTCAACCAAGATATCGGCGGTTGGAACGTGTCGCGTGTGACGACCATGGAGTACACGTTTTCTTCGTCGCCGTTCAATCAAGACATCGGTGACTGGGACGTGTCATCGGTGACCGACTTTGGTAGCATGTTTGCATCGAACACAATATTCAACAAAGACATCGGTGACTGGGACACGAGCAACGCGCAGACGATGGATCAGATGTTCTACAAGGCGTTTACGTTCAATCAAGACATTGGACGCTGGAACACCAGCTCTGTGACAAACATGGCGCTCATGTTCACGCCGTGGTGGTGGCATGGAGACCATTTTCACGGGGATGGAAGTTCAGTGTTTAATCAGAACCTGGACAGCTGGGACGTCAGTAACGTCAGAGATATGTATGGCATGTTCGCAGGTGCCAACATGTTCAACGGTGAGATCAAGAGCTGGGACGTGCAAGCGGTCACGAGCTTTCGCGAAATGTTCAGCGGTGCAACATCTTTCAACCGTGACATTCGCCGTTGGAAAATCAAGGCGAACGCCAATACTTACAATATGCTCGCGAATACCAAGTTCATCGAGGCCTACAAGTGCAACGGACCGCCCTCAACATGCTACATCACGCCTTTCAGTACCGACTACGCGCTCGTGCAAGCCATCTCGGCGTGCTTCGCCGAGTCCGTCGACGGCGACTGCGAGTGCTACAACGGGTGCGGCGAGACGTCCGTGCACAT